>Ga0247806_10001327_pt1 | contig 12335 bp, 4 predicted proteins | sample UWRJL059202B1_FD_179935 | JGI IMG/M metagenome (GOLD analysis project Ga0247806, IMG submission 179935) | Plant litter microbial communities from Arlington Agricultural Research Station in Wisconsin, United States - UWRJ-L059-202B-1 | ecosystem: Environmental > Terrestrial > Plant litter >... | reverse complement strand
ACCGGGCAGGTCGGCCTGTTCACCACTCTGGAGGAAACCGACCAGGAATCGGCGGTCAGCTTCCGCCTGTGCGTCGACGCATCGGGCGCGATCAGCGAGGTCGAGACGCTGATCGTGCGCCAGAGCGACGAGGCGCTGAAATTCCCCAATCCGCGCTTCGAGCGCAAGCCGATCCTCGAGGCCATGGTGCCCGAAGCCGAGCGGATGAGCCGCGAGCGGCTGCGCGCGGTCGGCGACGGCTATTTCAACACGCTCGAACAGAACGACGGGCAGCTGTTCACCCGCTTCCACCCCGAGTGCAACCGGGTCGAGAACGGGGTGCAGACGACCAACAACCCCGATTTCATGCTGCCGATCGCCGGCCTGCCGTGCGAGGAACAGTTCCGGCTCGGCTGGTATCGCTACGACGACCGGCTGCGCGACCGCCGTTTCCCGCTGATCGATGTCGAGCGCGGGCTGGTGATGGCGTTCGGCTTCATCGACCATTGCGGCCGGCTGGCCGAATACACGCTGACCAATGGTGAGCGGGTCAACTCGATGATCCGTCGCCCGCACACCTTCTATCTTGCCGAACTGTTCAAGATCGAGGGCGGCGCGATCCGCCAGATCGAGGCCAATTTCATCACCGTGCCGTACCACATGCCGTCGCCGTGGGATCTGGGATAGGCATCGGCGCATCGGTTGACGCGCACTCTGTTACCGCCCCTGCTTAAGGTCACCGCTTCGGTGCCTTAGCCCCGCTGACTGCAGGGTGCGCGAGCTGATGCTGGTGTCGATGGGGATGATGAACGCACGATATAGGCGCTGATCGACAAGTATCGTCGCAGGGGTTTGCTGTCGATTTTTGGCTGATCGACCTGTCTGAAACGTTGTTTCGGACAGGGTCAATTAAGATTAGCGTAAATTTCGAAGCGATGCAGCTTTACAACAGTTTGTTCCACTAAGCGTTCTCGCTAACGCGGTAAACATCTGTTCAGCAAAGACAATATTTCTGTCGATCGACGCATGCTTTTGAGACCGAACGAACCGGCTGGGCCTGACCGCCAACCTTTCTCCTGCATTAACGGAGCAGTGCTCTAGACACTATCAAACTCGCCGAATATGTCTGCAGTGACAGAGCGGACCAGTCGAATCAAATAGCGGCGGCCGTTGGGGAAAAAGAGGAGGCAAGCAGCGCATTTATGCGCCGTGTTTTGTATCGGCAGTAGCCGATCCAACGCATATTTTCATCTGAATACGCTTTACTTGGTCCTGACGAGATGGCGCAAAGGGCGTCGCAGCGCTTGGTGCGTCTGCGCCTTAGCTGCTTCTGTGCACAACTGTTGGTGATTTAACCTGCGGAGCGACAAAGTCGCCCGCACTCTGGGGAGGGAGCATTAAATGAACAAATTCCACAATCAGCGGGTCCTGAAGGCCCTGTTGCTGGCCGGTGGCGCCAGCACTTTCGCACTTGCCAGCCCGGCCATGGCCCAGGCCGTCAACTGCCAGACCAACCCTGGCGACCCGCGCTGCGCCGAGGGGGAAGCGGCCGCCCCGACGGCTTCGAGCCAGATCATCGTGACCGGTTCGCGCATTCAGCGTGGCGATTTCACCGCCAACAGCCCAACCATCACGGTCGACGAGGATTTCCTCCAGTCGGGCACCACCTCGGCCGTCGAGCAGCAGCTCAACCGTCTGCCGCAATTCGTCATCTCGACCTCGTCGACCGCCGACAATGATTCTGCCACCGGCCTGACCGCAGCGGGCGGCGACATCCAGCCCAACGCCACCAACACCCCCGGTGCAGCCACCGTGTCGCTGCGCGGCGTGGGTGCCAACCGTACCCTGGTGCTGATCGATGGCCGCCGTGGCACGCCCAGCAACGCGGGCGGCGCGGTCGATATTTCGACCATCCCCTCGGCCGCACTCGCACGGGTCGAAATCATCTCGGGCGGCGCCTCGGCGACCTACGGCGCGGACGCCGTGGCCGGTGTGACCAACTTCATCCTGCGCGACAACTTCGAAGGCGTCGAACTCGACGGCCAGATGGGCATCGCGCAGAACGGCAAGGGTTTCGAATACCAGCTGGGCGGCATTATCGGTTCCGACCTGCCTGATGGGCGCGGCAATGTCAGCCTGGCAATGTCGGTCAACACCCGCGAGCGCATCCTGCAGCGCGACAACCCGTTCTACGAAGATCTGTGGGCAAACCCGGATGTGAACGCTGGCGCGTTTTTCTTCGTTCCTCGGCCGGGCGCCACGCTGGGCGGTGCCCTGACTCCTGCCGGAACGGCGATCCTCAATTCCAACTTCCCCGGTGCCAACCCGGCGATCCCGGCGAACTTCGGCACCTTGTACTTCAACCCCGATGGCAGCCCGTTCCTGACCAGCTTCGCCAACCGTGGCGGCGTGCCGTTCTATGACCCGTCCGGCCTCTCGCCCGATCTCGGATTTGCCAAGGAAACGTCGGTCGGATCGCTTGCGTTCATCAACGGGCTCACGCCGCAGACGGTGCCGACGACGCGTTACAATTTCCTTGCGCGCGGCAACTACGAGATCAACGACTGGATCGGCGTGTTCGGGCAGGGCATGTTCAGCCACAACACGTCCTACACCGTGCAAGAGCCCGGTCCGCTCACCGGCGGTTGGAGCGTGGCCATTCCGTGGGGATCGGGCACCTACACGGGTGGTGGCTATACCACCTCGGGCAATATCAGTTCGGTCACCGCCACGGGCGCGACCAATCCGGCTTTCAGAACGCTCTACGGTTCGATCCTGCCTTGCGCCAACAACCCGCAGGGCGGCTGCACCAACACGCAGGTTTTCCAGGCGGTCGTTCCCGACCAGCTCGAGGCACTGCTCAACAATCGCGTCAATCCCAACGCACCGTTCAACATCACCGGGTTCCTGCCCAACCCGCGCGAAACCTTCTCCGACGTGAAGACCTATACTCTGATCGCCGGCCTCGAAGGCAGCGTTCCGGGGATGGACTGGACTTGGGAAGCTTTCGTCAACCACGGCTTCTCGCAGAACCTGTCACGGCAGACGGGCATGTATTCGCTCGAGCGGACTCGCGCCCTGTTCACTTCGCCCAATTTCGGCGAAGGGTTCAATCGTCGTGGCAACGCCCCCGACGGTGGCTTCGGCGCCGCGATCGGCACCTGCGCCACCGGCCTCGATTTCTTCGCCAGCTACGAGGGCGTCTCCCAGGATTGCCGCGAAGCCATCGCGGCGGATGTCAGCAACAAGATCACCACCCGGCAGACGATCGCGGAAGTCAACCTGCAGGGCGGACTGTTCGAACTGCCTGCGGGCCAGCTGCGCTTTGCGCTCGGTGCCAGCTATCGCGAGAACCGCTTCGAGTTCGTCAACGAGACGCTCTCGACCGGGGGCCGTTCGTTCCTCGACCAGGTTATCGGCATCTATCCGAGCACCAACATGCCCGAACAGGGTATCGACGTGCAGGAATTCTATGGCGAGTTGCTGGTTCCCGTGTTGAGCGACATTCCGTTCATCCAGGAGTTCAACCTCGAACTGGGTGGCCGTATGTCGGATTACAGCACCACCGGCGTCAGCTACACGTTCAAGGCGCTGGGCGACTGGCAGGTGACCGACTGGCTGCGTTTCCGTGGCGGCTTCAACCGTTCGGAGCGTGCACCGAACATCGCCGAACTGCTGCTTGCACCGCAGCAGTCCTTCGGCACTGACAGCATCGGCGACGTCTGCTCGACCCGGCACAACATCGCCGGCTCGGGCAACCCGACCAACAACCCCGGCGGCGCAGCAGGAGCGGCCGACGTGGTGGCCGTCTGTCAGGAACTCATCGCCCTCGGCAACAGCGGCACTTATGTTCCCATCAGCGACCCCAACAGCTACTATAACCCGGAATTTGCGACGACCCGCCAGGCGGCCAGCGGTGGTGGCTTCTCGTTCGCCTACTCCGTGGGCAACGAGTATTACCGGCAGAACATCAACGCCGGTGCAGCGCCACTGAAGCCTGAAGTGGCCGATACCTGGACGGCTGGGTTCGTTCTTCGTTCGCCCGTCAACACCGGCGTGCTTTCGCGGATCAACCTGACGGTCGATTACTTCAACATCAAGATCAAGGACCCGATCGGCACCGTGCCGGTGGGCGGCATCCTGCTCAACTGCGTCTCGGCGCAGTACAACCCGGCCGTGTCCGGGGTGGCCGGGGGCGTTACCGACATTGCCGCCCTCAACACCCCTGCAATTCGGGCCCGGGCGCAAGCTGCTCTCCAGCAGTCCACCTGTCCCGACGTTGAGCGCAGCCCGTCGACGGGTTCGGGCCAGAATGGTCAGTTCAACACCGCCAACGTGTTCGGCACCTACAGCAACGATGGCGGGATCAAGCTTTCGGGCCTCGACGCGGTGCTGAGCTGGTCCGGTGATGTCGGACCTGGTTCGGTCTTCGCCAGCCTGAACGGCAACTACATGTTCGACTTCTCGGTGCAGCAACTCGCCGGTCAGCCGTTCATCGATTATGTTGGAACCACCGGGACCAACGCGCTGGGCGTGAACTCGGGTGCGTCGTTCGAATACCGGATCTACGGCAACCTTGGGTACAACCTCGGCCCGGCCAACATCTCGCTGGCATGGCAGCACATTCCCAAGACCGAAGACGGCGGCGAAGCCAACTTCCTCAACGGTATTGGGACGGCGGGCACCGATGCCAACGGCCTGCCTGCGTATAATCTGTTTAGCCTGAGCGGCGGATACACCGTGAACGAGAACGTCCGCATGCGCTTTGGCATCGACAACCTGTTCAACAAGCGTCCGCCGTTGACCAACGTGGACGTGAATGTCGACCCGGCGTTGGGCCAGCTTTCTGGCGGTAGCTACAGCTTCTTCCACGATATCCAGGGACGTCGCTTCTCGCTCGGTGCGACCCTCAGCTTCTAAAAAAGCACGCACGAAACCAAACTACGGGCCCCCTCCTCGCGGAGGGGGCCTTTATTTTTCAACGCCCGGCCTCGCAAAGCGAATGGGCCATTTGGTGAAACGCATAGCAGCGGCCCCCCTCGGACGTTGCTTCACCCGCCCGAAGCGTTGATCCGCAGCGCCTTCAGCACGTGGTCCGAACCCTTGTCGCCGACCATGATCGCGGTCGCGTTGGTGTTGCCCGCGGGCAGCGACGGGAATACCGAAGCGTCGGCGATCCACAGACCGTCGAGCCCGATCACCGCCAGTTCGGGATCGACCACCGCCATCGGGTCGCTCGCCTGTCCGATCCTCGCGGTGCCGACCGGGTGGTACAGCGGGATCGCCGCCATGCGGACATAGCCGCGCAGGTCCTCGGGCGCGGTCAGCGCGGCGCCGGGCCGCAGTTCGGCGGTGAGGTATCTGGCCATCGGCGATTGCTGGAGGATTTCGCGCGCGATCGCGATCCCCTCGACGATCTGGTCGACATCGTCGTCGCTCGACAATTGCCGGTGCGCGATCACCGGCGGCGCCAGCGGGTCGGCCGAGCGCAGCGTGATGCGTCCGCGATACGCGGGGCGCATCAGCCCGACCAGCGTCGAGACCGAGGCGTTCTTGCGCAGCATCAGCCGCCCCTGCTCGTCGAAGTCGAACGCGAAGGCGGCGAACGAGATCTGCAGGTTGGGCGCGGGCAGGCCCGGCCGGCCCTTCACGAACGCCTGCGCATGGCCGATCGAGGTGCTGAGCGCGCCGCGCCGCGACAGCGCGTAGCGCAGCACCGACATCGCCCCGCGCAAGCCGCGCGCGTCGTCGTTGAGCGTGCGCGCGTTGACGTCGTTGATGACATGCGTGCCGACATGGTCCTGCAGATTGCGCCCGACCCCCGGCAGATCGTGCACCAGCGGCACCCCGACCTCGGCCAGATGCTCGGCCGGGCCGACGCCCGACAGCATCAGCAGCCGCGGCGTGTTCATCGCCCCGGCGCTGAGCACCACGCCGCGCTTGGCGCGCAGGGTCTGCTCGACCCCGTCCTGCACATAGACGATCCCGACCGCACGCTTGCCGTCGAACAGGATGCGCAGCACCTGCGCCTCGAGCACGATCTCGGGCGGGTTCGCGCCCTTGAAATCATGCAGATAGCCGCGCGCGGTCGAGCATCGCTCGCCCTTGCGCTGCGACACCTGCACGTAATCGACCCCCTCGGCGGTCTCGCCGTTGAGATCGCGCCGCTCGATCCCGGTCTGCTGCGCGGCGGCGATCCACGCGTCGGTGATCGGATAGCGCGCGCGCCCTTCGGACACCGCGATCGGCCCGCCAGTGCCGCGCCATTCGTCGGCGCCGCGCTCGTTGTCCTCCATCCGGCGGAAATACGGCAGCACCGACTGGTAGTCCCAGCCGGTCGCGCCCAGCCCCGCCCAATTGTCGTAATCCCAGCGGTGCCCGCGCACGAACATCATCCCGTTGAGCGCGCTGCCCCCGCCGAGCAGCTTGCCCGCCGGCCAGATATCGGCCCGCCCGCCGATCGTTTCGTCGGGTTCGGTCTGGAAGCACCAGTCGAATTGGGGGTTCTGCACGATCGAACTGGTCAGCGCGGGCACGCGCGACTTCAGGTGCCGGTCGGAGGCGCCCGCCTCGATCAGCGTCACCTTGAGCCCCGCCGTGGCGAGCCGCCCGGTCATGGCTGCGCCGGCCGATCCGCCGCCGATCACGATGATGTCGGGTTCACTCACGCGCCGCTTCCTTTTGCTTTATCGCTGTTTTTTCGGATGCGAGGGTCACCCCCGCCCCGACCGGGATCGCTGCCCCGCTCCTCTCGCCCCTGCCGGTGCGCTGCTTGTCATCGATAATAACGAACGTTACGGTAGCGTCAACAAAGGGAGAGCACTGGAAATGGAACTGGCACTTGCGGATCGCTGCGCCTTGCAGGATCTGATCGCGGATTATTCGTGGGCGCTCGACACCGGCGATGTCGAGGGGCTGGTGGCCTGCTTCACCCCCGACGCGCGCATGGTGGAGGAGGTTTTCGACGAGCCCGACATCTGGGAAGGGCACGAGGGCATCCGCGGGATCGCCGAGCATTATCGCAACGCCGCCGGGTTTCCCGGCCGCCAGCATCACGTGACGCAGACCCAATACGGGCCGCAGGACGATGGTTCGGTGCGGATGCGCTCGTTCGCCTTCGTCACCGAATGCGAGGGGGAGCCGCCCTATCTGCTGCGGTTTGCCGGCTATTACGATGACCACGCGGTCAAGTGCGACGATGGCCGGTGGCGGTTCCACCGGCGCACGGTGCGGCTGTGGGATGGGGAGATCCTGCAGAATTTTCCCGGTCGCGGCGAATGGACCCCGCGCAAGCGCCCGGCATCGCTGATCATCAGGCGCTAGCCGCCGGCGGCATCAACACTTTCTTCAGGCATTCGCTGCAAATCTTTGAACTGGTGCTTCTTTTCGCGAGGATTCAGGCCCAGACAGATAAGAGAGGAGCGCCGCAATGACTACTCTCGAGGGAGAACACGAAAGGCTGGCCGGGCAGAACGCGGAGCTCCAGCGGCAGATCGACCTGCTCAAGGATGCGTTCGAGAACGTCCGCCATGGCCTGTGCGTGTTCGACAACGAGGGGCGCCTCGCGTTCTTCAACCGGCGCTACGCCGAATCCATCGGTCTGCCGCCGGAGAAGGTTGTTCCCGGCATGTCGGCGGCCCAACTGATCCTGTTGGCCCGCGATGCCGGGTATTACCCCCCGGAACGTCCGGTCGAAGAGATCGAGCGCGAATTCTGGGACAACCTGGGCCGCGCAAGCGACGGTCGCTGGCGTATCCATCCCGGCGGGCGCACCATCGTCGTGCACCCGGGGAAGACGTCGCAGGGCAATCTGGTCGCCTCGTTCGAGGACGTCACCGCGCAATTGCAGACCGAGGATGCGCTGCGCCAAAGCGAGCATCGGCTGAGTGCCATTCTCGATGCCCTGCCCGACAGCGTCAAGATTTTCGACGCCGATGCACGGCTGACCTATATCAATCCGGTCGGGCTGGAAGTGCTCGAGGCGGCGGACATGGAGGCGCTGATCCTGTCCGGACACAGCGCCGTGGCACCCGAATTTCTGGCCGAGGCGTGCGATGTCCACCAGCGCGTGCTCGCCGGCGAAAGCCTGTTCTGGTCGTACGAGATCATCACCCTGACCGGCCTGCGGCGCCCGGTCGAATCGCACGCGGTTCCGTTTCAATTGCCCGACGGGTCGCCCGGGCACATGAGCATCACGCGCGATACGACCAAGCGCAAGGCGGCAATAGAGGCGCTGCGCAAGAGCGAAGAGCGATTGCGGCTGGTGGGCGGCGCCATGGGCGTCGCCGAATTCGAAAACGATGGCACGCCGATCACCGTTTGCTCGGACCGGTTCTTCGCCCAGGTCGGCCTGCCGGTCGGCGACAACACGATTTCAATCTGGGACTGGCTTGATCTGGTTCACCCCGATGATCGCGACCAGCTCCAAGCCGAGATGGAACAGGCGCTGGTCGAAGGCACCACGTCGAACCACGAATACCGCATCATCCGGCGCGACAATGGCGAGGTGCGGTGGATTGCGTGCAGCGCGACCATCTTGCGCGATGAACAGGGCACGCCGATCCGCACGATCGGCGCGCATCGCGACATCACCTATCGCAAACAGGCCGAAGTCGCTTTGCAGGAAAGCGAGAAGCGCCTCCGCCTGGTCCACGAGGCGACCGGGCTGGCCGAGTTCTGGGCCGACGAAAACGGGGTGGCGCATGTGTCGGAGCGCTTCAACGAGCAATTGGGCCTGCCCGCCGGAACCAGGACGCTGTCGTTCGAGGACTTGCTCGACCGCTTGCATCCCGATGATCGCGAATGGGTGGAGGGCCGGATCAACGCCAGCGTGGCGTCCGAAGAGTCGTTCGAAAGCGAGTTCCGCATTATCCATGGCCGCACCGGCGAAGAGCGATGGATCCAGAGCCGAACCACCATGGAGCGCGACAAGCGCGGACGCGCCGTCAACAGCATCGGCGCGCATCTCGATATCACCCACCGTAAACACGCCGAGGAAGCGCTGCGCGAAAGCGAGGAGCGCTTCCGCCTCGCCGCCGAGGCCGCCGGGTTCGGGGTGTGGGACTATGATCCCGTCACCGAGGCGCGCGAATGGTCCTATTGCCTGTTGGAGATCTTCGGTTTCCCGAACGACATCGAGCCCAGCCGCGAAGCCGCCGCCGCCTGCGTCCATCCGCAGGATCGCGCCCGGTTCCTTGCGCTGCTCGACGCGGCGCTGGTGGACACCGCCTCGGTCAAGCTCAAGGGCAATTTCCGGATCACCCGCGCCAATGACGGCGCTGAACGGTGGGTGGCGCTCGATTGCTGGAAAACCCGCCGCCATCGCAGCAAGTTTTTCCGCATCATCCTGACCGTGCGCGACATCACCGACGAACGCAGCGCGGCGGATCGAATCCGCTGGGCCGCGAGCCACGACGCCCTTACCGGGCTGGTCAACCGCGCGCAGTTCCAGGAAATTCTGCACGAGGCGCTCGAACGGAGAGCCGGATCGGATCGGCTGGTGGGCCTGCTGATGCTCGATATCGACCATCTCAAGCAGATCAACGACACGCTTGGGCACGACGCGGGCGACCGGCTGCTGCGGATGTTCGCCGAGCGGCTCAGATCGGTGGTGCGGCCGGGCGATTGCGTCGCGCGGCTGGGGGGCGATGAATTTGCCATCATCGTGCCCGATGTGCAGGGCGCCGACGCGCTAACCGAGCTGTCCGCCGCGATCCACCAGCGGCTGCGCGACCCCTTCGTCTACAACGGGCGGATCATCGATTGCTGCGCCAGCGTGGGTGCCGCGGTTTTTCCCAACGACGGGTCGACTCCGACGGCCTTGCGCAAGAACGCCGACATGGCGCTGTATTCGGCCAAGAATGCCGGTCGCTCGACCACGCGGATCTACCAGCCGGCGATGCGGTCCGAGATCGAGCTGCGCAACGGCATGGTCCAGCTCGCCCGCGATGCGCTGCGCGATCGCCGGGTCCTGCCGTTCTATCAGCCCAAGCTCGACCTGCGCACGCGGCGCGTGCTCGGGTTCGAGGCGCTGCTGCGGTGGCAAAGCCCGGACGGGACGATCCAGCTGCCCGAAACGATCGAAGCCGCGTTCGAGGATCTCGACGTCGCCTGCGCGCTGAGCGAGCGGATGATCGAACAGGCGATCATCGACATGCGCGGCTGGATCGACGGCGGGCACGACTTCGGCCATGTCGCGGTCAACGCCTCGGCCGCCGATTTCCGGCGCGAGAACTTCGCCGAAACCGTGCTCGGCCAGCTGGCCGAGGCAGGCATCCCCGCGGCGATGTTCCAGCTGGAGGTGACCGAGACGGTGTTCCTCGGGCGCGGCGCCGAATATGTTCACAAGGCGCTCGCCACGTTCGACGCCGCCGGGGTCAAGATCGCGCTCGACGACTTCGGCACCGGCTACGCCTCGCTCCGCCACCTCAAGCAGTTTCCGGTCGAGATCATCAAGATCGACCGCAGCTTCGTGCGTGACATGCAGAACAACATCGGCGACGACGCGATCGTTCGCGCGGTGATCAATCTGGGGCGCAGCCTCGGGATCGAAGTGGTGGCCGAGGGGGTCGAACTGGAGAGCCAGGCGCAGAAGCTGTTGAGCTACGGCTGCATGCTGGGCCAGGGATTCCTGTTTTCGAAGGCCTGCCCAGCCGCGCAGGTGCCGCTGCTGCTGGCCGAGTTGCCGCGTGGCCCTGCCCGGCCCGCCAAGCCGCTCAAGCTCGTCGGCAGCCAATAGGCGCCGCGCCCCGCGCTCAGTTCAAGCCGCCGGCCTGCGCGGCGAGGAAGGCGTGGATCGCCGCGACCACCTGCGCGCCGTCGCCTGCGGCGGAGGCCACACGCTTGACCGATCCCGCGCGCACGTCGCCCACCGCGAAAATCCCCCGGCGGCTGCTTTCGAGCGGCAGGCGGTCGGGCGCTGCCTCCGCGCCGGTCAACACGAAGCCGCGCGGGTCGAGCGTGACCCCGGTGCGGGCGAGCCAGTCGGTGTTGGGCTCGGCACCGATGAACAGGAACATCTGCCGGACATCGAGCGGATGCTCCGTATCGTCCCCGCGCCGCCGCCAGCGGACGGCGGCGAGCGCCCGGCCCTCGCCTTCGAGCGCGACCACTTCGGCGCCCTCGATCACCTCGATATTGGGCTGCGCCGTGATCCGTTCGACCAGGTAATGCGACATGGTCTCCGCCAGCGGCCGCCGCGCGATCAGCGTCACCTTGCTGGCATGGCCGGCGATGAACACCGCCGCCTGTCCGGCCGAATTGCCGCCCCCAACCAGCGCCACCGGCTGGCTGGCGCAGAGCCGCGCCTCGAGCGGCGAGGCCCAGTAATGCACCGACGCGCCCTCGAACCGCTCGATCCCCTCGACCTCGAGCCGGCGGTAGCGCGCCCCGGTGGCGATCACCACCGCCCGCGCGCGCGCGGTTTCCTCGTTCGCCAGGGTCAGCGTGTGGAACCCGCCATCGCCCTCGACCGGGCATTCGAGCCGCAGCGCCTCGTCGGGAATGGCCAGCTCGACACCGAATTTCTGCGCCTGGTTGTAGGCCCGCGCCATCAGCGCGAGGCCTGAAATGCCGGTCGGGAAGCCGAGGAAATTCTCGATCCGCGCTGATGCCCCCGCCTGCCCGCCGAACGCGCGGCAATCGAGCGTCAGCACCGCCAGCCCTTCGGAGCCGGCATAGACCGAGGCGGCAAGACCCGCCGGACCGGCGCCGACGATGGCGACGTCATAGACCCGCCCGGGGTCGATCGCACCGAGCAGCCCGATGCACCGCGCCAGCGCGCTTTCGCTGGGATTGCGCAGCAATTGGCCATCGGGGCACAGCACGATGGGTAATTCCGCGTCGGTCACCTCGAACTGGTCGATCAGCGTGCGGGCGCAGGAATCGCTGTCGGAATCGAGCCGCGATCGCGGGTGCCCGTTGCGCGTCAAGAACCCCTCCAGCCGCAGCACGTCGGCATCGCCCGCCGGGCCGATGATCACCGGGCCGCCGCCGCCCGATTCGATCAGCCCGACGCGGCGCAGGATCAGCGCGCGCATAATCTTCTCGCCCAGATCGGCCTCGGCCACCAGCAGCGCGCGCAGCGCCTGTGGCGGCAGCAGCAGCGTGTCCACAGCGCTCAGCGCGACCGCATCGACCAGCGAGGGGCGGCCAGACAATTGCGTCAGCTCGCCCAGAAACCCGCCCGCTTCGTGCGTCACGATCGGCTGGTTGCCCGCCCCCGCGCTCCGCTGGCTGACCGCGACTGCCCCCGCCAGCACCACCTGCAACCCGTGCCCCGGATCGCCGACCTGCGCGAGGAATTCGCCCGCGTGGTAGCTGTGCGGTTCCCCGAAGCGCACCATCCGCGCGATCTC
>Ga0247806_10001325_pt1 | contig 12341 bp, 9 predicted proteins | sample UWRJL059202B1_FD_179935 | JGI IMG/M metagenome (GOLD analysis project Ga0247806, IMG submission 179935) | Plant litter microbial communities from Arlington Agricultural Research Station in Wisconsin, United States - UWRJ-L059-202B-1 | ecosystem: Environmental > Terrestrial > Plant litter >... | reverse complement strand
TTCCCAAAGGTACAAAATTCCGGCTTGCACCCTGCGCGCATCAATCAAGGTTCGCTACCGGGCAATCAATGACTAGCCTTTTACGCGGTTGAAACGCATGGATTTCAGCATCCACTTCGGTAAATGTTTTTTCGGATCTCTGTTTTTCAGGTTGATATACCAGCCGAGCTTTTTCAGGATAGGCACTTTGTGGGTTTCCACGAACTCTATCCAGGTTCCGTCAGGGTCTTCAATGTAGCTGAAACGCCCGCCGGCTTCTCCCATGTCGAAGGTTTCTCCCGAATCGACCGTGAACGGGAATCCTGCTTTTTCGCAGGCCGTTTTCAGCGCATCCATGCCCTGAATGTCGAAACACAGGTGGATAAAGCCCCAGTCTCCCCAATACCTGTTCTCGAAAATCTGGCGGCGATCTGTTCGCTCCACGGCTTGCACGAGCTCAATTTCCGTTGGCCCGAGCAATTCTGCGAAAGGTCCTTTGCGCGGAGCCGGATGTCTCAGTAAAACGCGGCGCACTTTCATTTCTCCTGCCGGCAATTGTTTGTATGCTTCAAAGGAAGCTGTTTCGTCGTAAACGATTTCTGTGTATCCGAGGATGTCGGTATAGAGCGGCAAAGACCTGTCGATGTCGCTAACGCCGATCAAAGCGCCGGCCACACCTCCTGTTTTCCCCGGTGCATTGGTATCGGAGAAAAAGCCGAGTCCTTCTACAACATCAAATATATTTCCGTTCGGGTCTCTGACCAAAAAATGCATTTTACCTTCCGGTGTCGCAACGAGCTCGCTCAGCAATTCGGCACCTTCCTGTTTGAAATAAGCGTAAGAAGCGCGGATGTCTTTCGATTTGATGCGGCAGGCATACAGTCCGTAATCCCCGAGCTGGATCTGAAAATCTGCTTTTTCTGTACCGCGTGATTTGTACTGCCAGATCTCAAATCCGCCACCACCTTCCATGCTCAATGCGAGCGTCGCGGTCCTGCTGTGTACCTGGCCACCTGTGTAACGGGTCATCAATGGTGCTTCCGCAGCGTCTTCGAATACTTTCACGTCTACGCCAAAGAAACGTCTGTACCATTTCCAGATGCCGGGAACATCCGGCACACCAATTCCCATTTGTTGAATTCCACAGATAATTTTTTCCATATACTGATTTTATTTGCGCCAAAAATAAGAAAAAAACCGAAAGGTATTTACGGCTTCCGGAAAACGGATCAGCGGATCGCGCGCTCGTTGAAGATCACGTAGCCGTAGCTGAACTGCACTGCGATCGGCTCATCCTGTTTGGGGAAATAGTTGACTGTGAATCGCACAGGACCGAAAGGACTGTGGAAGATCGCGGAAGCTGCTGCAAGGTACGTTTCTCCTTTGAAAAGAATGGAATAGCCAAAACTGTTGTCCTGGTATTGCACAATCTGCTTGAAAGGCTGGTAGAGGTATGCGTCTACGCGCAGGTCCAGTTTTCTGCGGATGCTGAAGATGACGTTGGTGCCAAGTCCGACATATTGCGGGGCGCGGTACTCGGGCAGAAAATAGGTAAAAGCATCTGCCGTTGGGGAATAAGCGGTCATGCTCAGCAAGGTAGCCGTGTAATTACTGAAGAGCGACTGGCTGTTGAAAACGGCATTACCATGCAATCCGATGTGCAGGTACTGTCGGTCGATGATGTAGCTCTGGACTTCTCCCTGGAGATTGATCCAGTGGTGTGTTTTCTGTTCGTCGTAGCTTGTGGAGGATGTAGAACCCGAAACACTGCGTTCTTTCCCGGTGATGTAGCGTGCTTTCAGCGCTAAATAATGTCCGCCGGAAGCAAATTGCTTACGGTTCAGCGAATTGCGCTCCAGCTCCCAGGAGATCGTATTTCCCCTGAAGCGCGTGACATCGGCCGTATCTTTGCTCGTATAGTTGCTGGTTTGGTAATAGCGGTCGTGCAGCTCAAAATTCCTGAAATCGAAAATGCTGCGTGCGACGTTGCCTACGGGGTGTTTGACCTTCAAACCGTAATACAATTCGTTCTGTACAAGGAAAGACGGTTTCACATCGTCGAAAAAGATCTTGGAGCTCCGGAAATAATCCCAGCGATTCATCACGAAATAGGGGGAAACCGAAAGCGGGTAATACATCGGGAACTGGAAATCGAGGTAAGCGCGTGTCGAACTGTAAAACTTGCCGAAATAGGATTCGACCTTGGCTTTTACCGCCAGTTTTTTGATGTAGAAATAATTGAGTCCGATGTAGCCGGTGTTGACAGGACGCGATGAGAAATGTCCGCCAACTTCGAGCTTGAAATCTTTCGCCTTGCGGATCTCGAGGTCCATGCGGTACGTCGAATCCGGTTGCAGCGATAGCGTGGGCAACATGTAAGCGATCTGTTCTGAAGCTGCTGCACGGAAATAGCGTGTTTCGACCAGTTGTTCCGGAATGGTTTTTTTCTGGCTGTTCTTCAATATCGATTGGCGCACAAAGCTGACATCGCGTTGGGCCCTGTCGAATGTATTGACCGAGCTCACGGTCAGCGGCCGTATTTTTGCGCGGAAAGCCTTCCTGCGGGCTGCAATTTCCTCCGCAGAAACTTTGATGGTCAGGTATTTTTCGATCGAGTCGAGGTAAAAGATCGTTGAGTTGTATCCGTCCTCGATCGCATCCTGCACATCGTCGAATTCAAAGGTCGTCACCAGTGTTTTGGGCCGGATGATGATCCCGTTCTCGCAGGGAAGCTCGAAATTGCTGTGCGACATCATCATGTTCGTGAGCTGGCCGATCACGTCGTATTCTGAGGGAGGCAGTGCGTTTCCTGAAACATTGCTCCCGATGATAAAGTCCGGATCGAAATCCGAATACATGACATCGCTCGGGAAGTTGTTGTAGAGCCCGCCGTCGAAAAGCAATACGCCGTCGACCCGGATCGGGTAGATGAAAAACGGGAAAGTCATCGATGCGCGGACGGCTTTATTGAGGTTGCCGGAATTGAAGATTACGCTTTTTTTGGCGGTAATGTCAGAAGCGACACACCTGAAAGGGACAAACAGCTTATTGAAGTCATCGCCGACAGATGCGCTTGCGCCTCCGAGGATGCGCATCATTTCATAGTCGAGCAGGGTGGAGCTCATGAAATTAGTGGGGAGGGATTTTTTGAGGATACTGTCTTTGGAGAAGGACAAATTGATCATACCGGCATCTTCGTCGTCCTCGAGGAACAGGAATTCCTGGTGGGTTTCAACGCGTCCGCTCGCCATCAGCTGGAAACGGTCTGTGAGCACGTAGGTCTCTATTTCCTGGGGACTGTAACCACAGGCATACATCGATCCGACAAGTGCGCCGGCAGAAGTCCCCGTGATGTAATCGATCGGAATGCCGCGCTCTTCCAGCGCTTTCAATACACCGATGTGCGCGAAGCCCGTTGCCCCGCCACCGCTCAGTACCAGTCCCACACGTTGCGCCTGTGCCTGTGCCTGACTGGAGATTCCCAGAAAAAAGCCGATCAATAACAGAAACTTCGTGCGGTAGTGTGCCTTCAATTTATTTACTTTTGTACAAAAATAACGCAATTTTTAACTAAATAGTATTCATGCTCCTTCCAATTTTAGAACACCTGGGCGTCTTTGTCTTCGCCATCAGCGGATTACTTTCCGCCTCCGCCAAAAGGCTGGATTATTTCGGGGGCATGGTGGTTGCTTTTTTTACGGCGCTCGGCGGCGGAACAATCCGCGACCTGTTGCTGAATGAGCCTGTGCAGTGGATGAAATCCTGGGAGATCATTTTTACGGCGCTACTGGGTGCCTTGTTCGGGATTATTTTCCGCAAGTACCTGGGCCGTTTTCGCAGAACTTTCTTCACGCTGGATACGATAGGGCTCGGCTTATTTACGATCTCAGGCATTCAGAAAGGCATTCAGTTTGAACAAATTCCGGTCACCTGCCTGTTTCTTGGATTAATTTCAGCTACCTTTGGCGGCGTTATCCGGGACGTGCTGTGTAATGAGATCCCCCTGCTTTTCAGGAAGGAAATTTATGCAACTGCCTGTATTGCGGGCGGTTTATTCTACATCGCGATGTGGAAGCTTGGCTGGAGCAATGAGCTGACGATGGTATTAGGCGTCCTGTTCATTATCAGCATCCGGCTGCTGGCGGTCTGGCGGCGTTGGAGCATGCCGCTGCTGAAAGATGAATAAAAGACAATAAAAGAAATAAGATGGCCGGGAAGGCCCCAAAGATCATGGAACAATTAACAATAACAATCAAGACAATCTTCGGCGTGGAAGATGCGCTCCGCGACGAGCTCAACGAACTGGGCTATGCTGATGTCAAAGTGCTCAACAGGGCAGTGCAGATCCAGGGCAGCTGGAAAGACGTGTATTACCTGAACCTGCATTTGCGCTGCGCGATGTCCGTACTCGTCGAAGTGAAGAAATTCAAGATCCGCGATGAGCAGGACCTGTACAAACAATGCATGAAAATCGACTGGACGGAGTTTTTCACGATCGACAAGACCTTTGCGGTACGCGGCGCGATCCAGTCCAAAATATTCTCCCATACCCAATTCCCTTTCCTGCTCGTAAAAGATGCAATTGTAGATACTTTCCGCGATAAGGAAGCCGAAAGACCGGATGTCAACATCAAGACGCCACAGGTTGTTTTTGACTTGTACATCAAGGAAAATATCGCGACGATTTCCCTCAATACGAGTGGTGCACCTTTGTTCCAGCGCGGATACAGGCAAGAGATCGGCGAAGCGCCGCTGAATGAGGTTGCTGCGGCTGCCTTGGTCCGCATGTCGGGCTGGGACCGCAAATCGACGTTCATGGACCCTTTCTGCGGATCGGGAACCTTGCTGATTGAAGCGGCTTTGCTCGCAAGCGGTATTCCGTCCACGATCGAGCGTCAGCACTACGCTTTCAAAAACTTCAAAAATTACGATGCAGCCATGTGGGAAGAGATCCAGGGCGCTGCGATCAAGACCTGCAAAGGCTTTGATTTTGAAATCCTCGGTTCCGACATCGACTCAGAAATGATGACGATCGCGAAACGCAACCTGCGCGGACTTCCGATCGGTCGTTTTGTCAATGTGACGACAGCGGCTTTCCAGGAGGTGAAAAAACCTTCAGACAACGGCGTGCTGATCTGTAATCCGCCTTACGGAGAGCGCATGGGCGAGAACATCGAGGAATTGTATGCCGAGCTCGGCGATTGGTTCAAGAATGAGCTGAAAGGTTTTTCCTGCTGGGTGATTTCTTCGAGCGAACCCGGCTTTAAATCCATCGGACTGAAGCCGGACCGCAAAGTTAAATTGTACAACGGCGACCTCGAATGCAGTTTCCGCCATTACAAGATCTTCGACGGATTCAAGCGCGATCAGTTCAACAAGGAACAAACGTCCGAAAACGAAACGGCTGTCGAAGAATAAGTCAGTCGTTCAGGAAAACTTTCAATATTTCAGGGGAATGGTTGGGTTGGCAGATGCTGACGAAGACCATTCCCTTTTTACTTTCAATGCCTGAGATCCGGTTCGTGGGTTCTGTCAATATTTTATGCGCGATCTGTTGACCGGAAATATCCGTAAATTGAATGGCTGAACCGGCCTGCAACACCTGGCTCAATTCCAGGAAGCGCGTGCCTTCATTTCCAATACGGATTACGGAAAGCTTTTCACTTATAAATTCGAGACTCCTGATCTGCGAATAGGTGAAATCGCCGTTCAGGTCGACCTGTTTCAGTCGGAAGTACCATATTCCCGGCGCCCAAACAGCTGTTTCAAAAGTGTATTCCTGGTTGTGTGTTGCGTCTCCCTGGCTTTGTACTTTCCCGATGGAGCCGAAAGTAGCTGTTTCATCCGCCATTTCAATGTCAAAATAATCGTTCATTCTTTCGCTGTGCGTATTCCAGCTTAAACGGACTTTGTCGTGGTCAGCAATGACTTCAAACAGGTCCCAGGTTACCGGTAGCACGACTGAACAAGTCACGTTCCAGGGAATCACGCTCAGGTCGTCGATGCCCATGTTGTGATCGTTGTTGGTGTTGTCGCTTTCCGTCCAGCGCAACATGATTTCGTCGCCCGGGTTCAATGTTACGGTCAGACAAGCCGATTTTGTGGTTGACAAGCCATTCGCGATGGCGATCATATTTGTACTTGCAGAGCCATCCGTGTTTTGTATCGGTGTGACATCCAAACTGCTTGTGCCATTTGTAAAAGCACCGGTAGTGACGCTTGTAATCGCCGTGGAAGAAATTCTGTAAGAGAAATCATGCACATTTAGCAGGTGGTTGGCATTGGATGGATTGCTGTTTCCCCAGTGCTCATTTTTGAAGCTGATGGCAAGGGAAGAGATCACAGCGCCTGTATTGTTTTTGAAACGCACGCCATAAATGATAGGATCTACAGAGCCGCTTGCACGTGCACCCAAAGCCCTGTCGGTATTGCTGCTTCCATACAGGTGTAATCCGCCGGAATTGTGGCAACCCGTTGAAACAAAGTAAACATTTCTATTGGAGTAGCAGAAAGGGATCGTACTGTTATCCGTCCATGTTGCGCTACCGGCAGTACAATTTGTATTGGCAGGGCCGCCATTGAAATTGATAATCCGGGCTGTCCCGATGTTATCAAGACTGGCCTGGGAGAAGAGGAGTGAAGGTATGCAGAAGATGAGCAGGAATTGCCATTTCATAAATCCGGAGTTTAAGATTCATTTGTCCGGACAAAATTAGAACGGTCGTTCCAGTTGGTCGTGAAATGGCTGTTACCGTTTGAATAACAGATTATTAATTGATTTTTTAGTTGAATTGAGACTAATGTTTTTTAAAAAAATGGAGCGGGTATATGACCTGCATCGGTAGTTGGAGCAGGTTTATTTCTGCATCATTCTACGATACAAAAAAAAGCCATCCGTTTCCGGATGGCTTTTCAGCTATATTGTTTGAAATACTATCTTTTTTCAATCGGCACATACTCACGCAATACCTGACCGGTGTAGACCTGACGCGGACGTCCGATAGGCTCGTTGTTTTCTGTCATTTCTTTCCATTGTGCGATCCATCCCGGGAGACGGCCCAAAGCGAACATTACGGTGAACATTTCGGTTGGGATTTTCAACGCACGGTAGATGATACCGGAGTAGAAGTCCACGTTCGGATAGAGGCTTCTTGCTTTGAAATATTCGTCCTCGAGTGCTACCTGCTCCAGTTTCTGTGCAATTGCGAGCAATGGATCGTTGATGTTGAGTTTTTTCAATACATCGTCGCATGCTTTTTTGATGATCGTTGCACGCGGATCGAAGTTTTTGTAAACACGGTGACCGAAGCCCATCAGACGGAAAGGATCTTCCTTGTCTTTCGCTTTCAGTACCCATTTGTCTACATCGCCACCATCGTTGTGGATCTGCTCGAGCATTTCGATCACAGCCTGGTTCGCTCCACCGTGCAGTGGACCCCAGAGTGCAGAAATACCTGCGGAAATGGATGCATATAAGTTCGCCTGTGAAGAACCTACGATACGTACAGTCGACGTTGAACAGTTTTGTTCGTGGTCAGCATGGAGGATCAGCAGGGTGTTCAATGCTTCGATCACGACTTTGTCCACGACATACTCTTCAGTTGGCATGGAGAACATCATCGACATGAAATTCTTGCAGTAATCGTACTCGTTTTTCGGGTACATGAACGGGTGACGCATAGAATTTTTATAAGCCCACGCAGCGAGTGTAGGCAATTTTGCCAGCAAACGGTGAATAGTCAGGTCTTTGGCCTCCGGGCTTCTGTTCGGATCGAGTGATTCCGGGTAGAAAGTCGACAGTGAGCAGATCATGGAAGACAATACACCCATTGGATGCGCTTTCGCAGGATATGCTTCGAAGAAACGCTTCATGTCTTCGTGCACGAGTGTGTGTTTCGTGATGCTGGAGGTAAAACCGTCCAATTGTGCCTGCGTTGGCAGGTTTCCGTAGATCAATAAATAGGCGACCTCAATGAAGGAAGCTTTTTCAGCCAATTGTTCGATCGGGTATCCGCGGTATTTCAGGATTCCTTCTTCACCATCTAAAAATGTAATTGCACTTTTCGTAGCACCGGTGTTCTTGTACCCGACGTCTAATGTAATGTAACCTGTTTCGGAACGCAGATTGCTGATATCGATCGCTTTTTCGTTTTCTGTTCCTTCAATGACAGGGAATTCATATGTTTTCCCTCCTAGTTCTAATTTAGCAATTTCGCCCATCGTTGTTTATTTGTGAGTCATTCTGTTAATAACGGTCACTAAAGTACTAAAGAAATTATTAATACAAAATCTTTTTAAATTATCTTTCCCGAAGTTTTTCATAAAACGCCGAACTGTTTCCGTTACGCGAATTTTAAAACCGGTTTACAGGTTCCTGAGCGTGTAGTTCAGTAACATGCTAAACAAGTGGTTGCGCGTATTTCCCCCGTAAATGCCGTGATCTTTGTTCGGGTAGATGAACATGTCGAACTGCACATTGGCATTCGTCAGGGCTGTGATCATGTCCATCGAATTCTGGTAATGTACGTTGTCATCCGCCGAACCGTGAACCAGCAGGTATTTCCCTTTGAGGTCCTTCACAAAATTGATCGGTGAATTATCATCATAGCCAGATGCATTTTCGGCCGGTGTGCGCATGAATCGCTCGGTATAAATGTTGTCGTAATATCTCCAGTTTGTTACCGGTGCAACCGCGATGCCCATTTTGAAATAAGCAGCGCCTTTGGTCATCGCCAGGGAAGTCATGAAACCACCGTAGCTCCAGCCCTGGATGCCGATCCTGTCTTTGTCGACAAAAGCCATTTTACCCAGCTCTTTGGCTGCCGAGATGAAGTCTTCGACTTCGAGCTTACCCATTTGCAGGTAAGTCGATTTCTTGAATTTGGCACCGTTGTAGTACGTTCCTCTCGGGTCGACACTAAAAACAATGTAGCCTTTTTGTGCAAGGAGCTGGTGGAACATGTAGTCGTTGCCTTCGAAGCGGTCTGCGACTGTATTGTGTCCCGGTCCGCCATAGATATTGATGTAAACCGGGTATTTTTTATTGGGGTCGAAATTGGCCGGTTTGATCATCCAGGCGTTCAGCGGTCCGTCGGCTCCCTGGATCGTCAGGAATTCTTTTTTAGACAGCGGGTAAGTCGCGAGCTTTTCTTTCAGCTTCTGGTTGGTTTCCAGTACGCCGATTTCCGTTCCTTCCGCATTGCAGAGCGAGATGGTATTTGGTGTATTTGCATCTGAGCTTGTTTTTACGAAATACCGCATGCCTTCTGAAAATTCGGCATCGTGTGAACCTGTTTCGGGACTGAGTGCCTTTTTGGTCAGGTCTGTCAGGGAAACCCTGTAAATACCTTTGTGGATCGCGCCTTTTTCTGCGGAGGTATAATAGATCATTTGCTTGTCTTCATTGACACCGAGGAACTCGATCACATCCCAGTTGCCGGTCGTGATCTGCTGGTTGGAACCGTCAAACCCAATGCGGTGGATGTGCATGTAGCCGGATGCTTCGCTCGTGCGCAACAGGGATTTTTCGTCTTTCAGGATCAGCAGGTTGTCGTCAATCTCGATGTACGTATCCGATTTCTCCTCGAAAAACACGTGCTGAACCGGGCTTTTGCCACTTGCATCGATGAGGTGGTAACGCACGTGGTTCTGGTGGCGGTTCAAGGTCTGGATCACAAGTTTACTGGACGTATTGGCCCATTTCAGGCGCGGAATGTATTCATATTCGCCGAGGTTGAGCTGTACTGTTTTGCCCCCGACTTTGTAGATGTGCGCCGTTACTTTAGAATTGTCTTCGCCCGCTTTCGGGTATTTGTATTTGTAGATCTGCGGATACAGCTGACCGTAAAAAGCCAGTTCAAATTCCTTCACTTTGCTTTCGTCGAAACGCAGGAAAGCGAGCTGTTTGCTATCGGCAGACCACATGAATGCTTTGGTGATCGCGAATTCTTCTTCGTATACCCAATCGGTGGTTCCGTTGATGATGTTGTTGAATTTCCCATCTTTCGTAACCTGGGTGATCTTGTTTGTTTTCAGGTTTTTGATGTAGAGGTTGTTTCCATGCGCATAGGCGATCTGGCTCCCGTCCGGGGAAAATTCCGCAAGGTTTGCGCCTGGCCTGTCCGCGTCGAGCGGTGTCAGTTTTTTGCTGACCAGGTCGAAGATGTAAAAATCGGCGCTGTAGCTCCTGCGGTAAATAGATTCCACATTCGTTGTGATCAGCATTTTCGTCTCATCACCGTTGAATTCATATTCCTCCATCGCGACCGCTTTGCCGGCATAGAGCATGTCTTTTTCGGTGAGGATCGTTTCGCCCTGGCCGGAATAATCGGAGAAAGCATGTTTGGTGACCGACCAGCTGTTCCCGGACATTGTGATTTTCGTAAAATGCTCACCGTCCTTCATGCCTTTGAAACCGGGAAAGCCTTTCGCATAGAAATCATAGGTTTTCCAGATGCTTTCAACTGTAATTTCTTTGACCGGTGTATTTTGTGCATTGAGTGTCAATCCGAACGCGCAGATGAACAGCAGGATACTTATTTTTCGATACATGTTTTTTGTTTTTATAGTTGCTAAAAGTACAATTATCGGCGCTTATAAAGAGAAGTGTTGATTAAAAGTGAAAAACCTTTAACCATTGTTAATATTATCGTAATATGGGTGCAAAGAAAAATGTCGTACATTTGTCGCAAGTTTTTTGGTGTTCTCCTTGACGTTATCCTGATGATAGACCGAAACCACCGCAAAAACATAACAAAACAAACTATGATATAGCTGTACTAATCTGATCATCAAAGCATTCAGTTTTAGTAGATATTTTCAGATATAATCTCACGCGGGGTCTCCAGCCGTGGATTACATAGTGTTCTTTCGTTGTAAATTCTTGTAACATCAATTAATTATAAATTCTTATGAAAAAAGTTTTACTTTTTGCTGGTTTACTTACTTTCGGTTCTTCCTTCGCGCAGAATTGCACCAAGATTTTTATCTCGGAGTATGTAGAAGGACTTGGAAATAACAAAGCGTTGGAGCTTTACAACCCAACCAACCAGGCAGTAGATTTGAGCGAGTACATCGTTGCGCGCTATTCAAACGGTTCCAATACGGCTGCGGTATGGAATGCTGTACAGCTGACAGGTACTATCCAGCCTTATGACGTATTCGTTGCGGTGCTCGACAAGAGAAATCCGAATGGTACAGGTCTCGAAGAGCCGGTTTGGGATTCGTTGCTTGTTAAAGGCGACGGTTTTTTTACGCCGATCTACGCAACAGCTGCCGGTACGCCAGCAGGTGGAAAGACTGCATTCTACTGGAATGGTAACGATGCAGTTGTCTTGTTCAAAGGTACTTTGCCAACGAACAACGAATCTCAGCAACTCACGGCGATCACACCGCAATTGCAGGTAATCGACATCTTCGGAAAAATCGGTGAAGGTACTTCTTTCCAATCCGCAGAAGGATGGTCAACAACCGCTCCTTACAATACAGGCGCAGGTGTCGTTGTAACAGCTGACCACTCGCTGATCCGCAAGCCATCTGTTCAGACAGGTGTTACGAATTTCGCGATCCCGTCTTTCAACCCGCTTGGCGAGTACGATTCTATTCCATTGTTTGTGAACCGTGTGGACGCGAACGGCGATACGATCCTGAACTCAGACGGTGTAACGCCGAGAAAATTCGGCAACTTCTTCTCTTTGGGTTCACATGCATGTCAGTGCGATCCGTCCCTCGGACTGGAAGAGCCGGTAAAAGCACAATTCGCTTTGTATCCAAACCCAACTGCTGACGGAACATTTCACATTACTGCAACTGCGGGAATTGAGAACGTAACGGTATACAACAGCCTTGGACAAACGGTTTACACAAAATCAGTTTCCGGAAACAATACAGTTGTTCAATTGCAAGGTCTTTCCGGTGTATACATCGTGAAAGTCGCGACAGGAACAGGTATTGTAACGAAGCGGGTCATTGTCAAATAATAAATTCAATTTAAATAGAAGGTCGGTTTTTTTTCCGGCCTTTTATTTTGCCATATAAAACTCAAATGATGCGTTTATTAGCTATTTTCCTGGTCATTTTACCTTTTTATGCGTTTAACCAAACCAGTGAAGTTACGGTTAAAGTATCCGAATTTGTCTCTAAACAGGGACTTCCGGGTGCGAAGGTAATTTTATCTGAACAATTCAAAATGAAGTCGGATATCGAAGGAATGGCCGTTTTTCCGGATGTTCCTTATGGTACCTATCAACTGGCGGTCATGGCTGTATCTTTCGATACGGTGTATGTTTCAGTAGAAGTGAAAGATCCGAAAACCTCGGTGGAAGTCCCAATGGGCGGGATTGAGCTGAAAGAGATCAAACTGA
>Ga0247806_10001323_pt1 | contig 12343 bp, 9 predicted proteins | sample UWRJL059202B1_FD_179935 | JGI IMG/M metagenome (GOLD analysis project Ga0247806, IMG submission 179935) | Plant litter microbial communities from Arlington Agricultural Research Station in Wisconsin, United States - UWRJ-L059-202B-1 | ecosystem: Environmental > Terrestrial > Plant litter >... | reverse complement strand
GGTTGCTTAAAAAGTCTTCCATTTCAAATAAATTTTCTTCTTCGGTAAAGTTGGTTTGAGAATACGAAAATAATTTCCAGCGTTTCTTGTGGTATTCTAAAGCAGTTAAATTTTCGACCCAGTCGCCAGAATTTAAGTATAAGGTTGATCCGTGTTTATTTTCCTTCCTGATTATTTTTGGTTCATGAATATGTCCGCAAATTACATAATCGTAGTTTTTTTCAATAGCCAAATCAGTTGCTGTGGTTTCAAAATCAGAAATAAATTTAACTGCTTTTTTTACGCTTGCCTTTATTCTTTTTGAAAAAGAATAAGGTTCATGGCCAAGTTTAGCTAAAAACCAATTTACCAATCGGTTGGTCAGAATTAGATAATCATAACCTAAACCTCCAAGTTTTGCAATCCATTTTGAATGTTGTACAGAAGCGTCAAAGACATCTCCATGAAAAATCCATGCTTTTTTATCGTCTAATTCTAAAACTAATTTATCGACAAGAGCAAAATTGCCCATATTCATGTCGGTAAATTTTCTTAAAATTTCGTCGTGATTTCCGGTAATATAATACACTTTTGTGCCCTTAGAAGCCATTCCAATTACTTTCTGAATAACTCTTAAATGTGCTTTTGGAAAATAGGATTTTCTAAATTGCCAGGCATCAATAATATCGCCGTTTAAGACTAATGTTTTTGGTTTAATGCTTGATAGATAGTTGTTTAGTTCTTTGGCGTGACTACCGTAAGTTCCTAAATGGACATCTGATAGAATGACCAACTCGACATTTCTCTTTTTCAATTTTTCGTATTTTGAAGTTTAACAAATAAAAGAATCTAAGGCCGGATTTGTTTTATCAAAAGGTTATCAATTTAGTTACAATTTTAATAAATTGTGATTTTTAACCAACTTAACCTTTATTTAATAATACCAATTTTAAATTTTTTAATTTAATTCATAAAACTTACATTTGCTCAAAACAATTTTACAATGGCAGGAAACAGCTACGGCACCCTATATAAAGTTACTACATTTGGTGAATCTCATGGTGAAGCTTTAGGCGGAATTATAGATGGATGTCCATCAGGAATAGAACTTGATTTAGAAGCGATTGAAGTTGAAATGTCCAGAAGAAAGCCAGGACAGTCGGCAATCGTAACCCAAAGAAAAGAGCCGGATGCGGTTCAGTTTTTATCAGGAATATTTGAAGGTAAAACTACCGGAACCCCAATTGGTTTTATTATTCCGAATACCAATCAAAAATCAGACGATTACTCTCATATAAAAGACAACTACAGACCAAGTCATGCTGATTATGTTTATGATCAAAAGTATGGTTTTCGTGATTATCGTGGTGGCGGAAGAAGCTCGGCGCGTGAAACGGCAAGTAGGGTAGTAGCGGGTGCGATTGCAAAACAAATGCTGCCGGAAATTAAAATTAATGCTTACGTTTCGTCTGTTGGGCCAATTCATTTAGATACGCCATATCAGGAATTAGATTTTTCTAAAATAGAAAGCAATCCGGTTCGTTGTCCTGATGAAAAATCAGCAGCGATTATGGAAGAATATATTCGCGATATTCGCAAACAGGGCGATACTGTTGGCGGTGTAGTTTCTTGTGTAATTCAAAACGTTCCGGTTGGTTTAGGCGAACCTGTTTTTGATAAATTGCATGCCGAATTAGGAAAAGCAATGCTTTCTATAAATGCTGTAAAAGGTTTTGAATACGGAAGCGGATTCTCCGGATCTGAAATGAAAGGAAGCGAACACAACGATTTATACAATCCGGACGGAACTACAAAAACAAATCTTTCAGGAGGAATTCAGGGAGGAATCAGCAACGGAATGGATATTTATTTCAGAGTTGCTTTTAAGCCCGTAGCAACTATTATGCAAACTCAGGATTCTCTTGATAATAAAGGAAATATTACACCAATGACTGGCAAAGGCCGTCATGATCCTTGTGTAGTACCCCGAGCAGTGCCAATTGTTGAAGCAATGGCGGCGATTGTTTTGGCTGATTTTTACTTGATCAACAAAACATATTAATAAAAATTAAGGCAGTGAGGGTCTTAATATTTTAATCTAAAAAACAAATTAATGCAAGAAGTTACAGAAACCAAAAAAAAATCATTTCTTTCAGGACTAACAGGACAAATTATTATTGCAATGATTCTTGGTGCCATCTTAGGTATCATTTTGCATAATTCAATTTCTCCAGAAGCAGCTCAGTCATTTAGTATGAAAATAAAAATGCTGGCTACCGTTTTTATCCGTTTGGTACAAATGATTATTTCGCCTTTAGTATTTACTACTTTAGTGGTTGGTATCGCTAAACTTGGAGATATAAAAACCGTTGGAAGAGTTGGAGGAAAAGCACTAGGATGGTTTTTTACTGCTTCTTTTATATCCTTATTAATAGGATTATTTTATGTAAATATTTTAGAACCGGGCGTTGGCATAAAATTAGAACATATTGATATGGCAACAGCTTCAGAAGTAACGGGTAAAACAAAAACCTTGTCTTTTGAAAACTTCGTTGAACATATTGTTCCTAAAAGTATTTTTGAAGCGTTGGCAACTAATGAAATTTTACAGATTGTAATTTTTTCTATCTTTTTTGGATTAGCTGCTGCCTCTTTAGGAAGTACAGTGAAACCGGTTATCAATGCCTTAGATAAAGTTTCGCATATTGTTTTAAAAATGGTAAACTATGTAATGAACTTTGCTCCAATAGGTGTTTTTGGCGCCATTGCGGGTGTTTTTGCAATAAGAGATGCTGAAGAATTAGTGATGACCTATTTTAAATTTTTTGGTTCATTTTTGATCGGAATTGGAACACTGTGGGTTGTTTTAATTGCTGTTGGATATATTTTTTTAAAGGGAAGAATGACAGAATTGTTAAAACGAATTATAGGTCCGTTGGCTATTGCCTTTGGAACGACAAGCAGTGAAGCAGTTTTTCCTAAATTAACAGAAGAATTAGAAAGTTTTGGTGTAAAAGACAGAATTGTATCTTTTATGTTACCGCTTGGATATTCATTTAATCTGGACGGTAGTATGATGTATATGACTTTTGCAAGTATTTTTATTGCACAATTTTATGGAGTTCATCTTGATTTAGGTACTCAAATGGTTATGCTTTTGGTTTTAATGCTAACCAGTAAAGGTATTGCCGGAGTGCCAAGGGCGAGTTTGGTTGTTGTAGCCGCAACTTGTGGCATGTTTGATATTCCGATAGAGGGTATTGCTCTGATATTACCAATAGATCACTTTTGTGATATGTTCAGAAGTGCTACTAATGTTTTAGGAAACGCTTTGGCAACTTCAGTTGTAGGACAATGGGAAAATGATAAAGATCTTGGAACAGATATTCCTTTAGAAAACTAAGAGTAAATTATTTATATTTTTCATACAAAAGCCGTAATGTTTTATATTACGGCTTTTTTATTTTGTGGAAATTTTTAGCGAAATAATAACTACACTGTTGCAGCTACTTTTCCCTTTCGGATAGCTTCTTTTTCAGGAGTTTCACCACCTTTGATCGTTTTTTGTTGTGCTTTAGTCAATTTTTCTGCTTGTTCAAATTTTAAAAATTTTTCTACCATTGTTTTTGATTTAAATGCTCCAATCTTATTAAAACACTTAGGGCTTGTGTCTTGAAATTTTGTTAAAGTTAAATTTATTTTTCTTTTAATTTCATAAAATTTTAATTAATTTGCTAAAATATAACACGGTACTTATTAATACTTATATTTCCTATTGATACGAGGTGTTTTGCATTCTTACAGAATTAATACACTTACATATTGTTTTGTGTTTTAAAAATGTATATTTGATAAACATATTACAAATTATGCCCTTTAAAAGATTTTGTTTTTTAATTTTTGTTTTTATAAGTGTATCTTGTCTTGATTTGCAAGCTCAGACCGCTACTATATCAATTGCAAAAGTTAAGGATTTAACAAAACAGGCATGTGATTATTTAGATCAGACCAACTACGAAAAATCATTAGAAAAATCCGGTATTGCGCTGCAATATGCATTCGATATAAAGAATGACACCTTAATTTCAAGGAACTACAATATAATTGGTATCAATTTTCACGATTTAGGCGAGGTAGACAAGGCTGTTTTTTTTTACAAGAAAGCTTTATTCTACGCAGAACGCTCTAATATTGTGGGTTTAAGAATGATGATAACCAGTAATTTGGGTAATTTATATTTTTTTGAAAAAAAAATGTATACCGACGGAATCAAGTATTATAAAGAGTCACTAAAATTTGGAAGACAGGAAAAATATTTGAAAGAAGTTGCCATAACAAACCTTAATATTGTTTGGTCGTATTTCCAGATCGGAAACTATAATGACGGACTACCGTACTTACATTATATTAATAATCATCAAAATGATTTACAGGGAAAGTCAGAGGATATTGCTTTGAATTTTTTAAACGGAATGTATTGGGCCCATAAAAATGAAAATGATAAAGCAAATCAATATTTTGTAAAAGCGATTTCTTATAGTGATTCAAAAGATGAAAGAACAGATTTATTATATGCTTATTTAGAGTATTCTAAATTTTTAAGCAAGATTGGTAAATTTGAAGATGCTTATAAAAACTTACAAGCATACGATAAAATCCGCGATGACATGACTGATAAAGAGAAACTCAGAAGAGCTTCTACAGCTGGATTTAATCGGGAACTAGACGAGTATAAAAGACAGATTGATAAAATTGAAAATGAAAAGATTGAACAATACCACAGTCTTAAAAAATCACGAATAATTGTAATTCTGTTTATTGTCATTTCCCTCATTTTGTTATTGCTTATTATTACTTTAATAAAAAACATTCGGTTAAAGAAAAAGGCAAATACAGAGCTTTTACAGGCAAAAGAAATTGCAGAAGAGGCTTCTCTTCTTAAAACGCAATTTATTTCGACTATTAGTCATGAATTACGTACTCCATTATACGGTGTGGTAGGGATTACGAATATGCTTCTTGAAGAACACAAAGAACTATCAAATAGTCAACATCTTAGTTCTCTTAAATTTTCTGCAAGATATCTACTATCACTGGTCAATGATATTCTTCAAATTAATAAAATAGAAGAAAATAAAGTGGTTCTGGAGAATTTGACTTTTAATATTTCAGATGAAATTGCGATGATCAGGAATTCGCTTTCTTTTTTATCACAAAAAAATAACAACCTCATATCAGTTGATATTGATCCTGATATTCCGGAATATTTAATTGGCGACAAATTACGATTAGCTCAGATTTTAATAAACTTAGTTAGCAATGCCTTGAAATTTACAAAAGATGGTGAAGTTGAAATTATAGTAAATCTTAAGAAGTCTGAAGGGCAAATTCATCATTTAGAGTTTATTGTCAGAGATAATGGGGTAGGAATCGCAATTGTTGATCAGGGCAAGATTTTTGAAAAATTTGTTCAGGTGGGAAGAAAAGATGAAGATTACCAGGGAACAGGGCTGGGTTTGAGTATTGTAAAAAGATTATTAGGACTTTTTGGAACAACGATACTTTTACAAAGTACTATAGGCGAAGGAACTTCTTTTTCATTTGTTATTCCTTTTGAATGTGATCCTGAGAAAACAAAAATAATTATTGACGAAATTCATGTAGATCTCACATCAGATGAAGTCTATAAAATTTTAATCGTTGAGGATAATATTATAAATCAACTGGTAACCAGGAAAATTATAGAAAAAAATAATTATGTATGCAAAGTTGTAGATGATGGTTTTTCTGCTTTGCAGATACTGGATCAGGAGGATTTTGACCTTATTTTAATGGATATAAATATGCCATTGATGAATGGCTTTGAAACTACTAAAAGAATTCGCCAGTTAGGTATTAAAACACCTATTATTGCTCTAACGGCTTTTGACAAAGATGAAATTACAGATGAAGCGATTTCTTCAGGTATGAATGATATTATAATAAAACCTTTTGAGCCCGTAAAGCTATTCAAGATTATGAACTACCTGATTTACGAAACCAAAAACGTAGGGTGTTAAAATAGTGAACACGAATTCCACAAATTTTCACTAGTAGTCAAACTATTAATGAAAATTTGTGGAATTCGTGTTTGTTTTTTACGTAATCTGTAATCAGTTAGTAGTTAATACCAACGCTTTTTGTTTTGTTTTGAAGCGTTTGATTTTCTTGATTTATGAGCACCGGTGCTTCTGTTTGAGTTTTTAGGTTTGTCTTCGGTAGCTTCCGGACTTCCTGCATGCCATTGATACGGATGATCTGAGATGGTTTTTACATCTACTTTAATCAATTTTTGAATGTCTTTCCAATACGGATGTTCGTCTTTACTGCAAAACGAAATTGCAATTCCGCCATTTCCGGCGCGTCCAGTTCTACCAATTCGGTGTACGTAAGTTTCCGGAATATTTGGCAAATCAAAATTAATTACAAAAGGCAACTGGTCAATATCGATTCCTCGTGCTGCAATATCTGTTGCCACAAGAACTCCAACTTCTTTATTTTTAAAAGCATCCAAAACACGTTGTCTTGCATTTTGCGATTTATCTCCGTGAATAGCTTCTGCTGCTATATTATTTTTTCTAAGTGCTTTTACGACGTTATCTGCACCGTGTTTGGTTCTTGAAAAAACCAATACGTTTGATAAGTCTTCGTTTTTTATTAAATGATATAATAAATTTCTTTTTTCTGTCTTTTCAACAAAATAAACACGTTGCTCTACATTTTCAGCAGTTGATGAAACTGGCGAAACTTCTACTTTTGCAGGATCCTGCAAAAACATTTCTGCCAATTCTCTAATTGCAATAGGCATTGTTGCAGAGAATAGTAATGTCTGACGGTTTTTTGGTGTTAGTTTTACAATCTTTTTTACGTCGTTTATAAAACCCATATCCAGCATTTGATCCGCTTCATCCAAAACTAAAGTATGTAAATGATCGAGATCAAGAAAACCTTGTTTTTGTAAATCCAGTAATCTTCCGGGAGTAGCTACTAAAATATCAACACCTTTTTTTAAGGTATCAACTTGCGGATTTTGTGAAACTCCGCCAAAAATAGTCAACTGAGTAAGGTTAGTATATTTTGCATAAGTATCAAAACTCTGCCCAATCTGAACCGCTAATTCACGTGTTGGAGTAACTATAAGGGCACGAATTACTTTTGCTTTTTTTGTTGAGCCTACAATTCGGTGTAATTGATGTATTATTGGAATAGCAAACGCTGCTGTTTTTCCCGTTCCTGTCTGCGCACAGCCAATTAGGTCTCTTCCGGCCAAAACGATCGGAATAGATTGCTCCTGAATAGGTGTAGGGTTTAAATAGCCTTCTTCAAATACGGCTTTTTGTATACTTTTTGAAAGTGATAAATCTTCGAATAACATATCTTATGTATTAAGAATTTTAGTTTTAAGCACTAAAATTCTGTGCAAAGATAAGTTTATTCAGCCAATCGTTTATTTGAATTGGAGTTTATTTGACAAATGGCTTAATTTTCAACTGTTCGGACTAAATGTTAATTAGATTTTTTCATTGTTGGCTTTAATAAAATCGGTTATTAGATATCCAATTAATTTTCCAATTAAATGATTGTTTGGTCCCTGATCTAAATCGGGCGCACCTTCGCAGATATGCAGATAAGCAGCATTTCTGTGCTGTCCGAAAAACGAAACAAACTGACGTAGTTCCTCAATCGAAAATCCGCTGATAGTCATGGCGCTGCTGGCTATGTTTGGAATTGCATCCAAATCAATTTCAATTCCAAAAGAATCGGTTTTTATAAATTCTAAAGCCGCAGTCATTTCTCGGTCAAAATCTTTTTCTTTTCGAATATTTACGCTGTCGTATGTATTGTAGCGAACACGATCCTCTAATTTCTTTATAATATCCAAAACGCTTTTTGAAGTATAATTTTCGTGCAGTCCAAAAATGAAATATTTTTTAAGAAAACCTTCTTCATACGCGTATGAAAAACCATTTCCGCTATGACGGCCTTCAAGAATCCTGAAATCAGAATGGGCATCAAAATTAATGGCATTTATGGGTTTTCCTTTGGCTAGAGCCGAACCTTTAATATTTCCGTATGCATTATTGTGGCCTCCGCCGATGATGATTGGTGTTTTTCCGGCCTTAATTATGGTAAAGATAGTATGAGAAACTTCCTTGTCTACCTTTTCAACAAGCTGGCTTAATTTTGAGCGGTCGTCGATATCATTAAAGTCAAGATTTTCAACTTCGCGCATTTCTTCTGCCACATTAATCTGACCTAATACGATGATCTGGCTGCCTTTAGCAAAACGGTTGTGCTGAATGTTGGCAATGCTTTTTATAGCACTTTCCCATGCAGAGGCTGTTCCGGGTCTGCCGTAATTAGCACGCACGCCAATGTCTTCCGGAATTCCCAAAAGAACATATTTAGCTTCACTCTCTTTCAAAAAATTGACCTTATCAACTCCGTTTGGAATGATAATCATCTTCTCTCCAAACTTTATTTCACCACTTCGGTGATTAGTTACTTTAGCTAAATCGTTAATAGTAAACGAGATTAGTTTTTCCATAAAAAAAAATATTGTTCAAAAATAATATAATTGTAGTAACTTACGTTATAACATATATTAATTATTAAATTTGTTTTTAAGAAAAATTATTTAAATATGGAAAACCCAAAGAACAACAACTCAAGTCTAAAGGCGGTAATCGCTGTTTTAGCAGTCCTACTAATTGGAAGTTTAGTGTACATTTTTAAAATTTCGTCTGATGGAGACGTAGTTAAAACTGAACTTACTACAACCTTAACAGAGAAAGAATCTGTTATGAAAGATTTACAGGAATTAAAAGCAACTTACGATGCTGCGATTGCAGAAAACACTTCAATGTCTGATGAATTAATTCAGGAAAGAGACAAAGTAGTAGCTTTGATGGATGATTTAAATAAATCTAAAGGAGATGTATCTAAATACAGAAATCAGGTGCAGGGGATGCAGACTAAAATGAAAACTTTAGTTGCTGAAAACGATGAATTGAAAAAACAAAATGGTGTTTTAACAGTTCAGAGAGATAGTACTATTGTAGTTTTAGGAGAATCTAAAAAATTCAACGAAGTATTAGTTGGTCAAAACGAAGAATTAGCTAAAACAGTTGAAAAAGGTTCTAAGTTATCAATTTTGAATACAAAAACTGCTGCTTACAAAATGAAGAGCTCAGGTAAACAAATCGAAACTGATAAAGCAAGTCGTGCTGACGTATTGAAAATAAGTTTTACTATTGCAGAAAACCAAATTGCAAAATCTGGAGATAAAACATATTACATTCAGGTTATTGATGCTAAGAGTAATGTATTAGGTGATAAGAAAACAGAAAGCTTTGGAGAGAATACTCTAACTTACAGCTTCAAGAAAACCATCCAATACGAAAACAAAACTGTACAGGTTTCTGAAGATTTACCAGGTAAGGACTTCGCGAAAGGAACTTATTTTATCAATGTTTTTGATAACGATGAATTAGTTTCTAAAACTAGTTTTTCTTTAAGATAATATTACTTTTACAATAAAAATTAAAAGGTCTGTGAATAATTTCACAGACCTTTTTTTATGTAGATTTTTTTTAATTGTACAAAAAAGATTAGAAAATTTTACCTTCTACAAAAACACTTTCGATTAAATTACTTCCAAATGCATACGGAATCTGATAGTAAGATGAAATGGGTTTTGTAAGTATCAAATTGGCTTTTTTTCCTTTTGTAATACTTCCGTGCGTTTCAGAAATTCCCATTGCGTAGGCACCATTTATTGTTGCTGCATTAATGGCTTCTTCAGGTGTCATTTTCATTTTGATACAAGCTGTTGCAATAACAAAATTCATATTTCCGGATGGAGTAGAGCCAGGATTAAAATCTGTTGCCAGAGCGATTGGCAAACCGGCTTTTATCATTTCGCGCACGGGAGTGTACGGAATGCTTAAAAAATAAGAACATGACGGTAAAGCGACAGGCATTGTTTCCGTGTCTTTTAAAGCTTCAATGTCTTCCGGGTTCATAATTTCAAGATGATCGACAGAAAGCGCCTTAAATTTGATTCCGGCCTGGACTCCGCCAATAGAATTGAATTGATTGACGTGAATTTTTGACTTTAAGCCGAATTGGATTCCCGCTTCCATAATTTTTTCTGTCTGTTCAACAGAAAAATAACCCGTTTCACAAAAAACGTCAATATAATCTGCAAGTTTATTTTGGGCTATTTCAGGAAGCATTTTGGTTATTATTTCATCGATATAACTGGCTTTTTTTTCTTTAAAATGTAAAGGGAATGCATGCGCGCCTAAAAAGGTGGCTTTTATCGCAACTGGATAATTATCTGCCAGTTTTTTTATTACACGAAGCATTTTTAATTCGCCTTCAATCGTAAGTCCATAACCTGATTTTATTTCAACGGCGCCGGTTCCTAAATGTATTATTTCTTCAAGACGAACTTTTGACTGCTCATAAATTTCTTCTTCCGAAGCTTCGTTTAGTTTTTTAGCCGAATTTAGAATTCCACCGCCGCGATTCGCAATTTCTTCATACGAAAATCCGTTGATTCTGTCTACAAATTCCTGTTCGCGATTTCCTGCATAAACAATATGTGTGTGGCTATCGCACCATGAAGGCAAAACTGTTTTTCCTGTAGCATCAATAATTTTGTCAGCATTGATTTCAGGAAGGTTTTCCATCACACCAAAATCAGCAATGAGATTATCTTTTATAACTAAAAAAGCATTTTTTATTGTGGGAAGAACAGCCATTTCAGTTCCTGAAACTTTAGAAACAGAGGTTTCACGAACCTGAAGTAATTCTTTTATGTTTGTAATTAAAGTAATCATTTTAATGAATTTAATTATAAGTTGTTAATAGTATAAAACACAAATTTCACAAATTAACAATAATCAATTTGTGAAATTCGTGTTTTGTATTGAGGTGCAATACTATTCAGAAACTGTTATTTCGAACATTTTTTCCCAATATTTACCGGTTACAAAAATAGTTTTTGTAGCAGGATTATAAGCAATTCCGTTTAAAACTTCAGCTTCAGGATGTTTGATGAATTTACGTAAACCAGACATATCAAGAATTCCTTCTACAGCGCCAGAAGTAGGGTTTACAACAGCAATAGCATCTTTTTGCCAAACATTAGCATAAATTTTCCCATCAATATATTCCAATTCATTCAGAACCTTAATTTTTGAAGTTCCGGAATAAACATTAATATAATCAATCATTTTTTGGGTTTCGGGGTTCATTTTCCAGATTTTTTCTGTTCCGTCAGAGCGATAAATGTATTTATCATCATGTGTCATTCCCCATCCTTCAATTTCTTTATCGTAGGTAAACTTTTTTTCTAGTTTTAATGTTTTTGCATCATAGATAAAACCGGTTTTTTCCTGCCATGTTAATTGATAAATTTTTCCATTGATAAAAGTAATTCCTTCACCAAAATATTCTTTTGGAAGATCAACCTGTTTAATCACTTTTCCGGTTTTATAATCAACAGATCTAAAATAAGAATCTGCCTTTTGACCTGTACTTTCAAATAAAACACCTTCGTGAAATTCTAAACCTTCGGTAAAAGCTTTTGTATCGTGTGGATAAGTATTTACAATTTTATATTTTAATAATTTTGGTTCAACGTTTGAAGTTAATTCAATTCTTTTTGTTGCATCAGATGAATCTCCACCAAAATACACGGTTGCTTTTAGATACTGGTATCCTAATTTTTGATCTTTTAATTCAAATTTAAATTTTTCGTTTCCTTTCGAGCTTCCCACTTTTTTGTCGTTAACGAAGTAAGCAACGCTGTCAATTTCCTTCGATTGTGGGTTTAAAATTCCAAAAGAAACCGGTTCCTGAGACGAAAAATGAGCCGGAAAAGCAGAATCATCGATAGTAAACAAAGAATTTTCACCTTTTTTTGTATCTCCACATCCAATTAATGTGATTCCTAATAAAATGAATGCTAGGAAGTTATATTTTTTCATAGTTTAAAATTTGAAGAAGCCAATATACGACGATATTTTTATAGCAACAAAGGTCTTGCAAAAATATAAAAAGATTGTATATTTGCACCGGCAAGTCCTACACGACCAGCTCCTGCAGACTCCCCCAGGATGGGAACATAGCAAGGGTACGTGGTTGAGCGGTGCGATGTAGGTCGCTTGCCATTTTTTTATTCCCGATGTTTCGGGATTTTTTTTTATAATTAAATCAAATTTAGTCTTCCTTATGGAGGATTTTTTTATTTTTGGTACTTCGTAAGTTAAAAGTTATTTGTTGAATGTTACAAGTTTGACAGATTTACCTGAAC
>Ga0247806_10001322_pt1 | contig 12346 bp, 10 predicted proteins | sample UWRJL059202B1_FD_179935 | JGI IMG/M metagenome (GOLD analysis project Ga0247806, IMG submission 179935) | Plant litter microbial communities from Arlington Agricultural Research Station in Wisconsin, United States - UWRJ-L059-202B-1 | ecosystem: Environmental > Terrestrial > Plant litter >... | reverse complement strand
TACATGGATGGCGATTCTGCCAGCGGTGTTTACTATGGTTACGGCGTTTCTTCCCTGATCAGCGATAAATCAAGGGTGATCAAAGGCGGAAGCTGGAACGACAGGCCTTACTGGTTGTCGCCGGGTACACGCCGCTTCATGGAAGAAGATATGGCTGCCAGCACGGTAGGTTTCCGTTGCGCACAAACATACCTTGGTCCACCGGAAGGACCTGGCTTTAAAGAAGGCAACAACTTCGCAAAGCGCAAACAAAACAAACGCAAGAAAAAATAATCAGCTTATAAATAAAAGAGCCTCCTTCACGGAGGTTTTTTTATGCCGTTGATCTTCGGTTTTCATTTAATTTTGAAGCATGCAGTTAACTGAGTTGTACAACATTTACCGGCAACATCCTTCCATCAAAACAGATACGCGCAGCCTGCAGCCGGGCGATCTTTTTTTCGCGCTCAAAGGCCCCAGTTTTAATGGCAACCATTTCGCCGCTGCGGCCCTGCAGGCGGGTGCAGCGTACGTTATCGCAGATGAGTATGCCGGTGAACCCAGTGAAAAGATCATCGTGGTAGCAGATGTATTGTCAACCCTGCAGGCGCTCGCAAAAATGCACCGCCAACAGTTCGCCATTCCCTTCATCGGCATTACCGGCAGCAATGGCAAAACAACCACCAAAGAACTGGCGCACGCGGTGCTTTCCAATACTTTCAAAACCTACACAACAGAAGGCAACCTCAATAACCACATCGGCGTGCCGCTCACCATTTTAAAAATAAAAGAAGATGCCGAAATGGCGATCATTGAAATGGGCGCCAATCATTTAAAAGAAATAGAAAGCTATTGCGTGTACGCGATGCCTACGCATGGACTGATCACCAACTGCGGTAAAGCCCACCTGGAAGGCTTTGGCAGCGAGGAAGGCATCCGCCGGGGAAAGGGTGAACTATTCGATTATTTAAGGACGCATAACGGCACCGCGTTCATTATGAAAGACTATGACTACCTGGTGGAAATGAGCCGGGGCATCAACACGGTAAACACGTACGGCACTGCCGGCGCCGGCATCACCGGCAACGTGGTAAACAACAGCGACCTGCTGGAAGTAGCCATCAGCAACGGGCTTAAGGTAGATAACATTCATACCAGGCTGGTGGGTGATTACAACCTGCCCAATGTACTCGCCGCTATTGCCATCGGGCATTATTTTAAAGTGCCTGCTGAAAAAATAAAAGCCGCGCTTGAAAATTATACGCCTTCCAACAGCCGTTCACAGCTTTTGAAAAAAGACGGCAATACGATCATACTGGATGCGTACAACGCCAATCCCAGCAGCATGAAAGTGGCGGTAGAAAATTTTGCCCGCATGGAAGGAACCGGTAAAGTACTGCTCCTGGGCGCCATGATGGAACTGGGACAGGAAAGCAAAAAAGAACACGAAGCCTTGGTCAGCCTTTTACAACAATTTAAATGGCGATCGGTGGTGCTGGTGGGAGGCGATTTTAAAAACATTACACATCCCTTTATTTATTTCGACACCGCTGCCGCGGCAAAAGAATGGCTGCAACAACAGGCGCTCCACAATGCAGCCATACTGGTCAAAGGCTCGAGAAGCATTAAGATGGAAACGGTGCTGGAATAGTATTTGTTGATAAAGGTTACCCGCTTACATAACTTCAAAACTATTAACGATGCAACCGAAAAAAATATGGGCCAACCTGGGCGTAAAAGATGTAGAAAAAACCCGCCAGTTTTATACTGCGCTCGGGTTTAAGTCGAACGAGGGATCCAATAAGACCAACCAACTCACGAGTTTTTTAATTGGTGATAGTAACTTCATTGTACACTTTTTTAACCTGGATGCTTTCGAGGAAGCAATAGCAGCAAAGCAGGCAGACCTGTCGAAAGGAAACGAACTCATCTTTACACTTTGGGCGGATAGCATTGCTGAGGCCGATGCCTGGGCAGAAGAAGTACGTAAAGCGGGTGGAAAAATATTCAGCGAACCGGCCGCCTTCGGCGAAGGTTATTATGGCTTTGGCTTTGCAGATCCCGATGGCCATAAGTGGAATGTATTTCACATGTGATACAGGCTGTCCTTTTCAAAAATTAAAAAGACCAGGCATATTCTTTTAAAGGGCTAGGGATTATTAGCGGAGACGGCGAGATTCGAACTCGCGATACAGTTTCCCGTATACACACTTTCCAGGCGTGCTCCTTCAGCCACTCGGACACGTCTCCATTTTTAGGATGGCAAAAATAAGCTAACCACCCCTAAGCGCCGAATATTTTTTCTGCATTGGAAGTGGTTACCAGGGCCAGCTCTTCGAGGCTGACTTTTTTGATGGCCGCCAGTTGTTCCGCCACGTATTTTAAATAACTGCTTTCATTCCTTTTTCCCCTGAACGGCACCGGTGTGAGGTAAGGTGCATCCGTTTCCAGTACGAGGTGATCGAGCGAAACGGATGCGAGTACTTCCGCCAGGCCCGATTTTTTATAGGTCAACACGCCACCGATGCCCAGGTAAAAGCCGAGATCAATTATCTCATTTGCCTGCGCCAACGTACCGCCAAAACAATGAAAAATGCCTTTCAACCCCCGGCTGCTGAATTCTTTCACTATGGCAATGCTTTCGTCCATCGCATCCCTGCTGTGGATCACGATCGGTAATTGATGCTGAAGGGCCAGTTGTGCCTGCATCCTGAAAGCTTCGTATTGTTCCTTCACATGGGTTTTGTCCCAGTAAAAATCCAGCCCGATCTCCCCCACTGCTGCAAATTTTCTCTTCTCCAGCCAGCCGGCAACGATGGCGAGTTCTTCCCTGTAATTGTCTTTTACATAACAGGGGTGCAGTCCCATCATGGCCATACATTTCCCCGGGAAATCCTTTTCCAGTTGCAGCATATCGTTGATGGCGCTGCTATCGATACCCGGCAGGTAAAATTTTCCGACCCCTTCGGATTCAGCCCGGGCGATCACGTTTCCGATGTCGTGTTTAAACTCTTCCGAATAAAGATGGCAATGTGTATCTGTAAATTTCATAGTGATCTGCAAAATTGCTTAAAATATAATTAAGAAAAAGCGGTACCTGTTTTATAACGCCCTGGTCTATTTGAAAAAAGTTTAATAAATGTAAAACGGGAACGTTTCCGTACATAGCAAGTACGGAAGGCGTCACAAAAAAAAAGTTGTTAATTTAATTACAAAGCTTATTTTTAACCCAGTTTTCATAGGGTACGGATTAAAAACGGGCCAGGGTTTCTACCCCGGCCCAATTTTTTTGATACACCTCCTGTAACCCTTACCCACGCTGGATTATATCGAATGTATATCCTTCGCGGCTAAAATGTTCCAGTACTAACGGTAAGGCATAACGCATTTTTTCATTTGCCTTTTCGCTGTCGTGGAAAACTATGATCGACCCGGGCTTTGCGTGTTTGTGCAGGTTATTCCAGCATTGCAACGGCGAAAGGTCTTTGTCGAAATCACCGCTTAAAACCGTCCACATAACCGTTATAAAAAAACCGGGTAATTCCACCAGTTTTTTTTCCTGGGAACGCGTCATACGGCCATAAGGCGGCCGGTAAAGATTGGAATCGATCAGTTTGCCTGCCTTCAATATATTATCAAGGTAATCTTCGTCGGTTGTTTTCCAGCCATTCAGGTGATCGAAACTGTGGTTGCCGACTGCGTGTCCTTCGCGCAATATCCGCTGGTATATTTCCGGGTGAGCCTGTACGTTCCTGCCGATGCAGAAGAAAGTAGCTTTGGCGCCATATTGCTGCAGGGTATTGAGTACAAAGGGGGTAATGGTGGGGTGCGGACCGTCATCGAAACTCAGGTACAGCGTTTTTTTAACGGCCGGCAAACGCCATAGCCGCCTGGGATACAATTTTTGAAGCCACCGGGGCGTTTGAACAAGGTAAAACATCGGCACAAATTAATTTTTTATCGTCATTAAACCTTCCGGTAAACGCTGTGTCTTAGGAAAACAAAAAACTAATTTATGAAACCAAGAACCCTCCTTGTTGCAACCGCCCTTTTCTCTTTTACTTTCCTCCTCCATTCCTGTAAAAAAGCAAAAGCCGATGCAGAAGAATTTGAAACCACTTTTGAGCTGAGCGGCGACCAGGCCATTGCCGATAACCTTACCGAAGACGCCAACGATGTATTTATGGAAACCGCTGCCAATGAAGGCCTTACCGGCAGCAATATTGTTGCTGGCACCGTAGAATCCACGGGCATCCTGGGTTGCGCTACAGTAACGGTAACGCCGCTTTCGGGTTTTCCAAAAACGATTGTCATTGATTTCGGCACTGCGGGTACCTGCGCCTCTCCCAACGGCATCATCCGCAAAGGAAAGATCACCGTTTTGCTTTCCGATTCGGTGCGGAAGGCCGGCAGCACTGCGCGCATGACCTTCGACAACTACTTTGTAAATAATTATAAAAAAGAAGGCATTATTACCTGGACGAATACCAGTCCTGCTCCTGGCAGCAAAAGCTGGAGGCGCGTAGTAAAGGACGGCAAGATCACCGCGCCCGATGGCAGGTTCTGGTTCCATGAAGGCATCAAAGACGTGGTGCAAACAGCGGGCGTACCAACGCCGTTCAATTTACTGGACGATGTATTTTCCATCACCGGCAACCATACCGTAACCAACGCGGCCGGTGCCACCCGGGAAGTAACCACGCCCGAAGCGCTGCAGAAAAAAACCATTTGTGAAAACATCGACAAGGGCAAACTGAAGATCCAGGGGCCGAACCACTACGCGATCATCGATTTTGGTGATGGTACCTGTGATAAGGTAGCAACCATTTCTATCGATGGCAGAACACCGAGGACGATTTTATTGAGGTAATTAAAAATATAAGATGTTGAGCCGCTTCGTTGAAGCGGCTTTTTTTGTACCTCACCCCCAACCCCTCTCCAAAGAGAGGGGGCCTAGCAACATTACGTTCCAGCTAAACTTTCTAAACCGGCTAAACGTTCTAAACCATAATATCTCCTTCAACTACATTCAACAACCTTCAACCGTTTCAACATCAAATAAACTTTCCAAACCCTTCTATAAACTATCTTTGCCCCTATGAACAAAGTAAGGGTAAGATTTGCGCCCAGTCCAACCGGGGGCCTGCATTTGGGAGGAGTACGCACGGTACTTTTCAATTATTTATTCGCCAAACAAAAGGGCGGTGATTTCATCGTAAGGATTGAGGATACCGACCAGGCACGCTTTGTAGAAGGTGCCGAAGCCTACATATTCGAATGCCTCAATTGGTGCGGCCTGCAGCCCGATGAAAGTGTGCTGCACGGTGGTGCCTATGCCCCTTACCGTCAAAGTGAAAGAAAGGAAAGCTACCGTGCTTTCGCCGAGCAACTGGTGAAAGACGGTCATGCTTATTATGCTTTTGATACAACTGATGAACTGGAAGCGATGCGCGAAAAGCTAAAGGCTTCGGGCAGCAGCAGCCTGCAATACGATCACAGCATCCGCGGCAACATGAATAATTCGCTGCGCCTGTTGCCGGCAGAAACGCAGGCTTTGCTGGATGCGGGCACACCGTACGTGATCAGGATAAAAGTAAATGCCAATGAAACCGTATCGTTTACGGACATGATCCGCGGCAACATGGAATTCGATACCAATACCGTTGATGATAAGGTATTGCTGAAGGCCGATGGTATGCCTACCTATCACCTTGCCGTGGTGGTGGACGATTACCAGATGAAGATCACGCATGCATTCCGCGGTGAAGAATGGTTGCCCAGCGCACCGGTGCACATCCTTTTGTGGGACCACCTTTTTGGCCGTGCCGCTATGCCGCAGTGGGCACACCTTCCATTAATATTGAAACCTGATGGCAACGGCAAACTAAGCAAGCGCGATGGCGACCGGCTGGGCTTCCCCGTGTATGCGATGGACTGGACCGATCCGAAAACCGGCGACATCACCAAAGGATTTAAAGAGATCGGCTTTTTACCCGAAGCCTTCATCAACCTGCTGGCCGTACTCGGCTGGAACGACGGCACCGAACAGGAGATTTTCTCCCTGGAAGAACTGGTTGAAAAATTTTCGATAGAAAGAGTACACAAAGGCGGCGCGAAATTCGATTTTGAAAAAGCCAAATGGTTCAACCACGAATGGATAAAAAAATTACCGGTTTCGCGCTACAAGTCAGAAGTAAAAGCCATCCTCGAATCCAATGGATTGACCATTGCAGACGATGCATATCTTGAAAAAGTAATGGAGCTGGTGAAAGACCGCTGCACCCTGCTTACGGATTTTTATATACAGGCCGGCTTCTTCTTTAAAGCGCCGGAAACACTGGACCTGGCTGCCGTGCAACCAAAATGGGACAGCAATAAAAACGATTTTTTTGAAACATTGACCGCGCAGTTATCTGCCAGTGAAACCTGGGATGCCGCAACGATCGAAAACAGTTTTAAAACATTGGCAACCGAAAAGAACATCAAGCCCGGTGAACTGCAGTTGCCCATGCGCGTTATGCTGGTAGGCGGTAAATTCGGTCCGGCCGTATTCGTGATTGCCGAAGCCATTGGCAAAGAAGAAACGGTCAGGCGCATTGAAAGTGCAAGAAATATGCTGGCTCATTAAACCATTGCCGTTGAAAAGCGTCCTACAAAACTTATGACTAAACTACTGCCACTCCTGGGTTTGCTTTTCCTTTTTTCCTGCGGCAAGGACCCGGCACCGCCTTCCCCGATAACGCCCCCGGCAACAACCGACAGTGCCACCGTAACTGTGAGCAACGGTTATGGATCCGGTAAATACAAAGTGGGTGATACCGTACACATCTTCAGCATTGCTTTAACGGATGCCCAAATATTCGATACCTGGAGCAGCACCGATATTGCTTTATTAAATGCAAGGGACGAATGGCATACCTGGTTCATCATGCCGGCGAAAGCTGTTACATTTACCGGCAGTATTAAAGCCATCACACCCGTAACCCTTCAGTTTGAAAACATACGCGGCCGGGACCGGTTGAAACCTGTTTATTCATTTTTCCCTGCCGGGCATAAAGGCTTCGTGTACGTGTTGCACGGCAGCGGCGGTACGGCACAAGCGGCGGTGAGCAATTACGAGTTCAGGCAACTGATGAAAGAACTGGTAGCGGATAATTTCGGCATACTCATTACAGAATCGGAAGAATCAACAACGGGCATCGATGCGAATGCCGATGGAAAAATAAGGTGGAATCCTTACCCGGCAGATACACTCACCAACATCGATTACATCAACATACGCGTGCTCACCGATACGTTTTACAACCGCGGTACTACCAACCGTTCGAAGCCGAGGTATTCTGTCGGCATGAGCAATGGCGGCAATTTTTCGGCTGTACTTTCTTCAACGTATAAATACAAAGCAGCCGTTAGCTATTGTGCGCCTTCGGGTGGGCTTGTTGCCCTCACTTCGCAAACGCCTTTGCAGTTTTGTATGGCACGATATGATAACCACGAGAACGTAGGTCCGCAGGGTAATGCCGATGCACTCAACAATTCAAATACACTTACCGGCAAGGGGGTCTGCAGCAAATATTTTATAAAAGAACGTTGCCCGTTGTATCCCGAAAGGTTTGCCAGGCGCGGCGATATTTCCATTGCTAAATCCACCGCCGTGTTCAACGAACTAAAGGGCAAAGGTTACCTGGATGCTAAAAATTATTTCAAGGGCTTCTCCGATGTTTTAAATACTGCCTACACCGCCAACCCGGCTTCCTTCCCGGAGATACAAAGCCTCACGATATTGCAGCGGCTTTTTGTTTTGGAACAGATCGATCTCTCCGTTTCCGATCACCAGATGTACAGTGATTTTAATAAGGTGACGTTGCGGTTTTTGAATCAGCAATGTTTGTGAGGGTAAGGGTTGAAGGTTAAAAGTTGAAAGTAGTTGAAGGAGATGTTACGGTTTAGGGTTAGAGGTTTAGTTTGGAAACGAATGAGGCCAATACTTTTCTTTTTTGGGAACGAAATTAAATTGTCTTCATCTTTTATAAGCCTTGCAAAAAATCAATTCTTTCTAACCCAGCACCAATATTCAATATTACCTATTAAATATTCAATAATTTACCCGCCTTCGCTTACTTTTACTCCCCGAACAATTGTTTCATGGAAAAAGAAATGACAAGACCGATACGGGTATTGGTGGCGAAGGTTGGACTGGACGGCCACGACCGCGGCGCTAAAGTGATTGCTACGGCCCTGCGCGATGCAGGCATGGAAGTGATCTATACAGGGCTGCGCCAAACACCTGAAATGGTGGTGAATGCTGCGTTGCAGGAAGATGTGGACGCCATCGGCATCAGCATTTTAAGCGGCGCGCACAATACCGTTTTTCCCAAAGTGATCGCGCTGATGAAAGAAAAAGAAATGAACGATGTGCTGCTCACCGGCGGCGGCATCATTCCCGAAGAGGACATGAAAGCGCTGAACGAACTGGGCGTAGGCAAATTATTTGCACCGGGCACCACCACAGAAGACATCGCCACTTACATCCGCGACTGGGTAAAGGCCAACCGCGATTTTTAATCCTGTTTTAAAGAACCGATATGTACAGCACGCTCCTCACCAGCCTCGACAACGGCATTTTCACCATCACCATCAATCGCCCCGATAAACTGAATGCGTTGAATAAAGAGGTGTTCAACGACCTCGACAAAGCCGTGGATGAAATTTACAGCAATGCCGATATTAAAACGGCCATCATCACCGGGGCCGGCCCGAAGGCTTTTGTTGCGGGCGCCGACATTACTGAATTTGCGGGGTTGGACAAGTCGCAGGCGATGGCCCTGGCGCAAAGGGGACAGGATGTATTTTTCAAGATCGAGCATAGTAAAAAGCCGATCGTGGCGGCAGTAAATGGTTTTGCCCTGGGCGGTGGTTGCGAACTGGCCATGTGTTGCCACTTCAGGCTTTGCAGCGACAACGCCAAATTCGGGCAGCCCGAAGTGAACCTCGGTTTGATCCCCGGCTATGGCGGTACGCAACGCCTCACGCAACTCGTAGGCAAAGGCAAAAGCATGGAACTGCAGATGACGGCGCAATTGGTAGGCGCACCAGAAGCCTTATCGCTCGGATTGGTAAATCACGTAACAACGCCCGAAACCCTGTTGGAAAAAACGAAAGAAATTTTAACGACCATTCAATCCAAAGCGCCCATCGCCATTGGCAAAGTGATCGAATGCATCAATGTGGCCGTGGTAAGCGACAGCGCCTATGCACATGGTAAGTCCGGTTACGAAATTGAAGTGGAAGCCTTCGGCGATTGTTTTGTTACAGAAGACATGAAAGAAGGAACGGGTGCTTTTTTGGAAAAGCGGAAAGCGGAGTTTAAGGGCAAGTAGGTTGGGGTTTAGGGAAGAAGTTGAAAATAGTTGAAGGGTTGAATGTTGCTGAAGGAGATTTTATGGTTTAGGAGGTTTAGAAGTTTAGGGTTTAGGAAGTTTAGGATAATAAGTTGAAAGGTTGAATGTCGTTGAAGGAGATGTTATGGTTTAGAGGGTTTAGAAAGTTTAGAAGGTTAGTTTGAGACTGATACTATCAACGGCTCTTCCATAAAGACTCCTGCGAAATACTTAGAGAAGTTGAGGTTAAAGTAAATATTCAATATTACCTATTACATATTACATCTATAGAAGTGTTCATTAAGCTGGAAAAAATCTTCCATCTTACTTCTTCCATCTATTATTCTCCCTTACCTCAAAACTGCTTTTATCGCCTCCGCTACCGGGTGGTTCGTTTTAAATTCCAATCCCATTAGTTGGGCCAGCGTTTGAGCAAATTGTTGCTGGTAAATTTGTCCTGCATTTTTTTGTTCGCCGGTTGCTTTGATGCCGGGCCCCATGATGGCAAACCATATTTCGTGGGCATCGGTGATGCGGTTGTTGTGACTTGTCCATTCGTTCTTTTTAAGGTCACCGCGGCCATGATCGGTGGTAAAGAGAATGCTTGTTTTTCCTTTGTACTGCGGGTCCTGTTGCACGAAATCCCAAATTTCCTTTATCCAGGCATCCACCTGGTGTGCAGCGTCGAGGTAAGATTTGTACTTGCCGGCATGCGCCCACTCATCCGTTTCGCCATAGGCTATGTACAACACCCTGGGCTTGCGGGTACGCAAGTTTTCCAGCGCTGCGTAATGTGTAAACACATCAAGGCATTCTTCTTCGCCGAAAGGTTTATAGGAATCCTTCAGCATGGCGTTGATCAGTTTTTCGTTGGCATTGGGCGACGAACCGCCGGTTGCATCAAAGCCCGACACAACAGGAACGCCGCTCCGCTCTTCGTTCAATATCCTGCCGAAGGCTTCCCAGGCGCCGAATGCTGCCACCCTGCCTTTTAAATTGGGTTGCTTATTGAAGTATTCAAGAATGGTTTCGTTCGGGTTTCCCTTATAACCGTTTGAGTTGATCGCTGTATCTGCATAACCTGTCATGATCTCGCTGTAACCGGGATAGCTGAACCAGTAAGGATTGAAATTATCTACCTTATTGCTATGCGTACGGTTGCCATATACCTGGCCGTTCACCCCAAACTGGTTCCATAGAAAAGGCAACAATTTTTCCCGGCGTTCGGGTACATCTGCCGACCAGTATTTTTTAAAAATATACGCGCTGTCGTCTTCATTGTATTTGGAATTGTTCGCAATCGCCGAATCCATTCCTTTAAAAAGGTCCTGCCAGCGAAACCCATCTGTTGTGATGATGATAAGATTTTCTGTTTTCTGCTGCGCCAACGTCCCATAGAACATACAGCTACACAATGCCATCAATAAATATTTCATAGAATATCTTTTTAAGAAATTAAAAGTAAGGCTTTTAATAATTACAAATTACGCCTCCCCCCCAACCCCTCTCCCGAAAGAGAGGGGGAGTTAGCAACATCCGTTTCCAAACTAAACTTCTAAAACATCTAATTGTCTGAACTGTGATTATGAATGATTGGTACCTCATTTTCATTAAACAGTTCTAAACATTTAAGATCTCTTTTAACAACCTTCAACTAACTTCAACTGTTTTCAACTTCTTCCTAAACCTCTAAACTTTCTAAACCTTTCTCTTACCTTTGCCAAAACCCAAAAAAATATGGATTACAGAATTGAGAAAGACACCATGGGCGAGGTGAAAGTGCCTGTGGACGCCTATTATGGTGCGCAAACACAACGCAGCATCGACAACTTTAAAATTGCGCAGGACATCAACAGGATGCCCAAAGAGATCATCCGCGCCTTCGCTTACCTGAAGCATGCGGCAGCGATCACCAACCAGGAAGCCGGTATTTTACCGAAGAAAAAAGCGGCGCTCATCGGCAAAGTATGCAAGGAAATACTGGATGGTAAACTCGACGATTATTTTCCATTGGTGGTATGGCAAACGGGCAGCGGTACGCAAAGCAATATGAATGTGAATGAGGTAGTGGCTTACCGCGGACACGTACTCAACGGCGGCAAACTAAGCGACAAGGAAAAATACCTGCACCCGAATGATGATGTCAATAAATCGCAATCTTCCAACGATACTTTTCCTACCGCGATGCACATTGCAGCCTATAAAATATTGCTGGAAACGACCATCCCCGGGATTGAAAAACTGAAGAACACACTGGATAAAAAAGCCAAAGCCTATAAAAACGTGGTGAAGATCGGCCGTACACATTGCATGGATGCCACGCCTTTAACGGTAGGACAGGAATTCAGCGGGTACGTATCGCAACTCGAGCACGGTATCAAAGCCATTAAAAATACACTGGCGCATTTGAGCGAACTGGCGCTGGGTGGCACCGCGGTAGGCACGGGCATCAACACCCCGAAAGGTTACGATGTGAACGTGGCAAAGCATATTGCGAAACTCACCAAACTACCATTTGTAACGGCAAAGAATAAATTTGAAGCCCTGGCGGCACATGATGCCATCGTGGAATCGCATGGCGCACTGAAGACAGTAGCCGTAAGCCTGATGAAGATCGCGAACGACATCCGTTTATTGTCGAGCGGACCCAGGAGCGGCATCGGTGAAATATTCATCCCCGATAATGAGCCGGGCTCTTCCATCATGCCGGGCAAAGTAAATCCTACCCAATGCGAAGCGCTCACCATGATCGCCGCTCAGGTTTTGGGCAACGATGTTACCATCAACATTGGCGGCGCCACGGGTCATTTTGAACTGAACGTTTTCAAACCGGTGATGATCTTTAATTTCCTGCACAGCGCGCGGCTGATCGGCGACGGTTGCGTAAGCTTCAACGATAAATGCGCGGTTGGTATTGAACCCATCAAAGAAAATATAAGAAAACACCTGGATAATTCCCTGATGCTGGTAACCGCTTTGAACACGAA
>Ga0247806_10001321_pt1 | contig 12357 bp, 8 predicted proteins | sample UWRJL059202B1_FD_179935 | JGI IMG/M metagenome (GOLD analysis project Ga0247806, IMG submission 179935) | Plant litter microbial communities from Arlington Agricultural Research Station in Wisconsin, United States - UWRJ-L059-202B-1 | ecosystem: Environmental > Terrestrial > Plant litter >... | reverse complement strand
ATTAAATAATTAAATTAAAAAGTATATATCCTAAACCAGATTTTTGATAAAAATATTTTGAAACTTTTATTTTTAAATCTACGCTTCGACGTTGTGCTTTCTTATTATTTCCCTCCTTTCCCCATTCCCCCTTCGGGGGAATGGGGAATGGGGGAAATGGGGAATGGGAAAGTAGCAAGGCAAAAAACTCTTATCTTAGACTCGAACTAAGATACTGATATTAGAAGTATCATGCTCTTCCCTTGAGCTAATAAGAATAATAGGTAAAACCTCTTCTTTTTGAAAAGTAAACCTAATTAAGCTACGTATAATAGTAAGAAAGCCATCATTAAAGCGAATAATCCAGTGGCTTCCGCAAAAGCAAATCCTAAAATAGCATATGAAAACAATTGTCCTCTTAAAGAAGGGTTTCTTGCTACACCTAAGATTAGTGCACCAAAAACTACACCTATTCCAACTCCCGCTCCAATTAATCCAGTTGTTGCTAAACCAGTTCCAATAATTTTAGCTGCTTGTATCATTTTAAATTTATATAGTTTTAAGTAAGAAGTTCTAAATATATTTTTCTAGGTGGTTAGGGAAATCTATATTTAAGTATATTAAACTTTTCAACACCCTTTATATATTACCCGAATTTAAATAAGTTTAGTTGGTAAAATCCGTGCGTTTCCTTGCTTCGCATCGACGAAGTCAAAAGTTTTACAATGTCTTAAATTATTATAAATAATTTAAGACAATTCAAATTAATTTAACTAAACGGGAAAAAGAAACATAAATAGAGATCATAAGGGTTAAGGAGGAATCGAACCCCAAATTTTCGACCTGCATTCAAAACGTATAACCATCTACAGCTTAACCCTTAGAAGTATAATATATATACTAATTAGCCAACCCTTGTTTATTTAGTCCTAAGAAATGCTTGCTCCATTCCCCCTTTTCCCCGAAGGGGGAATGGGGAAAGGGGGAATGGGGAAATGGCGTAGCCAAACCAAACCACTATAAAATAAAGAGTAATTACTTACTACTTACTCAACCTTTTACTCCAATGGCCCCGTTACGGTTTTTAGTGCTTATATACGTGTGTTGTATATTGGATTTAAGGTGACCTCTTAATAATATTGTAGATAAACCTTTAAATGAAGAGTCTATGTTTTTTAAACCCCCTTTTCATTTCATCTTAAATATAGATCTTGCAGCCGTAAGTCTTCTAGTAGCTCTTCCTTTAACTTCAATTCGAATACCTCTCATGCTTAAATGTTTTAAAGACTCAAAGATATACTTCTGTAAAGAAGTAGTACGTGGCATAGCCGCAACTAATTTATTGCTTTGCACAGGAGTTATTGTCACTCCTGATTTTGCTTTTCTACTTATTACTTTACTATCTTCAGCGTTAGTAAACATATCTAGTAACAATGTACTTAAAGGATCATTAACATTATTTCGCTTCATATTCCCTTGAGGGAAAGGCGTAGCCAAGCCAAACATAGAAGTTACTTTATCATTTCGTATAATATTTATCAGTAAATCATTTCTATCGAAGTCATAGTGTTTTGCAGCTTCTCTAAAAAACGTAGAAATTTGCGCTTTATTTAGAGATGACTGTAGTACTTTCTTTAGATTATTGTTTCTGTTTTTTAACTTCAAAGCCACTGTTTGGGTATAGATATCGCTATTTAAATGTAATTTTTTTAACTTAACGATATTAAATTCTACTTTTTTTCCGTATATTTCTTCAACTAACTCTAACAATTTGTTAATAAAACCACTACGGAATTTATTTCTATTAAATAATTTTTTTAATTTAAAATTATTTAGGTGTGTTATGTAATATTTTTCATATAAAGGCATTATTTCTTCAAATTGAGGGTTAGGTAAAATAGGCATTATTTTTTCACATAAGGCAACAAAAGTTTTGTTTTTATACTCCTCCGTAATTAAATTAAAAATTACCATTTTTTTCAATATTATATATATATTATTTATATTTTTTAACACTAAGTTTCTAAGATCTAAGTTTTCTACAAATTGTTTGCTACACCACTTTTTATAATAATGAGATTTACCAATGAGATGTCAAAACTCTTTAAAGCTAAGTATTCTATTATAGGTAACTCTGACTATTTTATCCTTGTTCTTATATACGTTTCTTATTAACCGTCTAGCTGGATCATATAAAGCTCTAGATAGTAAAGTTATTTTTCTATCCAGAAATAGTCTTTCCGCATTATGTATGTAAAAAGTCACAATAGCTTTATCATTACTATGTTTTACTTCTCCTTTACCCACAAAAATTCTTTTGGTAGACATACGTTTAATTCTTTTATTACTATTAGGTTTAATTAAACCTTTTGTTTTTGCCAAAGTTTCCTTTAATTCTGAATTAAAGTAAGCTTTTAATAACTTCATCATACTTAAGTCAGCTACAGGTAAAGCTTTAAGATAATTAGGGTTGTAATTATAAATACTGTTATATCACTCTTGTGCTGCGGGAGTATAATGTCTAGATCTATCTGTATCATTTACGATACGGGTTAGGGGTTTAATTACTTTAATCGCCTTAATTTTCTTGTCAAATAATCTAGGCAGATTGCTAGATTTGTTATTGCCTATATTTGGCGTAGTTGGAAAATCTTTGTTTAACATTATTTTTTTTTATATTATTCTATATTTTTGGGTATAGGTTACCCAAAGCTTAATTTACTATAAATTTACTTTAGAGTAAATTAAGTCAATTTCATTGATAAAGTTTATCAATAATTACTCTACTTCCTTTCCCCCATTCCCCTTTCCCCCATCCCCCGAAGGGGGAAAGGGGGAAAAGGGGAAAAGGGGGATGGAAGTATTTTAGCTAAATAGCTAATCTTACGCTAAATTTTATTGCCTGGGATATATTATAAGCATTTAGTGAAATAGTTGCACCAAGAACTACAATAAACTTGTTATAGCATATCTTGGATAAAGGTAGATCCAACGCATGCAAGATTCGAACCTGCAGATCTGTGTCCGTAGCACAACGTTTTACCATTAAACTAACGCGTTAAAGCCTTTAAGATGAATTGAACATCTAACAAAATATTAACAATATTTCGCTCTACCATTGAGCTACAAAGGCTAAGAAGTTTAGTGTTTTAATACTACCTTTTTTTGATTTGTACTTTAATTACAAGCTCTAATAATTAAATAAGAGAAGACTGTAAAGGTAAGCTTACAAATGCGTGAGGTTTAGGTGGGCTTGTTAAAGCTCATTCTAATGAACTATAGCTTCTATTTAATAAAACTTGTAAACTATCTGTATAGAATTGTGGAGTTAATCAAGGGTATCTGCTTGCAGCTTTACCTTCTACTAATTGTACATATACAATGTATAAGAATAATGCAGTAGCGATCACACTTATAATACTACCAAAACTACTTATAAGGTTTCATCCTGCAAAAGCGTCAGGATAATCGCTAATTCTTCTAGGCATTCCTTGTAATCCTAAGAAATGTTGAGGGAAGAATGTAACATTAACTCCTATAAATAATATTCAGAAATGTACTTTACCTAACATTCTATTGTAATCTAAACCTAAAATTTTAGGTATTCAGAAGTATCATGCACTATATAATGCAAATACTGCACCCATACTTAAAACGTAATGGAAATGAGCTACAACGTAGTAAGTATCGTGGAATGCTATATCAAGTGATGCGTTAGCTAAAACCACACCAGATAATCCCCCGATTGTGAACATAAATACGAAACCTAATGCAAATAACATTGAAGGTGTTAAATGTATAGATCCACCGTAACATGTAGCTAATCATGAGAATATTTTAATTCCAGTTGGAACTGCAATAATTAAAGTTGCGGCAGTGAAGTAAGCTCTTGTATCAACATCTAAACCAACAGTATACATGTGATGACTTCAAACAACAAATCCTAATACACCAATAGACATCATAGCATAAACCATACCTAAGTATCCGAACACGCTCTTATTAGAACTTGCAGATACAACAGTACTTATTATACCGAATCCTGGTATAATTAATATATAAACTTCAGGGTGTCCGAAGAATCAGAAAAGATGTTGGTATAATATAGGATCACCACCTCCAGCTGCTTCAAAGAATGATGTATTGAAATTTCTATCAGTTAACACCATTGTAATTGCACCAGCTAATACAGGTAATGATAATAATAATAATACGGCTGTAACAACAACTGCTCATCCAAATAAAGCTAATTTATGTAATCTTATACCTGGACTTCTCATGTTAAGTATAGTTGTTATAAAGTTTACTGCACCTAATAAACTACTAATACCAGATAAGTGTAAGGCGAAGATTGCTAAATCAACACTTGGTCCACTGTGACTTTGTACCCCACTTAATGGAGGGTAAAGTGTTCATCCAGTACCTGCACCATTTTCTATACCACTGGCAAATAAGAATAATAATAAGCTAGGAGGTAATAATCAGAAACTTATATTATTAAGTCTAGGGAAGGCCATATCTGGACCACCCACTAGCAATGGTAATAGGAAATTACCAAAACCTCCAATTAATGCTGGCATAACCATAAAGAAAATCATTAATATCGCGTGAGCTGTAATTATACTATTATATAGTTGATTATCCGCAATATATTGAACACCAGGTCCACTTAATTCTAATCTAATTAATACAGAAAAAGCTGTACCCAATAATCCAGAAAATAAAGCAAAAATTAAATATAATGTTCCTATGTCTTTAGCATTAGAAGATCAGAATCACCTTTCTGTTCATAAAGATACGTCAGTTTTTAATACGGATAAGTTAGATCCCCGCACAGCGCTTTCTTTACTTGATATTTTCCCAAATGCGAAAGGTTTTACCGGTAAAACACTAGCAGTAGTTTGTTTTTCTGTTGAAGAGATTGCGCTATTTGTGTAATATTCGATAAAACTATTTTCTAATAAACTTACGCAAGGTACTATAATTAAGAAATGAGCAAAGTATAATACAGTACTTATTTGACCAAATTCGATAAAAGGAGATTCAACGTGTTTAGCACCTAATTGCATTAATACTAAGAAGTTAGCTATGAAAACGTAGAAAGCTATTTTACTTAAAGGTCTAAATTGTATACCTCTGTATTTACTTAAATCTGTAAATGGCATTATTAATAATATTAATATTGCAGCTATCATAGCGATAACACCTAATAGTTTATTAGGTATAGATCTTAATATCGCATAGAAAGGTAATAAGTATCATTCAGGTACTATAGCAGGAGGTGTTTGCATAGGGTTAGCTTTAACATAGTTTTCACTATCTCCTAAAGCATTAGGCATGAAGAATACAAATAAACTTAATACTATTATAAATACAAATATTGTGATTAAATCTTTAAATAAGAAATAAGGGGCAAAAGTAACTCTGTCATAGTTACCTCCGAAACCTAAAGGGTTACCTGACCCTGCTCTATCGTGTAATGCGATTAAATGCATTAATACTAATGCAGCTAATACGAAAGGTAATACAAAATGTAGGGCAAAGAATCTGTTTAAAGTAGCATTATTAACGCTAAATCCACCTCAGATAAATTCTACCACATCTTGCCCAATTCAAGGTATTGCACTCATAAGGTTAGTAATAACAGTAGCACCTCATAAAGACATTTGACCGTAAGGTAAAACGTATCCTAAAAAGGCAGTTACTATCATTAATAAGAATATTACTATACCTATTGTGTATACCATTGTTCTAGGTGCTCTGTATGATCCATAGTATAAATTTCTACCCATGTGGCAATATACTAAGAAAAAGAAAGCTGAAGCAGTATTACTGTGTAAGTATCGTATTAATCATCCATTGTTTACATCACGCATTATATGCTCTACGGAGTTAAAGGCTTCTAATACACTAGGGTTATAGTGCATTGCTAAAGTTACTCCAGTTACTATTTGTATTATTAAACAAACTGCCAATAATGAACCAAAATTTCACATGTAACTTAAGTTAATTGGTTGAGATGAATCAATTAAATAAGAATTTACCAACTTTAATAAAGGATCACTCTTTAAAAGCCTTATTTACTAATAAATAAGCTCTTACTAAATTTTTTTTGTCTAAGTAGTTTCAAAGGTACGAAGATGGTGTAATATTACTTGTAATATAAATTTATGAATATTAAAAAAAAAACCTATCTAAAGGTATGTTACTATAAGAGTAACACATTAGAGTAAAAATAAGATAAAGGCTTTAAAAAAAAAAATCTTCTCCTTTTTTCTTATATATAATAAGGATATAATCTCGCTTCCCCCTTTCCCCTCTTTCCCCAGCTGGGGAAAAGGGGAATGGGGGGGGGACAAAATTACGTAAACAATATGTCAGAAATTATTGTTTTATACTTTTTTTACTAAAATAAAAGCAAGCTAAACCCATCCCCCCTTTCCCCTTTTCCCCAGCTGGGGAAAGAGGGGGAATGGGGGGAAAGAAACATATGTATTTGCTACCTTCACTTAATTATTTGTGAGATGGTGTTTTATTACCTTAAATTACCTTTATATAATAAAGTAAACAGAGATATTAAGATCAATATTATTAAACTATTATCTGCTAAAGATAAATAAGGTATTAAAATATAAAATATCAGACCAATTAAAATATATAGAGCATAGCTTGTTATAACCCCAGTATCCAAACTAGCTATACTCCGACTTAAAGTGATTAAACCTTTTTCTAGTCCATATGGTCCAAGTAACTCCACACTTCCTTTATCTAAAACTTTGGATGTTTGACCACCTAATTTTAAAACTAAACCAGTTATATATTTGTTATAAAAAAGTTCAATAAGGAAACGCTGGTTAAAGAACCCAAATATATTATAACCTAATCTATTAAATTTAAAGCTAATTAATGCTTTAGGTAAGAACTCTGAAAGAACTATTGCGATAATACTAAGAGAAACCGTAAACATTAAGGGTAATAACTTAAACAAGGTAGGTACCGCAAATTCAGTATCTAACAATATTTCATGCGTAGGATGAATAAATAAGCTATTATCCGCAAAAAAGGCTGAACCTAATCCAATAAATATGTCTTTAGTTATATAACCAAAGAATATAGCAAAAATTGCTAAAATAACTAAGGGAAGACTCATAAATACATCTCCTTCGTGGGCATGTTTGTAATTAACCATTGGTCCATTAGGGTTAGTTAAGAAAGTTAGGTATAATACTTTAACTGAGTATAAAGTTGTGAACATTGCACCAATTGTTGCAATAAAATATACTACAGTACCACTAAAATAAAATTGTCCATATGCAGATTCTAATATAAGATCTTTACTGTAGAAACCAGTCATAAAAGGAAATGCTACTAAACTAAGACTGGCAATCAACATAACTGAGTAAGTTAAAGGTAAAAAGCCAATTAGTCCTCCATATTTTCTAAAATCTTGGTTATCCGCTACTGCGTGAATTACTGCACCGGCACCTAAGAATAATAGTGCTTTATAGAAGGCATGATTAACTAAGTGGAATAAAGCTATGTTATATGAAGATAATCCTACTGCAATTACCATCATTCCCAATTGACTCATTGTGGAATAAGCAATAACTTTTTTTATATCTTGTTGGAATAAACCAATTAAAGAACTAAAGACAGTAGTTATGGCACCTAATCATAAACATAGTATTAATACTGTTGAACTATATTCTATCAAAGGACTAGTACGCATTAATAAGTAAACTCCCGCAGTAACCATAGTAGCCGCGTGAATTAAAGCAGAAACCGGTGTAGGGCCCTCCATCGCCATAGGTAATCAAACGTGTAATCCAACTTGAGAACTTTTAGCCATTGCACCAATTAATAGACAAATACCTATAATTGTAACTAGATCTTCATTAACAAAAGGTGCTAAAGAGAACACTGTACTATAGTCGATGTTTCCAAAAGATCATAATATAGCAAACATACCAATTGTTAAGAAGCAATCACCTACTCTATTAGTTAAAAAAGCAGAAAGAGAGCTTTGATTTGCGGCTATTCTAGTAAATCAGAAACTTACTAAGAGATATGAACAAACTCCCACACCTTCTCACCCTACAAACATTAATAAGAAATTATTCGCTGTAACAAGTATAATCATCATAAAGGTGAATAAACTTAAATAGCTAAAAAATCTTTGATTGTGAGGGTCATGGCTCATATAACCAATAGAATAAACATGAACTAGTGAACTAACGATTAAAACAGGTATTAACATAGATACAGTTAAACTGTCAAAATGGAAACCTCATATTACGTTTAGGGATTCACTATCGATTCATCTAAAGAGATTTATTGATACTGGTATGTTATTTAAACCTACCTCAAAAAAAGCCACAATGGCTAATAAGGTCGTTACAATTACACTTGTACATGTAATTAATTGTGCTCCGCTAACTCCGACTTTTCTACCAAAAAAACCGGCAACTATTGATCCTAATAAAGGTAAAGTAATTATAGCTAAATACATTATTTATATTCTATTGCAATGCTACCTCTTAATCTATAAAATGCAACTAGAATACCTAAACCAATGGCTGATTCTGCACCAGCTATCGCTATTATATAAATAGCAAATGTTTGGCCTAATATATCATCAAAGCTAAGTGAACTTATCAATATTAAGAATGTAATAGCTAATAACATTATTTCAATTGAAATAAGCATTAATATTATATTTTTTCTATTTAAAACGAAACCTAAGATTCCGATTAAAAAAAGTATTAAGGATAAATTCATTGTATTTTTCTTTTTACTAATTATTTTTTTTTTTCACACTAAGATATTAGCGGGTATTTATATAGGCTTCAATTAGTTATAATCTTCTCCTATTTCTTATTGGTTTGGCTACGCCTTTCCCCCTTTCCCCCTTTGGGGGGAAAGGGGGAATGAAGCAAGTGCAATAATAAGTTTGACATTATAGTCATTCATTTTTTTTTAATACTCCTTGCTAATTAACTGTAATTTATGTTAGCTTTGGATGTATTAACTTTTAGACAGTTTAAGGCATATAAGATACCTAAATTTAGGTATCTCATAAGCATTAATTTTTTTATTGTTCTTCTAATCACGATAAAAATTTTTCAATCGAAACTGATTCAATTACAATTGGCATACTACTGTGTAATATTCCACAAATTTCTGAACATTGTCCATAGAATGTACCTTCTCTGTTAATAAGAACTGAAACTTGATTTAATCTACCAGGATAGGCATCACATTTAATACCTAAGGCAGGGCAAGCAAAGGAATGTATTACATCTGCAGCAGTTACAATGAATCTAACGTGTGTTAATTCTGGAAGTATAACTCTATTATCAACTTCTAACATTCTTAGTGCTCCATCTTCTAAGTCAGATTCAGGTACTAAGTATGAATCAAATTCAATAAATTCTTCATCTGCATTTAAAAAATCAGGGTATTGGTAACTTCAGTATCATTGGTGTCCTTCTGCTAATACAGACATAGCAGGATCACTAACTTCATCCATTAAATATAATAGTTTGAAAGAAGGGAAAGCAATTAATATTAAGATTAATGCAGGAGTAATTGTTCAAATTAGTTCAATCAATGTACCATGGTTTAAATATTTATGAGATATAGGTGAATTTACGCTAGTGTAATTTCTAACTATCGAAACCAATATTCAACCTACACCAAATAATATTATAACTAAGTAAAACATAATATTATCATGTAATTCTACTAAACCTTCCATTTGAGGTGTCGCACTATCTTGGAAATAAAGACCTCAAGGTCTAGGAGTATCACAATTGTTTGGTTTGGCTACGCCATAGAAGTAAATGTTGTTTAAAAATAAATTAAGCATTTTTTATTGTTGGTAATTATATTTAATACTCGTTGCTAATTATTAATTGTGGTTTATGTTAGCTTTGGATGTATTAACTTCTGGACAGTTTAAGGCATATAAGATACCTAAATTTAGGTATCTCATATGCATTATTTTTCCCCATTCCCCTCCGGGGAAACGGGGGGAATGGGGGAAAGGGGTTATTTTTGAGCAATAATTGTCTTTCATTAAGTTCTTTTCGGTGATTTTCTATGTTATCATCTATCGAAAACCTCTTTTACTCTTTAGGCATAGACATATAATTCGTAGCTTTAAGATCTGTAAGTGTATTTCCTGCCTTCGAACCAAATCCAGAAACTAATTTATCTGAATTTAGGTTGGTACCTACAATAGTTAATACTTGTCTACTGTCTATTTTAAGGGCGTTTTTACCTAATTCGAAAACAAAACCTAAGGTTAAAGCCAAGAAAAAAATCAACATCACTACTAAACCATATATTTCGTTTGTGTGCGCACTTACAACGTAAGGATAAACTAACAATATTTCTAAATCAAATAGTAAAAATAAAAGTGCAAAAATAAAAAAGGAAATAGTAAACTGTGTTCTGTTTTGACCCAAGAAAGAATGGAAACCACATTCAAATACACTATCTTTTTCTTCATAAGGGTTATGCGGAGCAAAAAGTAAATTAATTACTAATAAAAGGATTGCCACAATTGGCACGAAAATAAAGAAAAATGTAGTAGTTGTCATTTAAGGGTTAAGTAATATAAGAGATAAAACATTCGTTACATTTAATACCTCTTCGGGTATTAGGATAAATAAAATTAAAATGAAAGTTATTATAGAGATAGTTATACTTAAAGTAGAAGACAATATAATATTACTTCTTGTCATTTTTATTTTGTTTATAAAAGTGTCCCCTTTTAATAGGATAATTTCTAAGTTTTTGTTTTCAAGCACTGGATTAGGTTTATAATCGGGTGTTTCAAAAAATATTTGTTTAATAATATTTAGGTAATAAACTGCACTTATTACACTAGTTAATATTGCGATTAAAGTTAAGAAAATATAACCGCTGTCTAAAGCTGCACTTAATACCATCTGTTTTGCAAAGAATCCCATTAACGGTGGGATACCTACAAAAGAGAATATTGTAATTGCTAAGCTTAGAGATAAGACCGGATTTAAATAAAAGTAACCCTTTAATTGATTAATCAATTGTACTGGAGAATTATTTTTGTCCGCTAGTTCTTTAAACTCTTTACTGTTATTTACATATCAATAATAACTAAACCCAATTGTTATAAGAATAATAAAGGCATTTAAGTTACTTACAGAGTATTGGATTAAGTAGAAAATAAAGGCCTGAATAGATTCTACACTATTAATACTTAGAGCTAAGAGGATAAATCCTACGTGAGAGATTGTACTATAAGCAAATAGTCTTTTTATTCTAAACTGAGTTAAACCTACTACTGTACCAACAATTAAAGAAAGTAAAGAACTTACTAATAAGCTAGTAGTTCAACTAAACTGGAAATTAAATAAAGAATTGCTAGTGTAATGCACTAACTCTAACAGTAATATAAATATAGATATTTTCGAGACAATTGCAACGAAAGTTGTAACAATTGTTGGAATTGCGTCATATACATCTGGAGATCAGAAGTGGAATGGAGCCGCACTTACTTTAAATAAGAAACCTACACTAAAAATAAGTAAAGCAAAATTTATATAGTAGGACTTATATCAGTATAATACACTGCTAGCTTCGCTATTCTCCAGATCACTTATACTAGTTATTACATATATTCCATCTAAGTTTGTTGTACCTGAATTAGCGTAGAGTAAACTTGTACCTAGTAGTATAAAGCAAGAGCTTAATCCACCAAGTAAGAAATAAGTTAGACCACCTGAAGTAGCTTGTTCAGAATTTCTATACAAGGTACTAAGTAGATACAACCCATAGCTTTGTAATTCTATTGAGATAAAAATAGATACTAAATCACTTGTAGATACTAAAAAAACTGCCCCACTTATTATAAATAATAATATAAGAGGATACTCTATTATTTTAAATTGTTCTCCCATTTTATTAATAATTTGTTTTTCATTAAATTTAAAATTATATAAAAATAAATTACTTATTGAAGAGTATTCCGCAATTCAAACTCTTCTAGGGTAGAACCCTGTAATTTGTAATATAACTGCGCTAATTAAGAAAATTATTAAGTGAAAAACATGTGTGGTACTTGTAGCATGAAATAATCCTCCAAATAAACCTATTCCGGTGTCTAAATTTGTTAAGTACAATGTACCTAACACTAATATAGAACTATAAAGTAAAGAGATAATGGCTACTCTGCTATATAATATAGATTTGTCTCGTCTACTTGTGACAGCATTTGAAAAAAGTATTAAAATTATGGATAGAATAATCATTTGAAAATTAAAAGCATTGAACTTTTAACTATGATATTAGAAAAATATCACATGCTTTACCAAACTTAAGCTAAATCTTCTT
>Ga0247806_10001320_pt1 | contig 12359 bp, 13 predicted proteins | sample UWRJL059202B1_FD_179935 | JGI IMG/M metagenome (GOLD analysis project Ga0247806, IMG submission 179935) | Plant litter microbial communities from Arlington Agricultural Research Station in Wisconsin, United States - UWRJ-L059-202B-1 | ecosystem: Environmental > Terrestrial > Plant litter >... | reverse complement strand
AGTTCGACATGCCAGGTGAGCTTACCTTCAAACCCTCCACCGCCGAGCGTATCTCTATCGATGACAAAACCCCGAGTGACCTCAAGAAAATATTTACGATGTATTTTCACCGTATAATATTCGATGAAAATACCCGCCAAGATACCGAAAATAGCAACGACCCAGCCAATAGCGTGCGGGGCGCTCGATATAGAGCCGAACCTTGCCTCGATTGTTAGTGCTGCCATTTTAACCAGCAGCACAGTACAAGCCAGTAACATCAGCATGCCGGACGCTCGATCGATGAAAAGCAGCTTGCGATTGGGGATCTTTCCAGTGTGCATAACAAGCCTTTTTATATCGTGTACTACGGCATCTTCCATAGAATTTCCTTTCGGGACAGAGAGAGTGTGAATTGTTGAAGAACGTGCATCATCGATCGCTCTCATAAAATTATGGGCATACAATGAGCAAGCGAATTATATCATAAAATACTTTGTTTAGCAAACTACATACATTGCTTTATTTTGCTTAATGTGATATAATATAAACATATGGATACGATCCGAATTGAAAAACTCACCCTCGATGACGCGGATCTTTATTACGACGTCTTTGACGCCAATCGAGCACATATCGCACAGCATGACGAGCGGCTTGCCCAAGAATTCATGACCATTAGCAGCGTAGGAGAGAAACTCTCTTCGTATCATGGAAAAACAAACCAGCATTTTGGCATTATTGAAGACAATGAATTTATCGGTTCAGTTGCTTTGATGCTCGATCAAAACCGCAAGGGCGAATTGTCTTACTGGCTTGACCAAAATTATACCGGCAGAGGAATCGCGCGCCAGGCGTGTCGCATGCTGATGAATGAATCAATGGCAACGCTCGGTGTGCGAGAATTTGATGCGGTCATTGCACCGACGAATGTTGCGAGTCGACGGACAGTTGAAGGATTGCAGTTTCAGCAGACAGCACGCTTTAAAGACGCCGTCGTCTATTCGCGCAATCTTCCGCGCTTTTAATCCAGAGTTCCCCGCTGTAACATAGAGGTCAGCTATTGCTTTTTTAGCAAAAAAATGGTAAAATGTACAAACTGCCTTTCGCGCCCTAAGCGCGGTTGAACAGAGAAGCTTTACAACTACCACCAAACAAAACACTCCCGAAAGGAAACTCAGTGAAAGCTCGCACCAAGCGCCTATCCACGGCAGTAGCCATATTGGCTATGACGGGGATGGTCTTGACGGCCTGCGTTCCGTCATCCTCAACCGAATACGGTGACTTCACCAGCGATGGCTGTACACCAGTTATCACTGCGGTATCACCCGAGAAGGTAACCATGATGACCCAGCTCGCCGAAGAGTTCAAGGACTCCACGCAGCATGGCAACCTGGAAACCTGCGCCACGGTCTACCCGATCGAGGTTGGCTCTGGCGAAGCTGCACGACTGCTGAAACTGTCCGGAGAACTCTGGACAGAAGCCGAAACAACCAAGCCGCGACCCACCCTGTGGTCACCGGCGTCATCCATCTGGATGGACCAAGTCGGAGCCATTACTGGCGAAGCCTTGGTGACTGGTTGGCAGTCATTCACAAGAAGCCCCGTCGTCTTTGCTATGCCTGAACGGATGGCGAAGACACTCGGCTGGCCCGACGAACCGATCGGCATCCAAGATCTGCACGACCTGTGCCTCAACCCCGAAGGGTGGGGAGCATACGGCGGTTCGGCATCGCTATGGGGACCGTTCCGGCTGGGTAAAACCAACCCGAACACCTCCACGACGGGCCTAAACACGCTGGTCATGCAGAGCTACGCCTACTCCGGAAAGACCGAAGGTCTCACCGAAGCAGACGTACTGGCAGCCGAGCAGTTTTCACAGGAGTTCGAATCGTGCGTGATCCACTATGGAGACACGACCGGTAATGTCCTCCAGAGGGTGTATGATCGTGACGCCGATGGGCGTCCGCTGGACTACGTGTCGGCAATTGCCGTCGAGGAGATCAGCGTCATCGCCTTCAACCAGGGAAACCCCAACACCCGTGCACTCAACGACGAAGAACTCAGTAAACTCGTTCCCCCGAACGAGAAACTGGTCGCCGTCTACACCGAAGAGGGGTCGCTCACCAGCGACAACCCGATCGTGACACTGGGTGGACCTGGCGCAAGCTGGGTCACTCCCGAACAAACCGAGGCAGGCAAGGCGTTTATCGACTTCTTGCTCTCGGACAAGGTTCAGGATGAATTGGACGAGTATGGCTTCCGGCCACTCGATCCCAACCGTCCTGTCGGAGGCATGTTCACTGCAGCTAATGGCGTCGACCCTAACCAGCCCACAACCTGGTTGGAGAAGCCGTCAGTCAGCGTCACCCTTTCTGCTGTTGAGCAATGGGGAGTCATCCGCAAGCCCTCGAGCGTCCTTGTTCTCATGGACGTCTCGGGATCGATGGGTGAAGACGCGGGCACCGGCAATAGCCGACTGACCGAAGCGATCTCCAGTGCACAAAACACACTGGGCCACTTCAGGAGTACGGACGAACTCGGTGTCTGGGTCTTCACGACCGGCATCAGCAGTCCATATGGAGATGGTGTCGCGGTCATTCGTGATGTCGACCAGTTGGCGGGAAGCAGAGAAACCCTCTCAGATGAGCTGGGCAATCTGATCCCTCTGAATGGAACGCCGATGTATGATGCAACAGCCGCCGCTCATGAGTTCATGAGCGAACGAGCCGAGCCGGGCCGAATCAATGCGATCATCCTCCTTTCGGATGGTGAAGACACTGATTCGCGAACGTCACTCGACAAGCTGTTGCTCGATCTGCGAGACGTCACTGAAGGCGGAAACGATTCTCCGGTGCGTATCTTCTCGATCGTTTACGGTCAGAATGCGCCCCCGGAGGCACTGACCGACATCGCGGAAGCGAGCGGAGGCCAAGTGTTTAACGCTTCCGATCCTCGACGGATCGCAGCGGTCTTCCAGGCGGTGGTGAACAACTTCTAGTTCTACAAGGTGGTATCTGCGAGGCTGGTGTGGCATTTTTTGCCCGCCAGCCTCGCAGGCACATCACACAAGTCAGTTCATACCTCAGAATGAATCATCGTTTCGAGCTATGAGGGGATTTCCCTCAGCAACTTAACAATTCGACCACAGTTACACAAACCATGCCCCACAACTCGCTTCATGAAAGGAGTGATATGTTCCAAAAACTGTTTGCCGCAGTTGCCTTGACTAGTGGATTAGTATTGACGATGCCCGTAATGGCATCTGCCGATACGCTCTACCTAGACGAAGCGACCCAAGCGTTACAGTCGAGTCCTGTCTATGTTTCGCCTCAGGTCAATAGCCTGAGTGCAGACCAGCAGGCCTCGCTCGTGTCGGAGATTGGAGGAAATGATATCGCGATCGTCGTCTTGCCGGCAAATGCCAGCAGCGAAATCGAGGACATACCTTCATTCTTGTCCGAGCTCGCATCGCGTACCGGCTACGACACGATTCTCGTGTCTGTTGATGGTGATTTTGAGGCGGGCTCGAGCGACCTGCCCAGTGGTAGCGCATCAAGAATCGCAAATGACGCCGAAGGAGGAGACCTCTACGTCGGCCTAAGCGAATTCGTTGCCGAAGTTGGCAATACTTCACAAAGCACTCCGGATCAACCGAGTGCAGAAGAAGGTGCCGACTTGAGCGGTCTCTTTATCGGAGGTGGTGCTGTTATTGGCATCACCCTCGTGGTAACACTCGGAACCCTTTTTGTTCGTCGACGGTTCACCCGACCCGTTCGTCGACAGAAGGAATACACACCCGAGCTACTTCAAGGAGTTATGAAAGACATCCTGAGTTGGCCGATGGAATTGACGACCGTAATGTCGCCCAAACCATCAAAGAGACGGCCGTCCACGTCAATCAGCTATTTGCTCGTCTGAGAAAACGAGTCCCTGACAAGATTCAACAGGTGACTGCTCAGTATGAAGGTGTTCTTGAAACTGTGCGAAAGGTCACTGACCGCTTCGCCGACATCGAGCAACATCCCCAATACTTCAAGCAGTCTGACACCCTTCTTCGTGATGGGCGTCGAGCAATCGAGCAGTACAAAACCGGAGTCATCCAAAATATCCAAGAAATTGAAGAAGGATCGCTGACCGACTTTCGAGTCGACACGAAAATTCTCGATGCCATGGTGAAAGAGGAGACCCCGGACTACCTGAATATCGCACCGCCCCCAACCAAGAAACGAGACCGATAAGCATGACGACACCTACCGAAACCGAAGGACTCTCTATCGACTTCGCGGCCATTGCCGGCGAAGACAAGAGCTCCCCTAAAGGTGCGGCCGACAACGTTCTCGAACGCGTCGATCTCACCCAGCCCCTGGAGAAGTTCTCCTGCCGCGACAGCCTCAATGAGGCACAACGTGGCAACCTTCACCGGGTAGCCCTTGGGGTGGCCGACGGGTTCAAGCAGGATCGTACGAAGCTCTCGAGCTTCGGCGACACCGCGCTCGACGACCTGAACCAGACAGTGACGCACATCCTCGAGCAGCAGGGAAACCTGCGAATCCCCGAGGTCGAACGCATCACCAAGGAGATGTCGAAGACAGTCGCGGATTTCCGACGCAAGTACAAGAACTCGGACCCCCGACTCTTGAACGCGCTAGAGAAGTTCGCCGACTCGATCGCCGGCATCTTCAAGGCTGGTCGCCAGTTCTTCGATGAGCTGTACATCGACAGCCAGACCGCTGTGAAGCGACTGGATGGCGTGGCAGCCCACCTGGTAAAGAACAAGTTCGCACTAGACCGCAATGTCCTCCTGTGCGACGAGCTCTACGCCAAGAACGAGAAGTCCATGGTGACGTTGATCGGCGTCATCGCTATCCAGGAAGAGGTCCTCGAGATCCTCGGAACGGAAGCACAGCAGGCCAAGACGTACATCGACTCGCTCCCCAAGGGGCAGTCGGTGGCACGCCGCGACAAGGAAGAGGCGCTGACCACCCTTCTGGAGCTGATCCAGGAGTTGGAATCGCGTCGCAGCGAGTTCGTCTCGCGACTCTTTGTCGCATGGTCCACAGCACCGCAAATCCGCAACCTCCGCAAGGTCAGCAACAGCCTGTCGCAGCGTCTCCATCTTCTGGTGGTTCTGACGATTCCGACGATGAAGCTGACCATCGCACAGTGGGGTATGCTCCTTCAGATCGAGGAGGCCGGCAAGGCAACACTCGCCGTGTCGGAGGCAAACAACGATGCGCTGCAGGAGTACGCACTCGCCACTGGCGAAGCAATCCCGCGACTCGCACTCTTGGCCGAAACACCATCGATCACGCCGGCGACCATCATCGCATTGGCAGACTCGGTGGAGGCACAGAACGAGGGCATCATCACTGCCGTCAAGGAAGGTCAGCGTCTCCGCGCCGAACTGGACAGCACGGTAGTCAAGGCAGTTCGCACCATGAACGCCTCGGGAGAGAAGACCCAGCGCGAGCTGATCTCCCTTCTCACCCAGGCAAAGCAGCCAATCGCACTCGAAGCATCTCCGGAGATCCCGGAAGCCGTGCTCGAATACGACCAGCAGCAGAACGCCGCGTAACTGAGGTCGACCCTCGCTTGAAAAAGCGAAAAGGGCCTCGCGGATAGTGTCATAACTATTTGCGAGGCCCCACTCACAGAGTACTGAATGTTGTTCAGTTTTCTGTAAATGAAGATACTAAAGAAAAACCCCACGACTGGCTGCCGTGGGGGGCTGACCAGCTTTTTCAAGTGATCAGGATTGAACCAGGGTTCAAGTTACTTTCTAAATCTCACGATCGTACGACTTTTATTAGGTGAGTCGACCCAACCGTTGTCGATATAGATCGCACCTTCTGAGCCGTACGAAAAATCAACCGTGCGCTCTCCGGCACCGACCAGCAGTCCGGCAGCTACGAAGCCAAGGATGGTATCGTAGTTGATTGAGACAAACATGCGTGGATTTAATACAAGCAACCACGCCACCTCAAGACCAGGAAGCCGACCTTCGATCTCGCGAACTTCACCAGCCGAGATGCTGTCCGTAGGATCCCCGTAGGATTCGAGGTCGAGCAGCGCGACAGTTAGCTCAGGCTCACCGGTCTGTTCGCTTCCAGGAAGGAAAGAAACGTCTTTGGCGTCGATGTATATATTGGACTTCATCCCAATCGCTTCAATCTCGTGCTTAATGCAGAACATCGCTTCCTCCCAGTTGAACTGAAGGTTGCGACCCAGCCAAAGGCTGATACCGGTTGGGTTGAGCGTGTCGTGATGATCAACGAGTGTGTCGGAGAACGTGGCGATCTGAGTCTCGGAGAGGCCCCAGTTGCGCAACGTATTCCACTCGGAAATCTTCTCGGCATATTCGCTCACCGGTCTCCACGAAGGAACCACGGGCGATCGAAGCGCGGCTTTAAAAGCCGACCGATCAACTACATGAAGGTTAGCACCAACCATGGCTTTCAGTAGATCGCCATTAGCTAGCAGATACTGGAACTCCTCTCGGCTCGGGTTACCGAGTACCTCGAGAAGCTTGGTGATTTGCGATACTGAGACGGGTGTCGACATGACAGTCCGCCTTCCTGCCGTTGATAGCTAGTCGCATACGATATGCGGTAGTCTCACGGGTGTGAGAATTGAGAACGGCGTGCTGTGTTTACGGACAAGTAAACAGGGGACGCCGTTCTCAAAAATAAGTAACTTGAATTATTAAGGTTCAAGTGCATTATAACATAAAATGCAATTATTTGCAATTACAGCGAGCTTGAAATATTCCAGCTCTTTTCTTCGTATAATGAATATGATGAACAAAGAGACACGAATAATTGAGCAAATCAAAAATGGTGACCCCGAGGCGTATCGGGAGCTTGTTGAACGATATCAAACCGGGTTGATTATCCACTGCGAAAATATCCTCAAAGACCGTCAGGATGGTGAAGACATCGCGCAAGAAGCCTTTGTCAAAGCGTATGTGAATCTTAAAAAATTCTCGCAGGATAAAGCGCAATTTTCAACATGGCTGTATCGTATTGCGACAAATCTTTGTATAGATCACTTACGAAAACATAAACGATCGGTGAAGATTGCTGATATTGAGTTACTTGCCCAAGTTGTCGATCCGGCGTCGCTCCCCGAAGATGAGATCGCGCAGATTCGCGACTTAGTTGAAACACTCGAGCCGCCAAAATATGCGGACATTATTAAAGCCTACTTCTGGGAAGGTAAGAGCTACCAAGAAATCGCCAGTACATATGACACTTCGACGAACACTATTGGAACTTGGATTAGCAGAGCAAAACAACAGCTCAAGGAGAAACTAGCATGAACAACGATACTCGTTTTGATGCGCTCATTGCCGCAGCTCGTCCAGAAAAATCCCACCCACGTGCCGAGTTTACCGATCGCGTGATGCAATCAATTGCGTCGCCTGAAATATTATCGTCGCAAATACGTAGAATGAATGACACTAAAAAGGAAACATTCATTATGAAACTTCGTCATTTACCAAAATTTGCCATCGTTGCCATTGCTGTCGGGGCATTACTCTTGCTTTCAACAGGGGTATACGCAACCTATCAATTGCTCTGGCCAAAACCCGAGGTGACCGTTTCAGCGCCGACAACGTCACAAAACGGGCGAGAGGAAGTTGCAATCTCATTTGCTCAATGTGGCGATACCGCTATGGCGCAACGATTCGAATTAAAGCGAAATGCGATCATTACTTCTGACCAAATTGCTGGCCTGGTAAAAGCGCAGTGCGAGCTCAAAGCAATCGGCGCGTGGTCTGAGAAAGAGTTTGGCTCTGAGATACGAAACAGGATGCTGCCACATGGCACAGAACCGTATGACAATGAATACGCACGCCCTTCAATGGCTTCGCTTCTTACGTCACGCAGCGCAACCTCACTAACATTTGGTGGCCTTGAAAAGTATCACCAATCTGAAAAAACATTGCCTACTACCGAGAATGTCCGTTACTTTGCCGATGGCATGCAAGTGAAGGCGAGTGATATCGCCGAGAATAGCCCCGTAGTGTATATCGTAAAATACCGTGAGCACATGACGCCTAAGCCTGGCTGCGACAATACACATTGTAGTATTTCAAGCACACTATTAGGTGAAGAGCTCCTGGCAGTCGTTAAGCTCAGCCTTCCATTCGAGAACTACGACCAACTAGCATGGCAATCATTGACTGAGAAAATGGTCTGTACCGGAAACGAAGCTGACGCATGTTTAACCGGATACATTGGTGGAATCGACCTGTTCATGGGAAGCGATGCAAAACTCAACGTAGACGGATTCGTATACAAAGAGATCCAGGGTGTGATCACGAAGATCGAAGGCCCAACTGTCACCATTCGATCATCATCAGGAGCACTATTTACCTTAGCACCAGGCAAAGACATCGTAAACGAATTTAACACCACTCGAACACAACACTACAACAACCGCAAAATTGAAGTCGGCAACAGTGTAGGCGTGCGATATTACGAACCAAAAGACAAGCATGAGAAAACCCTCACCTCAAGGAATATCGCGTACATCTCACTCCAGCTAGAAATGGTGAGTAAGGGCGATCCACTGAACGCGTACTAAGTTACCACTTCCAAAACGCGGTAATCAACAAACAACCAACCGCACTCGCGCCTAAAAGATACAGCGCGAGTGCGGTGATGTATCGTTTCTGACGGGTGAGAAGAATGGCAATAAAAAGTGTGACACTCGCCAAGAGTCCGAATAATGAAATTGTAATCACATCGCCGAAGGTGCGCTCGCTGTACGTTGCAAAGATAGCAGGAAAGGCGATAAGCAGGGCGCAGAGGGCACCAAAGGCGCGAGCCTCTTGAAGTGTGAGGCGAAGGATTCGAGGGCGAGTGTGAGACATGTGATTTATTATACGCGAATGCTCTGTATAGCTACGCCGCAACATCCACAGCGCGAGCATCCATACCATAGACAACGGGGATCAGAATATTGTATTCGCCAAGGTCATGGACAACCTCGAATGTTCCGTCTGGGGCTGGCGAGCTACTGAAGGTTGCGCCATCAATCGCCACAATCGCCGAAAGTGAAAGATCGAATACAGGGATTTCATTATCCAAGTCAGGATTCATCATTGCTTCACGAACGGGGACGATAAGCGCCTGAACGTCACTAATCACGCCAGTGAGAACGTCTCCTTTTTGCGAAACTTGCGCGCCCATCAATTCGCCGTCTTGGTCTGCAATAAGAAACGCACCAGCGCCACTAACAATAATCGGCATTCCTTTCGCAATTTCTTCGGATGATTCAAGCTCAAAATCGAGGTGAGGTGCGATACGATCGACAAGCGCTTGTAACTCATCAACCGTCATTTCATTAATCGAACGACCTTCCTTTATCATAAATCGAGAGGTTATTTCTTGAAGATCGGCAAACGCCGAGTGCAGAAGCCGAGCCTTCTCAACTTGCACATCTTCTCGGAAAGGGTTCTCAAATTCAGTCATTGCTACAGTATAAGCGAGATTCTGCGTATTCGAAAACATAAGTAAAAACCCCACGACTGGCTGCCGTGAGGGGAGTTTATGCACTGCGTGAACTAAATACGGTCAATAAGGCTGGCTTGGCTTGCTTTTGGCGAGTGAACAGCGGGCCCAACTTCATACGCATCCACGAGGTCGACCGGATTCGAGCGAAGCATGTCGTAGATCGAACTAATGTCGGTGACGGTTGGGTCAAGCCAACGCGCTTCGTCCTCGGGCATAATAATTTTTGGCATTCGGTTCGTTGACAGAGGCATATCATCCGTCGCACCTGTTGTGATGACCGAGTAGGTCCCGTGCGTCACGCCTTCGGGGTCTTGCCAAGAGCTGTAAATACCCGCAAACCCGAGTAGCCTCCCATCTTTTGCCTTCGCATAATATGCTTTTTTCTTGCCGTTACTACCGAGGTCGTAAAACCCGTTAGCTGGCACAATGCAACGGCTCTCACGTATAGCAATATCCCAGCTATGCTTAGAGAGTACGGTCTCTGAAGGCACATTGTATGTTTTGTAGCGGAACACCGAGTTCGTGTCTTTGGCACCCTTAGAGAGGAGGCCCCACTTCATTTGTTTGACAACAAGCGCGCCGTTTTCGCTAAGAATAACGGGTGCTGTAATTGTCGGGCTAATATTGTAATTTGGCTTTACACCTTTTGGCAGCCCTTGAATTATGTTGAACCGCTTACTTATTGCGGCTATATCGTAAAGTGCGTATCGAGAAATCATTCCTTTAGTATAGCTTAGTCACTGGTCCATCATCAAAGAACGTGCCCGCATGGTTAGAGAAGAGGCAGTTGATCGAGCACCGGACACAGTACGTCCAAAAGAGCAGATCAGGCTCAACCTTGCAATAACAGCGATTAAATCAGCCATAGGTGATTACAGCAGGTTATGAAGACGAACTTGAGGACGCACTGATATACGCTCACAATAATGAATTGATTAGTGCAAGCACGGTGCGAGCGATTGAGAATAGTGCTTTTTAGTATGCTGAAATAAAAATCCACAGATCTTCACTTGCGTGTAAACCTGTGGATTTTGCCCGAGATTAAACGCTCTCGGGCGGTGGCGTGTGCAGAAAACTTCTGCGAAGCTGGGGGAAGATGCGTTAGTCGAACGAGGCGGCTTGGCCCAAACTGTAGGTATGCCATTCGTCGTGACTGATGTAGTGCGTCTGGCTACGAAGCTGCATCATGCGGTTATACCCCTTCACCGTAACGGTGAAGAAGGTTGTCAAATCGCCCTTAACGCGGAGATCTGTGATGACTCCTTGAGGAACGGATTCCCAGAAATACTCGAGATCACGCTCATATTTGGTGCGCTTGACCTCGCACAAGATGGCGAGCATGATAGGGACAGCGAGCAGCAATGTATTCACTGGCCACGTCTCCAGGAGAGCGCGACGCGTGTATTCATTGGTCAGCGACTCGAATGCGGCGAAGAGCCAAAATACAGCGACAATGCCCGCTGCCAAGAGAACGTTGAACTGCACTGTCCAAAGCACAAGATCCACCCTACGGAGGAACTTCTCACCATGCGGCTTCTTGTTCATCTTCGGGTAGGTCACGAGCTCTTCAAGTCTAACCTTTGTATCTTCCATTGTCTTCCTTTCGTAAAACGGAGGTCGAGCGATTTCAAAGCTTCCCAAATCGTGATGATTTGTAGGTTAATTATAGCATAAAGAGTTTAAAAAGTCAATTCATATGGTTTTAGTCAGCTACACATCATTCGTCCGTTTGAGGAGCGGGCTCTTTTCTTTTGGTATATAATGTAGCTATGACCTCTACTAAAACTCCTCAAGCACACTATAATGCAACATCAAATCTATGGATCTCGTTAGGTGTTACAGCGATTACAGCAATCCTTAATGTCGTCTTCATAGCAGCGGTCCTTGGGCAAAAATCGTCTTTTTTGCTCTATACGTTTTCTCCAAAACAAGGGGTGAGTACGAGCCTGTTAGATATCTCTGAAGCCGCATGGATAACAAGTATCTGGGTGATTGCTTCAATCGGTGTCACGCTTCTTGTTGCGCTTCTCGTTTTTTTCAAGCAACGTGATTGGCTAAGACTCGTTATTATGTTCCAGGTGTTGTTTATTGGAATTGGTCTTTCGTTTATCGTGAATAGTGTTATTCGCATTGCAGCAGGTACTGAGTTTATCTCGTACGTTGCGAGTGGAGCAGTCACTTTGATTTCTGTTGCTGCAGCCGTCTACTATGTCCGTATTTTTAACCCGCAGGTAAGTCGTAAAGCTAAAGTTCGTCGAAAATAGATCCAGGCTAGTGGCCAATAAACCTATCCGTCTTTCTAAGCCTTTTCTGTAGAGCAGTGCTTTGCATAGCGAGCCGGATGACGATCCATGTTTTCGATTTAAGATGGCGAAAAAAAGGTTCTGAAGGAAAATAAAAAGCTCCACATGGAGCGTTCAATTTTACAAATCTGGCTAACTTAAATTTTCATCTACTCGGGCAGGGGTAATACCCCCGCCCGAGCCGCACAGAGAAGTTGTCTTCGTCTAGGCCCACCTCCTAGTGCGTGATGATTGTCGAAACAAGTTCGCTGAGAGCGACAGTGTCGGTCGTACCAGCGGACATCCGCTTTAACGAAACGCTGTTACTACTCACCTCAGTATCTCCGATGACAAGTACATAATCAAAGCCCATACGACTTGCGTAGCGGAGCTTCTTACCGAGCTTGTCACCCTCGGTGTACAACATGGTCGGGATGTTCGCGTCGCGCAGCTGGGAAGCTACCGCGATTGCGTATTCCGACTGAGCTGTACCGATCGGCATGACGACGACATCGGCCGGGCTCTGACGTTCGGCCTTAATGAGGCCCGGGATCTCCCGGAGCTTCGAGAAGAG
>Ga0247806_10001319_pt1 | contig 12368 bp, 11 predicted proteins | sample UWRJL059202B1_FD_179935 | JGI IMG/M metagenome (GOLD analysis project Ga0247806, IMG submission 179935) | Plant litter microbial communities from Arlington Agricultural Research Station in Wisconsin, United States - UWRJ-L059-202B-1 | ecosystem: Environmental > Terrestrial > Plant litter >... | reverse complement strand
TTTCGACATGGGCTACGCAGCTGCGATGGCCTGGTTCCTGTTGGTGATCATCGGTATCTTCACCGCGATCAACTTCTGGGCCTCAAAGTATTGGGTGTTCTACGATGACTGACACGCAGACGCGCACGAGCGCGGCGACCGAAGCTATCCTCGTCTCCCGCAAGGCGGTGGACCCGAACTGGCGCAAACTCGCCGCCAAACGGGCCCGCGGCCGCAGCCGGCCCAAGGCGCTGCTCAAGCACGCGCTCCTGATCGTCACCGGCCTGCTGATGCTCTACCCGGTGCTCTGGCTGGTGGTCAGCTCGCTGCGCCCCACCGACGAGATCTTCCGCAACCCGGGCCTGGTGATCAGCAACCTCGAATTCAGCAACTACACGGATGGCTGGACCACCCTGTCGAGCCCGTTCAGTGTCTTCCTGCTGAACTCGACCCTCGTGGTGCTGGGCTGCATCGTCGGCAACCTGGTGTCCTGCTCGATGGCCGCATACGCCTTCGCCCGGCTCAACTTCTCGGGCAAGAAGTGGTGGTTCGTGATCATGCTGACCACGATCATGCTGCCGATCCACGTGATCATCGTGCCGCAGTACATCCTGTTCTCGCAGCTGGGCTGGGTGAACACCTTCATCCCGCTGATCCTGCCGAAGATCCTCGCCACCGACGCGTTCTTCGTCTTCCTGATGGTGCAGTTCATCCGAGGCATCCCCCGCGAGCTCGACGAGGCCGCCCGCCTCGACGGCTGTGGGCACCCCCGCATCTTCGCCCAGGTCATCCTGCCCCTGATGGTGCCGGCCCTGGCGACGACCGCGATCTTCACCTTCATCTGGACCTGGAACGACTTCTTCAGCCAGCTGCTCTACCTGACCAAGCCCGAGATGTACACGGTGCCGCTGGCGCTGCGGGCGTTCATGGACGCGACCTCGTCGACGTCGTGGGGGCCGCTGTTCGCCATGAGCGTGGTCTCCCTGGTCCCGATCTTCCTGGTCTTCCTGTTCGGCCAACGCTTCCTGATCGCCGGCATCTCCACCACCGGCGGCAAATAGACCTTCCACCGCAGTACCGCACCACCAGTGCACCCATCACATCAGCAATCACGCCAGTGGAGCGACTCCACGAGCTATCGAGAGGATTCACAATGAAGAGAATCACCACACGGGGCACGCGACCCGGGATCCGGGCCGCCGGATTCATCGCCATCGCGGCCTCCGCCGCGCTGGTGCTGTCCAGCTGCGCCGGCAGCACGGCGCCGGCCGGTGGCGGCGAGACCGCCGAACTCTCCGACGAACCGGTCACCCTGCGCTTCACCTGGTGGGGCAACGACGTGCGTACCGCCAACACCCAGGCCGTCATCGACGCCTTCGAGGCGGAACATCCCAACATCACCATCGAGCCGCAGTTCGCGGACTGGAACGGGTACTGGGACAAGCTGGCCACCGAAACCGCCGCGAACGACTCCCCGGACATCATCCAGATGGACGAGAAGTACCTCAGCACCTACAGCGGCCGCGGCGCGCTGCTCGACCTCAACACCGCCGGCGACAACCTCGACCTGTCCGGGTTCTCCAAGGCCTCGCTCGATCTGGGCACCTCGGATGACGCCCTCTACGGCCTTCCCGTTGGCCTGACGACGTACTCGGTGCTGGTCAACCCGACCATTCTCGAAACCGCCGGGATCGAGATCCCCGACGACAAGACCTGGACCTGGGACGAACTCGAAGAGGCCGGAGCTGCCGTGAGTGAGGCCGGCGGCGGCAGCGTCTTCGGCGTGCAGTCCTGGGGCTTCGAAGAGGGCGGCCTGAACAACTGGGCCCGCCAGCACGACGACGCGCTCTACAACGACGCCGGCGAGGTCGTCATCAAGCCCGAGACCCTGACCAGCTGGTGGGAGTACATGCTCGAGCTCACCGAGACCGGGGTGAGCCCGACGGCCTCCGCCACCACCGAGCGTCAGGCTGCCGGACTGGCCGAGTCTTTCCTGGCCACCAACACGGCCGGCTTCGCCACCGGCTGGGCCAGCCAGCTCACCGCCCTGCAGGAGGCCAGCGGCGCGCCGCTGGAGCTGCTGCGCATCCCGACCACGGATGACGCCACGAAGGGGAGCGCGTACTACAAGCCGTCGATGTACTGGTCGGTCTCGTCCCGCACCGAGCACCCGGCCGAGGCCGCGGTGTTCCTGGACTACCTGGTCAACTCCGAGGACGCCGCCGACCTGCTCGGCACCGACCGCGGCGTGCCGGCCAACGACGACATCCGCGCCTACCTCACGCCCAACCTGCCCGAGTCGGGCAAGCAGGTCGTGGAGTTCCTCGACGGCCTCACCGAGGACGTCGGAGACGCCCCGCCGCTCACCCCGGCCGGCGGCAGCGCCATCGAGGCGATCGTGAAGCAGTACACCGAACAGGTGCTGTTCAAGCAGGCCACGCCCGAGCAGGCCGCCGAGGGGTTCATCAAGGACCTCGAGGCCGCCATCGCGGCCGGCTGATCCACCCGGAAGGCCCGTCCAGTGGACGGGCCTTCCGCTTTCCGGCCGCACGCCGGCCCCTCGCATCCGCACGAGAACGGACCCCATGTCAGCCAGCGCTCCACACCCTCCCTACCGCGTCGCCATCGTGGGCACCGGCGGCATCGCCACCGCCCACGCCGCTGCCCTCGCCGGGCTGGCCGGGCGGGCCACCCTCGTCGCCGTCTGCGACACCGACGGGGCCAGGGCGGATGCCTTCGCCGCCGAGTGGTCACACCCGGCGGTATTCACCGACCTCGCCGAGTTGCTGCGTCTGGAACGCCTCGACCTGGTGCACATCTGCACCCCGCCCGGGTCGCACGTCGCCCTGGCCGAACTCTGCCTGCGCGCCGGGGTGCCCGCGTTGATCGAAAAACCGCCGGCGTTGTCGCTGGCTGACATGGCCGGCCTCGCGCTCACGCAGCAGGAAACCGGTGTCCCGGTGCTCACGGTGTTCCAGCACCGGTTCGGCAGCGCCGCGGTGCGGTTGCGCGAGCTGCTCGGCGCCGGTGTGCTGGGCCGCCCGCTGGTCGCGGCCTGCAGCACCCTCTGGTACCGCGACGCCGGCTACTTCGCCGTGCCATGGCGTGGGACCTGGGCGGCCGAGGGCGGCGGACCCACCATGGGCCACGGCATCCACCAGTTCGACCTGCTCTTATCGGTGCTGGGGGAGTGGGAGGAGGTGACCGCGGTGGCGGGACGGCAGTCCCGGCCCACCGAAACCGAGGACGTGTCGCTGGCCATCGTGAGCTTCGCGAGCGGGGCGCTCGCCACGATCGTGAACTCGGTGGTGTCGGTGCGGGAGACCAGCGCGCTGCGGTTCGACTTCGAGCACGCCACGGTGGAACTCGAGCACCTCTACGGCTACGGCGACGCCGACTGGACCCTCACCGCTCTGCCCGGCCACGACGAGATCACCGATGCCTGGGCCCGGGATCGCGAGGACCGTGCCAGCGGGCACACCGCCCAACTGGCCGCCATCTTCGACGCTTTCGATGCCGGCACGCCGCCGCCCGTCGGCCTGGCCGACTCGACGGTGACGATGGAACTGGTCGCCGCGATCTACGCCTCCGCGTTCACCGGGCAGCCGGTGTCGCGTGGGCAGATCACCGACGACAGCCCGTTCTACCGCAGCATGGAAGGCTCCGGCGCCCCCTGGGCCGCCGCCGCCCGTCCCGCTTCGGCGGTGTCAGCATGACCGGCTTCGGCATCGAGCACGGCGTCGGCCGAGACATCCGGATCTCGCACGACGGCCGGGACCTGTTCGGCTACACCTACGCGCCGGACACCGCGCAACTGGAATCGCCCAAGCCCTACCTGCACCCGCTGCAGACCCTCGGCGGCGACCTGGTCAGCCTGTTCCGCCCGCACGACCACGTCTGGCACAAGGGCATCGCCTGGTCGCTGCCGAATGTGGGCGACGACAACTTCTGGGGCGGTCCCACCTACCTGCGGGATCGCGGTTATGTGCAGCTGCCCAACAACGGCACCGCCAGGCACCGAGAGCTCACCCGGCTGCGGGCCGCCGAGGACTTTGCGGCCATCGCGCACCGGCTCGACTGGACCACCCAGGCCGGGCGGCCGGTCTTCGACGAGACCCGCAGCCTGACCGCCCGGCTGGTCGGCGACGGCGCCGCCTGGGCGCTGGTGTTCGAGACCCGGATGACCAATGTCTCCGGGGCCGGCATCGCCATCGGCTCACCCACCACCGCCGGCCGGGACAACGCCGGCTACGGCGGCCTGTTCTGGCGCGGTCCACGCTCGTTCACCGGGGGTGTGATCCACTCGCCGGCCGGCAGCGGCGGCGAGGAGCTGCGCGGCACCCGCGAGGAGTGGATGGGCTTCTCCGGCCGGCACGACCAGACCGCCCGGTGGTCGACCCTGGTGATGGTGGATGACCGCAGCAATCCGCGGCATCCACCGCAGTGGTTCGCCCGCAACGAGAACTTCGCCTGCCTGTGCCCTGCGCCGTTCTTCAGCGAAGAACTCGACGTGCCCGCCGCGTCGACCCTGGCGCTCCGCTACGCGGTGGTGATCGCCGACGGCGACGCCGACACCGCCAGGGCCGGCGAGCTCGCGGCGTGGGGGCGCGAGGCGCTCGCCGCAACCGAAACCACCCAGCCCGATTCCGGCGAGTCCGCCGTCCCGGTTCTCGGATGACCGCTCCGGCCGCGTTCCCCGGCGGCACCGCCGTCAGCCGGCTGAGCGTGTACACCACCGCCTCGGTCGACGGCCACCGCGGCGGCACCCCGCACCTGCACACGGCTTCCACCGAGGGCTACATCGTGCTCGCCGGCACCGGCGCGCTGCAGACGATCAGCGCGGACGGCTTCGCCGAACGCCCGCTCACGCCGGGCACCGTGCTCTGGTTCACCCCCGGCACCGTGCACCGGCTGATCAACCACGCAAATCTGGAGCTGCTCGTGGTGATGGCCAACGCCGGCCTGCCGGAGGCCGGCGACGCCGTGATGACCTTCCCCGACGACGTGCTCGCCGACGCCGCGCGCTACCACCGGGCTGCCACCCTGCCGTCAGGCGCCGCCGCGGCGCCCGACGACCTGCCCGGTGCCGGTGTGTCGCAGCGGGAAGCCGCCGCGCACACCCGCCGCGACCTCGGCGTCACCGGGTTCCTTGCCCTCCGCGCCGCTGTCGAGGCCGGCGAGTCATCCGCGCTCACCCGGCTGCACGAGCGCGCCGCCCGGCTGGTGGCCCCGCACGGTCCTGCCTGGCGCGCCACCTGGGAGGCCAGCGTCGCCGCCGAGGCGCGGGCGACGGATGCCGCCCTGACCGCCCTGGCCGCGGGCCGGGGCCCACACCTCGCCGCGGCGGCGGCCACCGACGGCCCGGCCCGGCCCGGCCCCGCGGTCTTCGGCATGTGCGGCCGACTGACCACCTACGATCTCACCCCGCCCCACCCGACCCTGCCCGTTGACCCCGAGGAGCACCCGAATGACTGACACCACCCCCCGCGAACGCTACGGAATCATCGGACTCGGCAACAGGGCGAAGATGTACGTCGAGGCCCTGGCCGGGCCGCACGCCGGCACGGCCGAGCTGGTGGCCTGGGCGGACTCGAACGCGGTGCGGATCGACTACTACGAACGGGAACTCGCCGCCGCCGGGCATCCGGTGCCGGCCCGCTACCCGGCCGACACCCTCGAGGAGATGATCCGCGCCGAACGGATCGACCGGATCATCGTGACCACCCCTGACTACACCCACGCCGAGCTCGTCTCCCGGGCCCTCAACGCCGGCGCCGACGTGGTGGTGGAGAAGCCGCTCACCATCGACGCGGCCGGCGTGCAGCAGATCGCGGCGGCGATGCAGGCCAGCGGCAAGAACGTGCTGACCACGTTCAACTACCGTTACAGCCCGCGCAACAGCGCCCTGAAACGGGTGATCAGCTCGGGCCAGATCGGCGCCGTCACGAGTGTGCACTTCGAATGGGCGCTGGACACCGTGCACGGCGCGGATTACTTCCGGCGCTGGCACCGTGACAAGGAGAACTCCGGCGGGCTGCTCATCCACAAGGCCAGCCACCACTTCGACCTGGTCAACTGGTGGATCGCCGCCGCACCTGTGCGGGTGTTCGCCAGCGGGGCGCTGCGTTTCTACGGCGCCGACAACGCCGCGGGCCGCGGCCTCACCGACCGGCCGGCGCGCGGCACCGGCCACGGGCACACCGACCCGTTCGCGCTGGACCTGGGCCTCGACGCCCGGCTGAAGGGGCTGTACCTGGACGCCGAGCACCTCGACGGCTACCTGCGCGACCGTGACGTCTTCGACCCGGGTATCACCATCGAAGACAACCTGGCCGTGCTGGTGGACTACGACTCCGGCGCCACCATGAGCTACTCGCTGAACGCGCACAGCCCCTGGGAGGGCTACCGGGTGGTGGTGAACGGCACCGAGGGCCGCGCCGAACTCGACGTCGTCGAGCGCGGCGCCACCCTGGTGGGTGAGGACGGCAGCGTGGTTCTCGACCCGAGCGCCCAGCCCGACGGCAACACCAACGATGTGGTGCGCCCCTCCGGCGACCGGCTGATCGTGCAGCGGCACTGGCAGCGGGCCGTGGAGGTGCCGATCGAGAACGGCAGTGGCGGGCACGGTGGCGGCGACGACCAGATGCTGGCCGACATCTTCGCCCGCACCACCGAGGACGAGCTCGACCGGCGGGCCGATTTCCAGGGCGGGGTGCGCGCGGTGTCGGTGGGCATCGCCGGCAACCGGTCGCTGGCGACGGATGCGCCGGTGCGCATCCGCGACCTCAACCTGGGCATGCCGGTGACCAAGGCCACCGCCGGCGCCTGACCCGGGCGGGAGGTCAGGGGCGCAGGCGCGCCCGGGAGTTGGCCAGGTGGGTGCGGGCGGCCGCGGCGGCCCCCAGCGCATCGCCGCGGCTGATGGCCGCGACGATATCGCTGTGCTCCTGCACCACGCGGGCGAAGTGCACTGCCTGGGCGGCCTCGTCGGCCGCGGCCAGGCGGGTGTGCGGCATGGCGATCATGGTGGGCCCGAGCGAGCGCAGCAGGTCGACGAAGTAGCGGTTGTTCGCCGCTTCAGCGATGCGCAGGTGCAGGGTGAAATCCGCCTCGACGGCAGTGCTGGGCTTGTCGGCGCCGGACGAGAAGTGCCCGAGCGCCTCGTCGAGCCTGCGCAACTGGGCCGCGGTGCGGCGCTGCGCCGCCAGGGCGGCCGCCTCCACCTCGATGCCCAGCCGGAAATCGAGCAGGGCCACCACGTCATCCGCGGTGCGCAGCTCACCGGGATCGGCGACGAACGGTGACTGCGTTGGCCGGGTCAACACGAACGAGCCCTTACCGCGGTAGGTCTCGACGAGCCCGGCGACCTGCAGGCGGGAGACGGCCTCGCGGATGACCGTGCGGCTCACGCCGTACCGTTCCATCAGGGCGCTCTCGGCCGGCAGCTTGTCGCCGGGGCGCACCGTGCCGTCCACGATCAGGGCGGTGAGCCGGTCGACGACGCCGTGGCTCAGGCTCGCCGAACCGTCCCGGTCGATCGGGTCTTCGAGGGGTGTCACGGGGTTCCTTTGATCGGCGGGGCCGGGCTAACTGAACTCAATGCTGTCAGACACCCAGGCCAACGCCTGCTCGCTGAGCGTGAAGCCGAGCCCGGGCCTTGCGGGCACGAGCATCCGCCCGCCCTCGGTTTCGAGGCGTTCATTGAAGAGCGGGTTCAGCCACTCGAAGTGCTCCACCCAGGGCTCCCGCGGGTAGGCGGCCGCGAGGTGCACGTGGATCTCCATGGCGAAGTGCGGCGCGAGCTGCAGGCCGGCCTGGTCGGCCAGGTTGGCCAGGCGGAGGAACGGGGTGATGCCGCCGATGCGCGGGGCGTCGGGCTGGATGATGTCGACCGAACGGTGCTCGATCAGGCTGATGTGCTCGGCCACGCTGGAGAGCATCTCGCCGGTGGCGATGGAGGTGTCCAGCGCCGCGGCCAGCTGGGCATGGCCCTCGGCGTCGTAGGCGTCCAACGGCTCCTCGATCCAGACCAGGCCGTACTGCTCGAGGATCCGGCCCATCCGCATGGCCGTCGGCCGGTCCCACTGCTGGTTCGCGTCCACCATCAGCGGCACATCCGGGCCGAGATGCTCGCGCACGGCGGCGACACGGGCGAGGTCCACCCGGGAGTCGGGGTGGCCGACCTTGATCTTGATGCCGCCGATGCCGTCGGCCAGGGACAGGGTCGCGCGCTCCTTGACCTCCTCGATGGGTGCCTGGAGAAAACCGCCGGAGGTGTTGTAGGTGCGCACCGAGTCGCGGTAGGCGCCGAGCAGCTTGGCCAGCGGCAGGTCGGCGCGCTTGGCCTTGAGGTCGTAGAGGGCGATGTCGATGGCGGCGATGGCCTGGGTGGCCACGCCGCTGCGGCCCACCGAGGCGCCGGCCCAGAGCAGCTTCTGGTAGATCCGGCCGATGTCGCTGGGGTCCTCGCCGATCAGGTTGCCCGCGATCTCCTTCGCGTGCGCGTACTGCGCCGGTCCGCCGGCCCGTTTGGAGTAGCTGAAGCCGATGCCGTGGTGCCCGTCGTCGGTGCTGACCTCGGCGAACAGGAAGACGATCTCGGTCATCGGCTTCTGCCGACCGGTGAGCACCTTCGCGTCGCTGATCGGGGTCGCCAGCGGCAGGGTCAGTGTCGACAGCCTCACATGACGGATGCGATCGGTGGTGGCCGCACCCCCGGACAGGGCCGCGAGCGGATCGGGGGAACTGGTGCCGAGCGACATGGGAACATCCTTCGTTGGAGGGTCGATGCATCCAACTTATCGCACAAGTGGGCCAGTTGTCGTACAAGTTGCACGAATCGTCACCGGCTGCACCGAGATGCACGCGACGCACCCGCATTGCACCCCAATGTCGTTTAATTTGTTAACTAGTTGACTTAATTGCCCCCCATCTGGGGTAGCGTGAGGTACCGGGGGTCGCGGGGCGTCGTATACGTTCCAGTCTGTGCCTCTCGCTCGCAGGCAGGGGCCTCCAATGGTCAGTACCGCTACTCGCCGTTCAACGATCATGGCGCTTGCCGGTCTTGGCCTCGTCAGCACGCTCACGCTCGGGGCGCTGTCCACAGCGTCGGCCGCGACGGTGATCGACGGTCCGATCAACCTCGGCACCGCCGCCACCTACGGCGTGCTCGGCTCGAGCACCGTCACGAACACCGGCCCCACCATCGTCAACGGCGATCTCGGGCTGTCCCCTGGCACGTCGATCACCGGGTTCGGCGGCCTACCCAGCGGTGTTGTCAACGGCACCGTGCACGCGACCGACGCCGCCGCCGCCCAGGCGCAGAGCGATACCACCACCGCCTACAACGTCGCCGCGTCGCTGACGCCCACCACCACAGGGATAGGCGAGCTCAGCGGCCTCTCCCTGACCCCCGGTGTCTACACCGGCGGGGCGCTCGCGCTCTCCAACAACGGCGCCCTCACCCTCGCCGGCAGCGCCAACTCGGTCTGGGTGTTCCAGGCCGCCTCCACCCTGACCATCGGGTCGGCGACCCGGATCACCATCACCGGCGGTGCCAGCGCCTGCAACGTGTTCTGGCAGGTCGGCAGTTCCGCGACCATCGGCACCGCCGCCCAGTTCCAGGGCACCATCCTGGCGGATCAGTCGATCACCGCCACCACGAGCGCCACCATCGTCGGCCGGCTCCTGGCCCGCAACGCCGCGGTGACGCTGGACACCAACACGATCACCGCCCCCACCGGCTGCACGCCGCCGGCCGAGCCGGTCGAAACCGTCGCGCCGACCATCACCTCCGGGGCGCCCGCCAACCCCACGGCCGGCACCCCCTACTCGCACACCATCACCGCGTCGGGCACCCCGGCGCCGGGCTACGCGGTCAGCTCGGGCACGCTGCCGGCCGGGCTCACCCTCAACGGCACCTCCGGCACCATCTCGGGCACCCCCCTCGTCCCGGGCTCCAGCACGTTCGGCATCACGGCGAGCAACGGCACCGCCCCGGATGCGACGCTCAGCTACACCGTGACCACGGCGCCGGCCGTTGTGGTGACACCCACCCCGACGCCCACGCCGACCGTCACGCCCAGCCCGACCGCGACCCCGACGCCAACCCCGACCGCCACGGCCACGGCCAACCCCACCGCCACTGCCACGCCGGCCCCCACCACGCCGGCCGTCCGGCAGCCGGCGGGCGGCGGCGGCACCGGCGCCGGATTCGGCGCCGGGACCACCCTCGCCGAGACCGGTAGCGACGCCGGCCCGGTCATCATGGTCGGCGCCCTGGTGCTCCTCGCCGGCGCCGCGCTGGTCACCGCTGTGAGCATCCGCCGCCGTCACCCGCGCACCGAAAACGAGTAACCCGGCCCGGCCGTGATGTGCGCCCCCGCAGACGCGGGTGGCGCACATTCCGGCGCCCGGCCGTCTTCGGCCGAAACAATGCTCGGGCGTGCAACGGATTGCGTCACAGTGTGCTTCTATAAGTACCCTGCGGATGTTCACCGTTTACAGCGGATGCTCGCGGACCCACTCGAAAGGTCCTCATGAGCTCCGCACCCCCCTCGGCCGAACCAGACGGCGTCGCGGCCCCGGTCTCCACGGCCCCGGACGCCGTTCGTGTCACCGCGGAGGCTGCCGTCCCGCTCCCGGTTGCCCTGCCCGTGCGCAACGGTGTCGTCGACGCGTTCTACCTGCTGCAGAATGCCGAGGCGCTCTACCAGTCCCGGTTGCGCGACCGCCTGCACCTGGGCGCCAACGAGCTCGGCGCGATGCAGGTCATCTCCCGGCTGGCCACCCTCGGGCTCGACGCCCGGGCCCTGGATATCTCCCGCAGTCTGGGCGTGACCAGCGGCGCGACATCCGTGATTCTCGCCCACCTCATCGCGCGCGGCTACCTCACCCGCACGGCCAACCCCCGTGACGGCCGCGGAAAACTGCTGCACCTCACCGACGAGGCCACCGCCATCGTCAGCCACTCCCTCGACGACAGCACGTCCGACCTCAGCCTGCTCGTGTCGGGGATGTCGCCCCGGGAGTCCAAGCGCGTCGTTGTGCTGCTCACCGCGGTGACCTCCTCCCTCGATCGCAGCGGGCACGCCGAGGTGTAGCGGGGTTGGGCGATATGCGGGTCAGGCGCCGGTAGGCGGGTGGCGCGCCACCCGCCTACCGGCGCCTTGGGTGCACAGCGCGCACGCGGGTGCAGCGTCCCTCGAGCCGGTCCCCGGCGTGCGTGGGTCGGGTCGCTGCTCGCTGCTCGCTGCTCGCTGTACGCGCTAGCCGGATGCCGGGGCTCGCGCTAGCCGGATGCCCGGGGGACGCAATAGCCTCGTCTCATGGTCTCCCTCGATCCCCGGCCCGCTGGCGCGCTGGCACTTCCGCTGTCCCCGCTCACGCTCGGCACCTCGGGCTGGTCGCCCCGGAGCGCCGCGGAGGACGCGGCCACCGATGCCCTGGCCCGAGACTTCGCGGCCGGTCGGCTCGCCACGAACGTCATCGACACCTCCAACATCTACGGCGACTCGCACTCCGAAGAGGTCATCGGTCGAGCCCTCGCGGGTACCGTCGGTCCGGGCCTGGTCGTGCAGACCAAGCTCGACCGGGACGTGGCGCAGAACGACTTCTCCGCGGCGCAGATGGAGCGCTCGCTGCGGCAGTCGCTCGACCGGCTCGGTCTGGAGTCGGTGGACATACTGTTCCTGCACGACCCGGAGAACGTCGGCTTCGACAGTGTCATGCAGCCAGGCGGCGCCGTGGAGGCCCTCGTGGCCATGCGGGACCGCGGTGTGACCCGCGCGATCGGCATCTCCGGCGGCCCGGTGGCGATGATGCGGCGCTTCGTGGAGACCGACATCTTCGACGCCGTGATCAACCACAACCGGTTCACCCTGGTGGACCGCTCGGCGACGGACCTCTACCGGGCGGCGCGGGAGCGGAACATGATCGTGCAGAACGCCGCCCCGTTCGGCGCCGGGATCCTCACCGGTGACCCCCGGTTCGCCGGCAGCTACGCATACGGCCCGATCCGGCCATCGACCCAGGCCGCCGTCGACGCGGCGACCCGCATCGCGGCCGAGGCCGGCATTCCGCTGGCCGCGCTCGCCCTGCAATTCAGCGTGCGGCATCCGCTCGTCGACACGACGGTGGTGGGTGTGCGCACCCGCGAGCGCTTCGACGAGGCCGTCGCCCACGCCACACTCGAGGTGCCGGATGCGGTGTGGGCCGAACTCGAGAGCATCGCACCGCCGCCCGGGAGCGGCATCGACGCCGGCTGAGCCGCCACCCGGGCCACCCGGGCGCGGGCGCCGGGCCGGGGTCGACGGGCCGCTACAGCGTCAGCACCCCGTCCACCCGGCGGGGGATGCCCAGCGGGTTGGCGTCGTGCAGCGCCGCGGGCA
>Ga0247806_10001318_pt1 | contig 12375 bp, 8 predicted proteins | sample UWRJL059202B1_FD_179935 | JGI IMG/M metagenome (GOLD analysis project Ga0247806, IMG submission 179935) | Plant litter microbial communities from Arlington Agricultural Research Station in Wisconsin, United States - UWRJ-L059-202B-1 | ecosystem: Environmental > Terrestrial > Plant litter >... | reverse complement strand
TTGGCCTCCATGATCACCAGAACCATTTTCTTTACCACCTGCTTTTCGGGAACAAGCGCCTTGTCTTTTTTACAGGAAAAGTTGATCGACAGGATGGTTAAAATACTGATTAGTTGTAAAAGGTAATTGTTTGCCAATTTCATTCTTTGCTCCTGATTTGTTTGGCAAACTTAGATAAATAAGTTCCCGGAATGAACAGGCTTCTCCCCCTCAAAAATTATAGACCTGTTAATGAACATTAAACTTAACAATGCTTTTTAAAGGGTGTGAAAGCTTTTGCAGGTGGCCTATGAAGTAACTGGCTGATAAAGAATACTCAACAGTCATGTAAAATAGCCAAGGATATATATCCCTCAATTTTCGCGTAAAATTTACAACATCTAATATTAGCTGCATCTTAATTTTTTCTGGTTTTTTAGCTGAAATCTTAACAAAAGCTTTTTCTTGCTTTAACCGCAAATGTCCGTTTTAACACTTTCTTTGCCACTGTATTTAATTAACGTTCTCCATTTCACACCTCTCTATGTGCTCAGCACTTCAAATCAAGAATTAATCAAAATCTATGAAAATTAAAAATCTACAAATTTTTACGTTAACACTACTTGTCTTTTTTGGCTCGGCTTGCCGAAAGGATAATACACCAGAAATACAGGATCAAACGCGTACCGCTGTACAGTTTTCTTCTGCAATCAACGGACAGATCAAAACAAAAGCCACCGACAATAGCTGGGATCAAGGCGATGTGATCGGTGTATTTATGAAAAACGGTACAGGACTGGATAATGTTCAATCGTCAAATAAAACTTATACCACTACTGGCGATGGTGAATTTAAGCCATTAAACAGCGAGCAAAATATTTACTATCCGATAGATGGGTCAACAGTTGATTTTATTGCCTATTACCCATACAGTGAAACATTGACTAATAACACTTATGGTGTTGATGTAAACGACCAAAGCAAGCAAGCTGCAATTGACCTTTTGTACGCAAATAATGCTGTTGGATTGAGCAAAACAAATGCTAATGCTAACCTTATTTTTACGCATCAACTGGCAAAAGTAGAGATCGCAGTGAAAAATGGTGCTGGTGTTGCAGACTTAAACGGTCTTGCGGTAAACATTTCTGGCGTAAAAACTACGGCAAACTTTGATTTAGCAACAGGTGCATTAACAGCAACTGGCTCGGCGGCTAGCTTGGCAGCACATACTGCTGTGAAAAGTGGTGCTACCATTGTTGAAGCGATTTTAGTTCCTACAACGGATGAAAGTGAAACCAAGGTGGTATTCGCATTGGGTACAAAAACATTTACCTGGACTTTACCCGCTTCAACTAAGTTTGAACAAGGCAAAAAATATATCTACGAAGTGGAGCTTAAAGGCGATGGGAACAGCATTCCACGCGTTGCCGCGGCCATTAAGGCTACGGTTATCAACTGGAGCGATGTTCCGTCAGGTTCGCATTCCCTTGATCAGGAGCAGGTAACCACTAATCCGCCTCTTTTATCAGGATACATGGAAACTCCTGTGATTACTACAGACGAAAACACCGTTTATGTTGCGCATGGTTTCCCAGGAAGGGCGAATGTGAGAAACTACTCTATGCTTTATGACAAGAAATATAAAATGGCGTACTGGGTGGCTTATCCCTTACATTCATCTTATATAGGTAGTTCTGGCCGGAGTGACGCCTGGGCTTTTGATCCTTCAATTGCTCAAAGTGGACAGGTAAATTTAAGCAGTTCATTTGGTGGCGGATACGATAGAGGTCACCAGATTCCAAGTGGCGACCGTACTGCAACAAGAGATTTAAACGCAACCACTTTTTATTATTCAAACATGACCGCTCAGGTTTCATCAATGAACCAGGGCATCTGGAATAACCTGGAACAACAAGTGAGAACCTGGATGTCACAAAGTGATACACTTTACGTGGTTACTGGTGCTGGTATTAAAACAGCAACCGATCAAACGATCACTTACTCTAAAGGATCGGCGATACCTAAATATTATTACAAGGCTTTAGCCATGAAAAAAGGCGATAACTATTACACAATCGCTTTTAGGATTGATAATAAAATCATCCCAACAGGAAACAATTTCAACTCCTACCGTGTGAACGTAAGCGATCTGGAAAAAGAAACTGGTTTTAGTTTCTTCCCTAAGCTGGCCAAAGAGGCGAAAGAGACCATTGACAATACCATCTGGAAATAATTTAAATCATACATACTAATTAACGACATGAGAAATCAAAACATTTTTTTAGCAAGCGCACTCTCGCTGCTTGTATTAACCAGTTCTTGTAAAAAGGAAACTAGCCCGGAAGTTGTTGACAACAATGCAACAGCAGTGAAGTTTTCGTCAAGCATTAATGGTGCAATCAAGACCAAAGCAGTTAATAACACCTGGGAAAGTGGTGATGCGATAGGCGTTTATATGAAAACCGGAACAGGCTTAACAAATGTATCTGCTTCCAACAAAAATTATACAACAACTGGTGACGGCGAGTTTATCCCGGGATCAGTAGATCAGACTATTTACTATCCTGAAGATGGAAGCACTGTAGACTTCATTGCTTATTATCCATACAAGCCTACTAATGCGGGCAACAGCTATTCGGTTGATGTAGCTAATCAAGGCAGTCAAAGTGTTATTGACTTATTATATTCAAATAATGCAACGGCTTTAAGCAAAACCAGTACTAATGCTAATTTAGTGTTCGCTCACCAATTGTCTAAATTGGAGTTCACGGTTAAAAACGGCGCTGGTGTTGCAGACCTAAACGGTTTAGGTGTTGCTATAGAAGGCTTAAATACAAAAGCTAGTTTTGACTTAGCTACGGGTGTATTATCTGGTCATAACCAGGTTTTAGACATCTCTGCAAAAACAACGGTTATTGCGGCCGCTGTATTGGCTGAAGCGATTGTATTGCCTGTTGATGACGCCAGTGGTAAAGTGGTTACGTTTACTTTGCCTTCAGGAAAGTTCAAATTAACATTGCCTGCAGCTACAAAATTTGAGCCGGGTAAAAAATACACTTACCAGGTTGAATTGAAAAATGGCGGAACCAATGAGCCGGTTGCCATTGCTTTAAAAGCAGTAATTACCAATTGGACAAGTGTACCTTCAGGTTCTTATGTAGTTGATCAGGATACTGAAGTAGTAAACCCGCCAACAGGAGTAGAAGAAGTATTGTTTACTGAATCTTTTGGCACAGGAACTATCGGTTCTACTAAACCAAAGATTGGAACGTATAATGCTTACGACAATATCAATTTAACGTTTAGCGATGCAACAAATAATGCTGACTTGAGAACCATTTCATCATACGGTGAAGGTACTAATGCACATGTTTGGTTGCCAGCTGCTAAAGAAACTTCTGTGAAGATCTCTGGAATTAAAGTATCAGGTTTTACTAAACTAAAAATTAAATATGACATGGCATCCAACATTAGTGGTGCAGCAAATACAACAGACTTTAATGTAATTAAAGTGAAAGTAAATGGTGTAGACGTTAGTGTAAGCAGCCGCCTGGTTTCGGGTGCTGATCAGAATAAATTCTTTAGCCTGGAGTTAACTGATATCACGCCACTTGCTGAGAATACCATTGAGTTTTACGGACAAACAACAACTAATATTTATGGCTTTCGCCTGGATAATGTATCCGTTATCGGTGTAAAATAGTATATTTTATTGTGTGTTAAAAAGCATGTCCCTTTTGGGACATGCTTTTTTTGTATACTCGAAGTTTGAATTGTCGCTTTAAGACTTAAAGTGCTGAAAGAGAATAACACTAACCTCTGTAGATCATACGACAGTAGTTTGATTAACTAACTTTTGTTTTGCATAGGTGGTGATGTGGTTGTACAATTCTGCCGCATCAAAATCAAGTTCAGCTGCACTGAGGTTCAGCGTTAAAATCCCATTTGCATCCACGATATCTTTTGTAGCAAATGCAGGCATTTTTTTTCGCAAAGCAACCATATAGTGATCAGCATTTTTTACAGAAAGCACAACCAGCGTATCACCGGTCAATTTCTCGATGTTGATGTCTGTAATGTCTTCCCATCTGATGAGTCCGGCAGCTTTAATCATCGGTGTTGTTCTTGAAGTTAGTCCTTCATCACTCAGGCTCACCATCGGGCGGGTGTCTCGCTGCGCTATGTTAGCTTTAACCAGTACGATGGCCAGGATTACAAGGGCTACGGAAGAGATCACGATCCCTTTTAAGCTTGTGGTTTCGGTAACAAGTCCTGAACTAAATAAGAGTACCAGGGCGAAGACTATAGATATACCGTAATAAATGTATAATACGTTGTTTGACTTCTTTTTGTTGATATAAAATTCCATAAACTCATCGTTGTCAATAATTGAGCCGTTAAGCTGGATAAGTTTGCTAAAGATAGGGGATAGCATGGCGCTGAATATGTCCATTTATAATAAAAGCCCATCTTTCGATGAGCTTTTAACAGTAGCGGGGAGCAGAATCGAACTGCCGACCTCAGGGTTATGAATCCTGCGCTCTAACCATCTGAGCTACCCCGCCGGGCGGTTATTTTTTAAAGAGTTGCAAATATAGAATAATTTTGCTTTCTTTAGAAATAATCATTAAAATTATTCATAAAAGTCAAATATATAGGGTTCTAAAGATGTCAGAAAAGAAAAAGTTTACGCTAGAATACGAAATGAAATCATCTCCACGTATTTTGTTCAGCTTTATTAGCGAGCCTAACGGTCTGTCTCAGTGGTTCGCAGATGATGTCATCTTTCGTGATCAGGTTTATACTTTCACCTGGGACGATGAAGTACAAAAAGCCAAGCTGCTTAGTATAAAAGAAAACAAATTGGTAAAATTTAAGTGGATTGACGATGAACCGCATTGTTATTTCGAAATGGAGATCGTTCAGGACGACCTTACCAATGATGTGGCATTAAGCATTACAGACTTTGCCACCGCAGAAACTATTGCCGAACGTACCTCTATCTGGGATAACCAAATCACCTATTTGCTAAGTGTAATTGGCGCTTAAATATTCGGGCGCATTGATTACCTTTGTATATTGAAAAAGATACACTTACTTTTAGTCAAAGCTTTCATCAGGCCATTTATCGCCACGTTTTTTATCGTGATGTTTATCTTGTTGATGTTTTTCCTATTTAAATATGTAGATGATTTAATTGGGAAAGGCTTCGAGTGGTATGTTATTCTCGAGCTTATGCTCTATGCATCTGCCGCAAATGTGTCTATGGCGCTACCCCTTTCCGTATTGCTGTCCTCTATTATGACTTTCGGAAGTCTGGGCGAAAATTACGAACTGGTTGCCATAAAATCAGCAGGCGTATCTCTTCAGAGAGCCATGCGTCCACTATTTATAGTGATCATTTTGATGGCTTTTAGTTCCTTTTTGTTTTCCGATTATATCCTTCCTAAAGCCAACTTGAAGTTTGGGTCCCTGCTTTGGGATGTCCGCAATAAAAAGCTATCTTTTTTAATCAAAGAAGGCGTATTTAACAACAGTATTCCTGGTTACTCCATCCGCGTAGATAAAAAAAGTGACGATGGAATTTCTCTGGAGGGCATCATGATCTATGACCATAGTGCCACCAGCGGTATTGCCAAGGTGATTATGGCGAAAGATGGAAAAATGTATAAAACCAGCGATGACCAATACCTGGTGTTAAAGCTTAACAACGGAGTGAGGTACGAAGAGAAAACCAGCAAGAGTGCCTATTACAACCCGAGGCAGGAGCTCTATCGCATGCGTTTCAAAGAAACGGAGCAAAAGTTTGACTTCTCCAGTTTCAAAATGAACCGTACCGATGAAAGCAGTTTCCGCTCCAATACGCAAATGCTTAACCTAAAAGGATTGGTCAGAAAAGAAGATTCATTGGTTAAAGTGATTGATAGCACCAACAACTTTGCGAAACTGAGTATTGGTAGTTATTATAAACAAAATAACTATACCAAAGGCTATACCAAGCTTAAGGTGCCTGTAAAAGAGGTGAAGGGGTCAGTGATTAATACTTTTCCTGAAGCGCAGCGTTTAGCAACTATCCAGGCGGCGCTAGATCAAACCACCTCCATTCAGCAGTCTACAGCGGGTAAAATTGCTGAGCATAAAGACATGTTCCGGAATTATGTGAAAGTCAAAATAGAATACCAGCGTAAATTTGTACTGGCGGCCTCGTGTCTGCTGTTGTTTTTTATTGGGGCTCCGCTGGGGGCAATCATTAGAAAAGGCGGACTAGGCTTACCAGTGGTGATGGCGGTGATGTTCTTTTTAATTTATCACATTATTTCCACAGTAAGTGAGAAATCAGCCATTCAAGGCACCATCAATCCGGGACTGGGTATTTGGATGTCTATTATTGTGTTGAGTCCATTGGGCGCGTTTTTAACCTATAAGGCCACAGTTGACTCTGCGCTGTTTGACACCACCTATTACAAAAACCTGATCACAAGTCTTTTCAAAAAGAAAAAAGTATAATTCTTCACTATGGCCTCTTCTCCAGCAGGCATCATTACCTATTAATGATATTTTAAGGACATTAATTACCTTGAAGATTGTAACTTTGTATAGTAGCCAATAGTGTAGATATTCACTATCGGACAAGAACATTTAAAAATGGAAATTAAATTGAACACAATAGAAGATGCTATTGTAGATATTAAAGCTGGTAAGCTGATCATTGTAGTTGACGACGAGGATAGAGAGAATGAAGGTGATTTCGTTGCTGCAGCTGAAAAAATAACCCCCGAATTAGTAAATTTCATGGCCACCTATGGCAGAGGTTTAATTTGTGTGCCTTTAACAGAGGAGCGCTGTGATGAACTTGGCCTCGAATTAATGGTTGGCAAGAATACCGCTGCTTTTGAAACCAATTTCACCGTTTCTGTAGATTTAGTTGGCCATGGTTGCACAACTGGAATCTCCGCCACAGACCGTTCCAAAACAATACAAGCCCTGGTAAATCCGAACATTGATCCGGATGAATTAGGAAGACCTGGTCATATTTTTCCATTACGTGCAAAACATGGTGGTGTGCTCCGTCGTTCAGGTCATACTGAAGCCAGTGTAGACCTGGCCAGGTTAGCAGGCCTGGAGCCAGCTGGCGTACTGGTAGAGATTATGAAGGACGATGGTGAAATGGCGCGTCTGCCCGATTTAATTAAGATTGCTGCACAACACCAGTTGAAAATTATTTCCATCAAAGACCTGATCGCTTATCGCCTTGCCAATGAAAGTTTAATCATACCCGAAGTAACAGTTAATCTGCCTACAGAGTGGGGTGATTTCAAACTGACTGCTTATACACAAATAGATACCAATGCACAGCATTTAGCCTTAAGTAAAGGCGAATGGACAGAAGATGAACCGGTGCTGGTGCGTGTACATAGTTCATGCGTTACCGGTGATATCTTTGGCTCTTGCCGTTGTGACTGTGGGCCACAACTCCATAAATCAATGGAGATGATCCAAAAAGCAGGTAAAGGGCTAATCGTTTATATGAATCAAGAGGGCAGAGGTATTGGCCTGGTTAATAAACTTCGCTCATATAACTTACAGGATATAGGTTTTGATACCGTTGAAGCTAACATTAAACTTGGCTTTAAAGGTGATGAAAGAGACTATGGTGTAGGTGCACAAATCATCAGGGCGCAGGGCGTCACCAAAATGAAACTGTTATCAAATAATCCAACAAAAAGAGCCGGTTTAATCGGTTACGGGTTGGAGATTGTAGAGAACGTTGCCATAGAAATTGAAAGTAACGTGCATAACGAATCATACTTGAAAACGAAAAGAGATAAAATGGGTCACCAAATTATGAAAGGGTAATTCCTATTTCTTTATACTCTTATTCTTATCTTCCCTCAAAACAGCTTCCTTAACCTGGAGCTGTTTTGCTGCTTTAGCATCCTCTTCTTCTTTCAGCTTGCGCTGATTCTTTTTGTATTTACCTGATACTTTCTGCAACAGCTCCCTGAAGTTCTCAAACTGCTGGGTGTAAATCAAACCAAGTGCGGTAACGTTATTATTCTGGTTAATGCCGCTGTTTAAAAAGATACTCTGCTGTGTAGGTGGTTTATTCGCAAGTTTCCCTACCAATGTGCCGTCTTTTTTAATCAGCGCTAGTAATTCAACCTCGCCACCCACATTATTATCATTGAAACCTATAGAAAGGTCACTGGTGCTGTTCCTGTCTACAATACCTGCATTTAGAATGATCCGGTCATTAAAGAATTTGAAAGACGCATTGGCCTCACTTAATGACCTGATGTTGATGTCTACAAAGTCCAGGTTGAGGGAGGAGAGCACATTGTTAAACTGGTTAAATAACAACTCAGTTGCTGTACTCGCTACGCCAGAGGTTAGCTGTCGTCCTAAATCCTGTTTGCCATTTCCAGGGGCAAAACTCCTGCGGATAATCAAACTGAATGCCTGTAAGTTTAAGTTGTTTGGATCACTAAAATAGGCTTGCAGATCTTCTTTGATGGCCGGGTTGGAAGGGAAGAAAATATCTAGCTTAATATCCGGTTTCAAGAGTAATCCTGAAAGTCCCATTTCTACTTCGGTTAATACCCGATCTCCCGAGTTGCTGTTACCGGTACGGTTAGCGGCAGAGAACAAATCATCCAGACTGGCTCTTAAAGAGTAAATGGCTTTCAATTGTATCTGCGCAGCAGTTGGGTTCCCTGTCCAGCGAATACTTCCTCCCTGGCGGATGGTGAACTTTTTATTAATAACTTCCTGTGCGGTAAAGTCGAAACTACCTGATTCGATAACGTAATCGCCGGTCATTTCAAAATCGCCCAGGCTGTTAATTTCCAGGTTCAGGTTACCGTTTCCTTTACCGCTTAGTTTGCCCAGGGTAGTGAAGATGTTTGCCGTACTATTTGCATCTACCTGCAGGTTAAAGCTCATGGTTAAACCATCAAAGCTGGTTTGTTTCTCCACTACCTTGCTGGTGTCTTTACTTAGAAACGTGATAAAGTCTTTAGAGCTGACCGTTTCAGAGCTGTTTAATGGCAAGTTGAATACGGTACCACTTTCAGTTTTTGCATCAATACCAATATACATTTTATTGGTTGGCCCCTTGAAAATGAAGTTTCCAGTGGCATAAGCCTGTCCAAAATAAAGTGGATTATCTTTAACAGTCGTGTTTAAGGCCATAAAATCCAATGCCTTTACCACAATATCCAAATCAGGTCTGCTAATGTTATTCAAGTCGACAGTACCATTTGCATGGGCTTTATTCCCGCCAATATCCTGTAATACAAGGTCATTGATTTTAATCACGCTGTTTTCTACTGATACTTCATCGGTGATGGTGTAATTGGTTTGCAGGTAATTCACTGTCAGCTGCGCTTTATCAAGCGCAATTTGCCCATTGATCTCTGGCTTGCTAAACGGACCGTTAATGCGTAAATCTGTCGTAATCTTGCCTTTTAAGTCACTCACTAACGTTTTTACGAAAGGGGCAAGAATGGCCATTTCACTATTCTTCAACTTAACCGTCAGGTCAATTAACTTTTCAGTAAGGTCTAAGTTTCCGGCTAATTTCAGTGTTTCCTCGTTATTAGCTAAGATGCTGGTGTAAATATTAGCGATATTTTTACTGCGGTCAAAGGAAGATGTATCGGTAAGCGAGCCGATATAAGTATCATTGAAATTCAATGAATCAATCCGGATGTTATCAGAAACCTTTATAGAGCTAGTGATGCCATATAGCGACGTTTCCCCATTGAGCAAACCGCCTAAATTCACACCAAAGCCTTTTGCAAAAGGATTTAAGGTTTTCAGCTGGAAGTCTTTGAAACCAATACTCAGTAAATCTGCAGGGTCTTTTGAGATCAAACCATTAATGGTTAATTGCTGCGACCCATTACTCAGGTCGAAATTCTTAATCTCTGTTTTGCCCTCGTTAAAATTGATTTCTACCTTTTCTTCTATTGCCCAATCCTCGTGGTTAATGGTTAATAAGGATGGAAGTACGCTGATTCTTGCCGTATTGTTCGTTCCGAATTCGACCAGTCCGTTTAAATCCAGCTTATTCACATCATCAGCATCAGAAAGTTTGATGTTCATTAATAAACTGTCACTTCTGATAATGTTAGATATATTGACGTTCTTAATGTATAAACTGTCGTTTAGGTCTACACGGTCCGAAGTAATAATAGCGTGGAGCTGCTGATCACTTGTGTTTTCGTCAATAATGATGTTATTAACGACCACCCCTTTATAGGTGAGTTTTCTGATGAAACCATTTAGCGAAGCGATTTTCTTTTCGGAATTAAAGTTGCCGATAAGGATGGCATCATCTTCAATCTCTAAACCTGGAATAAGCAAGTGCGAAAGCGGTTCGAAATGTTTGACCTTTAAATTAAACTGGAAATTCTGTACGCTATAGTTTCCTACATCTGTTTTTAACGATGGAATGTATGCTTTGGCTAATGCTTTATAATAGTTGGGAATGTTATTTAAGTCATACTGGCCTTTAATACTGGCATCTAAAATATCCGATTCAATCGTTAATGCCCTATCTACACCAATGCCCTGCGCGGTAAGCTGTACCGAATCAATGTCATAAATGCCTTTTACATTGTTAAATTTGATGTTGTCAATGGATAGTGACCCCTGAATATTATTTAAATTATTTCCTGAAAAATTGGTTGTGAAATCGGCATCAATCTGCAGAGAATCTTTTGTCAGGTTCAAAGAACGTAACCTTGCTTTTTTGATGCTTGCCTGGAAATTAAATACCGGTAACTTAGGGTTTAAGTTCACACCGCCATCAAATACGAGGTTCACATTTTTATCATCAATAGTTAAACGGCCATCAAAAAACTTCTTGTCAAATGTACCATCGATGTTAACATTGCGGTATCGGTATTTGTTAAAGTCAATATAAGTAATGGCACCACTAATTTTTTCCGTTAGGTTGTTAATCTCGGTGCCTCGTCCTTTAATATTAACATCTGCCGTTACCCGCCCCAGCGATTTCTCTTCCAGCAAATTACCAATATTAAAGTCATAGGTTTTAACATAACCTGAATAGGAGGGAACACCCGCCTTATCTATTTTCATGTTCACATCAGAAACTACCCGGCCTAATTTGGTTTTAAATTCACCGTAAGCGATGAAGTCGTTTTGAAACCCCGTAAAACTCCCCTTAAAATTAATGTTGCCAAACTTGCTTATGATCACCGGGATCTTCTTTACCTTCTTTCCCGTTGTACGGCTTAACAATTCGTCAAGGTCTTTTTTATTACTTCCCGCCATGTCAATCTTCAAGTCCATAAAGGTTTCGCTTAATACCGGAAGGCCTTTAACCAGGAAGTCTCCTTTAATGTAGGTTGCTTTTCCAGCCTTAATACTTAGGCCTTTTGCCCTTAAATTGTTTACCAGGCCACTTATTTCACCATCCACTTCGATGTTCATATTCATCTGTTGCAAGGCCGGGGTGAAAAAGGAAATATCTTTAGAGTCGAGGTGGCTGTTTTTAAAGGTGGCTTTCATCCGTACCTTATTGAAGAAATCATTGAAATCGCCAAATTTACTAAACGACATCTGGAAGTAATTTGTCAGGCGACTCTGGTTCGTCACCAACAATAAGTCCTTTAACTCGATCCGGTTGGTGTCTACTGTGGTGAGTGCCGTCAGGTTCTGTAAGTAAAAGCCACTTTTCTCTTTGAAAGTCAGGTTTTTTATACTTGTTTTAATCAGGTGGTCCTTAGTGTCAAAACCTTCAAAAATTCCGTTTAAGCTGGTCAGGTCAATATCGTTAAAATTGACACCCTTCACGATGGTGTCTACCTTTTGATTTTTGTACCTGAAGCGCAAATTGTTTATAATCGCTGTCTTTAAGCTAACATCAAAAGGTTTCTTCTCCTTTTTAACTTTCGGTTGATCACCTGAACTAAAATAATTGATTAAAAATTGTACGTTGGTGGTTCCGTCTTTATAGCTTTTCAAATAAAAGGCACCATCGTTAATTTGAACAGTGCTGATATCAATAATCCGCTTTTTTAATGAAAAAGTATTGATGTCTACTATAAACTTGGGGGTATTGAGCATCGTGTCCTGTTGTTGGTCCAACAACACCAGGTCTTCCAGTACCAGCGATTTGAAAGGTTTGATATAGATACTGCTTAAGGATACGGTTGTCCCTAGTTCTTTAGACAAATAAACGGCCGCTTTTTTTGCTACATAGGTTTGTACAGGCTTAAATCCAAGCGCAAATATTACGATACACAGCAACAATAGAATTGATGCGACCACCCAAAGAAGTATTTGTAATAGTTTTTTGATATTTTTGTAGCTTAAATTATTTAAACGTGTCAGTAATACTTGCTATCGAATCCTCTTGTGATGAAA
>Ga0247806_10001317_pt1 | contig 12381 bp, 10 predicted proteins | sample UWRJL059202B1_FD_179935 | JGI IMG/M metagenome (GOLD analysis project Ga0247806, IMG submission 179935) | Plant litter microbial communities from Arlington Agricultural Research Station in Wisconsin, United States - UWRJ-L059-202B-1 | ecosystem: Environmental > Terrestrial > Plant litter >... | reverse complement strand
CCATCTTCCCGGCGTCATCGCTCCCCACGTACTCCGGGTCGATCGCACCGGCCGGCCACCGATGATCATCGTCGCCCGGCTCGAACGACATGTCTTCCCGGTCGCCGTGGGATACACCGAACTTCTGCGGCCGCACCTTCGCACTGTCGTCGTCTCTTTCGACGGCATCCTGGGCGCACGGTCGGACGACGACCTCGCTGCCGCGCTGCATGCCCTGCGCGGGACCGTGCGCCGTGGCGAGGCGGATGCGTTCATCCTGCAGAAGGTCAGCCTGAACTCACCGCTGCAGAGAGCCGCCCTCTCCGGATCCGCCCGGGCCACCCGGGTCGGCGGGCTCCCCTCGACCCGCCGCTGGTTCGTCGCCCTCCCCGACACCCTGGACCAGTTGCTGGAGCGCCGCTCGGTGAAGGCCCGCAAGGAGGCGCACTACGAGAGCCGGCGGTTGCGCCGCAAGTACGACGATGTCGATGTGGTCCGGCTGGACCTGGCGGGACTGGACCGCGTGCGTGAAGACATCGAGCTCGTCGCCCGGACGACCTATCAGCGTGCCCTCGGCGTCGGTGCCAGCGACTCCGAGCTCGGCCGGGCGCTCACCGCCCTGTCACTCGACCAGGGCTGGTTGAGGGTGTGGATGCTCTACATCGATGGATCTCCCACGGCGTTCTGGTGGGGGAACCACTACGGTGACACCTTTGCCATCGATACACCGGGGTTCGATCCTCGGTACGCGAAGGACGGGGTCGGCATCTTCGTGATGCACGCCATGCTCGATGAGCTGTGCCAGGACCCAGCTGTTTCGGTCGCCGACTTCGGGCACGGTTACGCCGAATACAAAGAGCGTTACGCCAGCTCCAGCGTCGAACAGCGTGACGTGATCGTGGTGGCCGCCCGCGTCGGTCCGCTGCTGGTGGGCTGGTTCGTTGCCCTGGTCGCCGCGGTGAACAGGCTCGCTTATCGCCTGCTGCGGGATCGCAGTTTCGCAACCCGGCTCAGGAGAAGGTGGCGCGCCAAGCTCACCGCGTCCCGGCGCCCTGACTGACCTGGCCGGCACGGCCGGCCTCGAGCACGGCCAGCATGCGCTTCCCCGCTGATGCCCACGTCTTGGTCGCGGAGCCGGCAATGGCGTTTCTGCGCAAATCCGCCCTGAGGACTACATCGGTGGCGACCCGCCGGATCTGGTCAGCGAGTGCCGGGACGTCACCGGCCCGGTGCAGGAGGCCCTCGACGCCGTTGGTGACCAGCGCTCCCACCGCTGTCGACACCAGGGGGACACATCCGCAGGCCTGGGCTTCGTAGGTGACGAGGGCGCTGCCTTCCTCCACCGAGGGCAGCAACAATACGTCAGCGCTTCGCAACAGCGACGCGGTGTCGCTCACGAAACCCAGCACCCGCACACTGGGATGCGCGAGCAGTGGGCGCAGTGCTTCCCGGTAACCGGGCACGAACCCGCCGGCGATCAGCAGGGTACCGGTCGCGGCAGCGCCCGAGCTATGCCAGGCCTGGAGGGCGTAGTGCAGCCCCTTTCGCGGTTCGGCCAAGCCGAGGAAGACTGCGGTGAACCTGTTGTCGGTGTCGACCCGTTCGGCGGCGGTGAACCTGTCCGGGTCGAAGCCGTACTGGTGGCGACCCAGCTTCTCGGCGCTTACCCCTGCGGCCAGAAACGATTGACGGACATGGTCCGATGGCACCAAGATCAGGCCGGCCGCCGCATACTCGTCGAGTTCCCGGGCCAGCCGACGAGGATCCGCCCGGTGCGACGCCCCCCTGCCCAGGGTGAGCCCCAGCCGGTCGGCTTCCGCACCGGCGACGGCATACGCCGTGGCCGTGTGCGAGTTCGGTGACTCCCTGGTGCCGAGCACACCCTGCGCACGAGCGGCCCGCAGGGTGGAAAGGCCTCCGAGCGGCCAGGTATGCACCACATCGTAGCCACCGGCCGCGAGCATCGCCCGCGCCCGCCGGTCGTGGTACCTGAACGCGGCATCGGGGCTGCCGAGCATCCGGTGCGGCACCCGGTGACCCCGCATCGTCAGGGTCCGCACAGCAGCGAACGCTCCCACGGCGCTGTCCACCGCGGTGCAGACCACTGTGACGTCGGCACCGGCCGCCCGAAGGCCGCTGATCTGGTTGAGTGCGGTCGTGCCGATGCCTGGTGCGCCCAGGGTGTGCGGAAAGCTGTACAGGATCCTCAAGGGGGCCGTCGCCCCGGCGGAGCTCATGGGGTCGGCCCCGCCACCACGCCGGTGCGCCCGAGCAGCGCCAGAGCGGCCGCGCGCCTGGTCGGGTCGGCGGCGCGGATGGCCAAGCCGACAAGAACGCCGGCACGGAAAACCGCGGTGCTGGCGGCGGTGTGCCGCGACCGGAACAGCTTCACCCGGTTCTGCACCAGCAGTGAATACAACGCAACGGACTGGTGCGACTCCCCCTCGAAGTGCACGGCCTCAGCCAACGGCGTGTACCGGAGGAGGAACCCACCGTCCCTGGCGCGCAGGGCGAAGTCGGTCTCCTCGGAGTAGAGGAAGAAGGACTCGTCCCACCGCCCGACGGCCTCGCAGCAGGAGCGGGAGATCAGCATGGCCGCGCCCGTGGCCCAGTCGGGTTCTGCGACGCTGTCGTACGTCGCCGGTCTCATTTCCATCTCACCGAGCCGGGGATGTCTTCCCGCCAGCCGCCCACCCAGCAGAGCTTCGCCCCAGGCACGCAACACGCTCGGTTCCCGGCGCATCGACAGGCGCAGCGCACCGTTCGCGTCCAGCAGCCGCGGCACCACGATGCCCGCGCCCGAGGAACGGGCCTCGTGCAACAGGTTCTGGATGGTGGTGGCCCCCAGCCGGATATCGGGGTTCAGGAGCAGGAAATAGTCGCTGTCGCCGGCAGCCTCGATCCCCGTGTTCATCCCGGCCGCGTATCCGGCGTTCCGGCCGGAATCGATCAGCGTGGTCTGGATTCGGCCCGGCACGGACGTGATCTCACGGAATCTCTCCAACGTGCCGTCCGTGGAGGCGTTGTCCACCACCACGAGCCGGAGGATGCCGTCCACGGAGGACCGCTGGAGCGCCTCGACGAAACCGTCCACGTGGCCGCGGCTGTTGAACGTCACGACAACCACGGTCACGGTTCCCGGCGTTGCCTCCGCCATTTTTCGCCACCTGCCAATCTGCGCGGCTATCGACTCCGGGCCGTTGCGGCTATACACGGTACTAACACGGCTGATGGAAGGGAGTCATCATGGCACAGGTCTCACCATCGGTCACGATAATCGTGCCGGCACACAACGAGGAGTTCGCCCTGGCTCGGCTCTTGGCCGCCCTGTTGCACGGAACGACGGCCGGGGAATTCGCGATCGTCGTCGTCTGCAACGGGTGCACCGACCGGACGGCGCAGATCGCCAGGTCATTCGAACCCGACGTCGCCGTTGTGGAGCTGGCTGTCGCATCGAAGCCGGCCGCGTTGCACGCCGGCGCGTCACTCGCGCAGGCGTTCCCGGTCCTCTTCGTCGACGCCGACGTCGTCATCGACGCCGCGAGCGTGCGGGCGCTCGCCGCCCGGCTCCGGGACCCGCGCGTGCTGGCAGCGGCCCCGACGCGCTGCCTGAACCGGGACGGGGTATCCATGGTCGCCGGCTGGTATTACGACGTCTGGGAGAGACTGCCGCAGGTGCAAGCCGGCCTGTTCGGTCGCGGCGTGATCGCCCTGTCCGAGATCGGCTACCACCGGGTGGCCGGTCTCCCCCAGGTGATCTCGGACGACCTCGCGGTGTCGGAGTCGTTCCCACCGCACGAGCGGGTCATTGTGCCCGGCTCGAGCGTGACGGTCTGGCCCGCGCGGCGATGGCGGGCCCTGCTGGCCCGCCGCATCCGGGTGACACAGGGAAACCGGGAGCTCGCCGGGACCGGCCTGGTCTCGGCGTCGGCATCGACCCGGCCGCGGGATCTCTGGGGAATCGTACGCCGATACCCGTCGATGGCGCTGCGAATGCCGGTGTTCCTCGGCACGGCGGTGCTCGCCCGGGTCCTGCAACGGCTCAGGAGCCCAGCCCCCGGCAGCTGGCTGCGCGACGAGACGAGCCGGGCGTGACCGGCACCCGCGCGGCCAACGATCCACGACTGACCGAGCAGGACTGGGCCGGCCTGGTGGTGATAGCGTCCGGCACCTCCTGGGATGACACCTGGCTGTCGGAGAAGCACTTGGCACTGCACCTGTCCAAGCATCTGCCGGTTCTGTTCGTCGACCCGCCGGTGTCACTTCTCACGCCGCTGCGAAAGCCCGCTCTGCGCGCATCCACCCAGGGGCCGCGCCTCCGGGCGCTCGGCAAGAACCTGGCCAGGCTGACCCCGATGACGGTGCCTGGCATCAGCCGTCCCGGACTCCGCAACGTCGGGGAGTGGCTCACCCGGAGAGCGATCCGCCGTGCCGTCGCCCGGCTGGGCGCCCGTGTCGACGGCCTGGTGGTGGCATCACTCGACGATGTCTTCGGCGCCTGCGAGGCCAGGGTCACCGTGCTCTACGGAACCGATGACTGGGTCGCGGGCGCCGAACTGATGGGGATTTCCTCCGGCTGGCTGCGCCGCAGGGAACGGCTCCGGCTGCAGAGCGCCGATGTGGTCGTCACGGTGTCCCAGGAGCTCGCCGACCGCTGGTCCCTGACCGCGCCGAGCGTGCTGGTCATTCCCAACGGCTGTGACACCGATCATTTCGCGGGGGTCGACGAGGTCGCGCCGGCGGCGAGTGTGACCCTGCCGGACCCGATCGCGGGCTTCATCGGGCACCTCTCCGAGCGCATCGACATCGGGCTGCTCGAGGGCGTCGCTGCCACCGGCAGCTCCCTCCTGCTGGTGGGGCCGCGCCAGCTCACCTTCGACCTCGACCGGATGACGGCCTTGTTGGCGCACGACAACGTGCAGTGGGTCGGTGCCCGACCGTTCAGCGAGCTCCCGGCCCTGATGCGCCGGATCCATGTGGGACTGACTCCGTACACCGCGAGTGATTTCAACCGCGGCAGCGACCCGTTGAAGACACTCGAGTACCTGGCGGCGGGCCGACCGGCTGTCGTGACCGACCTGCCCAGTTCGCGGCGCATCCCACCGGGCCTCGTGGAGGTCTGTGCGACCCCTGCTGAGTTCACCGCGGAGACGCTCCGGCTCCTGGCGCAGGCGCCGGACGCCGGCCTTGCCGAGAAACGCCGGGCCTACGCGCGCAGCCAGAATTGGGAGGCCCGCGCCCTCGACTTCGCGCAGATCTTCAGCGACGCACGGGCAGGGCGCCACGCCGCCCAGGGCGCCGCGGACCCAGGTAGCCCAGCACCGACACTGTGACCAGTACACCGGCGACCACCGTTGCCACCACGGCCCTGGTCTCGCTGCCGCCCACCTTGGTCACCTGCGGCTCCGCCGGATTGAGGATGGTGCGCACCCGGCCGGCCAGGGGCACACCCTGCTGGTCCTGGAGGTCGGCCAGGGCGGAATCGACCCGGCGCAGGGCGGCGTCCAGTTCCTGCCGGGCGGCTTGGCCGGTGGAGCCGACGGCCTGGACGTCCAGGACCGGCTCGTCGAACCTGTATTGCCATTGGCCCCCGGAATTGGGCTGGCGCACCGTGTACCCGAGCCGCCGGCCCTCTCCCGTGAGGGTGACGCTTTCCGACACCGCCTCCGCACCGACGTCGGAATCGTCCACAGACTCCGCGACCACGCCGGCCAGGCTGATCAGCGAGCCGGTGGTGTCGGTGAGCCCGTTGGGCTGCGCTGTCGCCGGGGGAAGCAGCACCACCCTGACCTGCGCGAGATAGGACGGCTGGGCGGAGGTGACGACGACAACGGCGCCTATCGTCAATACGATTCCGAGCACCGTCACCAGCCAGCGTTGAGCGGCGATCGAGAGCACATCCCACGCCGTCATCCCGGCCTCTTCCCTGGTCTCGACTGGTCCTTTTCGCCACCGCGCGAAGAATGACCGATCGTGTTTATATATAACCGACAGCGCCAGAGCCGACAAGGGGAGGGACCGCCGGTGTACTTAGCGGAGCTCCTCCAGGCAGCCGGACGACGGTGGTATGTGCTCGTCGGCGGGCTGCTGCTCACCGCAGGAGTCATCATCCTGGCGCTGCGGCTGATTCCGATCACCTATGACGTGAAGTCGTCGATCCTGCTGCTTCCACCGCAGACCTCGGTCGAGGAGACCGGCGGCAACCCGTTCCTCGCCCTCGGCGGGCTCGAGGTGGTGGCCGGCGTGCTGGCCAAGTCACTCACCGACACGGATTCGGTGGAGAGCATCGTGCCGGAGGGCGATCCGGCCGAGTACACGATCCAACAGGATGCCAGCATCGACGGCTCGGTCCTGGAGGTGACGGTCTCCGACCGGAGCGCAGACGGCGCCTTCGACACCCTCGACGCTGTGCTCGCGCTGGCCAGCGAACGCCTCGACGAGTTGCAGGATGGGGTGGCGGCGTCGGACGAGTCGCATGTCAGGCTGATGGTCATCACCAACAACACCGTGGCCGTGCCCAATGCGGCAGCGCTGGGGCGCACGTTGATCGTGCTGACGGCCGCCTGTCTGGTCGTCACGCTGCTGCTGGCGGTCTTCGTGGATGCGGCGATCCGGCGCCGTCGTGCGGTGTCCGCGGCACGGGCGACGAGCGGGACCAGCGCCGATGAACCCGCCGTCCCTGTGCCGGTGCCTGTGCCGGCGCCGGCGGATCGCGACGAGCGAGCGGTACTCGCGAGAGAGAGTCCGTGACCACTCGCCGGCCCTCGGCCGCGCCGGGCCCTCCCCCGGTCTTCAGGATCGACGCGGCAGCCTTCCTGTCGATCTGCGTGTTCACCCTGATGCTCATTCCGTCGAACCTGACGATCTCGGCCATCGGGGCGGTGGGTACCCCCGCGCTCCTGCTCGGCCTCTGCGCGCTGGTGTGGTGGGCGGGCGCGCAAATGAACCGCTCGACCTCCACGCTCACTCCGCCGCAACCGATTCGCCGGGCGATGCTGTGGTTCACCATCACCGTCGTGATCAGCTACATCGCTGCGACCGTACGACCCATCGACGACCTGGAGCTGAATGCCGCCGACCGCGGCCTCCTGCTGATCGCGTCGTGGCTCGGGCTGGTGCTGCTGGCCTCAGACGGCCTGGTCGGCCGGGCGAACCTCGACACCGTCCTTCGGCGCCTCGTGCTGGCCGGCGGGATCGCCGCGTTCGTCGGCATCTTGCAATTCGTCACCGGTGCGGCCATCGTCGACGTCATCCAGATTCCCGGCCTGACCCCCAACACGTCCCTCACCAGCATTTACGATCGAAACGGCTTCACCAGGGCGGCCGGAACATCGAGTCATCCGATCGAGTTCGGCGTGGTGCTGGCGATGGTCCTGCCGCTCGCCCTGCACTTCGCCCTCACGGATCGGAACCGCTCCGCCCTGGCCAGATGGCTGCCGGTCGCGCTGATCGCGGTTGCCGTGCCGATCACCATCTCCCGCTCGGCCCTGGTCGGGGTCGTCGTCGCGCTCGCGGTGTTGATCCCCACCTGGCCGGCCGGCCGGCGGCGAGTGTCCTACGTGGTGATCGCCGGGGCGGTCGTGGCTATCTACGTGACAATCCCGGGCATGCTGGGCACCCTGACCCGCCTGTTCACCGACATCTCCACCGACGGCAGCGCCCGGTCCCGCACCGACAGCTACTCCCTCGCTCTCGAGTTCATCGAACGCAACCCGCTCTTCGGCCGCGGGCTGTCGACGTTCCTCCCGCAATACCGCATTCTCGACAACCAGTACCTCGGCCTGCTGATCGAGGTGGGCTTCGTCGGCACCATCGCCCTGCTTGCCCTCTTCGCAGTGGCAATCATGTCGGCCTGGGCCAGCCGCCGGTCCAGCCGCGACGACACGACGCGCAGCATGGCGCAGGCGCTGACCGCGATGGTGGCTGCCGGCGCTGTCAGCTTCGCCACCTTCGACTCGTTCGGCTTTCCCCAGGCATCGACCCTCGTCTTCCTCGCCGTCGGCTGTATCGGTGCGCTCGCCAACACAGTTCTGCTGGACAGCAACGATGACGGTCTCGTTCCGCCGATCAGGTTCACGGCGGTCGGACCGGCGACCGCGGGTCAGCGGGCGCGGGCGCCAGAACCCAGGAAGCCCTTGATCGTGCGCAGGAATCTCCGCCCGACCAGAAGGGCGTAGATCGCCGCACCGGTGACCCCGCCGACGGCGAGGAGCAGGAACCCGTCCGGCAGCGCGACCTTCAACAGCGCGGCGGAACCCAGAACGGCGGCGGCACCCAGGAGCGGCAAGGCGAGATCGGTCACCAGCGGCCACACCGGGGCCCCCGCCCTGGCGAGCAGGATGCCGACGCCCGGAAGCACCACAACGCCCACGACCAGTGCATGCGCCCAGGCGATCCCGCCGATTCCAAACCCCATCGCCCCGGCCACCAGGGCCGGTACCAGCACCACCAGCCAGACCCCGTGCAGCCAGGCGTTGCCGACGGTACGGCCGAGCGCGACCAGGTAGTCGTAGGACAGCTCAACGGCCATCCGCCCCATACTCAGGATCACCAGGGCCGGGATGACGACGGCCGCGGGCACCCAGGTCTCTCCGTACAGGAATCGCACGATCTCCTCCGCGTAGGCGGCCAGCAGCGCGCTCAGCAGCATCCCCAGGGACAGGACGAGGAACAGGGAGTGCCGGAAGCCCGCGTGGCTGTCACCGCGGTTGTGCAGCTGCGCGTACGCGGCGGTGGTCACCCGGCGCACGACGGTGGACACCAGGGTCATCGGCCACGTACTCAGGTTGAATCCGAGAAAATACAACCCGAGCTGCACCGTACCGAGCACCCGCCCGGCCACGACAAAATCGACGTTGACGAGGGCCAGCAGCAGCAGGCTGGCCCCGGCCAGGGGCAGGCCGAACCTGAGCAGCCCGCCGGCCACCGCCCGGTCGAAGCCCGGCCGGTACTTCTCCGGCGACCACAACACCGAGAACAGCCCGGTCGCCAGGTTGCCGGCCACGGCTCCCCAGGCCAGGCTCCAGGCCCCCTGCCCGGCGAGCGCGAGGAGAATGGTCACCGGGGTGCTGACCGCGAAACCGATCAGGTCGATCTGCATCCGTTTCGCCTGCATGAACGCCCGGGTGAGCATCGCAACCGGCACAGAGGTGACGCCGTCGATGAGCACGGCGACCGACATCAACTGGATGATGCCCGTCGCTTCGGGCGCACCCATCGCCGCCGCGAACGGTGCGGCCGCGGCAAGCATGGCCAGAAAGAACACCGCACTCGTGCCGATCGAGAGCGTCACCACGGTGGGTGCGATAGCCGTTACCGGGCCCGGGTGGCGCACCAGTGCGACGCTCACACCCAGCTCGTTCATGCTGAGCAACAGGTTGAGGGCCACGAGTGCCACGGCGTAGACCCCGAATTGCTCCGGGGCGACTATTCGGGCGATGACGATGCCCGCCAGAAGCGAGCCCAGGCGACCGGCGAGGGTGTTGATGAAGCTCCACGCCAGCCCGCGCCACACCCGCTGTTCCAGCCCGCCGAGGGTGTCCCCGACGGTGCCGCCCGGTTCCCCGTCCACGGCTCACACCAGCCGGGTCAGCACGTCGGCCACCCTGAGCTGCTGGTGCTCGGTGAGGTGCGGGAACATCGGCAGCGAGAGCAGCTCGCCAGCCGCCTGCTCCGCGACCGGGAAGTCCCCCCGCGCCCATCCCTGGCTGCGGAAGGCTCCAGTGAGGTGGATGGGAGTCGGATAGTGCAGGGCGGCACCGATACCTTCCCGGTGCAGCCCGGCCAGGATGCGGTCCCGGTCGGCGACACGCACCGCGTAGATGTGCCAGTTGTGGCTGTTGCCCGGCAGGGTGTGCGGCAGGCGGATGCCATCGATGCCGCTGAGCAGCGCGTCATAGCGACGTGCGGCGGCGCGCCTGGCCTCATTCCAGGCGTCGAGCCGGGCGAGCTTGGCCAGGAGCACCACAGCTTGAATCGTGTCCAGCCTCGAATTGAATCCGAAATCGTCGTGCACGTACTTCTCGGCGCTCCCGTGGTTGGCCGTGCGCCTGACCCGGTCCGCCAGGACCTCGTCATCGGTGAGGACCGCCCCACCGTCGCCCGCCGCGCCCAGGTTCTTGCCCGGGTAGAAGCTGGTTCCGGCGATGAGGCCGAGGGAACCGGCCATCCGGCCGAATCTGGCTGCGCCCTGCGATTGGGCGGCATCCTCGACGATGACTGCGCCCCGATTCGCCGCGACAGGTTCGATCTCCTCGACCGGAGCGGTCTGTCCGTACAGATGCACAGCGAGCACCGCTGCGGTGTCGGGGCTGACGGCCGCCTGCACCGTCGACCCGCTGAGCAGCAGCGACTCGTCGTCGACATCCGCGAGCCGAAGCGTCGCACCGGCCCGCACGACGGCCTCTGCCGATGCGATGAACGAGTTCGCCGGCACCAGCACCTCCCGCCCCCGGCCGATTCCGAGGGCTCGCAGTGCCAGCTCGAGGGCGTCTGTGCCGTTGCCGACACCGACGCAATGCCGCACCCCGGCGTACGCCGCGAACCGGTCCTCGAACCGGCTGACCTCCTCACCGCCGACAAAATGAGCCAGCCGAAGCAGGTGCAGGATGTCAGGACCGATGTCCTCCAGGATCTCCGCCTGCTGGGCGACGAGGTCGAGGAACGGAACGACCCCGACTCCGGCTTGGCGGGGCTGCGGAACCGTGTTCGGGACGGTGTCGGTCATGGGGTTGCCCTTTCTGCTGATCCCCGCAGAGCGGGCAGGGAGTTGAAGTCGTCACTGGGCACGCCGCCGAGATGCCGCCGAATCTTCCGAGCCAGGTCGTACCTGGTCGCGGCCAGGTACGGCAGCGCAAACCTGGTCGGCGATGTCCTGCCTGCCCCGTGGATGGCGTCCGCGTAGAACCGCTCCAGGCGTGCGGCGGCCGCGGGCAAGCCGTTGCCGGATTCCACGGTGTGCCGGGCGAAGCCGCCCAGCTCCGCCCGACGCGACGGATCGGCCAGCAGCGGCCGCAGGATGCCCTCGAGCGTCGCCTCACCGGCCCGGGGATCGGCGCTGTCGCCGATGCCGAACCAGCCCTGGTCGAGGAATCCCGGGAGGCTGTCCGGCTCGAGCAGGCGCCAGAATCCCCGCTCGCCCTGCACGATGACTGGTTTACCGAAGGCCATCGACCGCAGCGCCGATCCGCCCATGCCGAGCGACACGTCGGCGGCGTCGTACACCGGGCGGGGGTCGGCGAGCGCGCCGGTGAGCACGACGACCTGGGCTCGCGCTGCGGTGTTCACCCGGGCAGCCGCGGCGGCGACCTCTGCGCGGGCCGGCCCGTCGCCGGCGATCACGAGGCGCACCGGGCGGTCGGCATTCAGCGTCCCCACCACGGTGATCGCGGCGAGGATTCCCTCCAGCTTGAGTTCCGGAGCCAACCGGGTGACCAGTGTCACAACCGATGTTCCCGGATCGATTCCCAGAGCGTGTTTCGCCGAGTCCCGGTCGCCCGGTCGATCGTGCTCGGTGTCGACGGGTGGTTCGAGCAGGATCGTATCGGGGCGCTCGGTGATCACCGAATGCAGGATCTTGCGCGTTCCCACGGTGAGCGGAAGCCAGCGCGGCAGGAACGGCGCCACCGACATCGACATGACCGTGCAGACAGCGGGAATGCCCAATCGGCGCTCTGGCCCGAACACCGCCTCGAGCGCCGGCGGCCATTCGAAGCCGTGCACGATATCGGCGTTGAACTCGCCGGCCACGTCGCAGAGACGGTGCATCACGGCCGGTGAGGGCCGTCGGCGTGGCCGCGGTGCCGGTTCGTGCCGGAGCCCGCGTTCGGCGACGAGGGCGACGAGGGCGCCCGGTGGGGAGAACACCAGAACCTCGTGGCCTCGCTTTCGCAATGCTGTGGCGAGGTCGACGGCGTTCGACTGGCTGCCGCCGAACTCCATCGAGTGCGGGTAGACGACGATTCTCATGACCGGGCCCTCCCAGTCGGGACCGGCTGGACTCCGTCCGCGGCACTCGCTCCGGACCGGCCGGACTCCAGCCGCCGGGCCGGGACGCCGGCCCAGGTCTCCCCGGCGGGCACATCGGTCAGCACCACGGCGCCCATACCGACAGTGGCGCTCTGCCCCACCCACACCCCTTGGCGCACCGACGAGTTCATGCCGAGATAGCTGCCGTGCTCGAGCACGACGGAACCGCCGAGGGCCACGCCGGCGGCGAGCGTCACGTAGTCGGCGATCACGTCATCGTGGGTGAGGGTCGAGTTGGGCATGACGACCACGTGCGATCCCACTGTCACGTTCGCCGTGACGACGACGCCGGCCAGGAGGATGCTGCCTGGCCCGATCGAGGTGCCCGGCGGCACGTGCGCCGCCGGCGAAACGAAGGTGGCGTACCGCTCCTGG
>Ga0247806_10001315_pt1 | contig 12393 bp, 11 predicted proteins | sample UWRJL059202B1_FD_179935 | JGI IMG/M metagenome (GOLD analysis project Ga0247806, IMG submission 179935) | Plant litter microbial communities from Arlington Agricultural Research Station in Wisconsin, United States - UWRJ-L059-202B-1 | ecosystem: Environmental > Terrestrial > Plant litter >... | reverse complement strand
AATTGCGGCCGAACGCGTCAATGCTCTGACGCCAGCCGACATCACGCCCGAGCAAAAGGCGCGGTATTGCAACAGCGACAATCGCCGCTGGAAAAGCGCGCCCGAGCTCTCGTGCAGCCTGACGCATGTCAAGATCATGCGGCTGCTGATCGACAGTGGCGATGCCATGGCGGCGATCTTCGAGGACGACGCCATGCTGTCGCCGGGGCTGGGTGCGTTTCTCGAGGCATATGAAAATGCCGATCTGGGGATCGACCTGCTGCATCTCGAAACCGACAACAATTCAGTCCGGATGCCGCCCGAGCCTGAAGCGCAATTGGGCGAGTTCGGGTTTTATCGGCTGTATAGCGCCGGTGGCGGCTCGGCGGGCTATGTGTGCACCCGCAAGGCGGCACTGCGCGTGGTCGAGGGCGAAGAAATCCGCGCCATCCAGACCGATCAGGCGCTGTTTGCGCCCGGCGTGCTGTCGCGCGAACTGGTGACGCGCCAGCTGGTGCCGGCACTGGTGATCCAGGACGATCGCTTTGGCGTGGCACCCGGCGAGCGCCGCCCCGGCAGCGACCTCGAATCCCTGCGCCAGCAACGGGGCCAATCCAATAACCAGAATTTCTGGCGACGGCTGCACCACAATGTGCACGATCTGGTGGTGAGGGACATCATCGGCGCCAACCGCAATCGCTGGCTGGGCCTGACCCAGGGCATCGCCAAGCGCCGGGTCCTGTTCAAGACCGAATGAGTGCGACAATCGCGTGACAGCGTAATCTTGTCGTGCTAGAGCGCGCTCAGCCGTCAGGATGTCTGCCAAGATGTCCTGTTGGTCAGGTTCGATAGTGGGGATTCCACCCTCCCTATCGAACCGACCTAAACCCCAAAACATCGGCGCATAAAAAGCCTTCCCGAGGTAACCCCGGGAAGACTGGTTTTTTCATTCGTCGATTGTCAGGCGTTGCGGCCGATGGCGTCGAGCGTCTTGAATTCGGCGTCGCTGAGCTTGATGGCGGCAGCGGCGATGTTTTCTTCCAGATGCTTGACCTTGCCGGTGCCGGGAATCGGCAGCATCACTGGCGAGCGGTGGAGCATCCAGGCGAGCGCGATCTGGCTGGCCGAAGCTTCGTGCTGATCCATGATCGCCTTGAACTCGGCGCTGGTCGATTCCAGATTACCGCCATCGATCGGGCGCCATGGAATGAAGCCGATATTGTTGGCTTCGCAGAACGCCAGCACATCCTCGGCCTTGCGGCTGACGAGGTTGTACATGTTCTGCACCGTGGTCACCTCGAAATACTTTTGGGCTTCCTTGATGTCATCGACGCTGACTTCGCTGAGGCCGACATGGCGGATGATGCCATCTTTCTGCAGCTGCTGGATGGCGCCGAACTGATCCTCGCGCGGTGTGCCGGCTTCGATGCGGTGCAACTGCCACAGATCGATCACCTCGACCTTGAGGCGGCGCAGGCTCTGGATGGCGCCCTGGCGCAGAAATTCCGGGCGACCGAGCTGGTGCCATTCATCGGGGCCGGTGCGGGTCAAGCCGCTCTTGGTGGCGACGATGGTGCCTTCGGAATACGGCGCCAGCACCTCGCCGATCAGCTCTTCGCTGATGTAGGGGCCATAGCTTTCCGCGGTATCGATGAAATTGACCTTGAGCTCGGGCAGGCGCCGCAGCGTCGCCTTGGCGGCATCGAGATCCTCAGGTGGGCCCCAGATGCCCTTGCCGGTGATGCGCATAGCGCCAAAGCCGAGGCGATTGACCGTCAGGTCACCGCCAATGGCAAAAGTGCCCGACAGCGAATCGTCGAGTGTGGTCATGATGATGGTCTCCGTAAGCGTGCGCCGAAATGGCGCCGGGAATTTAATTGTCGTCTGCCAGGTCCGGCAGCGGCATGAAGTCGATGCCCTCGTCCAACAACGCGACGACCTCGTCGCGCGTTGCCTGCCCATAGATCCCGCGGGCCTCGGTTTCCTCGAAATGGATCTTGCGTGCCTCTTCGGCAAACCTGGTGCCGACGTTGTCGGCCGAGGCGATGACGTGCTGGCGATAGGCTCGCAGCATGGCCCGCAATTTTGCGGGATCCGGCACGCCGGCGCTGAGCGCAACGGATTTTTCGCTGGTCGCGACCGCCGGCGCCATCAGCGCTTTTTCGACGGCAGCATCGCCACAGACGGCACAGGTCACGATACCCCGCGCCTGCTGCTCGTCGAACGCCGCAGCATTGCGGAACCAGGCATCGAAGCTGTGCCCTTTCGAGCAGTGCAAGGCAAATTGGATCACGGCTTATTCCGCTACTGGGGTGAGGCTAGATATAGGCCGATCGCCGCCGCCCGCAACCACGGCGGGCGCAGCAAAATTGCGCGCATTGGCCAGCGCCGGAATGCGCTGCCGGGCGTCGGCGACGAGCTTGGCAGAAATATCGGCGACCAGAACGCCGGGCGCGTCATGCTCGAGTTCGCCGACGATGCGGCCCCATGGATCGATGATGATCGAATGGCCATAGGTGGCGCGGCCATTCTCGTGCTGGCCGCCCTGCGCCGCAGCGATGACATAGGAGCCGGTTTCGATGGCGCGCGAGCGCAGCAGCACGTGCCAATGCGCCTGGCCGGTCGGCACGGTGAAGGCTGCCGGGACCGCGATCAATGTCGCACCAGCATTGGCCAGCGTGTTGTAGAGCTTGGGGAAGCGCATGTCGTAGCAGATGCTCATGCCCAGGGTGAACTCGCCCAGATCGGCGGTCACGGCGCGTTCGCCCGCAGCATAGGTGGCGCTCTCGCGATAAGCGTTCAGCCCCTCGATGGTGGCGTCGAACAGATGGATCTTGTCGTAGGTATCGACGATCAGACCGTCGGGCCCGAACAGCACGCTGCGATTGGCGAAGCGGCCATCGGGCAGCGGCACCGCGAGCGAGCCGATATGCAGGTGAATGCCAAACGCCTGCGCCATTTCGCCGAGCCGGCGCAATTGCGGATGGCCTTCGAACGGGGCGGCGACGCTGGCCAGTTGTTCCCGGTTTTCCGGAAAGATCACCGTGACTTCGGGCGTCAGCACATAGGTCGCGCCCTGCTCCACAGCCTCGGCCAAAAGCGGCACGAGGGCTGCAACATTGTCGTCGGGATCGAGTCCCGAACGCATTTGAATGGCCGCAATCTTCATGGCTTTTGGTCCATCAGGCCGACAACAATCATCGTGTTACGCCTGCAGCAGGGAATCGAGCCCGCCCTGGCGATCGAGGGCTGCCATATCGTCATAGCCGCCGACGTGGGTTTCGCCGATGAAAATCTGCGGCACGGTGCGCCGGCCATGGGCCCGTTCGGTCATCGCGGCGCGCAGCGCAGGATCGAGCACGGTGATCTCGGTGTATTCAGCGCCCTTCTGGTTCAGCAGCGTCTTGGCCGCGTGGCAATAGGGGCAGGTCGGGGTGGTGTAGATTTCGATTTTAGCCATGAGATTTATCCAGCAGATGAACAGGTTGACCCATCATATGGGAAGTTCTGCGCCGATAACAACGCGCGCAAAGCTGATCACGTCGACCTGGGGCAGATGGGCCTTGACCAAGGCGCGGGTCAAAGCCTTGGTCGTGGCACCGGTGGTGTAAACATCATCGACCAGGACGATCGGGCGGTTGCCCACGCGCACGAGGGCATCGGGATGGACGGCAAAGGCGCCTGCGACATTGCGCTGGCGTCCATCGCCGCTGAGGCCCACCTGCTGGCGCGTCTTGCGGATGCGCTGCACCAAACCAGTCTCGACCCTGAGACAGGTCAGCTTGCCGATCGCCTGAGCCAGCTCGGCCGACTGGTTATAGCGCCGCTCGCGCTGGCGAGCCGGATGCAGCGGCACGGGCACCAGGATCGGCTGATCGGTCCACAACTCGTGACCCGCCCCCGCCATCAGCCGCCCGCAGAACTGCGCCAGCTCGGGACGATCCCCATATTTTAGGCGCGACACCAAGGTGCGCGCGACCTCGTTGTAGATCACCGCTGCCCGCGCGCGCCTGAACGGCGGCGGATCGGCCAAGGCTTCCGCCGACAGCATGCCAGCGCCAAGAAAGACCTCGAATGGCAGGCCCATAACCGGACACAGCGGGGCGGTGATCGGCCTTAACTGGGTGAAGCACTTGGGGCAGAGCGTGTCGGCAGTCGCCGTCGGCGCCTCGCAGCCCAAACACACCGGCGGATAGAGCAGATCGAGCAGCATGCCGCCGGCCCAGCGCGCCCCCTGCCCCAGGTGACGACGCCAAAGCCCGGTTTTGACAAGCTCCTGCTGGCTCTCCATAAGCGGGGATAGTGCCTTCCTCCCCAACCCGCGGCAAGACCAAGATGAGCCAGCCACCGCAGATCTTTGATACGGCCCTGATTGCGCGGCACCTGGCCCGGCGCAGTGGTGCGAGCGATTTCGTAACCGAACTGGTGCTGGCTGATCTGGAAGATCGCCTGGCGGCCCTGATCCGCGAATTTCCCAAGGCGCTGATCATCGGCCCGGATGCCGACAAGCTTCCCGAATTCGGCCAGACCGCAAATGCGCAGTTCGCTTTCGAGCGGCTGTCGGCGTTCGGATCGGCGGACGAGTTGCCTGAAATTACTGGTACCGACTACAACCTGATTGTTTCGGTGCTGCATCTGCAGGCCGTCAACGACGTGCCCGGCTATCTTGCGCGGCTGCGGGCGCGGCTAGCGCCCGATGGGCTGCTGATGATCGGGGCGCTCGGTGGCGACACGCTGACCGAACTGCGTGAGGCATTTTTGGCGGCCGACGCCATGGTGTTCGGCGGCGCCTCGGCGCGGGTGGCCCCGATGATCCAGGTGCGCGACGCCGGGGCGCTGCTACAGCGGGCCGGGCTGGCGCTGCCGGTGGCCGACGTCGAAACCCATGTGGTGCGTTATGGATCGGCCCTGGCGCTGATGGCTGAGCTAAAGGCGCTGGGCGCGGTCAATCCGCTGGTCGATCGGTCGAGGCGTTTTGCCTCGCCAGCGTTGTTGGCGGCGGCTGCCAGTATTTACGCCGAGCGCGACAGCGATGCCGACGGACGCATCCGCGCCACCTTGGAAATCATCTGGCTGTCCGGCTGGGCGCCGCACGAAAGCCAGCAGCAACCGCTCAAGCCGGGGAGTGCGACGACGCGGTTGAGGGACGTGTTGGGATGACAAGGGATGGCTCAATGTTCGGTCAACATTTCCGATACGGGTAACACCGATTATGGAATGAGAACTGCCATACCCTTGCAGGCATGGCAGTGGTTCAAAAACCATCGGCACCCAATGAAAAAGGCCGGTGTTTCCACCGGCCTTTTGAATTTCAGCCAAACCGCTATTACGCGGCGGCTTCTTCGTCGCCTTCGGCTTCGGCAGCATCGGCCTTGGTGCGGCGGGGCGACTTGGCGAGGTTCTTTTCGATGAGCTGGACGGCTTCGGTCAACGTCAGGCGATTGACGACGCCGATTTCGCGGCTCATGCGGTCCATGGCCTGCTCGAACAGCTGGCGTTCCGAATAGGACTGCTCGGGCTGCTCGTCGGAGCGATAAAGATCGCGCACGACTTCGGAAATCGCGATCAGATCGCCCGAATTGATCTTGGCTTCATATTCCTGGGCACGGCGCGACCACATGGTGCGCTTGACGCGGGCACGGCCGGTTACCGTGGTCAGCGCCTGGTTGACCAGCTCTTCTTCGGCCAGCTTGCGCATGCCAACAGACTTGATCTTGGCGACGGGAACGCGCAGCGTCAGCTTGTCCTGCTCGAAACTGATCACAAACAGCTCGAGCACCAGGCCCGCAACTTCCTGCTCTTCGATCGAGACGATTACGCCGACGCCATGCGCCGGGTAGACGACAAACTCGCCCGTCTTGAAACCAAGCCGTGTCTGTGTCTTCTTGACTACCATATTCATGGAACTCCTATGACGCCCCATGGACAGTTCCCCGCGGGAAGGACCGTCCACTTTTACTCTTTTCCTGGCATCCGTCCGGGACGCCGCGCGCAACCATAGTCCCACCGCCATCCGGGTCCGCTTTCCCCGGAGGTCGGTGCATCAATTCGATGTTGTCAAAAAAATCGTGCCAGAGGCACGGTTGGGTGACGGGCTTGCTGCATGTAAAGGCACCATAGCACAAAAAATCAGCAAAATCAAAAGCTACGAATCAAGAGTGGATCCGTCGTGATTTGCCTTGGGTGAATTGTGACGGGGGCATGGTGGAGGGGATTGCCGGGCGCGATGCACAGGCTATCCACAGGTGGCGACGGTACGACAGGCGGGCAGAGGTACAGGTATAGATTGCCGACCGCTACTACCTTGCGGCTGTGGCGCGATCTCGGGATGGATTCCGGCCTTCGCCGGAATGACACCGTGGGTGATCAGGCCTTTCACGCGAGGCCGTAAGATTTGCAGGCCTAGCCATACATCAGCGCAGCCCAGCCAAAAGCCTTCAGTCGCCTTCGCCGGGGGCTGCCGAGAAGTATTTATCCAGCTTGCCGGTTTCGCCGTCCTTGGTCTTGGCCTCGGGCAGCGGCTCGCGGCGCTCGGTGAGGTTTGGCCACATCGAGGCGTATTTGGTGTTCAGCGCCAGCCATTCGTCGAGCCCCGATTCGGTATCGGGCTTGATCGCTTCGGCGGGGCATTCGGGCTCGCAGACGCCGCAGTCGATGCACTCGTCGGGGTGGATGACCAGCATGTTTTCGCCTTCGTAGAAACAGTCCACCGGACACACTTCCACGCAATCGGTATATTTGCAGGCGATACAATTATCGGTGACGATATAGGTCATCTGGGCGGGGCGTCCGGCAAGGTCTCAACGGTCCGGTGCTAAACCGTTTTCAGCACCGCCGCAAGACTGGGGAAGAACCCCCATCATGATCCTCCCTCTGAAGGGGGAGGTGTCGACTGGGCGAAGTCAGTCGAGGTCGTCTTCCCCTCGCAGCCGATCCGTGTCGCGGCGTTCTTTTTTGGTCGGGCGGCCAGCGCCTTCGCCGCGTTGGGCGATGGCGGTGTCGTAGGGGGAGAGGTCTTCCCTGGGGAGGGGCGCGGGGGAAAGATCCTGGTAGAGGCCCTGGGCTTCGGGGGCCGGGCCGCGGCGGGTGCCGCAATCGAGGATGCGCCAGATCACGATGCGGTTATGCAGCGCCATGGTGAGCACATCGCCGGCCCCGACCTTGTGGTCGGAGCGATCGGTGCGTTCGGAATTGACGCGGACGGCGCCGGTCTCGATGAATTTTTGCGCCAGGGTGCGCGATTTTATCGCACGCGCAAAAAACAGGAACTTGTCGAGCCGCTCCTTGCGGACGGGTTCAACAAGCCCTGGCAAGCGCGCCTACTCCGCCTTGCGGTCGCGCAGGGCGGCCAGCTTGGCAAATGGGCTATCGGGATCGAACGCTTTGACGGGCCGCTGCTGCTCGGGCGCCGGACGCTCTGACCTGGGCCGTTCAGCCGCTACGGGGCGCTCGGGACGGCGATTGTCGTTGCGGCCCTTGTTGTCGAACTTGGGCCTCGGATTGAGGTGCTGGGCCTTGGTCAGGTCCTGCACTTCGCCCTCGGGCCGCTTGTTGACGACAGGACGCTGACGCTCGGCGCGCTCCGGGCGTTCGGCGCGAACCGGGCGAGTCTGCACCTCGCCCTCGGGCCGGCGGCGAGATTCGTGACGGCGCGTGTCGGGACGCTTGCCGGCAGGCGACCAGATTTCGTCGAACTCGGGTTCGGCTGCAACGGCTGGCGCAGTTTCGGCGGTTTCGGGCGCAGCTTCGATGATGGTCGTAGCCGGGATTTCGGCCGCGATCGCTGGCGCAGTAACCTCTTCCGCCACGGCTTCGACCGGGGCTTCATCGACGGCGTCGATCGACACGGGGTTTTCGCCCAGCACTTCCTCGAGCGCTGGCGCTTCGGCGCTGGCCTCGGCAGCAACGGCAGGCGCCGCCACCTTGGGGATGCGCTTGACGCGATAGCCCAGCGAATTGAGGATCGAGGCGAAATCTTCGCCCGAACAGCCCAGCAGCGAAGTCATTTCCACGGTAACGCGGAAACCATTGCCCTCAGCGGCGCCATTGGGCACTTCGCCCTGGAAGCGTGTTGGATCGAGCGCGATCAGCGGGCGAATGATGTCGGCGAGGCGCTCGAGAATATCGACGCGGACGGCGCGCTTGCCCGCAACCTTGAAGCCAGCAATTTCATAAAGCCGGGTGTCGACTTCGGGATCGACCACGAAGGAGGTGCGACCGCTCAGCACGATATGCGGGATATCGGTGACGCCCGGCTGGCGCACGCCGCCATGCTTGAGTGCAAACAGGATGACGGCCAATTCGCGCGGCGCCGGCTTGAGGCTGAGTGGCAGATAAATGTGGTAGGCGCCAAACTTGATGCCCAGTTTGCGAAGCTTGCCGCGCACGTCCTGGTCGAGGTTCTTGACCTCGTCGGCTACCTGCGCGCGGGGGATGAGCCCAAGGTTTTCAAACAACTGGTAGGAGATGCCGCGCGCAGCGCCTTCGATATCGGCTGGCGCTTCGAGCGCCATGATGCCTTCGAGCACCGTGTTGATGTGATGGCGCAGCCAGAGGCTGAGGCGATCCTGGACGCGTTCGAGATCGGTGCCGGTGAGCGTTTCATCGGCAAGGATCAGGATGCGTGGGCGGTACAGGCTGTCGCCTTCGAGCAATTCGGCGACCAGATCGCCCTTCCAGCGCAGGCGGCCATCGGTCGCCAGCACGAATTCCTCGTTGGGAGCGCCGGCCAGCCGGTCGGCCCGGTTGTAGATTTCAGGCGCCACCACGTGATCGGCTGCCGTGCGCAGTCCCTTGGCGTCGCCATCGCCATCGTTGCGCGCCAGGGTAAAACGGAAGCCTTCGAGCGTGCCGATAAGATGGCCTTCCAGCCGCACTTCGCCACGTTCATTGATCTCGGGAGATGCCATACGTTTGTCTTTCAGATGACGGAGCAGCACGCTGGTGCGGCGGTCGACGAAACGCTGAGTGAGACGCTCGTGCAGCGCATCGCTCAGCCGATCTTCAATATCCCGGGTCTTTTCGCGCCAATGCGCCGGGTCTGCAAGCCAGTTTTTACGATTGGCGACAAAGGTCCAGGTCCGGATCTGCTTGATCCGGTTGCTCAACGTGTCAATATCGCCGCTTGTATTGTCGCTGAAGCGCACCTGCTCGGCAATCCAGTCGGCGTTGACCTTGCCGCGCTTGACCAGATCCGAATAAATCTTGGTGACGATTTCGCCGTGCGCGGCGGGCGAAATTCCTTGGTAGTCAGGGATTTGGCAGCATTCCCACAACAGGCGTGCCCCATCGAGCCCGCGGGCCAGTTGCCCGGCTTCGTTGCGCGAAACGAACTCGAGCGCATGCTGGTCCTTGGCGATGGGCACCCGGGTCAGGCTGCGATGATCGGGGGTTTGCTCGAGGCTGTTCATCAAGGCGGGGATCGATGAGAAATCGAGCTGGTTGTTGCGCCATTGCAGCACTTTGACCGGATCGAAGTCGTGCGTTTCGAGCGCCACGACCATTTCCTCGTCGAATCCCTCGGTGCCGCCGGTGACGCCGAAGGTGCCATTGCGCGCATGACGCCCCGCCCGGCCGGCGATCTGGCCGATCTCGGCGGGGGTCAAGGGACGCGACTGGTGGCCATCGAATTTGGTATCGTCGGCAAAGGCGACATGGTGGATATCGAGGTTGAGCCCCATGCCGATGGCATCGGTGGCGACCAGGAAATCCACATCGCCGTTTTGGTAAAGCTCGACCTGGGCATTGCGGGTGCGGGGCGATAGCGCACCCATGACCACGGCGGCGCCACCGCGCTCACGGCGGATCAGTTCGGCAATGGCGTAGACCTGGCGTGCCGAGAAGGCGACGATGGCCGAGCGAGCCGGTTGGCGCGAAATCTTTTTGGAGCCGGCGTAGGTCAGCTGCGAAAAACGCGGCCGGTCGATGATGTCGCAATGCGGCAGCAGGCGCTTGATGACGGGGGCCATGGTGGCGGCGCCGAGCAGCAGGGTTTCGTGCGTCCCGCGGGCATGCAGGATGCGATCGGTAAACACATGGCCGCGGTCAAAATCCATCGCGGTCTGGATTTCGTCGATCGCCACGCAATCGACCCGGATATCGGTGGGCATGGCTTCGACCGTGCAGACCCAGAAGCGCGGCTTGGCCGGAACGATACGTTCCTCGCCAGTGATGAGCGCGACCGCGCCCTCGCCTACCCGCTCGACGCAGCGCTGATAGACTTCGCGCGCCAGCAAACGCAGCGGCAGGCCAATCATCCCCGTGGGATGGGCCAGCATGCGCTCGATGGCAAAATAGGTCTTGCCGGTATTGGTAGGGCCAAGGATTGCCTTGACCGATTGGGGAGGCGCGAAGGTCATTGCAGCCAATGTAGGAGGTCCACGCGCCGGTTGCGAGAGGGCGATCGCGCTGTCCCAACAAAGGACAGAAGTTGCGACCCATTTGCCACCATATTAGCGGCAAGAACAAGAGGAGAACGAAGCAGCACCGAATCGACGCTGGTGGCGGAATGCGGGTTTGTTCACGGCTAGGGGTGGTGGGCAATCAGGCGCCAACATACCAGACGCTCGGGATCGGATCGATTTGCGCCGGTTGTCACGCAGATTTCGTGCATCTTCGCTACCAAACTGTGAAGTTCGAGACAAACGGCGTGTCAGTGACCAAAAGCTTAATGCGGGCGCCCAATAAAAATCTTGCATCTACACCAGCAAGTGCCGGGGCAGACTGGGCTGAGCGCCGACATTTTGAGGATTGGATGGCTTGACGGTGCCAAGGTGGGACAGGCTGCTGACACGCTTTGACGCGACCCCGGTTAGTTTCGACGCAATCCAAGGAGCCCAGCATGCCACCATTCGATCTCGCCGAGCTGCCGCGTCCGCTGCCCGCCTATTTCGCTGCCCTCGACCGCCGGACACTGACTGACCTCTTTACCGACGACGCCATCGTCTACGACGAGGGTTCAACGTTGCGCGAGCCGCAGGCGATCGCGGATTGGCTCAAATGGGTCGAAACCAATTATCGGCCGCGCTACCAGGTCGTCTCGGCGCAGACCGTGGGCAGCCATTCCACCGTCAGTTTTGTCGTATCAGGCAGTTTTCCCGGCAGCCCGCTGGCGCTGCGCCAGTCCTTCGTCACCCGGGACGGCAAGATCGAACGGCAAGATCGAGCAGCTGGAAACTCTGTAACAGCGCTGTCTCGACTTGGGACAGTTTTACGTGACTGAAGGCCGACGCGTTCATCATCGAACCAGACCGGGAACAAAGCAGGGCAGAATCAAGCGATGGCCCGGAATGCGGCTTTGTTCACCACCACCGCTGGTGGGCCGACAGAAGACGGAGCACTAACCGTGACCCTGTTGTCGCGCGCGGCTTGCGACTTGCGCCAAAGCTGTTCAACTCCATGAACAAGCGCTTAATTTTGTGCAGCGGCGATCGAATCTGAACGGAAAGCATGCAGACCATCGCACCACGAAAAAGCCGGCGTTAACGGGTTGGCTCCCATCACACCGGCCTCTGGATTTGCGAAATTATAGATAAACCAGGTTGACCGTCCCAGACCGGGACGCCGGCCTAATACTGCATGCCGGTGAGCACCATCGACAGATCGCCCATATTGGTGCCGAGCAGCACGCGATAGGGGATGAAATAGCCGGTCGGGCCCAAGGGCGCGTACCAGATGACGATACGGTTGCTGTCGGCCAGGTAATTGGTGATGTCGGAGGTGGTGAAATGGCCCGAGACGGGCTGGTAATCCACCGTGCAGAGCACGACCGGGCCCTGATAACCGGTGCGAGGGGAATTCGCTTCCTCCTCGCGGGCGTAGCTCATGGCGATGTTGAAGCGCTCGACGCCGGTGAAGATGCCCATCTTGCGCTGGCAGAGGCTTTTATCGAGCGCCGGCCCCTTGAGCACGAATGCGGCGAGGAAGTCGCCGGCGCCACTGAGATGGCTGCGCTCGATCGGCACGCGATCGTAATTGTCGACGATAGGGGGCTCGACCTTGAAGCTGTCGACGTTATTGCCGGCAAACGACACATCGACCGAAAACAGTTCGCCATCGGCACGGGTTTCAAGACTGAAAGCCTGGGATCGCAAACCGCTCGGGCTCGAGGCGCCGCGTGAGGTGGCCTTGGCCGTGCCGCTGGCGACCACTGCACCAAAACCGGCCACATTGGCCGACAGGTCGAGATCGTAGCGCGCGCCATCGTCGGTCAGATCGACATCCATGCTGGCGATATTGATGCCGCCCAGGGTCAGAATATAGCTGGCGCGCGCATTCACCTCTTGCGCCATTGCGGGCAGGCTGATGGAAAATGCCAGTGTGGCAGCCAGGGCGAGGCGGGAATGAGTCAAGGGCTTGGGTCTCGGCTGCAAGGAACGAATCACGGTTTTATGCAAAATTGCCTGTGCGATAAAA
>Ga0247806_10001314_pt1 | contig 12396 bp, 11 predicted proteins | sample UWRJL059202B1_FD_179935 | JGI IMG/M metagenome (GOLD analysis project Ga0247806, IMG submission 179935) | Plant litter microbial communities from Arlington Agricultural Research Station in Wisconsin, United States - UWRJ-L059-202B-1 | ecosystem: Environmental > Terrestrial > Plant litter >... | reverse complement strand
GTATTGCTGTAAATCTTCATCGCAAAAGTAAAGATGGTAAGGCGTTACGGAGCAGGTGATTTCGATGCCGCCGGCCTTTGCCTTTTTTATGTACTCAAGACTTTTGGCGCTGCTCACACCCGTGAAATGCAGTTTGCTGCCGGCATACCGGGCCAGCTTGATGTCGCGCGCAATCATGATCTCTTCGCTGATGGCGGGTTTGCCGGGCAATCCCATGCGCGTGGAGATCAGTCCTTCGTTCATCAATCCACCCGAACCGATGCTTTTGTCTTCCGGTATCTGTATCACCGTTCCACCAAAAGGCTTCACGTATTGTAAAGCTTTCAGCAAAAGGCCTGCATCCTGTATGGAATTTTTACCATCACTGAAGGCGATGGCACCGGAGTTGAGCATGTCGTACATTTCCGCGAGGTCTTTTCCTTCCGCGTTTTTGCTAACGGCGCCAATGGGATGAATGTTCACTGCGTGATCCCTGCCTTTCTGCACGAGGTATTCCACCTGCGCCTTGTTGTGTACCACGGGATTGCTGTTGGGCAGCAGCATCACTTCTGTAAAGCCGCCTGCAGCCGCAGCCGCAGCACCGGTTTCGATGGTTTCCCTCGATTCGTGGCCGGGGTCGGCAAAGTCGGCAAAGCTGTCCATCCACCCGATGCTCACATGCAGGTTGTCGTGCGCGATCACTTCATCGGCATTTTCGCCAACCGCGTCGGCAATCTTTTCAATGGTGCCGTCGGTGATCAGAATATCTTTTACTTGGCCGTGGAGCGGGGAGGAGGAACAAACAATATGGGCTTGCTTAATTAAAACCTTCATTTGAGACGAGCGATTTGGCAAATATCACGAAAAATATTGAGTATGCAAGGGCGGTCATCAATTATCAGGACATGCCATGCAATTTTGTGGTTTACGAAGTATCTTTCCGTTAAATGGAAGCAAGACCGATGCCGTATGTGATCACCGATAAACAAGCCATCACCAGGCTCACCGCGCTGTGGGCGTTGAATGAATCCGGGTTAGGCGGTTTGTTGTTCGGCCTGGGTTTACCCGTCACCGGTTTTCTGGTGGGCGGTTTTGCCGTGATCCTCATCGGGCTGATCGCCTGGTACAGCAACCGCAGTTACAAAGACATTCTCCGGGCCACCTTGCTGGTATTAATGGTTAAAGCAGCCGTCAGCCCGCATTCACCGCCGCCCGCGTACCTCGCTGTTTTATTCCAGGGTTTTGCCGGCGCTTTACTGTACAGCAGCATCCGCAGTTACAAAGTGGCTTCCATTGTATTCGCAATAGTCGCCATGGCAGAATCCGCCCTGCAAAAGATCCTCATCGTCACCGTTATTTTTGGAGAGAACATCTGGAAGGCGATCGACACCGCGGCCCGGCAGTTGTTACCCGTTGGCACCACTCATTTTAGCTGGTGGCTCATCGCTTTTTATTTAATGTTGTACATAAGCTGGGGATTCGTGGTAGGAAAGCTTACCGCGCGACTTCCGGAACTGATACACCGGAACGCATTTTCCGTAATGGAACAATACCAGCGCGAAAAATACCGCTTTGAAATGTTGCCGGTAAAAGAAAAATCAAAAGCCGCGAAATACCTTAAATGGGCCTGGTTGTCGGCCCTGCTGCTGTTCATCGTGCTGGTATTCTACACTACGCACGGGCCCGACCAGCCGGGCATCGTTTATATTTTATTGCGAACGGTTGCGGCCGTATTGCTGTTGTTCTTTGTACTGCAACCCTTGGTCAACCGGTTACTGAAGAACTGGCTGCAGAAGAAAAGCAGGCCTGCCGCTGCTTCCATCCGGGAAACAATGCTACAGTTGCCGGCACTGAAAGCTTTGGTACAACCCGCTTACCGCATGGCTAGGCTGAACCACTCAGCTTATGGCAGCTTCAAACAATTTATATTGATCATGATCGTCGTAAGTTTATACAGCAGTAACCATGAATAACCGCATCTACCTGTTTACGGCGCCGGTGCGCAGCGGAAAAACCACGCAGTTACTGGATTGGTCGGCAACACGCAACGATGTAGGTGGTTTTTTAACACCCGATAAAGATGGACTGAGGATATTGTACGATGTTCAAAAAAAGATAGTTCATCCTTTCCAGGCAGATGAAGAAAGTAAAGAAGATACGGTGGCAATAGGAAGATTCTGTTTTTTAAAACAAGGATTCGAAGCTGGTAAAACATTATTGCGCAACGTAATCAGTAACCCCGTTCCCTGGTTCATCGTTGACGAGGTTGGCAAGCTGGAAATAGAGCAGGGGAAGGGCTTTGAGCCGGAATTGTCAGCAACGATCGCTCATTACCACCAGGAAAAAGAAACGGGTAATTTGTTGTTGCTGATCCGCGACAGCCTGCTGAACAAAGCCATCGATCAATACAAACTACAGGGCGCTACCATTCTCACCGGTAAACTTTCTATAACATGAAAGCGTTTACCCCCGGCTGTTATGCACTGGTGGTTTGCGGGGGCAGGAGCAGCCGCATGGGGGTTGATAAAAGCCGGCTTGTTTACCACGGCCGCGAGCAGCGTTATTTTATGTATGACCTGTTGACGCCCTATGTTGAAAAAGTGTTTATCAGTTGTAATGAAACCCAACGGGCAGGCATCGATGAAAAATACAATTGCGTGCAGGATGGTGAACCGTACCGCGACCTCGGCCCGGTGGCAGCATTGCTGTCTGCCTGGGAACAATATCCCGGCAACAACCTGTTGCTGGCCGGTTGCGATTACCCGTTTTTGTCAAGCGAGGAATGGCAACGATTTATGGAGACCATAAAGCCTGGTGAACCCGCAGCTTTTTACAATGAAGAAGCAAACCTGTACGAACCGTTGCTCGCTTATTACCCGGCTTCTTTATCTGGAACCGTTTTTACAATGTACAAGGAAGGGCAACATTCTTTGCAACAGCTGTTGAAGCGACAGGATGCCAATAAATATTTTCCGCGGGACAAAGCCGCTATCCGCAGCGTCGATACCAGCCTGCAATACGAACAAGCAAAGCAGCAACTCAATTCATCCCATCGTGAAAAATAACAGCAGCATGGTAGTGAACATCAAAAAGATCAGCGCCGGAACGGTCTTCGAAACGGAAGATGTACTGGCCGTGGAAGAACCTTTGGAGATAGAACTAGAAATAAGTTCCGCTACCGGCCGGTTAAGAAAAAGCATTGCCGTTACCATGCGCACGCCCGGTGCAGATAAGGCATTGGCGGCCGGTTTCCTGTTTACCGAAGGCATCATCAACAGCGAAGCGGAGATCCATGCGATACAGGAACCGGCGGTCGGCAATAAAGTATTGGTACAGTTGCAGGAAGGTTTCAATCCATCTTTAAAAAAAACAGAACGGAATTTTTATACCACCTCCAGTTGTGGCGTATGTGGCAAGGCAAGCATCGAAGCCATCGGCGTGGAATTGTTTTTTAAAGCCGATCCTTCAACACCGGTAACAGCCGCGGCCATCCTGCACCGGTTACCGGCAAAACTCCGGCAGCAGCAATTCGTTTTCAAAGTCACCGGCGGTTTGCACGCTTCCGCCTTATTCACCCCCGGCGGCGATTTTATGGCCTTACAGGAAGATGTAGGCAGGCACAATGCGTTGGATAAACTGGTAGGACAGGCCTTGCTGGAAAAGTCATTACCCTTATCGAACACGGTATTGGTGTTGAGCGGACGCGCCAGTTTCGAGTTGATACAGAAAGCAGCAAGGGCGGGCATTCCAATCGTGGCAGCCGTGGGCGCACCCTCCAGCCTGGCAGTTGAACTCGCCGTGGAAACCGGCATCACTTTAGTAGGTTTTTTAAAAGACGACCGCATGAATGTGTACAGTCACCCTCAAAGGATCGTAGTATAATTCAACAGGATTTCGCCGCAACGGATAAAAAACTAATTTCGGTACATGAAGATCAGGATCAAAGGCAATTCGGTGCGACTGCGGCTATCAAAGCCCGATGTGGAAGCGCTCAGCGTACAGGGTAACGTGGAAGAACAAACGCAGTTTTTAAATACTGTTTTCCGTTACCGGTTGGAAAGCAGGGAGCAGGAAAAGATGGGGGCTGATTTTGTTGATAACTGCATCACGGTGTATATCCCGCAGGATTTTGTAAAAGACTGGTCAACCAACAACACGGTTGGATTGCGCGAAGCAATGCCGCTGGATGAAACAGGCTCCCTGGTGCTGCTTGTTGAGAAAGATTTCAAGTGCCTTGACGATACGCACGAAGATCAAGCTGATAAATACGATAATCCCAAACAAAGCTGCTGATGGCGCACGATGAAAAAATAATCGGTTCAGAAAACCCGGAACATTTTACCGGCCTGAAGCTGGGTAGGATCGGCAAAGTGGCTGCCGGCGTGCCTGCCGTGATGATCAGTTTCAAACAGGTATTCGGCGAAGCGGGTTTATTGCGCGGCTGGAAAGCCCTGCACAACCTGAACCAAAAGGGTGGATTCGATTGCCCGAGTTGCGCCTGGCCCGACCCCGACGATGAGCGCAGCGGCATCGCGGAATATTGCGAGAACGGGGCCAAAGCCATTGCCGAAGAAGCCACCAGCAAAAAATTATCGGCTGATTTTTTTAAAGCAAATGCGGTGGCAGCACTCGCGCAATTATCCGATTACGAGATCGGCCGCAAAGGACGCCTAGCCGAATCGCTGTTCCTGGCAAAAGGCGCCACGCATTATGCAGCCATTTCCTGGGAAGCTGCTTTTGAAAAGATCGCAGCAGAACTGAACAGCCTTGCATCTCCCCATGAAGCCGTGTTTTATACTTCGGGCAGAACCAGCAACGAAGCAGCTTTCCTGTACCAGCTTTTTGCGAAAGCCTACGGCACCAACAACATGCCCGATTGCAGCAATATGTGCCATGAAAGTACGTCGGTGGCGCTCAACGAATCGCTCGGGCTGGGCAAGGCTTCCATTAAAATGGACGACCTGTACCAGGCAGAAGTGATCATCATCATCGGTCAGAATCCCGGTACGAATCATCCCCGCATGCTCACTGCTTTGCAAAAAGGAAAGCGGAACGGCGCCAAAATCATTTCCATCAATCCCTTACCCGAAGCAGGTTTGATGGGTTTCAACAACCCGCAAAACCTGAAAGGTATCCTGGGCATCGACTCCGCGCTCACCGATCTTTTTTTACAGGTGAAGATCACGGGCGACATGGCATTACTGAAAGCCCTGCAGTGGCTGTTACTGAAAGCGGAAGAAAATAATCCCGGCCAGGTGCTGGACAATGCCTTCATCGATGAAAAGACGGAAGGCTATGCCGCATGGAAAGAAAATATATTGAAGGAAGACATCAACGAACTACAGCGCATATCGGGAGTTGACTGGACAGACATTGAAGCCGCCGCGAACATGTTGGCCACGCATAAAAAGATCGTTGTTTGCTGGGCGATGGGCTTAACGCAACAACAACATGCCGTGAATACGATCAAGGAAGTGGTGAACCTGTTGTTGATGAAGGGCAGCATCGGCAAACCCGGGGCCGGCACCTGTCCCGTACGCGGCCACAGCAATGTGCAGGGCGACCGCACGATGGGCATTTACGAAAAACCCGCGCCTGGGTTTTTGGATAGACTCGCTACCCATTTTAATTTTAATCCGCCGCGGGAACATGGCTATGATACGGTAGAAAGCATCAAAGCGATGCACGATAAAAAGATAAAAGTATTTTTCGCGATGGGCGGTAATTTTTTATCGGCAACACCGGATACGGATTATACTGCCAACGCCATCCGGCAAACAAAACTAACGGTGCAGGTTTCTACCAAGCTCAACCGCAGTCACCTCATCCACGGCGAAGAAGCCATCATATTGCCCTGCCTCGCGCGCAGCGACAAAGACAGCAGGGGCGGGAAGGAACAATTCGTTTCCTGTGAAAACACCACCGGCGTCGTTCAATCCTCGCAGGGTGTGCTGGAACCCATCTCCAATAACCTGTTGAGCGAAACGGCCATCGTGTGCCGGTTGGCGAAAGCAACGCTAAAACCCAACGCGTCCATGAACTGGGATGCTTACGAAAATGATTACGATTTAATCCGCGATGCCATTGAAAAAACGATCCCCGGTTTCGACGACTATAATGTGCGGGTACGCGTGCCCGGTGGTTTTTACCTGCCCAACCCCAACCGCGAAGGCGATTTTGCCACGAAGACAAGGAAGGCGCAGTTTCACGTGGCGCCGGTAGCCGATATAAAACTGTCCAGCGACGAACTGATGATGATGACGATGCGCAGCCATGACCAGTTCAACACCAGCATCTACGGACTGGACGACCGGTACCGCGGCATTTACAACGAACGCCGCATCATTTTTATGAACCAGGGCGATATGAATGCCCGCGGTTTGCAGGCGAAAGATGTGGTGGATATTTTTAGTTATTTCAACGGCGAAGAAAGGGTGGCGCGGTCGTTCATCGTAGTGCCGTATCCCATCCCGGCCGGGTGTACCGCCACGTACTACCCGGAAACCAATGTACTGGTACCGATTGACAGCGTTGCTGCACAAAGCAATACGCCTACTTCAAAACAACTGATCGTAAAGGTGAAATTGCAGCCCGGAAACTGATTTCATGGTAAACATATTTTCTACTATTTTTGCCGTCCCTCTTTTTAAATTCGGGATGTAGCGCAGCCCGGTAGCGCACACGTCTGGGGGGCGTGGGGTCGCAAGTTCGAATCTTGTCATCCCGACCATACAATACAAGGCAGCAGCAATGCTGCCTTCTTTTTTTATCGCTTCTGCCGAAATGTTTGACAGTAATTAGTTTGTCGTTACGCCTAAGGCGTAATTTTCTTTGGATTATATCCGTCTGCCCTCATTTGTAACTATCCTATTCTGCGTTCTTTTTCTCCTCTGCTATCATGGAGTCGATAAAATCATTCACATGCAGTTCTTTCAATGAAGCATAAGTCTTTTTATTTTGATTGGCCTTGCCCGCTAAATCGTATTTCATTTGTTCATATTTTAACCTGGCCCATTCATTTTTTCTTAAAAAATTCCTGGATAAGAGGTGCCGTTCCAATGCTTTACTCCCAGCCGGGCAAACATAAAGATGGTGCTTTATGCTGTCCAAAATTTCATTCATCCGTTTTCCACTTCTTTTAAATACATCCCGTTCCTCTATTCCCTGGTTGCCATTATGGTAATACCCCAGCGCTTCAAGTTTCCCTTTTATTTTTTCAAAATCCGGGGGATTGGAATAGATAATATCGATGTCTATTATGGGTTTTGAATCCAAACCCGGCACTGCAGTACTTCCTACATGTTCTATACTATAAACAATTCCGTCAAAGCCGGTTTCTATTTCACGTTTTATGTCCGCAAAATGCTTAATCCAGTCTGAGTTATATTTTTCGAGTAACATGCTGCTAAATTACTAATGACCAATTACAAATTACTTTGGAGTACTATTATTGGTAAAGGCTACCTAATTACAAAACTTCCAAAGTAATCAGTCATTCGTAATTGGTCATTATATTACCACTGCTTCAACTCGCTCGTCAAAAAATGATACTCCGGTGTATACACCTGCTGCTGTGCGCTTGCGTCGTACCACGGCGATCCATCCCCGTTCACCGGGTTTACCAGCAAATGAATATCCTGTGCCGGCATATAACTCTGCGCCAGTAAATAAATGCGTTCACCTTTGGCGTTCGCTGCCACATCCATCACGATCACGGCATGGCCGGGGAAACCGCCGCGGATCAGCACATGGCCTGGTTCAATGTTTGTAAATTCGGCTACCGGTTTTAATTGTTTACTCAATGAAGCCGTACCGCAGAAACCGAATACGGTTTGCAGGTAGTTATCAAAATGAGCGCGGGTATAGGGCGCCGTAAAGCGGTAGGTTTTGCCTTCATTGTCGGTAAAGCTGATGGCTGAAAAAAGCTGTTGTTCGTACAGGTATTCCGCCCGTAAGCGCATCACCGCGTCGGCGCATTGCTGCAGCCCGTTACGGGGAACAGAAATGTCGAGTACCGCGTACTGTGCGGATTGGTTGGGTTTCACGCTGCCGTCGAAATGATAAACCGTTTTGTCTTTCTTCAGCCGTGTATGCCGGAGGAAAAAAGCAAAGCTGTTGCTATCTGCACCCAGGCGATGGTAACCTTCCGGCAGGCCGACAGCTGCGATATCCCGCAGTTCAACGCTGGCGGCAGGTTTTATTTGAAATGCAGCCGGTCTTTTTTGCTGTGCATAGCCCGCATCGCCGGCAGAATTGCAGGAAAGCCATAACACAGGGATAAAGAAGAAACGAAGTTTGGAATGCATAATTGGTTAATTTTGACGGGTTAGCTTCAAATGTTAAACAGGGACGCTGGAGCAGTTATAATCCATATAAACAGTTTGTTAAAACCATGGCGAGTATTTTAATAATAGACGATGAGAAAGCGATCCGGAAGACCTTGTCGGAGATACTGAGTTACGAAGGATACAAGATCGACGAGGCCGCCGATGGCGAAGAAGGGCTGAAAAAATTTACCGACAAAACCTACGACGTCGTACTCTGCGATATCAAAATGCCCAAACTGGATGGCATTGAATTTTTGGAAAGATCGAGGGAAGTAAATCCCGATGTGCCGGTGATCATGATCAGCGGGCATGGCAACATCGACACCGCCGTGGAAGCCGTGAAGAAAGGCGCTTATGATTACGTGAGCAAGCCCCCGGACCTCAACAGGCTGCTGATTACCCTGCGCAACGCGCTCGACAAACAAACCCTCGTTACCGAAGCGAAAGTATTGAAACGCAAAGCCGGTAAAGCGATCGAGATGGTAGGGGAGAGCAGTCCTATTAAAAAGATAAAAGACACGATCGAAAAAGTAGCGCCAACAGATGCGCGCGTGCTCATTACCGGTGAGAACGGTGTAGGCAAGGAACTCGTGGCCCGATGGATACACGATAAAAGCAACCGCAACAGCGGCCCGATGGTGGAAGTGAACTGTGCCGCCATTCCCGGAGAACTGATCGAAAGCGAATTGTTCGGCCATGAAAAAGGATCCTTTACTTCGGCCATCAAACAACGCATCGGCAAATTTGAAACGGCCAACGGCGGTACGTTATTCTTAGACGAGATCGGCGACATGAGCCTGACCGCCCAGGCCAAAGTACTGCGCGCTTTACAGGAAGGAAAGATCACCCGCGTGGGCGCCGACAAAGACATTTCCGTGGATGTGCGCGTGATCGCGGCTACCAACAAAGACCTGTTGAAAGAAGTGGATGAAAAGAATTTCCGCCTCGATCTGTACCACCGCCTTGGTGTGATCATCATCCATGTACCATCACTCAACGACCGCAAGGAAGACATTCCATCATTGGTGGACCATTTCCTCGACATCATTGCATCGGAATACGGGCAGCCTAAAAAGGCCATCGACAAAAAAGCCATCGAAGCGCTGCAAAGTCATAACTGGACGGGCAATATCCGCGAACTGCGCAACGTGGTGGAAAGGCTGGTAATCCTGTCCGGCAAATCCATCAGCTACGACGATGTGGAATCCTATGTGCTGCCTAAAAAATAAACTGACGTGAACCCGCAGAAGCAAACGATCTGGTGCATCAGCGGCCTCGGCGCCGATGAAAAAGCCTTTTCAAAATTGAACATCGAGGGATACGAACTGAAAGTGATCCCCTGGCTGAAAGCCGCCCCAGGTGAAGATTTAATTAGCTATGCCGCCAGGATGAGCGAACCGGTTACGGAGGAGAACCCGATCCTCATGGGCCTTTCTTTCGGCGGCATCATCTGCAGCGAAATTGCAAAACAGCGCCCGGTAAAACTCATCATCCTTATCTCCAGTATCAAAACGGCGGGGGAGTTGCCCTTCTGGTTGCGATCGGTAGGCAGGTTATCGCTGCATAAACTTTTCCCGATGCGTTCATCCAGGTTAACGGCACCGTTTCAAAACATATTTTTAGGCGTCACCAATGCCGAAGACAAACGCATTGCCACGGCTTACCGTAAAGCCAGCGATCCCGTGTACACGCGCTGGGCCATCGACCTCATCGTACATTGGAAGAACAACATCCGGCACCCGCAACTCGTCCACATCCACGGTACGCGTGACCGCATCTTTCCCATCCGCTACCTCAAAGCCGATTACAGCATTCCCAACGGCGGGCATTTTATGATCATGAACCGGGCGGAAGAAGTGAGCAGGTTGGTAAACGAGATACTACGAAATTATGAGTTATGAACCTCACCCCCCAACCCCTCTCCTACAGAGAGGGGGCTAGCAACATTTCGTTGACCTCACCCAATCCTCTCCCAAGAGAGGGAGTTAGCAACATTCGTTTTTAAATCTTTGTAAATATTTGCCCTCTTGTAGATATGCTTGATCCTCACAATAAAAAAATTCGTGTAATTCGTTTTTAAAATTCGTGTAATAGTGCGCGCAGCGTGTTAAACATTTCAAAACATTTTTTTCCAAAGCGTTAATTATGGTACTTTTGGCACATTAAAATTTTACCCATGAGCCTTGGATGGATTGTTTTTCTTGTTTATGTAATCGGATGGCATGTTGGCCTGTACGGAATGTTCAAAAAAGCGGGGATCGCCGGTTGGAAAGCACTGATCCCTTTTTACAATACCTGGTGCATGGTGCAAAAGATGCAACTGAACAAGGTCTGGTTCTTTTTACAATTCATCCCCATCGCCGGCCAGTTCATCACCATATGGATCAGCATCAAATTCGTGGAGCATTTCGGCCGCTTCGGCTTCTGGCACCACGCCGCAACCGTTCTTATACCTTTCATTTATTTTCCTTACCTCGGTTTTTCGGACAGTGAACGCTATGCCGGTCCTGATGTGGTAAAGAACTATAAAAAATCAACCGCACGGGAATGGATAGACGCAGCGGTGTTTGCCGTGGTTGCCGCCACCCTGATCCGTACTTTTATTTTTGAAGCTTATACGATACCGACCTCTTCGATGGAAAAAACATTGCTCGTGAACGATTTCCTTTTCGTGAGCAAATCGGCTTATGGCCCGCGCATTCCCAACACGCCCATCGCCATGCCGTTCGTGCACCATACCATGCCGTTCACCGGTGGTAAATCTTACGTGGAATGGTTACACATTCCTTACACGCGCTGGTTTGCCAGTCCTGTAAAACGCAATGACGCCGTGGTGTTCAATTTCCCGGCAGGGGATACGCTCACGAAAGAGTGGGATTCCAAACAAACTTATTACGACCTGGTAAGGGTAAACGGCAGGGAATCGGTATGGAACGAATACCACATCGCCACCCGCCCGGTTGATAAAAGAGAAAACTACATCAAGCGCTGCGTGGGCATTGCCGGCGATACCATCGAAGTAAAACAAGGCATTCTTTGGGTGAACGGTGCCCCTGCATTTGTATCGCCAACTTCTGCTACTTTCTACCTGGTGGAAACGGCGCCCAATACCATACTGGATGAAGACATGCTGCGTGAAGCCGGTATCCGCCTGAATATGGACGCCGCCAATGAACTGAACCAGGTGGATTTCAGCCAGACGACCAGCTCCAACCTCTACAAGATTAACCTTACCGTGCCCGAACTGGAGATCATCAAAAAAGTACCCGGCGTTAAATCCGTTACGCGCGAGATCGCTACCGACATGACGCTGCCGTACGATACCAGCATCCGCAAATGGACGCTCGATAATTTCGGCCCGCTGTGGATCCCGAAGAAAGGGGCTACCATCCAACTGACGAAAGACAATATCGTTTTTTACGAACGGGCCATCCATGTGTACGAGAACAACGAATGGGAAGTGAGGGACGGTAAAGTGTACATCAATGGTGTGGCTACGGACCGCTATACCTTTAAAATGGATTATTACTGGATGATGGGTGATAACCGCCATAAGTCGCAGGACAGCCGCTTCTGGGGATTTGTTCCCGAAGACCACATAGTAGGAAAAGCCTCGCTCATCTGGTTCAGTTGGGAAGGCGGGCCGCGCTGGAAAAGGCTTTTCCGGTGGATAAATTAACGGGAATACCGCCAAAAAACATTAACTTTAAAGTATGCCATCCTCCCGCAGCAATGCAGGGAGGATTTTTTATCCCGTGGAAAACTGATTTGCTGATGAAAAAAAAGGATCATGAAAAAAGAAGAACTGAAATTTGCCTTTGAAGTATACGACTCCATCGATGAACTGGCCGAAGCCGATGGCTGGCTGGTGAACGAGGCGCGCGAAATTACCGCCTCGGCCTATGCACCCTATTCCAACTTCAACGTGGGCGCCGTGGCCAAACTGGTAAACGGGGAGATCGTGGCCGGTACCAACCAGGAAAACGCGGCCTACCCGGTAGGACTCTGCGCCGAAAGGGTATTGCTGGCCTCCGCTTCCACGCTGCATCCCAATGTAGCGATCGATACGCTGGCCATTAGTTACAACAAC
>Ga0247806_10001313_pt1 | contig 12412 bp, 3 predicted proteins | sample UWRJL059202B1_FD_179935 | JGI IMG/M metagenome (GOLD analysis project Ga0247806, IMG submission 179935) | Plant litter microbial communities from Arlington Agricultural Research Station in Wisconsin, United States - UWRJ-L059-202B-1 | ecosystem: Environmental > Terrestrial > Plant litter >... | reverse complement strand
CAAGTCGAGCACAGTCGATTGTTCAAGAAGCAGCCGCTGTTCGTCGCCGCGGCGCTCATTCTTGCGATCTTCTTTGGTTTGATAGGCCTTGAAGTCCTGAAGCAGGATGCCGCTCATCACCTTCGCGCGGTCGAGAGTGAGGCCCGCTCGATCGAGCAGGACCTCACTGACCGTGCTGAACCAGGCGAAGTGCTCGTCGAGTGCCTTCTCGATCGCCCACGCGGGGTTGCGCAGATCCTCCCGCCAGCCGAGCTCCCACTCAAAGAACTGCATGTCCCCGGGAGTCTGGTTTTCGAACTGGTGCCGGCTCAGGGACGTGAACCAGACCAGCCGCGCGATGGGCTCGTCCTGCAGGGCGTCGTGCCTGTTCAAGAACCCGCGAATGCTCCGCCGGGCGGAGTCGAGTTGTTTGAAGGGATTTTTGTTGGGGCTGGGCACCCGATCGAGGTACCAGTCGCCCGCTTTGTATTGCACGTAGCTCGGCGCCTTGGCTTCCACCAGCAGGATCCCCTTGCCTGGCACGAAGACGACGAAGTCGGTCTCCCCCTTCAACCCGCCCAGGTTCTGGGCAAGATCGAGGGAGTGGATGACGATCCAGTCCGGGCGATCGACTATCCCTTCCAGACTGCTGAAGATCGCCTGCTCGGACTTGTTCGCGCCGGCCCTTACGTAGGGCGGAATCATGGTCACCATTGCGAGTTCTCAATCCCCATTCGAGTAAAACACTGTGTAGGTGGCACGACACTGACGAGGCATCCCCCCTCAACATGCGCGCGACAGCGACCACTTTTGACGCCTTCGCTTACCGTAGCGCCTGCTCGCGGGCTCACCCCGTCGGCCGTGCCGTGCTGCGCCTCGTGGCGATGGATGTGTACCCACGCCCGTGCACCTTCGGGCGGCAGCCTCACCATCCGGCGCGGGCAGCGAGCAACATTTCGCTTCGGCAATAGGCTCTGAATCACTCGAGAATCAATTTCCGGGCGTTCCACTTGGCTGTGAGTTGTGAAAGCGAGTGTGTCTTGTGTCGATGTTCAAAGCTGCCCAGGAAATCTACGACGCACTCAAGCATGCGGGCCTTCTCGATTCACAGGGTCAGGTCATCGGTGCCGACCGCACCGCCGATCGAACTCAAGGAATCGCCCGCGGATTCTCCTCTTTTGAGGAGGACGAAATCGACCTGTACTCGATCGATATCGCGGTGTTTTCGACAACGCCCAGAGAGGCCATCTGGGCGAATGCTCGTGATCGACACGCTGCCGACCCGGAGAGCCTGCTCTGCCTAGCCGGTCACGCATGGACACTCACGCTGCGCCAGCTTCAGCCTGACGCGGAAATTCCCACGAACATCACCAGCTCGATACTGGATGCCCTGGGTGAAGGACACGTACTGGGCGAGCGCGATTTCCCCGAGCCGCGATGGTTCGAGACCCAATACGAGACTGCAGACGCGATATCAAGGCTTCTCAAGAGTGCGGGTTTCCCGGTTGGTGTCATGCCCGCTATGGAGATCAAGAAGTGGGACACCGCGGACGCCTATATCGAGGACAGTATCGAAACTGACGAGTTCGCCTTTGCGGTTCTGATCCACACAACCCGTGCAGGAACGGACGCGTTACTCCGCCTGCACCTCTTTATCGAGGAGCATTGTGCGACCCACAATCCAAGCTGGTTCGATGCCTACTTCCCGATCGAGATCCCACACTCGTTTGTATCCGGAGACGGCTGGATCGTGCGCGTGGTCCAAGACGAGTTTGGTTCTGCCACCCCAGACGACTTACTTGATGGAGCCCAATCGATCCACGAGATTTTGGGTGGCGTCGTCGTCACGCATGACGGTGAGCTCTCGACTCTTCCGTCGCCTAAGGATGACGCCGACGATAACCTTTTCGGCTTCCAGGGAAGTGAACTGGTTGAGCTGTTCGGCCGGCTCGATACTGTCAGTCCTGCCGAAGCGAGCATGTTCGATGCGGAGCCTTTTGTGTCTGAGAATCACGCGCGCGACCGCGCCCGCCGGCGAGCCTCCGTGGTCGCGTCAGAAAGTGGTCGAGAAACACCTTGGCACCAGATCATGAACTTGACCGGGCCGAATGCGCCCATGCCCGCCTGGTTTGCCAACGAGCGCACGGTGTCGGCGCCCAACCCAACAGTGCTTCGGGCGGCGTTCAATCTGCTCTTCGCAGCCCAGTGCACCGCGGACGCCCTGCTGCTTCGCGATCTGGTCGGGCTCAGCGGCGGCGTATCTCAAGCCGACTATGATCTGCTCACTAGACCATGGCCGAGCGTTATTGGGCAGATCCACCCCGAAGATCCGTATCTACCCCAGGCGTGGGGCGCACGCCGCACCCCTGGGATGTAAGCACCGGCCCCACGGAACCGGCGATACCACGCTGTCGGCACGCGGCCGCGCGATTCTCATCGGCGTTCACTTCTTGCCCGCGCACAAGCTTGCCCACGAGATGCGCCCGCTGCGGTCCCGACGAGTAAACCGCTGGGGGGCTTAGGTGGTGACAACCGCTCCAAGCAGGGGCGAGGGTTTCCCTTGCCACGAGACCACAAGCTCGTCTCGAGCACGGCTCGACGCGACGTAAAGCAATGACCGTTCTCGCAACAGTGCGTCGCCCATTTCCTCAACTGCGACACCCTGGATCGCCCACGGGAGTGGAATGGCACCGTCAGAAATATCAAAGAGCAGCACCCGAGAGAACTCCATACCCTTGGCCTTGTGCATCGTCATCACGATGGGCCGCCCCTCCAATAACGAGGCGGGTTCGGTTTCCGCCATGGTGACGCCCCGTTCGAACAGCTCGTTCCTCAGCTCAGTAACCAGACGGTTTGAGCGCGCCAGCAGAGCAACTGTTTCGGGCCGGATCTCTTTGTCTTCGAGCCATCCTCTTACAACCATTGCGATGTTGTCGTATTGGCCGGTAGGCGTGGTCGCTGAGATCTGCCTTGGCGAGGGGCCACTGCGAGATGAACGGTAACCTTCGCCTGACTCTTCGTTGCCTTCGATATCGACGTAATCACCGCCTGCGAGCACCCCCATCGCGTAATGAAGATTCTGCTTCGTCGTGCGGTAGTTCAACTTGAGCCGTCGTGAACGACCTCGAATTCTGATTCCGCACCGCGAGAGCACAACATGGTGACCATAGATGCGCTGGTGCATGTCCTCCGCGATGAAGAGATCGTCATCACCCTCGGCCACGAGGGCTCGAAGGAGTTGCCAATGCAGCGGAGTGAGGTCTTGCGCTTCGTCGATTAGAACGTGATCTGCCAGGCCCTCCGGCGACTGAGATTCTAGGTATGCGGAGGCGATGGCCGAGATTTCGGCGTAGCTGAGCGCCCCTAGCTCGCGAGAGGTTTGCCGATATCGCTCGACAACCGCCCATATCTCCGCCCGCTTGCGTCGGTCAAGGGCAACCCCGCGACCCGTGCGGTGCACCTTGAAGTAGGCATCCCGGGTTGCAATCCGGTTGGGTAAAATTACTTGCAGATATTCGCCCTCGAAAAAGGCCACACGCTGAAGCGATTCCGGTAGGGCGGAGCCCACCTGATCGATCGCCTCTCGCCATCCTTTGTCGTTGGATACTATGTTGCCGCTCGGCTCAATGGGAGCGCCGAACACGAGCTCCGCGGCCAGGCCGAACTTCGCTCCGGCCCGGTCGCGCACGGCGACTGCGAGCGCGTCAATGCCGCGTACCAGAACCCCCGGCTTGCCGAGCCCATCGGCGCGCAGCACTAAGGGATCCAGTCGTTCGAGATCGCGATCGAGGGCCGCCGACAGTGGCCGTGTGAACGTAGTCAGCACGATTCGAGCCTCAGGGCTCAACGCCGAAAGGTTTCGTGTTCGGTGCAGGAGCACGACGGTCTTGCCAGTGCCCGCCCCGCCCGAAAGACGGAAGGCTCCACTGCTGTGCTGCGTCGTGTACTTGCGTTGTTCTGGATGGAGGAAGACTCGCCATGCACCGAAATCGCCCCCCTCGACGATTCGCCGTAGTTCATTATCGTTCTCGATGAACGCGAACTGCATGCGCGCACCGGGGTGCTGCAGCGACCTCGCAAGTTGCTCGTCTTCGCTTTCTACCGATTCGACCAGCACGTCACCAGCGCCCAGCGACTTCAAGATCTTTTCGACCGCGTCTCCCACTGCGAGACCCAGAACCGCATCGACCTGCCACTCATTACCGAAGTCGTCGCTAAGCGCAAGCAGCTCATCGTCACTAGCGCAAGAGTAAATTTGCATTGCCGTCACGGCATCGAATCCCAGATCGCCGAGGTCTGTGAGCAAGTAACCAAGCGCGCCGAGGAAGGACCTGGGTTCGGCTACCGGCAACGTCGGAGCCGGAGGAGCACCCTGACCCACGGTTTCCGGCATGCTGGCTGCGATGATCTCTGCGATCCCATTTATCGGATTGGCTCGAAGTACGCGCGTGCGCGCCAACTGGATTGCCTCGTCATGAGGCCAAGTCCCGGCATAGACGTAGATCGCTTCGTCCCCAGGTTGGTCCAGCTTGAACAGAAGAGCACGCCAAAACTGGTCCACGCGACCCGTGCGAGCGCGGGGGTCAGCTGCCTTCTGCATGGGTTCAATGTGCAGGCCAAGGGTCTTGTCATCGGCCATCAGTTTGTAGAGGAAGGCGAGTGACTTCGCTTGCACCGACTGATCAAGTTTCTGTTTCTTCAGATTGGTCAACACGATCTGAGGCATTTAGTCGAGCCTTTCCTGATTACGGCGATTCAGCAGCCCCTGCTAGGTGGGACAGCAGCTCGGCCGCGTGTTATCGGATGTTCCCGTCGATTTCGCGTGTGCGAAAAGCGCGATTCGGTTCATTCTTTGCACCCTACGAAAGGTGGGTCCTAGGGGGTGACTGGATTGCTGGCAACCTTGCAGGAGCCCAATCGTCAAGGTGCGCTGGGACGCTAGATCATCTCCTTCACGGCCTCCGCAGCCTCGATAGCTACACGCGCGGCGTTACTAGGGTCTGAAGCGTGAAATACCTTCCAGCCTGCTTCCCTTAGCGCGGCATCTCTTTGCACGTCGATATCTAAGGAGAGCGCTACTTTTGCTCCAGGCCAGGAATACTCGATCTGCCATTGGTTGTCGGCACCGATGTCTGCACCAAACACTGGAAGCGGAAGTCCCGCCTTTTCAAAGACCTCCACGGCTCTTCGTCCGATCTCGTCGCTGAAAGCGTGGATGGGCTCCCAAGGTGACGGGGCAAGGGAGGATTCGGCCGTCGACGCATCCGTGTCGCTCACTGTCGCCCGACCAAGCGCGTGATTCAAGAATGCTAAAGCATCCCCACGAACCATTTTCTCGTGTGATCGCTGGTTGTAGTACGACCGGAGGCAGCTGTAGCAGCTTGTTTCGATCCCGCATTCGCACGCCGATACCCGGTCCCATGCGCCGTCGAGGACCTGCCGCAGGTTCTCGGCGATCTTTCGGGCGTACCCGGCGCCGGCAGGGACGGTGTCCATGATGATGAACACGGGGTTGCCCTCCATGTCAGCAACAAATGTCCCGTCAATGTTGTCCCTGGCGATGTGAAGCGATTCGGAGGCTCCCTCGAGCAACGCGGATAGAACCGCGAGCCGCATCGCCTCGGTCGTCAGGAATTGCTTCCCGAGGACTTTGAGCTCAAGCACGTCGGTTTCAAAGACATGCGCAAGATTGAGATGCCGCATGGGCCCACCGCAGGGTTTGTCCGACCTGGGATCAGCGTGCTTAGCCTTCTTAGTCCCAAATGTGGCCGCCGCAGACGAGCCGAACCCGCACCAGTCGCAGATCGCGTATCCGGCGCCCCGGTACCCAAGATTCATCCGATTCATCTTGGTTTTTTCGGATACCCGCGCCTCGAGCGCGACGCCGCCAAAGGTTGCATCTATAAAGGAGACGGGCTTGCCCGCCCCAACAAGATAGATCTCACTCGTGCGAGCAGACCGAGGCATAGCGTCACCCGGCTTACGCTCCCCGCCGTGGCCAATAAACCCGAAACGCGGTTGTATGTATCTCTTCGGATTTCCTGTGAACTGAGAGCCACAATTCGCGCAGGCGGGTGGAAGCGGTTCGAGTGACTCGACGTACGCATTGCACTTCGTGCAAACAGCGAAGTAGGGCTCCGGGAGATCCTTGTCACGCAATTTGAAAAGACCTCGAGACTCCCACAAATAGCCGGCTGCGACCACTTCAGACCCGGGCGCGTACTCAAAGATCGCCTGTGACAAATCGCGACTGAGCTCGAGGCCGGAAGCCACCGCTTGCCCACCTCTCATCTTCATCTCGACGGTGTCTACAGGGAACCCGTACTTCGGAAGGATGTTTGCATTAGCGAGTACGCCCAACAGATGCCGCTTCTGCAGGGTCTTGACCGTTCGTTCGAGCTTGGCAGCGACGTTGTACCGCTTGGCAGCGGCATGCTCCGCAATCTTGGCGTCATAGAATTCCACCTCCTCCGTGTACATCTCCTGCGCAGTAGTAAGGAGATCGATGAGGTCACCAGTCCATTTGTCCCACGACTGATCCGCCGCTAGGCGGATACGTGGCGGGAGAAAACGTTTCGCTTTTTCAACCACAAGGACAGGGAGGTCTGCCACATATTGGACAGCTAGTTCGCACGCGGAGACCTCATGTTCGGCATCCGCCGAGAAAAATGCTTGCGAATTGCTGAAGTTCCTGCCATGCACGCGGAACTGCTCGATGAAGAACTCGGAGAGAATCACCGAATATGCATGGCGGGTTGCGATTCGCTCATTGTCCAACGGCACGAACGGTGGTCGGATTCGACCAGCGATCATTTCGTCGGGTTTGGCGAACTTTGCTAAGTCGTGTGAGCGCTTCTGCGCGTAGGTGAGAATAAGGGCCGCCGAGTCAGCGCGCCGCCCCGCACGGCCGGCACGCTGGACGTAGTTGGCGTTAGACGGCGGAACGTTCCGTAGGAAGACGGTTTGGAGCTCACCAACGTCGACACCCAACTCAAAAGTGGTCGAACACGACAGGACGTTGACGCGGCCATCAACGAAGTCTCGTTGAACTTGGGCGGCACGCTCGGGCGTGAATTGCGCAGTGTGCTCACTGGCGGCGAGCGGAATTGGCGCGAGCGTCCTATACAGCACGCGGTAGTGGTTCTCGTCCTTCGCAAGTCCTGACGGTTCCCACGATTCCAGGGTGCCTTCGCAGCGGAATCGGGGGCAGACGTCCAACACGTTGAACGGAGTGTGCTTTCGACAGGTCCCGCATCGCCAACTTTGGCCCCGTTCGTCGACCCGCGCCGCTCGAACCTCCGAGTGGTTTAGCTGGTGCAATAGCCCCAGCCCGACAACTGTGTTTGAGCTGAACCAGGAAGAGAACTCGCCACCTTTCAATGCAGTCCACACCCACTTGGTGAGTTCGCGTGCGTCAACGTCGCTGGCCAATCGGTTTAGAACCCTCTGCAGATAGTCGACCCGGGAGTTGCTGCCGACCATAGGGTTCCAACTCACCACCTTGCGCTTCGCATCTGATCCGTGCTCACGCACGTACACGGGGCCTTTGCGCGGTTCGAAAACCTCAGACGCAACATCGACGTTGGCTGGGGCGCTCAAGGCACCGTTCAGTCGAAGGCCGCGACAGAGTTCTTGAACGAGATCGAGGGTCTGCCGGGGAGACAGCCCCATTTGGCGCAAGCGTTCGAGTGAGGGTGCGTCAGCAGGCTCGCGCATGAACCAGCGCAACAACCCGACTCCTTCGAGGGACATTGTGACATCGGTGCCAACAAGCTCGGTCTGAACCCAGGTGTTCACCGCGCTGGCGAGCTCAAAATCATCGATGTTGCGGTCGAAGAAGGAGTTCTGCCGGGCAAGGAGGATCGACGCTTTCGAAAGGCTCGCCAACGAGGATGAGTCGTCGTACTCAGACGCCGATTCGAGTCCGCCCATCACCAGCGTTCGCTCCATAATGCGCCCGTAAGACCGGTCTAGGTACGGAGCGAAGAACGCAGCCTGCTGACGGCTGTCGCTGAAGACTAAGAGTTTTCGTCCGCCACCCGGGAGCTCAGCTTGGCCAGCCACAGGAGTCTCCGGCAAGGACTGATAGAGAGCGGTTGATAGGACGGCCGCTGCGGCATCGCTTCCGCTCTCGAGTGCTCTGATGACCTTCCGGCCCCCTTTGGATCGGGCCCCGCAGAAGACACACTGAGTCACCGAGTTCAGACCACCGGGAACACGAAGGGTTGCAACGGTCGCTTCACCCGTGCAGTGCCCATTGCCGCAGAATTTCGCTGCAGCGGTTGAGAGCCACCCGCACTTGGGACAAACCGACGTCGGGGTGGCGTCGGCACTGTCATCACCGGTCTCCTCAAGGAGAATCTCGTCCTCATCAAAGTCAACGAGGGTGGCCGAACGACCTGTGACGAGACCAAGCAGGACGGACTTGTCCGTTTCTTGTTTGCGGGGCCTGAAAATGAATGCTCCGTCCTCCCGTACTTCGGCCCCGACCAGATAGCTGGAACCACAGCGTGTGCAAGCAGCAAGCTCGGACGTTGCCCAACGACAGGTTGGGCAAGTTTCGTGACGGGACAGGAATATGTGAGGGCCAGATGGAGAGAAGCAACTGAACGCCCCTTCCGTAGCTCGAGCGAAGAGGTGGTAGCGAGCCGAAAGAACCTGATCGCCCGACGCGTCCCTGAGGCCCGATGCGATGGCGACCAGGGTTGTCAAGTGCGCCAACGAGTTGTTGCTCTCAGCAAATACAGCTTCCGCCGCGCTACGCGCAGTCGAAGGCCAGTTCTCCAGCAGATTCTTGAGCTTGACGAGTTCGCGGAGCTGAAGGCAGGCCTCTGCCGCAGATGAAAATTCTTGACCGGAACGCTTTGCTGCTTCGAGAATGATGCGCTGGACATCCGTCGGTTCCGCGGTCGCCAGCAGGCTGTATTCCTCAGGAGTCAGCGGCCCCCATGGTTCGGCGACCTGGATCTTGACTCTCTCGGAGAAGACGAGGTCCTGTCGATTGACGTCCTCCTCGACGAAATCAAAGCTTGCGCCGAAGAGATCACGTGCGAATTGCGCGATCGGCTCGGGATCGTGGCCGACTGTTGCCGTCGTAGCGATACAGCGAAGTTCGGACTCCTGGGCGACCCTGTCTTTGAGTCGACGCAGTAGCATCGCCACCTCGGCGCCCGACGCCCCGTTGTAGACGTGGGCCTCGTCAACGATCAGGTGGCTCCAGTGGCCCGCATGAGGGCCTTCAAAAAGGTCCATGTCAGTAGGTCGCAACAGCATATATTCGAGCATCGCGTAGTTCGTCAGCAAGATATGCGGCGGATTGGCTCGCATTTCTTCCCGGCTCAGCAGCTCATTTGGAAGACGTTTCGCGCCGGGGAACTGTTGCCTGAAGGCGTTGTCAGCATCCTGCTTGGACTCTGGAGTCTCACCGGTGTAGCGCCCGAATGTAATTGTCGGCGTCGTCTCCAGGAGCTTCCGCATGCGCTTGAGCTGGTCGTTTGCCAGAGCATTCATCGGATAGAGAACCAGTGCACGAACACCCGGACCGAGCTTTCCCGCCTCCATCTCGCGGAAGAGTGAGTCCAGCACGGGAAGCGTGAAGCTCTCTGTTTTTCCGGAGCCGGTACCCGTGGCAACGACGAGGTTGCGCCCCATTGCGGCTTTGCGAATGGCCACTTCCTGATGCTTGTACAACGGTCTTTCGATCGGCATCTCCTCCGAGTTGAGCGACTCGAAGTGCGCGCTCAACACGCCTTCGCCCATGAGGTCTCGAATCGAGCTGCCCTTGACGTAAGCCGGCGATATCTCGAGGTAGGGCCCTTTGACGAGCGCTGTCGATTCCAGACCATAGATAGCCGTTGACAGCGCCTTGGCAAGGACAGGGTCGTTGGGCTGTAGCAAGGAGGCGAGGTAGCGCCTGTAACTGTTGCTGACTGTCGCGCTTACTGCAATGGGGTCAACGGCTGACATGTGCGTTTTCTTGCCCTCTCAGGTACAACTCTGCCAGGACCAAGTCCTGTTGAATGAGGCCCGGCTCACACAGGGCAAATTTCGTGTGGAGCGGCCGGTAGTAGCGCGCTAGGTCCACGGCACGGGCATGGCCGCGCGCAGCCAGCCGCGAGACCAATGCAAGCCCGGTCGAGATCGCAGGAAGGGCCTGCCACCCAAAGTTGCCGCAGAAACGGCTTTCCATGACCGACACTGCCTCCTCACCAGCACCCTCCCTTATGGCACGCGTGAGTGAGGCGTGCAAATGTTCAGAAACCGAGTGGACGTCTTCCAGCTCCCGATCACCTCGCGAGAAGAAGATGTCCCATCCGCGAGTTGCCCTCGAATCCTTATCCAAATAGAGCATGGGTAGAATCCTCGACTCGCGACGCATTTCCTCAAGCCTCTCAAGCGGCAACTTGGCAAGGTAGGAAACGTTCTGGTCAAAACCGCCCACCGCAAGGAATGGATCGGTGGCTCCGTCCAACAGGCTCACGGCTGAGTCGCCAAAATGCTCTCCTGAACTTGCCCGGAAGTCCATTGTTGATGCAATCCCTGGGCCCGGCGCGTCAACTAAGACGGCAGCCAGTGGAATTCTCTCCCACACGGACTCGTCCCGTGTCGATGCTTGTGAGATCCAGTGCGAGGAACTCATGCCCGAGGCAACGAGTAGAGGTGTTAACTCAGCGTAGGAATATTCGGTTTCCTGAAGAACGATCGTCAGCCAGTCGCCGCTAGATCGAAGCTGCTCAGCCATGGTGTCCCGAACGACCTTATGTTTACGAACTACGGACAACTCCTTGACTTGGACGAATAACATCGCAGCAATCTGAATGTCAACGCGGCTCTCTAAAGGGGAGGAGGAATGCGCCAGCCATTCCGCGAGCGCCCCGTGTTGGACATTTGATTGCGGTTCGAGAGCCTGGGTTTTGATTCTGAAGGTGTTTATGTCCGAAAGATCAGGAAGGGCGGGCCACGGCTCGGGAAAATGTGGCTCGTGCATCCGGAGCATGACGCGGTAGCTGCACAAACCCCGCATGAACTCGGGTATTGAAATTGCGCCATCCAAGTCAACCCGCACTGTGTGCGGCGGTATCCAGGGCGCATAGTCGGCATAGACGGCCGCGATCACGTCTCCGCGAGTTTTCAACCCAACAACGAGTATCGACTCTGGGCGCTCCTGAGAAAGCCCTTCGGCCAGCCGCCGAGGCTTGCACGTAGCAATGGGTATTCCGGCCCCATTGATGACGAGTACGAGCTCGCCATCCCCAGCGTCTCGAACGGAGTCAGCAATTTCCGCGAGATTGAACGATCGGCGGCCCCGAATCCCCTTCACAACCAGCGTCTGAATGATCCCCGTCGTCGTGCGCAAGACGAGATCGATGTACGTGTCGTTCGGTGTCACAATGGAGAGCTTTGTGCGGTGAAGAAATTCAATATCAACACTCTGGAGTTGAGTTGACATAACGGGGATCCCACCGTCGACCACGCGGCTGACCGACATGTGTTCAACCTCAAGCCGGACTGTGAGAAGGGTTTCGCCCTGAGCCCCTCGGAGGGCGACTAACGCGTGGGTTTGCAGGGCCCCAAGCGTGACAGACGACGGACTCGCATCCTGCCCTTCCGCTGAGGAAGAGACGGTCAATTCGCATTCCTGCAGACCACGACCATCCGTCCTCATCATTCGGAATCTCGAGGACGCCCCCACCTCGAAGCCCTCGGCGAGTACGATCTCCTTCTCCAACCCGCGACCGAGAGGACCTCGAACTCTGATGGCATAGCTCCCCACCAGAGGCTCTCGCTCGGCAGGCCATGGATCGACGATCACCTCGTCGCCGCCCACCGAGTACTGGACCGCAGAAACGATTTCCCCTGTCACCACCGAAGCGATCTCGACCATCCAAGAGATATCCACCGCATCGCCGGATCCTGAGGCGGGAAGAATCAGCTCCGGCGCTTGCGCCCAGATAGGTTTGCCTTCGTGAGAAAACGCATGGTCGAGAAAGTGCTCAGGTCCGAGGCGCGGGTATGCAGCGGTTGAAACGGTTCGCCAAGTGGCAGTCGTCGTGAGACGGAGACTCTTCAGATGGGCGCCACTCAGCCGAGTAACCGTCCAGTCTTCCCAGCCGAAGGGTGGATCGAAGTCGGGGCTGTCGACGATCCCGACGTCTGACTCGAGAACGGTTTTAGCCAAACCGTTCGGCCCGGCCAGCATGCGCGGGTAGAGCAATGTCAGCTCGGTCTGAGGAAGCAGACTCCTAGGCGCGAGAAGCCGGCCCGCTGCATCGAAAACAAGAAGCGGATCCTCCTGGCGTACCAAGTCGAGGCTCCAAGAGTTCGTTCCAGGCGTCACCGAGACTTCGACCCGCGGGCTGGGAGAGAGGACGCTCAATTGCGCACCGACCGACGGCTCTCCCGGCCACGCAGCATCGACTGTCTTCCGCAACAG
>Ga0247806_10001309_pt1 | contig 12431 bp, 8 predicted proteins | sample UWRJL059202B1_FD_179935 | JGI IMG/M metagenome (GOLD analysis project Ga0247806, IMG submission 179935) | Plant litter microbial communities from Arlington Agricultural Research Station in Wisconsin, United States - UWRJ-L059-202B-1 | ecosystem: Environmental > Terrestrial > Plant litter >... | reverse complement strand
AATTTCATTAATGCCGTAATCGATGAGAATTCATTCGATAAACTGGCTAAATATATTGATGCCGCTAAAAACGATCCTACTGTTGAGATCTTATCTGGTGGTAATTACGATAAGTCGAAAGGTTACTTCATTGAGCCAACTGTTTTAGTGGTTGGTGACCCGATGTATACCACCATGTGTGAAGAATTGTTCGGTCCGGTTTTAACCGTTTATGTATACGAAGACGAAGATTTCGAAGCTGTTTTAGACATCGTTGACAAAACTTCGATTTATGCCCTTACCGGTTCGATCATTTCACAAGATCGTTATGCGATTGAATTAGCATCACAACGTTTACGTAATGCAGCAGGTAACTTCTACATCAACGATAAATGTACAGGTGCTGTTGTTGGTCAGCAGCCATTTGGTGGTGCCAGAGGTTCTGGTACAAACGATAAAGCAGGATCAATGATCAACTTGTTGCGCTGGGTATCTCCACGTACGATCAAAGAAACTTTTGAACCTGCTAAAGATTACCGTTACCCGTTTTTAGCGGAAGATTAGTTTTAAAATAATAGTTATTAAGCCTGCCTCATTAAGTTGATGGCAGGCTTTGTTGTTTGTGGGCTGGCGTAGCCTACATAACATTTATATCGTAAACTTCCTTTTTATACTGCTTTCAGATTGTTCTTTGGCTTGATAGTCTTGGTTGGCGGTAATGATCTGATGGTCATGCTCCTCCTACGCCGAAAGTTCACTAAGCATTTCGAAGTGCAAACTATTTCTATTAACTTGACATGCACAAGGAAATACTGTTAACAATTTCTGCAGTTTATTTACTATCCACCAGCATTTATCCTATGAATTCTAACCAAAACAAACCTGCTTCTATTTTAGTAAAACGATTTATCTTTTTGCTATTATTTTCTATTTGTGCTAGTAGTTTACAAGCACAACAACTCGTAGATGTTTCCCAGTTGAACAAACGAAACGGGGTTAAAGTAAGTGTAAAGGGTAAGCTGATAGATGTCAAATGGCCCGCAGGTAAGAATGGAAACGGAAGGCTAGTACTTGATCTTGAAAAGCGCATGCCCTTGTTTAAAAGTGTAGGCCTGGAATCAAAAACTGAGTTCAAAGAAATTGCTGCGGGACTTGATCCTGCTTTCATTCTTACAGTGGGCAAAAGAACCTTAGACCCAAAAAGCGGAGGATGGGACGTGTTTTTTGACCGGGTTCCCGAAAAGCCATTTAAGTCTTACTTGGTAGACTTTGATAAACGTTCTGCAAGCGTAAGCAGTTCTGGCGCACATACCATTATCCGTATTTCTGATATGCGGGCGGACTCATTCAGGGGGGCGCTTGAAATAACATTATATAATGGCAGTCCTTTATTTAATGTAGCCGCAGTTATGGCTACAGAAGTTGATTCTACAGCGATTCTTTATGACGCCGGGTTAGTAAGTAAAACACAGATTTGGCAAAATATATCCTTTTCGGACGTAAAAAATGTACTCCAAACTACAAAGGTGTCACATGAAACAGCGGCAATAAATCAGGAAGTAAAGTACCGAACCATCATTGGGCAAAGCACGGAGGGAAGCCTCGCGCTGTTTCCTCCTCCTCACCAGTATTTTTATCCGCTAGATGAAGCTTTTAATTTAAAGTTTACCTGGTGGGGACAGAATTACGGAAATCTAATGCCCGGCTACGGCATTGGTATTCGCCAGGATCCTTTAGGAGACAGACGTTACGTTCCATGGTTTAATGCACCTCCTAAAACCAGCCAGCGCTTAAACTTTTTCTGTTTGCTGGATACTGGAAGTTCCGCAGGAGTATTAGAAGAAGTAAAAAAATTCACCCACAGCGATTCCTATGTTCCGCTTCCGGGATATAAAACCATGGCCAGCCACTTCCACAATGAGTTTATTATGGACGTGGTACTAAAGGGATTACCTGTACCAGAAAAGCCTGAATTTAAAGAAGTCCTTAAAAAGGCCGGAATAAATATTGTTCATCTGGGCGAATTCCACGGACCGGGCCATCCAAAAGGACCAGATGAAGAACGTTTGAAAGAGCTGCATGCGCTTCATGAACAGTGTGCCAGGCTTTCTGACAACGACTTCCTTTTGCTGCCGGGCGAGGAGCCTAACAACTTTTATGGCGGCCATTGGTTAAGTTTTTTCCCAAAACCGATTAACTGGATTATGTCGAGAAAGCCTAACATGCCTTTTGTTTCGGATCATCCCAAATACGGGAAAGTATACCGTATAGGGAATAAAGACGAAATGCTAAAATTGCTTGAACTGGAGAATGGCCTCGCCTGGACCGCGCACGCCCGGACTAAGTCTTCAACCGGATATCCTGATGCTTATAAAGAAGAACCCTTTTTTAAGTCTGAAACCTTTTTTGGAGCAGCGTGGAAAGCTATTCCAGCTGACCTTTCTTTGCCGACCTTAAGCAAGCGCGTGCTCAACCTGCAGGACGATATGGCAAACTGGGGATTAAAAAAACATGTGATAGCGGAGAGTGATATTTTCACAATTACGGAGCAAAACGAGATGTACGCACATTTAAATGTTAACTACCTGCAGCTTGATAAGATCCCTGATTTTAAAGACGGCTGGCAGCCGGTGCTAGATGCGATGCGACAAGGAAAGTTCTTTGTTTCAACCGGGGAGGTACTAATTCCGGTGTTTACCGTAAATGGAAAAAATTCCGGTGATACAACTAAAATCTCCCCCTCTGGCAAGACAAAAATTGCGCTATCAGCTAATTGGACATTTCCTTTAAATTTCGCGGAGATAGTGTCAGGCGACGGAAAAGAAGTTTACCGGGAGCGAATAAACCTGAATAACACCCTTGCATTCGGAAAAAAACAATTTGAATTTACTGTTAATCTAAAGAACCGTACATGGGTAAGGCTTGAACTATGGGACATTGCAGCGAACGGTGCCTTTACGCAACAGGTATGGTTAGAATAGTACCCCTTTCATAAACTTTGTTGTTCCATCTTTTCGGTAATGCTCCTGTCATCAAATGTGACTTTCCGGTGTTAGATAATAGACAGATTACAACAACAAGTGGCAGCAGAATTTGTCGAAAATCCTTAAAGTCAAATCTAGGGTTGGAAGGGCCTTTCAAGGGCCTTAGAAGGGCCTTACAAGGGCCTTTCGAGGGCCATAGCCCTCCAAACGCCCTACCGACCCCCTCTTAACCCCTATTCAACGCCCTATTCATTATAAATCCAGGTCAAAAAAAAGCCGGATCATTGCTGATCCGGCTTCGTTTATATTAATTTTCGAGATAAATTAAGGGGTTATAATACCATCCATTTTGAATACGGAACCCAGGTGGTCATTGGCTTCACAACTTACGCTAAGGTCCTTGATCAGACCCGTTTCTAAGGAATAAACCCAGCCATGGATGCCTAGTTTTTTTCCATTTGCCCAACGGTTTTGAACAATAGATGTTTTTGTAAGGTTAAATACCCCTTCAATAACATTAAGCTCAACCAAACGGTCGCGTCTTTTTACCGGATCAGAAATCATATCCATTTCATGGTAATGTAAACGGTAGGTATCTTTAATATTTCTTAACCAATTGTCAATAATACCATGTTGTTTATTGCCAATAGCGGCGGCAACGCCACCACAGCCGTAGTGACCACATACAATCACATGTTCTACTTCAAGCACATTTACAGCGTAATCTAATACACTTAACATGTTCATATCTGTATGCACAACCACATTAGCAATGTTGCGGTGAACAAAGATGTCACCAGGGTTGGTATTGGTAATTTGATTGGCAGGTACACGGCTATCCGAGCAGCCAATCCACAAAATTGGTGGTTTTTGTCCAGCAGACAAACGTTCAAAAAACTGAGGATCTTCTGCCAGGGTTGCAGCAACCCAGTCTTTATTACCTTGTAAAAGGCCTTCGTATGTAATTTCGTGAGTAGCTTGTTTTTCTAGTTTTGCGCACATATAATTAGTTGTTTATGTCTTGAACCAAAGTATCTGATAATTTAGGGATTGTATAGTGTTTTTGAATGTTTTTCAGGTTTACTATAATTCCTTTGGAATAAGCATTGTGTTTATAGTTAAATATAGTCTCTAATACATCGGGGTCGATATATTTTGAATTTGTCCCATCAATGGTAACATTGGTTTCTTTGGGAATTTGCAATAAAATGGTCTGGATAGCCGCCTTATTTAAGAACGACACTTCCTCAGCTAGATTGATGCGAAGGTCTTTTTTACTTCCATCCTGTTCAATTTTATAGAAGAAAGGATTTCGCATATTGGTACGTAATAAGTAGAAGATAGAAACCAGCATACCAATAGCCACACCTTTAAGTAGATCTGTTAATAAAACCGCAATAACGGTTACCACGAAAGGAACAAACTGGTTCCAGCCCTTATGGTACATGTGTTTATACAGATCGATTCTGGTTAACTTATAACCTGTAAATAGAAGCACTGCTGCAAGACCTGCCAAAGGAATCATATTGATTAACCCTGGAATGAATAATAGCGATAATAATAACCAACAACCGTGGAAAATAGCCGACATTTTGGATTTAGCACCAGCATTGGCATTGGCCGAACTTCTTACAATTACGGAAGTCATCGGTAAACCACCCAGCATACCACTGGTCATGTTTCCGATACCCTGTGCCACCAGCTCTCTGTTAGAAGGTGTGGTACGTTTCTTTTTATCAATCTTATCTACCGCTTCAATTCCCAATAAGGTTTCCAAACTGGCAACAATAGCGATAGTACCTGCAATGATCCATACCTGAGGATTTTGAATGGTAGAGAAATCAGGCATCATAAATAAGCCTTTAAAATCACCCCAGCCAGTCACTTCAGGAATAGCAACCATTTGTTTTGGGTCGATGGCATAAGCCGTATTTTTGAAAATATAAGCCAGTGATACACCAACGATTACCACCACTAAAGGTGCGGGCATCACACTCAATTTTTGAAATCTAGGCCAGTATATAAGGATAGCTAACGATAACACACCAATCACAATGGCGGCAATACCGAAAGATACATCTCCGCTGGTTATAGCAGAAATAGAGTATTGTGAGGGATCAATGCCCATAACATAAGGCATTTGATTAATTATCAGCGTTAAACCAATAGCAGCAAGCATCCCTTCGATCACACTGGAGGGAAAATAAGCGCTTACTGAACCGGCTTTAATTAAGCCTAAAATCAACTGCATGGCACCGGCAATAACCAGGGCCATTAAAAATGTTTGGTAACTGCCTAATTGTGTAATGGCACCCAGAACAATAACAGTAAGACCTGCGGCTGGCCCACTTACACTTAGTTGAGAGCCACTTAAAGAGGCTACTACAACGCCGCCAATAACGCCAGTTAACAGGCCCGCAAATAACGGTGCCCCGGAGGCTAAAGCGATGCCCAAACATAATGGAAGGGCAACAAGAAACACAACGATACTCGCCGGCAAATCATGTTTCAAGTTCTTGGTTAAGATATACTTTTTCACTTCCAACCTCGAAAAGATTGAATTCTTATCTTGCATAAAAATAAATTTAATGTATTAAAGTAAAAAATGTTTACGACGGTTTTTTTAAACAAAATACCGCGTGTTTACTTATTACACTAAATTGGGAGGAGGTGTTGGTACCATGGGATGGTATGGATTTACATAGCGCTTAATATGCTCTATGTAACTGTTTTTAACTTGCAAATGATAACGCAAAGAAACGTAATGATCAGAATTGTGGTGTTCGACTAGCTTCATATCAGCGATCTTTAGATTCTTCGCGGTATCGTTATCCGGTCCGTGCTCTAATTCAACCTGCATGATCACTGCATTCATCGTTTCCTTGTCGAATTGAGCGATAAATACAGGCGCTACTGAAATGACCATCTTCACCAGGAAGATGCTCAGGAAAGCAACGACAATACCTAATCTATATCTCTTCTTCAATTCCATTATTTAATTCTAATGAATTACTTTATACAAAAGTAGTTCCAAGGAACCAAAATAACGAGTATTAACCATAAAAATTGCAAAAGTATAACGTAGATAATACAAAGTAAATGAAGAACCGTAAATTAGCCATTCCTAAATTGTTAGCATCACAATGAAAAAATACCTCTTACTATCGTTGGTTACGATACCGTTTTTTGCACTGGCTCAAAGTAATAATCAGCCATCTACTTATGACATTCACGACATTAAATTCTCTGGCTATTTACAAACGCAGTTTCAGCATGCACAGTCTGAAGGCATTTCTTCATTCTCTGGGGGGGATTTTGACGACAACTCCAAGGACCGCTTTATGATTAGAAGGGGCCGGTTAAAGGTGGACCGGGTAGATGAATATTCGAGCATTGTATTTCAACTGGACTTTACGCAAGACGGCGTGCAGTTGATGGATGCTTTTATTCAGTTGTATCAACCGGGTTCTAAATCGCTGGTATTAACTGCTGGTTTATTTAACCGTCCTTTTGGCCACTCCATAGCCTATTCATCAGGATACCGTGATTTTCCGGAACGTGCCCGGGTATTCCAAACCATCATGCCGAGGGAGCGAGATATTGGTGGTATGCTTGCCTACCAACCTAAGGGGAAGTTTGATTTTATCAGGGCCGAACTGGGCGTAATTAATGGCAGTGGCTATAAATCACGTGATTACGATTCGCGAAAAGATATTTTAGGTAATGTGAAGTTTGCATTTGACAGCCTGGCCAATAATAAGTTTAAATTGGGTTTCGGAGTTTCCTATTACCATGGTTCTGTGCGCAATGATACAGAGAGTTATTTTGTAGATAATGGCAATGGTTTTACTAAAAACACCAGTCCAGACTTTGTAGGTTATCATGCCCGCCGGCAATATCATGGCGCTGACCTGCAACTGGAATATGATAATACGTTTGGGAAAACTATTTTCAAGGCAGAATACGTTGGTGGAAAACAGCCCGGTGTAGCCGCTTCGGCAGATTTAAGAGGTCCGGATGCCACTAAAAGTTTTGGTGAACAACCGGCGACAGACCTTTACCTGCGCGATTTTAATGGGTACTACCTTTGGTTAACACAACAGATTGCAACTTCTAAATTTACCGCCCTGCTTGCTTACGACGCTTATGATCCAAATACCAACCTGAACGAAAATCAAATTGGCCTTAACAATAACTCTACTGCCGGCGACATTAAGTTCAGCACCCTGGGTTACGGTTTTACCTATTTGGCAAGTGACCGGGTGAAGCTTACTTTTTACAATGAGCATGTATTTAATGGCGACACCAACCTGCCAGATTATACGGCCGACTTAAAAGATGATGTATTTACAGCCAGACTGCTTTATCGTTGGTAATTTTTTACATTTATAGAAATAGCAGAATATGCAGAATAAATTAACCTTACTTCAGGATAAAATTAAACAAGCTCATGCAGGTGGTGGAGCAGCCCGCATTGCCAGTCAGCATAAAAAAGGAAAGTTAACTGCCCGGGAACGCCTTCATTTTTTAATGGATGAAGGTACTTTTGAAGAAATTGGCATGCTGGTAACCCACCGTAGTACTGATTTTGGCATGGAGAAGGAAATTTATCCCGGTGATGGTGTGGTAACCGGTTACGGACAAATCAATGGCCGCCTGGTGTATGTTTTCTCGCAGGATTTTACCGTTTTCGGCGGCTCGCTTTCAGAAACACATGCCGAGAAGATCTGTAAAATTATGGACCTGGCCATGCAAAATGGTGCCCCTATTATTGGACTTAATGACAGTGGCGGTGCCCGGATCCAGGAAGGCGTAGTGTCTTTAGGGGGTTATGCCGATATATTTTATAAAAATGTGCAGGCATCTGGTGTGGTGCCGCAACTATCCGCCATTATGGGTCCCTGTGCTGGTGGTGCCGTGTATTCGCCGGCCATCACTGATTTTATATTGATGGTGGAAAACACATCATATATGTTTGTGACCGGTCCGAATGTGGTAAAAACAGTCACCCATGAGGTGGTTACGTCAGAAGAGCTGGGTGGTGCAACGACCCACGCGACTAAATCTGGTGTTACCCATTTCGCTTGCGCCAATGAAATAGAGGCGATCAGCCACGTTAAAAAACTGTTAAGTTACATGCCTCAGAATTGTGAAGAGGTGGCACCCCTATTGCCTTATACCGCTGGCGATGAAAGCAGGCCGGCGCTGAACAGCCTCATGCCACAAAATGCCAACCAGCCCTATGACATCAGGGAGGTTATTATGGCAGTGGCGGATGCAGACAGATTTCTGGAGGTTCATAAAGATTATGCGGAGAATATGGTGGTTGGGTTTGCGCGACTAGCCGGCAGAAGTATCGGCATTGTTGCCAACCAACCGGCTTACCTTGCCGGTGTTTTAGACAACCATGCATCTGTTAAGGCGGCACGTTTTGTACGTTTCTGCGATTGTTTCAACATCCCCCTGTTGGTATTTGAAGATGTACCTGGTTTTTTACCGGGCACCGACCAGGAATGGAATGGCATTATTGCCAATGGTGCTAAGTTGTTATATGCCTTTAGCGAGGCTACCGTGCCTCGTATTACGGTGATTACGCGCAAAGCCTATGGTGGTGCCTATGATGTGATGAACTCTAAACATATTGGTGCCGACCTTAATTATGCCTGGCCAACGGCAGAAATTGCCGTAATGGGGGCCAAAGGTGCTGCAGAGATTATTTTTAAGCGGGAAATTACCACTGCCGCAAACCCGGAAGAAAAATGGCTGGAGAAAGAAAAACATTACTCCGAAATTTTCGCTAACCCCTACCGCGCTGCCGAACGTGGCTTCGTTGACGAAGTAATTACCCCTGCCGATACCCGGATTAAGTTGATTAAAGCATTTAAAATGCTGGAGAATAAAGCGGTGAAAAACCCCCGTAAAAAACACGGAAATATTCCTTTATAAATGAAATTAAGTCGCGCAGATGTATTACTGATGTCCTTTTGCACAGGACTCATTGTAGCTAATATTTACTATTGCCAACCGCTGATTATATTAATAGCGCAGGAATTTAAGCTGACAGAGAGTGTGGCCGGAAGGATCACATACCTTACCCAGGGCGGTTATGCACTGGGTTTGTTTTTATTGGTGCCCCTGGGTGACATGTTTGAGCGTAAAAAGCAGATTCTGGTCATCACAGGTGTGGCCGTAGCATCACTCTTAATTGCTGGTTTTTCGCGTTCCTTTCTCGTGCTCGAAATCGCCAGTGTACTTATTGGCGCAGCGTCCATTGTACCCCAGCTGATTTTGCCCATGGCAGCTAATTTAAGTAGTGATGAAAACCGCGGACATACCATTGGCATCATCATGAGTGGCTTACTGGTGGGTATTTTAGGTTCTCGTGCCATCAGTGGTACTGTGGGTTATTTATGGGGCTGGCGGGCCATGTTTTTGATTGCTGCTGGTTTGTGTTTCCTCCTGTTGTTTTTAATGGCAAAGCGTTTTCCACAAAGCATGCCCTCTTTTACGGGTACCTATCGCCAATTGATGCGCAGCATGTTTGGTTATATCAAATCGCAACCCGTATTAAGGGAAGCATCGATCATCAACTTCCTGGCTTTTGCTATTTTAAGTTCTTTCTGGACCACCATGGTTTTGTTTCTGGCAAACCCTCCTTTTGAATTTCAGTCGCTGCAAATCGGACTATTCGGCATCGCCGGTGCCGCTGGCGCCCTGGCAGCCCCTTTGGTGGGGAAATTAAGCGATGGCAAGGATCCTCGGAAAAACCTGATGATTGGCCTGGCCCTGCAAATCATCAGTATTGCTGCGTTTTACTTTACCGGCAGCCACCTCTACCTTTTTGTAGCAGGCATTATTTTAATTGACATTGGCCAGCAAGCGATTCATGTGACCAACCAAACGCGGATTTATGCCCTGGTGCCCGAAGCACGAAACCGTTTAAATACTATTTTTATGTCAGTTAGTTTTGTAGGTGCCTCCATGGGATCTGCCATGGGTTTATGGCTTTGGGATAAAGGCCAATGGCCAATGTATTGCTTTGGTGCTGCTGTGGTTATTTTATTGAATATTTGTATTTACCAGTTTTACACCAGAAAGTATAAGCGCCTGTTATAAAAAGAAGGTGCTTGCTGGTATGACTTTGCCATTATGCGATTAGCCTTTGAATGTTATAAATTTGTTAATTATTAAAAATTGAACATGACTAAAAAGAAAGACGAGAAACAGCCTCACGTTGCTGTAGTCAATGAAAACTCCGTACAGTTTTTTGAAAAATATATTAATAACCCATCCCCTACGGGATTTGAATACCCTGGTCAGCAATTATGGCTGGATTACCTGAAGCCATATATCGACGAAAGTTTTATTGATAACTATGGTACTGCAGTTGGCGTAATTAACCCTACAGCCGAGTTTAGGGTAGTGATTGAGGCACATGCCGATGAGATTTCCTGGTTTGTGAACTACATTACCCCGGAAGGCTTGATTTATGTGATCCGCAATGGTGGCTCTGACCACCAGATTGCCCCTTCGAAACGGGTGAATATCCACACGGAAAATGGTTTGGTTAAAGCCGTATTTGGCTGGCCAGCTATCCACACCCGCAGTGGTGAAAAGGAAGAAGCACCGGCGATTAAAAACATATTTTTAGATTGCGGCTGCACCACTAAAGAAGAGGTAGAAAATTTAGGGATCCATGTAGGTTGTGTAATTACCTATGAGGATGAATTTATGATCTTAAACGACCGTTATTACGTAGGTCGTGCTTTAGATAACCGTGCCGGTGGTTTTATGATTGCCGAAGTAGCCAGGTTGTTGAAAGAAAATAAAAAAGAACTTCCCTTTGCTTTATACATCGTCAACTCTGTACAGGAAGAAATTGGCTTACGTGGTGCCGAAATGATTGCACACCGCATTAAACCACATGTGGCCATCATTACCGATGTAACCCATGACACTTCTACACCGATGATCAGCAAGATTACACAGGGCGACCTGGCTTGCGGCAAAGGACCGGTAGTTTCTTATGCACCAGCGGTACAAACTAATTTAAACAAGCTGTTGATAGAAACGGCTAAGCAGAACAACATCCCTTTCCAGCGTCAGGCGTCAAGTCGCTCTACAGGTACGGATACCGATGCTTTTGCTTATTCGAACGGCGGTGTACCATCGGCTTTAATCTCCTTGCCACTACGGTACATGCATACCACGGTAGAAATGATTCATAAAGAAGATGTGGATAACGTGATCAGCCTTATCTACCATTCTCTGTTAAATATCGAAAAAGACCACAGCTTTATTTACACCAAATAAGCTATTAATCATTTTTTAAAAGGCGCGCCGTTTATAACAGGCGCGCCTTTTTTTGTGGCCCTTAATTTTGCTATTCTTTTGCTACATTTATATAAACAGCTTATTATGAGTACGCAGCCATCCAATTTCATCACTAAAGTGCAGGCTTCTTATCAGCCGAGCGGGTCTTTTATTTATCTAGGTGCCGGTCTGTTAGAAGGCCAGGTATTGGCAGAAGCAGCGGTTAACCTGCCCCTGCGCATGATGAACCGGCATGGACTGGTGGCTGGTGCTACGGGCACCGGAAAAACAAGGACCTTGCAAATATTAGCTGAGCAGCTGTCTGATGCCGGCGTGCCAGTGTTTATGCTGGATGTAAAAGGAGATTTATCGGGCTTAAACCAGCCCGGACAATCAAATGCAAAAATTGAAGAGCGCATGTTGGGGCTGCAGAAAACCTTTGAAGCGGGTGGTTTCCCTATTGAATTGTATTCGCTCTCAGGTAAGTTGGGTGCACAGATGCGGGCCACCGTATTAGAGTTTGGCCCTACGCTCCTAGCAAAGGTCTTGGATTTAAATGAAACACAGACGGGCGTTTTAGCGGTGATTTTTAAATATGCTGATGATCAGAAACTGCCGATCATCGATCTGAATGACCTTAAAAAGTTGGTATCTTACCTGTCGGAAGGTCCTGGCGCAGAAGAGATCAAGGCCGACTACGGTAAAATCTCCACCTCAACATCGGGTACGCTGCTTCGTAAAATTGTAACCGTTGAGCAACAGGGTCTCGGCGCAATGTTTGGCGAACGTTCTTTTGATATCGAAGACCTTTTTGAGCGTACCGACGGCAAAGGGGTCATCAGCTTATTAAACATCGCTGATGTTCAAAACCAACCGGTATTATACTCTACTTTCCTGCTTAGTTTACTGGCTGAGCTATTTTCGGAACTTCCGGAAGCCGGTGATCTGGATAAACCAAAACTGGTGTTCTTCTTTGATGAGGCACATCTGCTCTTTAAAAACTCTTCTAAGGCCTTTATGGATCAGATTGAGCTCATTATCCGCCTGATCAGATCAAAGGGCGTAGGCGTGTTCTTTTGCACGCAATCGCCCACAGATGTGCCTTCGAGTATTTTGTCGCAATTAGGCAACAGGATTCAGCATGCCATCAGGGTG
>Ga0247806_10001305_pt1 | contig 12453 bp, 8 predicted proteins | sample UWRJL059202B1_FD_179935 | JGI IMG/M metagenome (GOLD analysis project Ga0247806, IMG submission 179935) | Plant litter microbial communities from Arlington Agricultural Research Station in Wisconsin, United States - UWRJ-L059-202B-1 | ecosystem: Environmental > Terrestrial > Plant litter >... | reverse complement strand
GGCCTGTGTGTTTTAGGAATTCAGGCGGCAAAAGCCCAAAATGAAAACCGTGTAATTACCACAGGTGTACCGTTTTTGCTCATTGCAGCCGATGCAAGGGCAGCCGGTATGGGAGATCAGGGTGTGGCTACATCGGCCGACGTTTTTTCGCAGCAATGGAATCCTGCAAAATACGCCTTTTCACTTCGTGGGCAGGGCCTTTCGGCAAGTTATACGCCTTACTTAACCAGTATTGCGAATGATATTTCGCTTGGGCAGGTAACTTATTTTAATAAAATAAATGAAAGGAGTGCTTTTGGGGCGAGTCTGCGTTATTTTGGACTTGGTGATGTGGAGCTTAGGCAAACAGGAGATATAGATGAGCAGGTAATTACAAGGAGCCCAAATGAGCTTGCGGTAGACCTTTCTTACTCTCTAAAACTTGATGACCGTTTCTCAATGTCGGTAGCAGGGCGTTTTATCAGTTCTAACTTAAAAATTCCTGAAGCAGTTGCCGGCAGTAGTGCTGATGCAAGTGCTGCAATATCGTATGCTTTTGATATATCCGGTTTTTACCAAAGTGAAGAAGAGGCTTATGATAGCTTTGACGGGCGTTGGAGGGCTGGTTTCAACTTCCAGAACCTTGGTCCTAAAATCAGTTATGATGACGATCCTAACCTGAGCTCTAACTTCCTGCCTTCTAACATGAGGCTTGGTGGTGGTTTCGACTTTATTTTTGATGAGTATAACACCATCGCGGTAAACGTAGAACTTGCAAAACTATTAGTGCCAACGCCTTTTGCAGTTGTACAGGCAGTAGATGCTGATGGGGATGGCGAGATAAGCAGTGCAGAACAAATGTTGGCCACTACTGCAAATGCAGAGAACAGGCAAAAATATAATGATATCAACTGGGTATCGGGTATCTTTAAATCTTTTGGTGATGCGCCGGGAGGTTTAAAAGAAGAACTTCAGGAGGTTACTTATTCTCTTGGTGCAGAATATACCTATAACAAGGCTTTTGCCTTTCGTTTAGGGTATTTTAATGAAAATAAATTAAAAGGTGCACGCCAGTTCTTCTCAATGGGTGCAGGCTTTAAATATTCAGTAATTAATGTAGATGTGTCTTACCTTTTCTCTGCTTCAAAAGTAAGGAACCCGTTAGAGAATACATTGCGCTTTTCACTTACGTTTAACTTCGGAGACGAGTACGACGAATATTAGTAGATGGAAAACATCACGATAACCTCCAATTTTACTGTTTACCCATCTGTCGCAGATTTGCCGGCAGATGTTAACGCTTTAATGAGCGACGCGGTTGCTGTGCGTAAAAATGCTTATGCACCCTACTCTAAGTTTCAGGTAGGTGCGGCTATCGAGCTGGATAATGGTAAAGTGGTGTTAGGGTCTAATCAGGAAAATGCGGCATATCCATCCGGCCTATGCGCAGAGAGGGTAGCTATATTTCATGCCGGGGCAATATACCCTGATGCAAAAATTGTAAAAATGGCTATTACGGCAGCATCTTCGCAAAGAATGGTAGATGCGCCCATACCACCCTGTGGTGCCTGCAGGCAGTCTATTGCAGAATATGAGCTCAGGCAGGATATCCCTATTGAGATTTGGTTTATGGGAGAAACAGGAGAGATTTATCGTTCAGAATCTTTAAAAAATTTACTTCCAATGGTTTTTGGCGGTAAAGATTTATAACAAAACTATAGTAAAGAGGCTAATATGGCCTCTTTGCTGTTTTATAACCATTTCGTAATTTTAAAAAATTAAAAATACTTGCCCTAAATTTTTTAGTTATTAAAGGGAAATAGTATTTTTGCCTTTCGCAAATTAGTGTGAGTAAACTTTTTGCGTATCTCTTTTACAATTTTTAAATATCAAGAGCAACATTATAGTAAGCAATGAAAGAAATAACAAAAGAAGTATACCTGAAGTGGTATGAAGACATGTCTTTTTGGAGAAAGTTTGAAGACAAACTGGCGGCTTTGTACATTCAGCAAAAAGTTAGGGGTTTCCTACACTTATATAATGGTCAGGAGGCAGTACTTGCCGGAGCGTTACACGCTATGGACCTGTCTAAAGACAAAATGATTACCGCATACCGTAACCACCCACAGCCTATAGGTATGGGTGTAGATCCACGTCGTGTTATGGCAGAACTTCTTGGTAAGGCTACCGGTACTTCTAAAGGTCTTGGTGGTTCTATGCACATCTTCTCTAAAGAAAAAGGCTTTTACGGAGGTCACGGTATTGTAGGCGGACAAATTCCGCTGGGTGCCGGACTTGCATTTGCCGATAAATATTTTGAAACAGGTGGTGTAACCCTTACCTATTTTGGTGACGGTGCTGCACGCCAGGGATCGCTTCACGAAGCATTTAACATGGCTATGCTATGGAAACTTCCTGTAGTGTTTATTGTAGAGAACAATGGTTATGCAATGGGTACATCTGTAGAGCGTACGGCTAACCATACCGATATATGGAAACTGGGCTTAGGATATGAAATGCCATGTGGCCCTGTAGACGGAATGAACCCGGTTAAAGTTGCCGAAGCCATGAACGAGGCTATAGAAAGAGCACGCAGGGGCGACGGGCCAACTTTCCTTGAAATGAAAACGTACCGTTACCGTGGCCACTCTATGAGTGATGCGCAACATTACCGTACTAAAGACGAGGTAGAGGAGTACCGTAAAATTGACCCAATCCTTCAGGTTTTGGAAGTTATCAAGGAAAATAACTATGCTACAGACGAAGAGATTGAAGCAATCGAAGCAAGAGTAAAAGACCTTGTTGCAGAGTGCGAGAAATTTGCTGAAGAGTCTCCATACCCAGATCTTAGTGTTATGTATGATGTTGTTTACGATCAGGAAAATTATCCATTTTTACCACATAAATTATAATATACACCATGGCAAAAATTATTAACATGCCGCGCCTTAGCGATACAATGACCGAAGGTACTGTGGCTACGTGGCTTAAAAAAGTGGGAGATACAATTAAAGAGGGAGATATCCTTGCTGAGATTGAAACAGATAAAGCTACAATGGAGTTTGAAGCATTTGATGCAGGAACTCTGTTATATATAGGAATTAACGAAGGCGATACTGCTCCGGTTGATTCGGTTTTAGCGATCATTGGTAAAGAAGGCGAAGATTATAAGTCGCTTCTTGAAGGTGGTGCAGGTGCAAAAACTGAAGAAGCTCCAAAAGAAGAGCCTAAGGCAGAAGCTAAAGAAGAAAAAACAGAGGCTAAACCAGCTGAAGGGAAAACTGAAGATAAAAAAGCTGCTCCGTCTAAACTGCCGGAAGGTGTTATAGTAGTAACTATGCCACGCCTTAGCGATACCATGACAGATGGTACTGTTGCAACATGGCTTAAAAAAGTAGGCGATACTGTTAAAGAAGGTGATATTCTTGCCGAAATTGAAACAGATAAAGCTACTATGGAGTTTGAATCGTTTAACGCAGGTACGCTCTTAGCTATTGGTGTTAAAGAAGGCGAGACTGCTCCTGTAGATAGTTTACTTGCTATTATAGGCCCTGCCGGTACAGATATATCTGGTATAGATGCTACATCTGGTAAAGGTGGCGATGCCCCTGCTGAAAGCAAAACCGAAGACAAGCCTGCTGCTGATAAACCGGCAGAAGATAAAAAAGAAGAAACTAAAGAAGCGCCAAAAGCTGAAGAAGTGGCTCCAGCTACCGATGGTGGAAGGGTATTTGTTTCTCCGCTTGCACGCAAAATAGCACAGGATAAAGGTGTTAACCTTACCCAGGTAAAAGGTACCGGCGAAAATGGCCGTATCATTAAAAAAGATATCGAAGGCTTTACACCGGCTGCTGCTGCACCGGCACAACAGGCTCCGGCCGCTGCTGCCCCTGCTAAAGAAGCTGCTGCTGCAAAACCTGCATACGTTCCATCTGGGGAGGTTGCTACCGAAGAGGTTAAAAATAACCAGATGCGTAAAGTTATTGCACGCCGTCTTGCTGAATCTAAATTTACTGCGCCAGAGTATAGCCTTACTATAGAGCTTGATATGGATAGCGCGATTGCAAGCCGTAATGTAATTAATGCAGTGCCAGATACTAAAGTATCGTTTAACGATATGGTGGTTAAAGCGTGTGCTATGGCACTTCGCAAACACCCACAGGTTAATACCCAGTGGAAAGATGATGTTACTATTTACAACAAACATATTAGTGTAGGTGTAGCTGTAGCTGTAGAGGATGGACTTCTTGTTCCTGTGCTTAAATTTACAGATAACATGAGCCTTACTCAAATAGGTGCATCTGTGCGTGACCTTGCCGGTAAAGCTAAAAACAAAAAACTGGCTCCTGCCGAAATGGAAGGAAGTACGTTTACTGTTTCTAACCTTGGTATGTTTGGTATCAGCGAGTTTACATCTATTATCAACCAGCCTAACTCGGCTATCCTTTCTGTAGGAGCTATAGTGCAGCAACCGGTTGTTAAGAACGGACAAATTGTTGTGGGTAACGTTATGAAAGTAACTCTTACATGCGATCACCGTACTATAGATGGTGCTACAGGGGCACAGTTCCTGCAAACGCTTAAACAGTTTATAGAAAACCCTGTTACTATGCTGGCATAAGCCACACGGTTAACAATTTATAAAAATACCCGTCCTGAGTAAAATCAGGACGGGTATTTTGTTTTTGGCCTAAGCCCTACCTCTATTAGGGATGCGAACTGTGTTTTAATTCATTACAAAATAGTATTCTAATGCGGAACAGTTTTTGCTGAATCTTAATCACTAATGAAAGGGGTAGAATGAACCTGTTTAATGACACCGACTTATTTACCAGCAGCCCTCCGAATAAAAAGATATTCGACCTGCCGGATACCGATCTCGTTCTCTATGAAGGATTTTTTGCTAAAGAAGAATCTGATTATTACTATGAGGCTTTGCTGCGTCAAACAAAATGGAATAAGGCTGATTTAACTATTTATGATAAGACACACGTTATTCCGCGGATGGTGTCCTGGTATGAAGACAAGACTAATCCCGGTGCGAAGCCGGATGTGCAGTACTGGACTCCCGATCTTTTAGCTATTAAATCAAAGGTTGAGATGGAAACGAGATTACGGTTCAACGGCGTACTTCTTAATTTGTATCGAAACGGCAAAGACGGGGTGGGGTGGCATAGCGACCGTACAGAGAATTTTGGCCCTGACCAGATTATCGCATCGGTAAGTTTTGGTGAAACGCGGCCATTCAGGCTTAGGCACAAAACGAGAAAAGATGTGCCTGTGGTCGAAATCCCACTTACTCATGGTACGCTTTTGCTTATGGCCGGCACTACACAAACACATTGGGAACATCATATTCCTAAAACTGCAAAGAACATATTGCCCAGAATAAATCTTACCTTTAGGCAGGTTAAAAGAAAATTATAGTAATGTTAGATCTCTTTAGTAATCAAATTCCGCAAGAAAATAATTTACTTCCTTCCGGAGGTACCGTAAATTATTATGGTACGATTATGCCTTTGGCAGAGGCAAATCATTATTTAGAAGTATTGCTAAATACTATAGAATGGAAAAATGATGAAGCAGTGATTTTTGGCAAGCGCATAATTACAAAGCGCAAGGTGGCGTGGTATGGCGAGCAACCTTTTAAGTATACCTATAGTAGTACTACAAAACAGGCATTGCCCTGGACGGCAGAATTGTTAAAATTAAAAGCAGTTATCGAACAGCAAACCGGAGAAACTTTTAATTCCTGTTTGTTAAATTTATATCATGAAGGCAGCGAGGGGATGGCATGGCATAGTGATGGCGAAAAAGATTTAAAAAAAAACGGAGCTATTGCATCGGTTAGTTTTGGTGCAGAACGCAGGTTTTTATTTAAAAATAGAGAAACAAAACAACTGGTAACAATGGTTTTACAGCACGGTAGTTTACTGATAATGAAAGATGAAACCCAAGCAAACTGGTTGCACAGGCTTCCGCCCGTTAAAGGTATAAAAAGCCCTCGTGTTAATTTAACTTTTAGGACTATAGTTGTTAAATAACATAAAAGCGATACGTTAAATTAGTGCAAAGTAATTATTAATAATGTTGTGTGTTGTTTTTTTCTTATTTTAGCGAAAGGAAACACAAAACTTTATGAACCAAACTCTTTTTCTGTTACTTATATTGGCTAGCCTATCGGTTAGTGCCCAAAAAAAAGTTAAAGCAGCTACTTATAAAGTAGAAGAGAAATCGGTTGCCGCTACTTTAAAATTTTTATCGTCGGATGCTTTGCAGGGGCGACTTGCCGGAAGCAAAGGCCTCGAAACTGCTGCGCAGTATCTTGAAGATGTTTTTGTAAAAAATGGTGTTAAGCCTTACTTTATGTCTTACAAAGACACGCTTACTAATTTTGATAAAACTACTTATAATGTAGTGGGCTATCTTGAGGGTACAGATACTGAACTTAAAAAGGAATTTGTAGTTTTTGGTGCTCATTACGACCACATAGGTGTCGAAAAAAATCCAACAACTACAGATAGTATTTATAACGGTGCTAACGATGATGCATCGGGGGTAACTACAGTTGCTGAGCTGGTAAATTACTTTGGCAGGACTAAAAAGAATAAACGTAGTATTCTATTTTGTTTTTTCTCTGCTGAAGAAGCCGGCCTTTTAGGGTCGCAAAGCCTTGCCGCGAAACTTAAAAAACAGAATTTTAATTTATACGCCATGCTTAATTTTGAGATGGTGGGTGTGGCTATGAAAAGAGATATACTTGCTTATTTAACCGGTTACGGTGCAAGTACAATGGGCGAGAAGATAAACGAATATGCCAGTAAAAAGCTGGTAGGATATCTTGATGTGGAAATGAAGTATCAGCTTTTCAGGAGGTCTGATAATTTTTCATTTTATAACGAATTTAAAAAACCATCGCAAACTATTTGTACATTCGACTTTGAAAATTTTGCGTATTACCATAAAGTGGAAGATGAATTTGAAGGAATGGACATTAAGCACATGACGGCCTTTATACAGGAGATGATTCCGGTAACCGATAAAATGGTTAATGCAAAGGCTGATGATATTGTAATGAAAACTAAATGAAGAATGTTGTAATAACCGGTACCAGCAGGGGTATAGGGTATGAGCTTGCGCTGCTCTTTGCAGATGCCGGCCATAATGTGCTGGCTATATCAAGAAAGATACCGCAGGCTTTTATTGAAAACCGGAACATAGCATGCCTGGGCCTTGACCTTGCCGATGCTACGGTAATAGATAAAGTGAAAGATTTTATTGATAGCACATGGCAACATGTAGATATTGTTATACACAACGCAGGTGCTTTATTGCTTAAACCTTTTGAGGAGATTACTCCAGATGAGTTTGAGTATATATATAAGGTTAATGTTTTTGGAGTAGCTGCCCTTAACAGGGTTGTATTGCCGTTCATGAAAAGGGGCAGCCATGTGGTTACTATAAGCAGTATGGGTGGTGTGCAGGGTACCATGAAGTTTAGTGGTCTTGCAGCATACAGTTCGAGTAAAGGAGCGGTAATAACATTATCTGAACTTTTAGCCGAAGAGTATAAAGAAAAAGGGATAGCCTTTAATGTTCTTGCGCTAGGTGCTGTAAATACAGAGATGTTGCAGGAAGCTTTTCCGGGATATGATGCGCCACTTTCGGCACAGCAAATGGCCGATTATATTTACAATTTTGCCCTTACAGGCAATACTTATTTTAATGGCAGGGTAGTACAGGTATCGTCTACCACGCCTTAAATTTTTTACAGAGTGAGAGATGTATTAGCGCGCTATATACCGGAGCATGCCGTAGAGCCGTTGTTTGAGCTGATAAAGATGTATGGCGTTCATCTTAAAATTGTTAATGAGCGTGTAACAAGGCACGGCGATTATCATAAAGACGCGTCGGGTTACCATCGCATAACGGTAAATGCAAACCTTAATAAATACCGGTTTTTAATAACGCTGGTACATGAAATAGCGCATCTTGCAGCTTTTGAGATTTACGGGAGAAACATAAAGCCACATGGCAATGAGTGGAAGAATACGTTTCAAAAACTTATGGTGCCTCTGTTAAGGCCGGATGTGTTTCCTAACCAGCTTTTGCCATTGCTGGCAAGGCATTTCAGGAACCCTAAGGCAAGTAGTGATACAGATGCTACATTGTCTTTAGCTTTAAAAGAGTTTGACGAAAAATCAGATAAAAATTATATATTCGAAGTTCCGTATGGAGCAGTATTTAGAATTCATAACGGACGGGTTTTTAAAAAAGGCGCACAGCGAATTAAGCGCTTTGAATGCCAGGAAATTAATACTGGCAAAATATACTTATTTAACCCAAATGCCGAGGTAGAGCTGTTACCTTGATAATTTTAACTATAAATATGTAAGAACTATTAAAAATAATTAAATTTTTTAACAAACAGGCAGGATAGGTTTACTTCTGTATGTTATGTTAAAATTAAGAGAATTTAAAAATCGTAACGGTAAACCTATTATATTTATTGGAAATTAGCAATTATGAAACAAACTTTACAAACCAAATCATTACTCACAGCCCTGCTGCTCTTTGTGTTTTCGCTTGGTGCAACGGCTCAGACAACTCCTGTCGCCTTTGATTTTACCGTTGTGCCTACTGCTGCACAATGTGAGGGCCAGGGTGTATTTACCTTTGTACTTCCTCCGGGTTTAAATCCTTCAGCATCTATATCATTTGCTGTTTATACCGGTACCAGTGCTACAGGTGTCCCTACTATTGTATCTTCACCGCCTTATGTAGTGCGAAGCCTTGCGGCAGGACCCTATACTATTGTTGGTACATATACTGTAATTGGGTCGGCGCCCGTTAGTGTTACCCATCAGGGAACCATTACTACAACTACTGCGAGGCCTGTGTATAATGTAACATCTCAAAATATACATTGTAGTAATGACGGTGTTATATCTGTAGCAACAATTTCTGGTGCTGCAAGAGATTATTCTCTTACCGGTCCTGTTACAAGGCCTACCCAGACAAGCCCTATATTTGAAAATCTTGGTGTAGGTACTTATCGACTTGTGGTAACTGACGTGTGTGGGAATATACGAAATTTTGATATTAGGTTAGATCAGGCACATACCCTTATAAGAATGGATCCTTATGTATATCCTTATGGTGTGCCAAAGGTTTGGGAATTACCATCGTGTAATACAATTGCTGTAGAACAAAGGATATATACTACCGGCGAAGATGAAATTTTTTACCCTATAAATATTGAGTATCTTGTTACAGATCCTATTACGGGCCAGGTTACTACAGTAGCTGAGCCTCCTTTTGATACTCCTCCTCCGCCAACAGATCCCAACAATGTTACTTATATAACTACACCTATTCCCTTTTATAATGATGTGGATTATAGTTATACTATGAAAATAACAGATGCCTGTGGCACGGTATTTACTAAAGATCAGGTTATTCACCGGGCTTTTAGTGTTTCTCCAGAGGTAGTATATGGACATTGCAAAGAGATTGTTAATCTTAACCTTTTTAACTGGTCGGGTGAAACTACGGTTCATTTCACAAGCCCTCCTGGTTTCGATGCTACAGCTAATCAATATAACCCGGAGCACCCTAACCATTCTATGGCAAATGGCAGCCCTATAGCTTACGGCGACCATTTTCCTGAAGGTAACTATGAGGCAGATGTAACAAATTGTGACGGAAGGACAGTTCATGTAACCTTTAATGTTGACAGGCCAGACCCAGCTTTAGTTTGGGATGGTATAATTGATTGCGATACCGGACAAGCTACAATAAGCGGAACTCTATCGCCTGCTACTACAAATTTTGTAAGTGTAACGCTTGTAACTGCTCCGGCGGGTTACATACCTGGGCCGGAAGGTAATGACTGGACTACTGGTATAGATGATCAGGATCCAAGTAAGTTTAAGTGGACTGGTGGGGTAGGTCCGGCTCCTGCGGGTGTGTTAATTCCCGGCACATATAGAATACAGGCAGTAGACGAATGTGATATTCCTTATGATGAAGTGGTTACTCTCGTATTGGATTTGGGTGGTATAGTTCGTATAAATGTTAATAATCTTCCTGGTTGCGACGTAAATGTAGGATCTGTACGCGTTCAGGATGATCCGGATCCGGGACAATTGTTAAAACAAATATCTTCGGCAAAAATCATGCAAGGCCCTCCTGAATGGACTTTAAATAATCCTACTCCTTTTGATCTTGTAAATAATATAGGAAATGATGGTATTGTTTATATAAATAATTTGCCTGAAGGTGATTATGTATTTCAAATTGGAAGTGCCAGTAATCCTGATTGTCCTGGAAGACTGTTTAATGTAAATGTTATAGGTTACGAAGTAGCTGTAGATAGTGTTGATGTTACTATAGACTGTAGTGCTTTTACTGTTAAGCCGATTAGAGAAGGTTCTAATAACCTTGGGGGTTTCTTTATTCAGCGATTAATTACTGATACTACAGACCCTAATGTAGGTAAGTGGACAGACCCAAGGTACGACAGATTAAATCCACTTAATGATTTTGCATATTATGCATACGACCCTACACCGGTTGCCCCGCAAACTACGGCTCCGGAAATGGGTGTAAACAGTACAACCGGCGATCCTAATCAGTTTAAGAGCAATGCTCAGCAGCTGAGTGCTCCTTTTATAGATGCAGATGGAAATTATGTGCCAATTGCCAGCCCATCATCAAGTATCCCTGGTGAATATAGGGTTATGGAGCAAACTTTTATACACGGTAACGGACAAAGGTTTGGTGAGCAATGCTTTAAAGAACTGGCACATTTTACTTTTGGAGGCAATATATCTTTAGATGATGTTATTTTTACAAGTACCTCTCAAACTACAGTTACCGCAACATTAATTGCAACTGGTTTTGGTACGCTTCAGTATAATATTTCTTCTCCGATTGTAACTACACCTCAACTAAGCCCGGTATTTGAAGGGTTAGATGTAGGTACTACATATCTCTTTACCGTTACAAATGAATGTGGTGATACAGAAAATGTAGAAAAACTGGCATCTCCTCAAACAGATCCTGTTATTGCTCAAATAGGTAATTGTGAAGGAACTGAGGTTATACTTAGTGTGACGCCTTTTGTAGATCTTTATACGTATGAGTGGACTAAAGTGGGCGAAAGTACGCCTGTGGTTAGTGCGGTAGGTAACCTTGTGTTTCCGGTATTCTCTGCAGGAGATGCAGGAGATTATGTGCTAAGGGTATTTTATGAGCCAGATCCTAACTTGTTTGATAGAACTTTACCACCTTTCCATGTAGATCCTCCAAATGTGCTTAATGCGGGCCTTAATAATTTAAATAATTCATTATGTACAAATCCTCTTGCAGATCGTTTAAATCTTAATAACTACTTAGTAGCGCATCCTGATTTAGGTACGCCTGATGCAGGTGTATTTACAGATGCTAATGGTACTGTGATTCCTGATGGCTTATTTGATATAGCTTCGGTTACTACAGATGGTATCCTTAACTTTTTCTATACAGTGTCAGATCCTGCTTGTCCTAATATAGCAAGGGCCAGCATAAGGTTTAATGTAAACCAGACTCCTGTTGTTACTGTTGCTGTAAATCCGGGATTGATAGTGTGCGAAGGCAATGCATTTTCCCTTACAGCTTCAAGTACTACTCCTGGTGTAACATATTCTTGGACAAAACCCGATGGTACTACTCAGGCAGGGTCTATAATTAATATGGCTGGTGCTTTAAGTGACGCTGGAAACTATACAGTGAAGGCAACAAGTGCAAATGGTGCTTGTGAATCATTACCCGTAACGACTACTATAGCTGTTACAGCTGCTGTAACTGCCGGAGACGATGTTAATGTACCTGCATTATGTAGTAATTCTGCTACCAATATTGTACAGCTTGACCAGTTTATTTCTGCATCGGCTACAACAGGTGGTACATTTACAGTAGGTACAAACCCAATTCCGGGTACATTTAATGGTGTAGAATTTGATACAGCTAACTTAGTTGGAACGTATGATTTTATTTACACTGTATCTGCTTGCGGTATATCAGATGATGCTGTTATTACATTTACAATAAACCCCACACCTAATGACCCTGTGATTAGCGTAGTTGCTCCTGTAGTGTGTGAGAACGGCTCTATAGAACTTAAAAATACAGATGTGGCTGATTCTTACTCGTGGACAAAAGGTGGTACCGTGGTGTCTACAGTACAAAACCCTGTTATCCCTGCAACCATTGCTGCTGCCGGAGATTATGTTCTTACAATAACAGTTAATGGCTGTACTGCTACATCTGCTCCTGTAAATGTAGTTGTAACTCCGCTACCGCAGTTTAGTCTTGCTGGTAATACAATAATATGCCCTACACAGTTTACTACGCTATCTGTAGTGCCTGTAAACTTTGCTTTTAACGATGCAAATATCAGTTACGACTGGACTCTTAACGGAACTTCGGTAT
>Ga0247806_10001304_pt1 | contig 12458 bp, 10 predicted proteins | sample UWRJL059202B1_FD_179935 | JGI IMG/M metagenome (GOLD analysis project Ga0247806, IMG submission 179935) | Plant litter microbial communities from Arlington Agricultural Research Station in Wisconsin, United States - UWRJ-L059-202B-1 | ecosystem: Environmental > Terrestrial > Plant litter >... | reverse complement strand
CAATTCGATGTCAATCAGGCATCTTCCGCACTCTCCGGCGGCTTTTCCGGTCACATCCGCGGTCACCAGGATGCCCTCGTGGATGCATTCCAGGCGCAGATCGGCCTCGAGCGTTGAGCCGGCTTTCACGGCAACGAGCGCCTCACCGAGGTCGTTGGGTACAACGATGTCGATGTTGCGCTCATACATCGTTCCCGGGCGGTTGATGACGTCGCGGACGTCGACCTTGTACGGGGTCTTCTTGAACTTATTCACAAGGGAAAATTCTACGCGTCGAATCGGGGTGGTCGGTCCGCGCCGGTGTGTCGCCCCCTGCCGGTCATCCCGCCGGGTCGGCGGCCAGGCCCATTCGGCGTAACGCCGTCGACGTGAGCGACGCCGGGAGGACCAGGGCCCTGGCCCGCTGGGCCATCCCCGAGCTCTGGCGCAGGGCGGCCAGAAGAAGATCAAGATCGTCCAGGAGCGCGGCGCCCTGGTTTGCCGCCGGACCCTGCCGGCGGGCGTAGTGCGCTTGCTCGGTGGCCACCAACAGACGATCGAGCGCCTCCCGCGCCTCGGCCGAACCAGCCACCGCGACTCTGGCCCGGATGCTGTCGGCCAGTTCCCGTGCGGTGAGGGTGTCGTACACGGTCAGCCCCTGGTCCACCGCGGTGTCGGCCAGCTCGCGCCAGGCCAGCACCGCCCCGGCCCGGTTCGCCGCCAGAAGCCGGCGCCGTCGCCGCCGGCGGGCCAGCCGCAGTGCACCGGGGGTGAGCAGGAGAATCAGGACGAACCCCGCGACCAGCCCGATCCGGGCCAGGGTGTCCGGCAGCTCGTCCTCTCTCGCCGCCATGCTGTCCAGAGGTCCGTTCTCGAGTCCGGGGTTGTCATTGGCCCGCGGCACCACCGACGGCGCTTCGCCGGCGGACGGCGCTCCGGACGCCGTGGTGCTCTCCGGCTGAGCGTATTCCGGAACGGATCCCCGGCCCGGGGTCGGTTCGAACGGCACCCAGCCGACCCCGACGAAGTACAGCTCCGGCCAGGCATGCAGGTCGTCGGTGTCCACGTCGTAGCGGTTCAGCCCGTTGATGACCGTTGTGGTGCGGGTGCCGGGGAGATAGCCCAGCGTGACCCTGGCCGGTATGCCCAGGCTCCGGGACATCAAGGCCATCGCCGAGGCGAAGTGCACACAGTACCCGCGCTTCACGTCGAGGAAGGTGGCGATGACATCCGCTCCCCCGCCGTCGTAGCCGTCCTCCACCGGAGCCTCGGTGTCGTAGGCGAAGTCGTTCCCGCGGAGGTAGTCCTGAATGGCCACCGCGGCGTCATAGGTCGAATCGGTGCCCTCGCTGACCGCGCGCGCTGTGTCGCCGATGCTGACGGGCGTGCCCATCGGCAGGAACAGGCTCGGCTCGATCGACACCGGATACCGGCCACCGGCCTCGCGGAGCTGTTCCCTGGTGGGCTGGAGTTCGAGGGAGGTCACCGAATAGCGCTGGCCGAATGTCGTGCTGTCTGTGGTTGAGATCGCCCGGGTGTCGTCGTTCCAGTACCAGCTCCCGGTGAGCCCGTCGACACGCGTGGCGGGCACCGGCACCGGCAGCTTGTCGGTGTCAACCCCGTCGATGGTGACGATCGTGCTGACCTCGGTACGGTCCACCTGCTCGGACAGGCCGGGCGGAGTCGCGATCGAATCCACGGTCAAGTCCTCGTCGACCTCGCTGGGCCTGGGGAGCCAGCTGGTGCCCTTGATGTCATCGAGGGTGAGTATGGCGAGGTACGGCTTGTCCGTTGCCGTCGTGCGGTAGTGCAGGGCCGGCCCGGCCTGGGGTCGGCGCAGGTCCTGGCCGAGGTCGATCATCGGGCTGACCCCTCGACTGAAGAGCGCGCTGTTGGGCCGGGAGCCGAAGGCTCCGCCGGAGATCACCGGCGCGGAGAAGCTGAAGACCAGGGAGCCGACGATGCCGATGGCGCCGATGGCGATGGCGCCACGCACGGCGCCCGCCGTGCCGGTGATTCCCGGTCCGCGTCCGCCGGCCTGGCGGTTGACCTGCAGGCCACGCAGGTGCACGTCGATGCGGAGCAGGAGCAGGTAGGCGGTGGCTGTTGCGGCGAGCGTGATCCAGTCCGCCCCTGTGGAGACCACGAAGCCCGGCACCGCGAGGGGCACCAGCGCCGGAATCCCGGCCAGCGCGGGCCGTCGCAGCCCGATCGCCAGGAGGTCCATCAGGATCGCCAACAGGCCCACCCCGCCGGCGAGGAGGAACAGGATGCCGTCCAGCACCTCCGCGGGCGTGCCCTGCACCTGGATGGACCGGACTCCGGCCGTGGCCAGCTCAGTGAAGCGGGCGAGGGTGTCACCGGTGGGAACCAGCCAGAGCAGGCCGGTGCCGCCGCCGAAGAACAGCGTGAGCACCACCACGAGCACACCGGTGGACAACAGCGGCACGATCGCCGGGGGGACGCCCGCCCGACGCAGCCCGGCGGCGCCGGCCAGGACGACGCTCGCCACGATCAGCAGCACCAACCACCAGGCCGACCCGGCCAGCACCGCGCCCAGGGCGGTGCATCCGGTCATCAGCAGGCCGAGCACGGCCAGGGTCAGCGGCCAGCGCACCACCGGGGGCCGGCGGGATGCCCCGGTCCGGCCCGGCCCGCGACCAGCGGACCCGCCCCGAGCGGGCCCGGGCCCGGGCCGCCCAGCCGCGGCGCGGTCGGTGCCGGCGCGGTCGGTGCCGGCACGGTCGGTGCCGGTCACTTCGGTCCTGGTCACCGCGTCTCCGCCCGGTCCTGGCCGGCCTGCGCCCACGCCGCGTCCACCGGCGTCATGGCGGTCAGCGGCACGCATTGCCAGCCGGCTTCGCCCAGGCGTTCGATGGCCGGGCCGCTCATCGTGTCGAAGACGAACGCGACGGCGGGCTGGCAGAGACCCCGCAGGGCGACCAGGTCGTTCGTGTCCGCGGTGCCGATGTCGACGAGCACGGCGAAGGCCGGAATCTGCCGGCCGAGCGCTGCGGCCTGTCGTGAGCCGGGGTTGCTTCCGTCGTCTCTGCCGTGCACAACACGATCGGATTGGACCACGTTGGCCAGCGCGTCGATCAGCGCTAGCGTTCCCTCCGGACCGGTGAAGGAGACCGGGTCGTCTCCGCGCAGTCCGCCGCGACGCCCGTCGTCGGGGTCATGCGGGACCCGGGCATCTCCCGGCCGGGACCGGGCAGGCAGAAGCTGGCACGGTCCGAGCTCCACGACGTCGAGCCGGAAGCCGCCGTCGAGCAGGTGCACCGCGATGGACGCCGCCAGTTCGATGGCCAGTTCGAATTCGGCGTCGTGCCCGGGGCCGGTTCCGCGTCCGCCGCGGGTGGTGTCCAGGATGATGCGTGCTTCGGGGTGGCTGCGCTGTTCCTCCTGCCGCACCATGATCTCGCCGTGCCGGGCGGTCGCGGGCCAATTGACCCTGCGCATCGGGTCCCCCGGCCGGTATTCCCTGGCGATGAGCTCGTCGGAGTCGTTGTTGAGATGCCTGAGCCGCTCGTGGCGGGACCCCTCGCCGCGGGTGATCGACACTCCGTTGCCCGGTAGTGGCGTGACGGCGGGCGTCACGGTCAGGTCGTGCGGGGCCCCGACGGGCCACTCGCTGTAGGCGAGACCGAACGGGTCGGTGCGGCCGACCATGAGCGGGCCGATCGGGTAGACGCCGCGGCGCGGCGGTCGCACCTGGTAGCTGACCACCGCCGTGTCCGCGGCTCCCGGGCGCCGCACCCGGGCCGGAGCGAGGCCCCGCAACGGCTGACTCGGCGGTACCGCGACTCCCCTGGCCGCCGTGTCGCGCCAGCGCAGCCCGAGGAGGGGCGCCGGGGCCAGGTTCTGGATCTGGATCGTCACGGTGGCGCTGAGGCCCGCTGGCACGGTGCCGGGCCTGAAGCTGCGGCTGACCGCCATGCGGAGGGGATGCACCAGGACGAACCCGAGTGCTGCCGTGGGCACCAGCAGCAACAGCCCGGCCACGAACAAGAGGTCCCGTTCGTCGTAGGTCCAGGCGAGCACGAACAGCACCGCCCCGACCCCCAGGAAGGCGGCCCCGCGCAGTGTGGGGCGCACCAGCCGCCGGGCCCGGCGGCTCGGTGCGGTCAGGCCGGTTCTGGTCATGCTTCGTGTCATGCTCATCTGCGTCACGTCCACCTGCGTTTACGTTCCCATGATGACTGCACTCGGTGACGGCCGCTACAGCCGGCCCTGGGATCCCGTCGGCACCGGCGTGGCGGCGAGGATCCGTCTGACGGTCTCCTCGATGAGCATGGCGCTGTCCTGGGACCGGTGACCCAGTGCCCGGCTGGTGGGAACCAGTCGGTGGCCGAGCACGGCGACGGCGAGCGAATCGATGTCGTCTGGGAGCACGTATTCCCGGCCGTGCAACGCCGCCTGGGCCTTCGCCGCCCTGATGAGCTGCAGCGTCGCCCGTGGACTCGCGCCCAAGCGCAGGTCGCGGTCCTCACGGGTGGCGCGCACCACGGCCACCGCATACTCCTTCACCGCCCCTGAGGCGTAGACGCTGCGAGCGGCCGACATCATTCCGCGCAGCTGGGCACCGGTGACCACCGCATCGATCCGGGCCAGCGGGCTGGTCAGGTCGCGGGAGTCGAGCATCGCGAGTTCGGATGCCGGGTCGGGATAGCCCATCGAGATGCGCGCCATGAACCGGTCCCGCTGGGCCTCAGGCAGAGCGTAGGTGCCCTCCATCTCGATGGGATTCTGCGTGGCGACGACGGCGAACGGGCGAGCCAGCGGGTAGCTGTGGCCGTCGACGGTGACCTGCCGCTCTTCCATGCACTCGAGCAGCGCCGACTGGGTCTTGGGACTGGCCCGGTTGATCTCGTCGCCGATCACGATATTCGCGAAGATCGCGCCGGGCTTGAACTCGAACCGACGCTCGGCCTGGTTGTAGACCGACACCCCCGTCACATCCGACGGCAGCAGGTCCGGGGTGAACTGGATGCGGCTGACGCTGCAGTCCACCGACTTGGCGAGGGCCTTGGCGAGCATGGTCTTGCCCACTCCTGGCACGTCCTCGATGAGGAGGTGACCCTCGGCCAGGAGCACGGTGAGGGCGATCTGCACGGCGGAGTGCTTGCCGTCGATGACGGACTCGACGTTGCGCATGATCGCCAGGGCGGCTCCCTGCACGTCGGCCAGCGCCACGTCGGTTTCACCGTCGACGTCGATGGCGCTGAGCGGGTTCACCCCGACCGTCGTCGCGTCGGCGACGGTTGACTCCGAGACCCAGCGTCCCGGGAACGCGTTCATGCGAGCGGTCGATTCAGGAAGGCCGCCACGGCGGGCGGCACGTACGGGGCGATGTCACCGCCGAGCGCGGCCACCTGGCGGACCAGGGAACTCGACACATGGGCGTGGGCGGGATCCGGCAGCATGAAAATGGTTTCGACGCCGGCCAGGTTGCGGTTCACGATCGCCATCGGAGTCTCGTACGCCACATCGATCTGTGACCGGATGCCCTTGACCAGCACGCTGGCGCCGACATCGACGCAGTAGTCCACGAGCAGACCCATGCTCCAGGAACTGACGATGACGTTACCGGGGACCTCGGCTTCGATGATCGCCCGTTCGATGAGGGACACCCGCTGGGTGATGGGAAGGAGCGCCGATTTGCCCGGGTTGTGCACCACCAGAACGTGCAGTTCGTCGTAGAGCCCGGCGGCCCGTTGAATCACGTCGAGATGCCCCAGTGTGACGGGGTCGAATGAACCAGGTACGACGGCGATCCTGCGCATAGGGTTCACCCTAGCGCCAGCGCGCAGCGCCCGCTGCCCGGTCCGACCGGATTTCCCAGACGCCCGGTTCTTTGCCAGCAGCCGGGTCAACCCTTGGAAAGTGCGGCGCGCTCCGAGTCGTCGAGCCGGCGGCGCACGGCCGCGCGCAGCGCCGGGATGGTGCGGATCTCCGGGTCTCCCCCGATGAGTTCACGGGCGGCGGTCCTGGCGTCGGCGATGATGTCGCCGTCGGTCGCCACCCGCAGCAGGCGCAGCGACGACTGGCCGCCCGACTGGAAGCGGCCGAGCACGTCGCCCTCCTGCCGTTGCTCGAGGTCGACCTGCGCCAGCTCGAAACCGTCGAGGGTCTTGGCGACGGCCTCGATCCGCTCCCTGGCCGGCGTGCCGATCGGTGCGCTCGTCACGAGGAGGCAGAGGCCAGGGACCCCGCCCCGGCCGACCCGGCCACGCAGCTGGTGCAGCTGCGAGACGCCGAAGCGGTCAGCGTCCATCACGACCATGGCCGAGGCATTGGGCACGTCGACGCCGACCTCGATCACGGTGGTGGCCACGAGCACCTGGATGTCGCCGGCAGCGAACGCCTGCATTGTGGCGTCCTTGTCGTCGGCGCTCATCGCGCCGTGTAGGGGTTCGATCCGGGCCGTGGCGAGCAGCGGATGCCGGCGAAGGCTGGCGAGCAGCTCCTCCACGTTGGTCATCGGGGTGGCATCGAAGTCGATCTCCTCGCCTTGTTCGAGTTTCTTCGGCGAGATCGCCGGGCACACGATGAAACACTGGCGGCCCAGCGCGAGCTCCTCCGACACGCGTTGCCAGACCCGCATCACCCAGGCCGGTTTCTCGTCCAGCGGCACAACGAAGCTCTCGATGCCAGGCCGGCCGGCCGGGAGCATAGCGATGGTGCTCACGTCGAGGTCGCCGAAAATGGTCATGGCGATGGTGCGGGGAATGGGCGTGGCGGTGAGCACGAGCACGTGCGGCGGCAGGTCGGCCTTCTGCCGCAGCGCCTCGCGCTGGTCGACGCCGAACCGGTGCTGCTCGTCGATGACGACCAGGCCCAAGTCGAAGAACTTGACGGTGTCGCTGAGCAGGGCGTGCGTGCCGATGACGATGCGCGCCTGGCCGGAGACCGTGCGCAGCAGCGCCTTGCGCCGCGCAGCGACGGGTAGCTGACCGGTCACCAGGGTGGGCATCAGCTCGGCCGCGAGGTCGGGTCCGAGGATGTTCGTCATCGAGCGCAGGTGTTGCCCGGCGAGCACCTCGGTGGGCGCGAGCAGTGCCGCCTGGCCGCCGGAGTCGGCCACCGCGAGCATGGCGCGCAGGGCCACCACGGTCTTGCCGGAGCCGACCTCGCCCTGCACGAGCCGGTTCATCGGCGCGGTCAGCCCCATGTCCCGCCCGATTTCAGCCCCGGTGAGTTCCTGGTCCACGGTGAGGGCGAACGGCAGGGCCGCGTCGAATCGTTCGAGGTAGCCACCCGGAACCGGCAGCCGGGCCCTGGTGCGGCGGGCACGGTGCTCGGTGTGCTGCTGCACGAGCACGCACTGCAACACGAACGCCTCGGTGAAGCGCAGCGTCGTCCTGGCCGCGTTCCATTCTTCGTCGGTGACGGGGCGGTGGATGAGGGTGAGCGCGTCGCGGTGCCCGAGCAGGGAACGCTCCAGGCGCATCTGCTCCGGGATCGGGTCGTCGACCGGGCCGAGCTGACCCAGCACGTCCACGATGATCTTGGCGATCTGCCAGCTGGTCATGGCCGCGGTGGCCGGGTAGATGGGGATGGGCCGCTGCCCCCAGAGCCGGGCCTCCGCCGCGTCGGCCGGCGAGATCGTGGCATCCATGGGGTCATCACTGCCCGGCACGATCTGGTAGTCGGGCTGGGCGAGCTGACGGGCCTTGTTGAAGACCGTCACCTTGCCCGAGAACATCCCGCGCATGCCCGGGCGCAGGGTTTTGATCAGCCACGGCTTGTTGAAGAAGGTGAGCGGGAGCATGCCGTGGCCGTCGGAGATCACGACCTTGGTGCGGTGCAACGCCTTCTTGCCCGGCTGCGCGCGGCCGTAGTCCTGCACGCTCACCGAGATCACCTCCGCCAGCACGGTGACGGATTCGTCGAGGGGCAGTTCGGCCAGGGTGGTGAGTTCGCCGCGCCGGGCGTAGCGGCGCGGATAGTGGCTGAGCAGGTCGCCGACCGTGGCCATGCCGAAGGCCTTGGCCAGTACCGCGGCGGGGCCAGCGGCCAGCACGACGCGCAGCGGGGAGTCCAGGGTCAGCGGGGCGGGGTCGTCGAAGGGGTCGCGCGGGGTGGCGGCGGCATCCGAACCGGTCATACTCCGATGCTAAACGCCACCGCCGACACTGGGCGCCTGCGCCGCAGACTGTGGATGGTCAACGGCGGCTAGGCTCGAAGGCAAATGACGCGAATTGTCGCCGGGTTCGCCGGCTCCCTCACCCTCACCGTTCCGGCCAAGGGCACCCGGCCCACCAGCGACCAGGTGCGGGAGGCGCTTTTTTCGGCCCTCGACGCGCGTGACGCCATCCGTGACTACCGGGTGCTCGACCTGTATGCGGGTTCCGGCGCCCTGGGCCTCGAGGCCGCCAGCCGTGGCGCCCGGGTGGTCACTCTGGTCGAAAACGGCTTCGCCGCCAGCCAGACCTGCCGCAAGAACGCCGCCGCCGTGCAGAAGGCGGCCCCGAAGGGCTCGACCCTTACCATCGCGGTGTCCAGCCAGGCCGTGCAGTCCTTCCTGGCCGGCACCCCTGACGGCTTCGACCTGGTCTTCCTCGACCCGCCCTACGATCTCGCCGACGCGGAACTGGCGGCGAACCTGGCCGCCCTGACGCCGCTGCTCGATCCCGCCGCGCTCGTGGTCGTTGAGCGTTCCTCCCGGTCACCGGAACCCACCTGGGGGCCCGGCCTCGAACTGGAGCGCCGCAAGAACTACGGCGACACCACCCTCTGGTACGCGGGGGTGGCCAGCCCGGCCTAGAAGCAGGTCCCAGCCGCGGCCAGCCCCCTGACAAGGGCTGGTCAGAACGGGTGTGGACGCCTAACGTTTGGGGTGTGGGCATCGTCGTCCACCGCATCCGAAAGGTCGACCCCGTGCGCGTAGCGGTAGTTTGTGCCAGCCAGTACGGCGCCACTCTCGGTATCGCAGAACGGATCGGCGCCGAGCTCCGCCTCGCCGGCCTCGATGTGCGCGTGTACGACGCCGCCACACCGCCGCACGCGGAGGATGTCGCGGGATTTGATGCGTTCGTCGTGGGCAGCGCGGTGTATATGGGCCACTGGCTCAAGAACGCGAGCACCTTCGTGCGCCGCCACCAGCCGACCCTGCTCGAACACCAGGTCTGGCTGTTCAGTAGTGGTCCGCTCGGCACCGAGACCACGGATGCCGACGGGGCCGACCTCCGGGCGAGCACGGTGCCCGCCGAGATCGCCGAGTTCTCCAACACGCTGCGCCCGGTCGGCCACCGGGTGTTCTTCGGCGCCATCGACCCCGGCGCGCTGAGCCTGCCGCACCGGGTGATCCGCAAGTTCCCCGGTGCCACCGAGAAGATCCCGGCCGGAGACTTCAGGGACTGGGCGGACATCGAGGCCTGGGCCAGGGAGATCGCCCGCAGCCTGGTGAAGGCCGGCTGAGCCGACCTGCCCTGGTCGGGACCCGGCTCAGACGGTGCCCGGCTCCGACGGCACCGGCTCCGACGGCACCGGGTCAGGCGGTGCGCTCAGGAGGTGGCGCCGTCCCAGCCCCGGTAGGGGTCCCAGCCGCCCTGGGTGTGCGGTTCGCCGTCGACGAGCACCAGGCCGGGCTGGTCGGTGACGGTGCCGAGGCGGCGGAAACCGGCCGGCAACACGGCGCCGGGTGGGAAGGTGGCCAGCAGGCCGTGGTCCTCTCCGCCGCCCAGAGCGAGCTCACGCCTCTCGCCGAGCGCGGCCGAATCGAAATCGACGCCGACCCCGCTGGCGCGCGCGAGCCGGCCCGCATCGATGGCGAGGCCGTCGGAGACGTCGAGCATGGCGCTCGCGCCGGCGGCCGCGGCGACCGGGCCCAGCCCGATCGGCGGAACCGGCGCCAGCTGCGCCTCGACGAAGCGCGGCTCACGCAGTTTGAGGGCATCGGCCGCCGCCCGGTTCGGGACCCCGTGTGCATCCACACCGAACCGGAACAGCAGCCCGAGGCCGATGCCGGCATCACCCAGCCGGCCGGCATGGGCCACGACGTCGCCCGCCGTGGCGCCGGACCGCAGCACGGGCGGCCGGCCCTCGAGGTCGCCGAAGGCCGTGATCGACAGGGTGAGGGCATCGGAGGCGGACAGGTCGCCGCCCACCACACCGCAGCCGGGCGCCAGCGCTTCACAGCCGTCACGCAGCCCGTCGGCGATGCCGAGGATGACCGAGATCGGTGTCGACGGCGGAGCGGCGATCGCCACGACGAGGGCGGTGGGCCTGGCGCCCATCGCGGCGACGTCGGACAGGTTCGTCGCGGCGGCCTTCCAGCCCAGGTCGTGTGGCGTGGACCAGGCCAGTCGGAAGTCCGGGCCCTGGATCATCATGTCGCAGGTGACGACGAACCGGCCGTCGGGCGCGGAGAGCACGGCCGCGTCATCCCCCGGACCGAGCAACTCGGTGTCCGCATGCGGCAGCCTGGGGAAGATGCGGGCAAGCACCTCGCCCTCGCTGAGGTCGGCCAGGGTCTGGTCTGGCGCGGTCTGGTCGGGAGCTTTCGTCATGCTTCAAACGGTAACCTGAATACGATGACTCTCCAGTTCACCCACCCGCGCCGCCCCGGTCGCCGCACGGGCCCGGTTCCCCGCCGACGCGCCGCCGCAGCGCTGCTGCTCGCGGCCTCCGCCGTGCTGGTCACCGGCTGCGCCGCCGCGGTTCCCATGCAGCCGGCGGTGGATGCGGTGAACCCGGCCTGCGCCGACGTCATCGTGCGTCTGCCCACCACGGTGGCCGACCAGCCCGAGCGGGAAACCAACGCCCAGGCCACCGGAGCCTGGGGCGACCCCAGTGCGGTGCTGCTCACCTGCGGGGTCGAGGTGCCGGGCCCCACCACGCTGCCCTGCGTGAGCATCAACGGGATCGACTGGATCGAGGACGACTCCGAGGCGCCCAAGTACCGGTACACCACCTACGGCCGGGAGCCCGCCACCGAGGTGTACATCGACTCCGAACTGGTCAGCGGGTCCACCACCCTCGTCGACCTCTCCTCGGCGATCTCGAACATCCCCGCCACGAAGCAGTGCCTCGGCGCCGACGATGTGACCCTGCCCACCGAGACCCCCGCGCCCTGACGCTCGGGCGCCGGGACGCCGTGCGCAGGGTTCCGCCGTGGGCGGGACTCCGTCCACGGCGACACCGCCCGCGCCGCCGCATCCCCCCGGCGCCGACTTGCGGCAGAATGCCGCTTCGCCTCAGCGGAAGGGGCACACTGCGGCAACTCGCGGCGAACGCATCCGCCGACTTGCGGCAAACGCCCTCTTCGGCAGAGCCGAAGGGGGCGTTTGCCGCATCTGGACGGCGGCTCTAGTCGGTGATGATGGCGGCGGTGCGGCGGCGTCTGTGCGCCGCTCGGGCCAGGGCCACCTCGATGAGTTCGTCGATCAGCTGCGGGTAGGTGTAGCCGCTGGCCAGCCAGCAGCTGGGGAACATCGAGATGGGCGTGAAGCCGGGCATGGTGTTGATCTCGTTAATCACCCAGCCGTCGGCGGTGAGGAAGAAGTCCACCCGGGCCAGGCCGCTGGCGTCGATGGCCTCGAACGCCCGCACCGCGATGCGCTGCATCTCCGCCAGGTCGGCCGGGGCGAGATCGGCCGGGCAGACGAGGTCGATGCCCGCCGCGTCGAGGTACTTGGCGGCGAAGTCGTAGAAGTCGCGACCGGTGACCACGACCTCCCCGGCGACCGAGGCGTGTGCCGGGTCGCCGGGGCGGCCCTGCAGAACGGCGACCTCGAGTTCGCGGCCCACCAGGCCGGCCTCGATGAGCACCTTGTCATCTTCGGCGAGGGCCACGGCCATCGCCTCGGCCAGCTGGTCGGGGCTGGAGACCCGGCTCACGCCCACGCTGGAGCCGGCCCTTGCCGGCTTCACGAAGGCGGGCAGGCCGAGCTCGGTCAGCGCAGCGTAGGCCAGGTCGGGCGTGTCGGTCCAGTCGTCTGCGGTGACGGTGCGCCAGGGCGCGACGGCCAGCCCGGAGTGCTGCAGGACGGTCTTGGTGAAGTGCTTGTCCATGCCCAGTGCGGACGCGAGCACGCCGGAACCCACGAACGGCAGGTCGACGAGTTCAAGCATCCCCTGCACCGTGCCGTCTTCGCCGTACGGGCCGTGCAGGATGGGGAAGACCAGGTCGATCGAGCCGAGGCTGCGGCGGCCGGAGCCGTCCACGACGGTCAGCTCGCGGCTGGCCGCGCTGTCGGGCCAGAGCACCCGGCTGCCGTTGTCGATGACCTCGGGCAGGGCCGCTGCGGACAGCGTGAACTTGGTCGGGTCGTCGTCTTCGAGCACGAAGGCACCGTCGCGGGTGATGCCGACCGGGATGACCGTGTAGCGGTCCCGGTCAATTGCCGCGAGTACCCCGCCCGCTGTGGCGCAGCTGATCGAATGTTCGCTTGAACGCCCCCCAAACAGCAGCGCTACCGTGAGCTTGTCCGTCATCAATGGTCCTTTCACCCTGCGGTGCGCCGGAGTCAGTG
>Ga0247806_10001303_pt1 | contig 12458 bp, 11 predicted proteins | sample UWRJL059202B1_FD_179935 | JGI IMG/M metagenome (GOLD analysis project Ga0247806, IMG submission 179935) | Plant litter microbial communities from Arlington Agricultural Research Station in Wisconsin, United States - UWRJ-L059-202B-1 | ecosystem: Environmental > Terrestrial > Plant litter >... | reverse complement strand
GGGCTGGCGCAGGAGATGGTTCGGCTACGCTTCAGCGGCCAAGACCTTGACTCCGCCGCGCTCCGTCGCCATCTGGCGCAATCGGGTCATGACGTCTTAATGCGTGAGGTCGAGAAGGCGGCGGCAAAGTCCGGCGCGCCTTTCCTGGCTGCAGACAAGCCCCTCGGCGAGGCGCGGATCCGTTGGTCGCAGGCGTACGACGCGCTCACCCGTGTCGCCGCCTTGGAAGACGCTCTGTCTTCGGCACGTGGCGTGCCGGGGCAGGACGAGGCGTTCCGCCGGCTCAAGGCCGAGCGGGATGCGCTGCGTCGCGCGATCAAGACCGGAGAAATTTGGGAAGACAGTACGAGTTCGTAACCAACGACCTCGACACACGTTGTATTTGGCGGCGGGCCTGATCAGCCCTCCACCCGGAGAAGAGACTGTATGAGCGCCCAGACCGAGACGCAGGAAGCCGAAGTTCAGAGCGACGGCCCGCTGCTCGACCTTACCGACGCCGGCGTCAAGAAATTCATCAAGCAAGCCAAGGCCAAGGGCTATGTGACGATGGAGGAACTGAACAAGGTCCTCCCGTCCGAAGAGGTGACCCCCGACGCGATCGAGGACACCCTGGCCATGCTCAGCGAGATGGGCGTCAACGTCGTCGAGGCCGAGGAAGACGCCGAGCAGAAGGAAGGCGAGGGCGGCGAAGTCGCCGAGCGCGCTGAGAGCTCGGTCGCCGAAACGCCCGCAAAGGCCGCCTACGACCGCACCGACGACCCAGTGCGCATGTACCTGCGCGAGATGGGCTCGGTCGAACTGCTGAGCCGCGAGGGCGAAATCGCCATCGCCAAGCGCATCGAGGCCGGCCGCGACGCCATGATCTCGGGTCTGTGTGAAAGCGCGCTGACCTTCGAGGCCATCATGGTCTGGCGCGACGAGCTGGCGAACAACCGTATCCTGCTGCGCGAGGTCATCGACCTGGACGCTACCTACGGCGTGCTGAACCCCTCGTCCCTGCCGCACAACCAGCCGCCGGCCGGGACTGTCGTGGAAGAAGAAGCCGAGGAAGAACAAACGGCTAGCGGCGAAGAAAAGCCTGAGTCGGATGATGATGACGAGGACTTCGATGATGGCGGCGGGATGTCGATCTCGGCGCTGGAAGCCGAGCTGCGCGACGGGGTCATGGAAGTGCTGGACGCCATCGCGTCGGACTTCGGCGGCTTCCGCAAGCTGCAGGACAAGCTGGTCGAGGCGCGCCTGAAGGGCGAGGTCCTCAGCGCCAAGGACCAGAAGGCGTACGACACCCTGACGGCGACCATCTCGGGCCGCCTGAAGACGATGAAGCTGAACAACAACCGCATCGAGGCGCTGGTTGAGCAGCTGTACGCCATCAACAAGCGTCTGATGGGGCTGGAAGGCCGCCTGCTGCGCCTAGCCGACAGCTACGGCATCTCGCGTCCCGAGTTCCTGAAGGCCTACTTCGGCAAGGAGCTGAACCCGAACTGGGCCGAGACCGTCAAGGAAATGGGCGTCCGCTGGACCAAGTTCAGCGACAACGAATCCGCCCAGATCGCCCAGATCCGCGGCGACGTCGCCGCCGTGGCGACCGAAGCCGGCCTGCCCATCGACGACTACCGCCGCATCGTCCAGACGGTCCAGAAGGGCGAGCGCGAAGCCCGTCAGGCCAAGAAGGAAATGGTCGAGGCCAACCTGCGCCTCGTGATCTCCATCGCGAAAAAATACACGAACCGCGGCCTGCAGTTCCTCGACCTGATCCAGGAAGGCAACATCGGCCTGATGAAGGCGGTCGACAAGTTCGAGTACCGTCGCGGCTACAAGTTCTCGACCTACGCCACCTGGTGGATCCGTCAGGCGATCACGCGATCCATCGCCGACCAGGCGCGGACCATCCGCATCCCGGTGCACATGATCGAGACGATCAACAAGATCGTCCGCACCAGCCGCCAGATGCTGCACGAGATCGGCCGCGAACCGACCCCGGAAGAACTGGCCGAAAAGCTGGCCATGCCGCTGGAGAAGGTCCGCAAGGTCCTGAAGATCGCCAAGGAGCCGATCTCGCTCGAAACCCCGATCGGGGACGAGGAGGACTCGCATCTGGGCGACTTCATCGAGGACAAGAACGCCGTCCTGCCCATCGACGCCGCTATCCAGTCGAACCTGCGCGAGACCACCACCCGCGTGCTGGCGTCGCTGACGCCGCGCGAGGAGCGGGTCCTGCGGATGCGCTTCGGCATCGGCATGAACACGGACCACACGCTGGAAGAAGTCGGCCAGCAGTTCAGCGTCACGCGCGAACGGATCCGTCAGATCGAGGCCAAGGCGCTTCGCAAGCTGAAGCACCCGTCGCGGTCGCGCAAACTGCGGTCCTTCCTGGACAGCTGAGAATGACGAAGGGGCGGCTCGCAGGGCCGCCCCTTTTTCGTTGAGCCGATGAGCCGCAAGCACGTCAATCTGGGCCGCGCGCCCGCCAAGGGCGACCTCCCGACCAAGGTCTGCGCCGCCTGTGGCCTGCCGTTCACCTGGCGCAGGAAATGGGCGCGCGACTGGGATCAGGTGAAGTTCTGCTCGGACCGGTGCCGGGAGAAGGATCGCGCCTTGGTGATCCCCCATCCCCGCAAATCACCCTAGCGTCCGCCGGATGCGTCGCCTCGTTTCAGCCCTGACCGCCGTCCTGTTCATGGCGAGTTGCAGCCCCATGCTGCCTGAGCGCGGGCCGGCGCCGCCCCGATACCCCGCCGCGCCCTCGCGCACCGAGGCGCCGCTGGTGGGGGCGCTGATCGACCAGCCCATCGGCGGCGGCACCCGCGTCGCCGTGATCCGCGAGAGCGCCGAGCTGAGCCAGTGCGTGGCCCAGCTGACGGCCGCGCGGGTGACCTTCCGGCCCGTGCCCGACAAGGGCGACCCCCGGGCGTGCGGCCTGACGGCGGGCGGGGTGCTGGGTCCCGATATGGGCACCGTGGCGCGGATGGCGCCCGGCGATGTGGAGATGACCTGCCGCACGGCCCTGGCGCTGAGCATCTGGCGGCGACAGTCGGTCGAGCCCGCCGCGCGCGAAATCCTGGGCTCCGATGTGGTCCAGATCGATCACATGGGCGCCTACGCCTGCCGCAATGTGAACAACGGCGGCGTCAGCAACCGGATCAGCGCCCATTCGCAGGCGGCCGCGCTGGACTTCGCGGGCGTGCGCCTGCGTGACGGGCGGCGGATCAATGTCCGCGACGGCTGGACCGGCGGCGATGAGGCCGAACAGCGCTTCCTGCGCCGTATCCGCGACGACGCCTGTCGCATCTTCGGCACGACCCTGAGCCCCGACTACAACGCCGTCCACGCCGACCACCTGCATCTTGAAGCGACCGACACGCGCTTCTGCCGGTAGGGGCGACACCGCCGCGCGAGATGCATCCGCCTGCTCCAGGCAGCGGCGTGCAACCGGTTGCATTTTGTGACGCCGTTTGGCCACGGTCGATGCAGCTGATGAGGAGACACGAGAAGCCCTAGTGAGCGGGCCGTTCCGATGGGGGCGTCGCGGCGGGTGTTCCGCGTGGCGTGACGGTCGGGACGCTCAATCAGGAACGGACTTCACCCATGACCTCCAACACGCTCCCTCCGGCGCGCCATGCCGCGCGCCTGCGTCTGACGGTTTCCGCCGTCGCCCTGGCTTCGGGCATGATCGCCGCCGGCGGCGTCGCCGCGGTGGCCACCCCCGCCGCCGCCCAGTGCGTCGAAAACCCCGCCAACATCCACACTTGCGGCGGTCAAACGGACACGCCCATCGTGATCGTCGGCGGGACAAGCCCCGGCGTCTATACGACGCCGGGCTTCGGCGTGGACACCAGCGGCAACGGCAATGCCACGGCGCTCACGGTCAGCGGAACGGGACTGGTCAGCTACACGGACGTGGAAGACTCGGTGCTCTCCGGAGGCGGCCTCAGCCTTGAGACGACCGGAGCGGACGGCCTGTCAGACGGGGACATCTATGTGTTCTCGACCGGCTCCATCCTCGCCAATGAGGCGGCGGGTCTTCGGCTCGTGAATGCCGGCGGCGCCGACACCATCGCGGTGTGGTCGGGGGTGATCAGCAACCTGGGCGGATACGGGGTCGAGGCGAACGCGTCGGTCGGGTCGGGCGGGCTTACGCTGATCCTGGACACGGTCACGGCGCGAGACGACGCCGTGCGCGCCATATTCGAGGGCAGCGGCTTTGTTGACGTCACGCTGGAAGGGCCGGTGATCAGCCAGACCGGGGCGGGCGTCCTGATCGAGTCCCTCGGTGGGACCGGCGACGGCATCCGGCTTCGAACCACCGACGTGTTTGGCGGAACCTACGGTCTCAATGTGGTCAATCAGGGGACTGGCTTTACCCAGGTGGTCTCGACGGGCTCCGTGACCGGCCTCACCGAAGGCGGTGTGCGCGTCTCCACCGGCGCCGGGACTACAGGCATGGACATCGCCGTCAACGAGGTGACGAGCGAGGAGATCGCGGTCTTCGGTCGGAATTTCGGTGGGGGCGACACGACCATCACGGCGACGGGGACCGTCACCTCAACGGGTAATTTCGCCATCCAGGGCTTCAACGCCAATGTGAACAGCCACGACCTCATCATCACCGCCGTCGACGTCTCGGGCCACTCCAGCATCGTGGCGGAGAACTACGGCACGGGCGCGACCCGGATCGTGGCGACCGGCCTTCTGTCCGCCTACGGACAGGAGGGGGTGTGGGCGCAGAACGATGTGAACGCCACGGACGTCACCGTGGATGTGAACGCGATCGAGGCGGCCGAGAACGGCGTGCTGATCGAGAACCTCGGGACCGGCCTGACTGCGTTGCGCGCGACCGGCGCCATCAATGCAACGAACCAGAACGGCATCCGGATCGTGACCGGCGCGGCGTCCAGCGACGTCACCGTGGAGGCCGTCGACGTTCGCGGCCGGACCAGCGGCATTTCCATCGAGAACGGGGGGCTTGGGTCCACCACGGTCTTCGCGACCGGCGATGTCGCGGGTCTCGAGATCGGCTCGGCGGGCATCTGGATCAACACCGGGGCCGACACGACCGAGATCACGGTCGTTGCCGCGACCGTCGAAGGGCAGGAAAGCGGGATCGAGGTCACGAACGGCGGGACCGGCGATACCTTCATCCGGAGTACAGACCTGGTCTCGGGCGATGACTACGGCATCTTCGCCCGTAACGGCGTGAACGCCACTGACCTTTCGATCCGGGCGGTCGATGTCCAAAGCGGCAAGGATGGAATCTGGGCGCAGAGTTTCGGCACGGGCGGAATAGACATCGTCGCGACGGGTACGGTCGTGGCCACCGACATCGGCATCACCGCGCACGCCGAGCTGACTTCAGGTGACGTCTACATCGATGCCAATACCGTCACCGGCGGCGCGCTCGGCATCGGCATCACCAATCATGGCAACGGCATGAATACGGTGATCACGCGCGGACTGGTGGAAGGCAGCGTCCATGCGCTCTTCGTCAACTCGCTCGGGACGCAGGACTCCTACATTTATAACTCGGGGGTGATCCGCAACAGCTCGACCCTGTCGAGCGATCTGGCGATGAGGGTTTCGGGCGGTTACGTCGAGATCAACAACTCCGGTCAGCTGCTCGGGGGGATCGATTCCTCCGCCGAAGAGAGCCTGACCACCAACCTGGGCGTCTGGAACAACACCGGCGGCTTCAGCGAGTTTACCGGCGCGAACGATCAACTGGTCAACGGGGGACTGATCATCGCCCGCTCGGACACCGCGACCCTCGACACCACGACCTGGCTTGGGCTGGAGGTGTTCGAGAACGCCGCCGCCCTGACCCTGCGGGACGGCGGCGCCGGCGATGTCCTTCAGACCTCGGCCAACAGCGTCTTTTCCGAAGGCTCCACCTTGGGCGTTGATATCGGCGGAGTGAACGGCTCGGACATGTTCTTCACCAGCGGGACGCTGGAACTCCAGGAGGGCAGTCAGCTAAGCGTTGACGTGGTCGGGCCCCTGACCCTGAACACCCAATATGTCGTTGCGGCCGCCTTCGGTGGCCTGACGGGCGAGTTCGTTTTCGACGACGTGATGCTGACGGCCTTCGCCGGTCTGCGCGACGGCTACACGGACCAGACCGCCTACATCGAGTTCGTGCAGTTGAAGGCGCTCGCCGAGGCCGGGATCACGCCGAACCAGAAGGAAACAGCGGCCGGCGCCGACAGCCTGCCCGACGGTAATCCGGTCAAGGACGCCCTGTTGCTGCTGCCGGATGATGCGGCGGCGATCGACGCTTTCGACCAGTTGTCCGGGGAGATTCATCCGACGGCGCGCACGGTCATGATCGAGGACAGCCGCCTGATCCGGGACGCGGCTCTGGGACGGCTGGCGGACGGCGAGCCGGGGAGCGCGGTCTGGGGCCGTCTGATCGGCGATGAAGGCGTGAACTTCGGCGACGACAACGCCGCCCGCGCTGATCGCGACGCCAGCGGCATTCTGGCGGGTGCTGACTATGGGCTCGGCGGCGGAGTCACCGCTGGCATCGCCTTGGGCTGGGTCGAGACGGACGTGGAAGTCGAGCGCCGCGCCAGCCTCGCGACGGTCGAGAGCTTCCATGGTCTGGCCTATGTCGGGGGCCGCTTCGGCGCCTGGGGCGTACGGGCGGGGATCGGCTATGCGGAGGCGTCCACTGGAACCGAGCGCGTCGTCGGCTTCCCCGGCTTCGCCGCCGCCCTGGACGCGGAGTACGACGGCTCTGTGATGCAGGGCTTCGTCGAGGTCGGCTATCGCCTGCCGGCGCGCGGCGGGCATGTGGAGCCGTTTGTGAACCTGACGGCGCTGCGCGCCGAGACCGACGCCTTCACCGAGGCCAGTGGTCCGGCCGCCCTTTCGGGCGATGCGATCAAACAGGATGTGGCGCTCTCGACTCTGGGTCTGCGGTTCGAGACCAACCGCATGGGGGCCTTCTCGATGCGCGGCGTTGTCGGTTGGCGTCATGCCTGGAACGATCTGGAGCCCGTGGGACTGCACGCTTTCGACGGTGGCGAGACGTTCACAGTGCTCGGTGCGGCCCAATCCGACGACGCGGCCGTCACCAATCTGGAGGCGCAGTGGCGACTGGGCGGCAACGTGACCTTCGCCATCGCCTATGACGGCGTCCTGGGCGCCGACAGCCGCGATCACGCCATCACCGGGGGCTTCAAGGTCGTCTTCTGACGATGCAGGGCTCCGGCGGTCAGGTCCGTCCTGAACCTGGCCGGCCCCCCGGGCGGTGTTCAAACCCGCCCGGGGGGATGATCCGCCCTCGTCTCCTTTCCCCCGGGGACGAGGGCGCTTGTTAGGACCGCCGTAACCGCGCAGGCACAGTCTGCGGCACGGGCGCGGTCGGCCCGAGGATTCCGATCTATGTCTGACAAATTCGCGCGGAGGCTCAGTCTGGCGCTAAAGGCCCTGTCGATGAGCCGCGGACGGCTGGCGTCGGAACTGGGCGTCGACAAGTCGCTGGTGGGGCGCTGGGCGTCGGGAAGCACCCGGCCGTCGGCCTATAATCTGGAGCGCCTGACCCACCATCTGGCGGGCAGGCGACCCGGACTGACGCTGCTGGACTGGGAGCGGGATCTCCCGGATTTCGCGGCTCTGTTCGGCGTCGAACTGGCGCCGGAGGGCGTGGAAGTGGCCAACGGCGGGTTGTCCGGCGCCCTGCGGGACGTGGTGCGCCACTCGGTCGAGTCCCAGGTCGCGGCGTACGAGGGCTTCTGGCGCTCCACCCATGCTTCGGTTTTCGAGCCGGGACGCTTCTGCCAGCAATACGGCCTGATCCGCCATGAAGAGGACGGCGCCCTCAAGTTCGAGATCGGCGCCGACGGAATCCGTTACGGTGGCGTGATGTTCGCGGTGGAGGGGCAGGTGTTCGCCATCGCCAGCGACAGCGTGAGAGGCGTGCCGTCCTTCCTGATTCTGAACGTGGTCGCCATGCCCAAGATCAGTCTGCTGGACGGACTGTTGATCGCCGCCAGCAGTGCGCTTCGCGTGCCGACCGCCTATTCGATCATCTTCGAGCGGATCGGGGACCTGTCGGGAGATCGGGCCGTCGACGACGCGCAGGCTTCGACGTTGATGGAGCGGCCGGAATTCGTCGAGGATCCCGAAAGCCTGCCGGAGGTCGTGCGCCGACACCTGCTCCGGGACTTCGGCCCTGAAGCCGCCGCCCAGGGCGGCGAGATGATGCTGACGGCCTCCCTGACCCCACGCCTTGCCCAGATCATGGCCCTGAGCAAGCGTGGGGCCTGAGGGTCAGTTCTCCGCGATCACCTCGAACCCCGCGTAGATCATGCGCTTGCCGTCGAAGGGCGGCTCATGGCCCATCAGGCGGTCGTCCTGCATCAGCTTTTCCCAGCCCGCGTCGCGGGTGGCCTTGTCCGGCCAGGTGATCCAGCCGACGGCGACGGTCTCGCCGTCCGCAAGGGCCACGGCGCGTTTGAAGTCGGTGATCTTGCCGTCCGGAACGTCCTCGCCCCAGGTCTCGGTGACCGACAGGGCGCCCACTTCGCGGAACAGGGGCGAGGTGACGGCGGAGTGCTCAAGATAGGCGTCCTTCCGGGCGGTCAGCACGGGGATGACGGTGATGTCGACGAAGGGCACGGGGTCTTTCCTTCCTTGGGGGCGCTAACGCTCGGCCCGCGGGGCCTCGCTGCCTGAGCGCATGGTTGTGGCGCTACCGCTTGGCCTGCGGGGCCTCGCTGCCTGCGCGCCTGTTGTTGGCGCTAACGCCCGACGCGCGGCGCCTTGCGAGCGATAGCGCCCTTGCATAACGCACCTCAGCGCGGATCGACAGCCGGGCGAACACCGGTCATCCTGCGGTTAACCACGCTGGAGGCCGCGCCATGATCAATCCGGGTCATCTGAAACGCCGTCTGGGCCAGTACGCCGCCGTCTGGGTGGGGGCCTTTGTGCTGGCGGGCGCGGGGGTCTGGCTGGCCGCGGTGTTCGTGGACCTGATGGACGCCGCCGATCTGGTGCTGCCGGCGGCCATGCTGGGGGTGGTGCTGATGCTGGGCTGGGGCGTGATCGCCAGCCTGCTGTCGCGCGAGACCCTGGGGACCAAGCTGGCGGTGCTGCTGCTGGCGGCGTTGCTGGCGCTGCCGCTGCTGTGGGCGCCGGTGTCGGCGGCGGTGGCCATCGCCTTCTTCGCCGACCGCTCGATCGAATACTCCCAGGCCTATGCCGCCTTCCAGATCGGGGTGGCGCGGCTGCTGTTCCCGATCAGCGCGGCGATCGGCGACGGCGACCTGTTCGGCCGGGTGTGGACGGCCTTCCAGTGGGTGTCGAGCGTGGTCGGCTTCTTCTCCGCCCTGGCGAACATCTGGCCGGCGATCCGGCGACTGCTGGGGCCCGAGCCGGCGGAGGTCTAGGCCAGGATATCCAGCAGGTCGCCGGTCATGCGGTCCGCGGTCTTCAGCACAGCGACATTGGCCTTGAGCGCCAGTTCGGACTGCAGCCGCTCGACGGTTTCGCCCGCCAGATCGGCGAGGGGATCGCGCGCGGTGCGTCCGGCGCTGGCGGCGAAGCGGGCGGTGGCGTCGGCGATGCCCGAGGCGGCGATGGCGAAGGCGGACATGGCGGGCTCCCGTGACGTGGAGAGTGTGCGGGACAAGCCCTTACCGCCCCGCTGACAGGGATGGTGAACGCTTGACCGCACGCCGTTCCGGGCGGAACGTCCAGCCCATGACCAGCCAGCCCGCCCCCGGCGAACGCTATCAGTCGTTCAGCCAGTTCTATCCGTACTACATCCACGAGCACTCCAACCGGACCTGCCGGCGGATCCACATCGTGGGCAGCGCCCTGGTGATCGGGGTGGCCGTGCTGGCGCTGGTGACGCTGAACGCCTGGTGGCTGCTGGCGATGCCGTTGGTCGGCTACGGCTTCGCCTGGGTGGGCCATTTCTTCTTCGAGAAGAATCGGCCGGCGACGTTCCAGTACCCGCTGTGGAGCCTGATGGGCGACTGGCGGATGTTCTTCGAGACCGTCTCCGGCAAGCGAAAATTCTAGGGGCGGCCTGACCGCGCTCAGGGTCTCCGACGCCAGCCCGCGTCATAGGCGCGGCGGACGGCCGGGGGCATGGCCCACATCAGCTGGGCCCGCATGGTCGCCGGGCAATAGCTCGGGTCGGCGCGGCGGTGATAGGGCGTGACCACCGCCGCATGGTCCCGGCAGTAGTCGGCGGCGGCGCGGGCGACGCGGACGACCAGTTCGTCCTGGTCCGCCGGGCGACGCAGGTTCAGATCGCTCCAGACGACACGGGCCTGGGGGGCGGGCGGATCGTCATGGGCCACGGCGGCCGTGGCGGGGCAGGCGGCGAGCAGCAGCCCGCAAACGATGGCGAGGGGTCGCATCGGGTATCTCCGGTTATGGGGTGAAGGTCCTGCCGTCAGGCAAGGGGGTGGCGTGACGCCGTGGAAGCGGCGTGGACGAAGGCGTTCAGAAAGCGGGGATCAGGTCAGTCGGACATCACGTCGGCGGCCTGCTGATCCAGGTCGTCGGCTTCCTGGCGAAGCGACCCGGCCTGTTCCCGGAGGCTGCCGGCCCGGTCGGCGGATTCTTCGGACGGGGAACGATCCTGCTCGATCCGCCGGGCGTCCGCGTCCATCCGGACGGCGTCGGCGCGGAGTCGACCGGCGCCCTCCCGCAGCCCGGCGGCGATCGCCTCCCGCGGGGGCGGCGGTGGATCCGAGGCGATGGGCATGGGAAGCGGAAGGGGCAGGGGCATGGACGCCACATCGACCTGCATGTCCGCGCGGACGTCGAGGTTCATATCCATGTCCATCTGCGTCGGCAGAACGAGCAGGTTCTGCAACTCGGCCTCCATCTGGCGGTCCTCCTCCTCGCTCAAGGGCGTGAGGGTGGCGGGATCGCGGGCGGCCAGCTCGCGGGCCTGGACGCGGAGGTTCAAGGCCTTGTCGGTGAGCTTGTCGATTTTCCGCAGCATCCCGGCGCGCTCTTCCGGGTCGGACACGAGACGCATCTGCCGATGGATCTGGGCGGCGCCGGCTTCCAGGGCGCGGGCGCCGGCCTCGAACATCGCCAGCCCGCGGTCACGCTGGCGGATCACGGCGGCGAGGGCGTTTGGGGACAGGGACCGGGCCCGCGTCGGGTCGGCGGGCGCCGTCAGGGCGTCGGGCATCAGGGCGACGACGGCCGCCGCGGTGGTGGGGGCAGGATCCGGCGTCGGAGCAGCGGCGGGTCGCAGGGCGGCGGGCAGAGCTTTCGGCGCCCACTCCAGCGCGGCCAGAGGGACCGCCATGCCGACGCAGGCGACCACGGCGACGGCGGTGGCCCACGGACGGCCCCTGCCGCGCGAGGCGTCCAGCACGGCGGCGACACGTCCCGCCAGGTCGCTGGACGGACCCGCCATGCCGAGGGCGGCATGCGGGCGGGCGCCGCGGGCCATGGCGACCAGGGCGTCGGCATAGTCGGTCCGATCAATGAGACGCACGGCCCAGGCGTCGGCGGCGTGTTCCGACTGGCGCGCCAGTTCCGTCTGCAGACGCCAGACGAACGGATTGAACCACAGCACGGCGACGAGGGCGTGCGACAGGATCAGAAACAGCCAATCATGGTGGCGGATGTGCCCCATCTCGTGCGTCAGGACAGCGTCGGCGCGGTCGGGCCGTGACAGGGTCGCGGGGTCGATCAGGATGACGCCGCGCGGCCAGCTCCAGCTGAGCGGCGAGGCGACCCGGGCCGAGACCTTGAGGCGTGGACGGCGGCCGCCGGCGACGGCGCGGTCCAGGGCGGCGCGCCAGAGCGGATCGGTCACAGGCGTCGCTCGACGGGTCCACAAGACCAGCGTCGCCACACCGCCCAGCAGGCGCAGGGTCAGGGCCGCGACGCCCGTCAGCCAGACGATGGCGAGGACCGTCAGGGGGCTGATACGAGGCGAGGGCGTGGTGGACGCCGGCGCGGCGGATCGGACAGGCGCGGCTCCGGCGGGCAGGCCGGGGATCGGCGCCACGTTCGGGACGGGCCCGGGTCGTGGCGTCGCGTTGGGGGCGGGTCCGGATACAGGCTCGATCCGCGCAATGGCCGGAGCCTGGATCCGCAGCGCCGGAACCAGCGCCGTGAGCAACGGCAGGGCCAGGACGACCACGACTCCGAGGCGCAGCAGGGCGACGCGCTCGGTCGCCGGACGGGATCGTAGCAGGGCGGTGGCGGCGAGGACCAAGGCGGCGACCACCGCCGACTTCCACGCCAGATCGAAGGCGAGGGCGGTCATTGTCCGCGCTCCCGGGCCTGGTCGATGGCCTTCTGAAGGGCGTCGAGCTCTTCGTCCTTGAGGGTTTCGGTCATGCCCAGCAGAGCGGTGGCGGCGCTGGCGGCGGAGCCGTCGAAGAAGGTGCGGACCAGCCGCTGCAGCGCGCCCTCGGCGACCGAGGCGGCGGCGGGCGCGGGGGAATAGACATAGGCTTGGTTGACGGTCTGGT
>Ga0247806_10001302_pt1 | contig 12468 bp, 12 predicted proteins | sample UWRJL059202B1_FD_179935 | JGI IMG/M metagenome (GOLD analysis project Ga0247806, IMG submission 179935) | Plant litter microbial communities from Arlington Agricultural Research Station in Wisconsin, United States - UWRJ-L059-202B-1 | ecosystem: Environmental > Terrestrial > Plant litter >... | reverse complement strand
TCGACGCGAAACAGATCGCGACCCTTGAAGACCTGCTTCGCCGGCTCGCGCCTCCGGCAGACGCCGCCTAGCGCGTCGCGCCCGGCTTCCATTTGATGTCGCCCGCGCCGTTGGCGTTGGCCCGGCGGGCGGCAACGAACAGATGGTCGGACAGGCGGTTCAGGTAGCGGACAGCCGCCGGTGTCACCGCCTCGCCGCTCTCGACCAGCCTTATCGCCTCGCGCTCGGCCCGCCGCGCCACGGTGCGCGCCAGATGCAGATGGGCCGACAGGGGCGCCCCGCCGGGCAGGATGAAGCTGTCCAGCGCCTTCAGGCTCTCGTTCATCCAGTCGATTTCCTGCTCCAGCCGCTCGACCTGGCTGTCGAGGATGCGCAGGGCCTCCCATTTGGGCGCGGGCTCCAGTGGCGTGGCCAGATCGGCGCCCAGGTCGAACAGCTCGTTCTGGATACGGCCCAGCATCGCGTCGATGCGGTCGTTCTGGCCCGAATGCAGGCGGGCCACGCCGATGACGGAGTTCAGCTCATCCACCGCGCCATAGGCCTCGACCCGGCGATCGCTCTTGGAGACGGTCGCGCCCGACGCCAGCCGCGTCTGCCCGCCGTCGCCCGTCCGCGTGTAGATCTTGTTCAGGACCACCATCGGATCAGGCTCCGTGCGTGGACTTCCACCACATGCCCGCGACCAGAAGCACCACCGCCACCGCCTGCAGGGCGACGCGCAGCCGCATCAGCTTGTTGGAGCGGGAGCGGGCCTCCGGTCCCTCCTTGTAGAGTTGGCGCAGACCGAGGCCCAGGGTGACGGCCACGGCGAAGATGGCGAGGGCGATGAGGATGTCGAAGGGGTTCATGGCCGCAATCTAGGCCCGACGCCCCGCAGAGGCCAGCACCGGACGGTCGCACCCATGGCTAAGCCGTTGGTCATCTTTTCGTGTTCCAACGTTCGCTTCCGAGGGGGCCTATGACCGACCGCGCGATCCGCAATCTGGCCCACCTGCGCCGCTCGGCCTCGACCGCGCGAGTGCTGAACCTGCTCAAGGTGGCGACCGAGCACGGCCATGAGGCCGAATGGCGCGAGCGACCGATCTTCCGCACCCCGGCGCTGAACAGCGCCCTGATCATCAAGCACCGCCTGCGTCGCGACGAGCTGGACGCTTTCCACCTGCGCCGCCAGGTGGCGACCAAGGTGGTCATCCCCATCGACGCCGACGACCTGAAGACCGGCGGCCGTTTCGTCTTCGTCGACCAGCGCGGTTTCGAACGGATGATGCAGGAGGCCTTCGGGCTGGAGTCCGAACACCCGGACCTGCAGACCCTGCGGCTCATGGACGCCCTGCCCTCGCTGGACCCCTTCCTCCTGCGTGAACAGCTCAGGCGCGCCGGGATCGAGCCCGCGCCCTGTTATTTCTCGATCAGCGACGGCGACCTGGCCCGGATGGTTCAGTTCGTCGAGGCCGAAATCCGGCCCCTGGTCACCCTGAGCTTCGGCGACGACGTCGAGGCGGTGGGCTCGACCCGTCGTCTGGCCGGCAAGATCCTGTCCAACGACCCCGGCGACCGCATGGAGGCGCTGCGCCAGACCCTGCACCTGAAGCCGGAGGAGTATCAGGAGGGCATCTTCTGCTGGAAGGGCTTCCTCTACTACAAATGGGTGCTGGCCAGCCTGATGGAGGACATCGGCGGCGTGGCGGAGGCCGTCGCCACCGTGAAACCCATCGGCAAGGTCGACCGCAATTCGCGCGAGTATCTGGATCGCGGCCGGCAGGTCCTGCGCGACCGGATCGTCACGGTTTGCGACGATGTGTCCAGGACCCTGCGCATCTATGACAACGCCTATTCGGCTTTGACCGAAGACGCCCGCCCCGGCGCCTTCCGCGACTTCCTGCTGCAGGCGCCGCGCCTGTTCACCCGGCTGGGCGAACAACTGGGCGCAATCCAGCATGTGGTCAGCTTCTGGCGCTTCCGATTCAGTCCCGGCGCAGCGCCGGTGGGGGTGGACGAACTGATCGACGTCTTCATGGACTTCGAGACGGGCCTGGCCGACCGCGATCAGGAACTGGGCCAGCGCCACCTCGCCGCCTAGGAAACGAAAAAGGCCGGAAGCATCTGCTTCCGGCCCTCTTCAACTCAACTGTCGTTTACGCTCGCCTCAGGAAGTGAGGACGCGGCCCGCGCTCACGCAGCGAGCGACCGCGTCGCGAGCGATAGCGCGGCTTAATACCGATAATGATCCGGCTTGAACGGCCCCTCGGTCGGGACCGAGATGTAGTCCGCCTGTTCCCTGGACAGGGTCGTCAGCTTCGCGCCCAGCTTGGCCAGGTGCAGGAAGGCGACCTTCTCGTCGAGGTGCTTGGGCAGGGTGTAGACCTGGTTCTGGTAAGCCTTGGCGTTGGTCCACAGCTCGATCTGGGCCAGCGTCTGGTTGGTGAAGGACGCCGACATCACGAACGACGGGTGACCCGTGGCGTTGCCCAGGTTCACCAGACGGCCTTCCGACAGCAGGATGATCTTCTTGCCGTCCGGGAACTCGACGTGGTGCACCTGCGGCTTGATCTCGTCCCACTTGAAGTTCTTCAGGCCCGCGACCTGAATCTCGCTGTCGAAGTGGCCGATGTTGCAGACGATGGCGTTGTTCCGCATCTGCCGCATGTGCTCGACGGTGATGACGTCCTTGTTGCCGGTGGCGGTGACGAAGATATCCGCGTCGGCGGCGGCCTCGTCCAAGGTCACGACCTCATAGCCTTCCATCGCGGCCTGCAGGGCGCAGATCGGATCGACTTCGGTGACCTTCACGCGGGCGCCGCCCTGACGCAGCGAGGCGGCCGAGCCCTTGCCCACGTCGCCGTAGCCGCAGACCACAGCCACCTTGCCCGACAGCATCACGTCGGTGCCGCGGCGGATGGCGTCGACCAGCGATTCACGGCAGCCGTACAGGTTGTCGAACTTGGACTTGGTGACGCTGTCGTTGACGTTGATGGCGGGGAACGGCAGCTCGCCGCGCTCGGCCATCTGGTACAGACGGTGGACGCCGGTGGTGGTCTCTTCCGACACGCCGCCGATGGCGTCACGGATGGCCGAATAGAAGCCCGGCTTCTCGGCGATGTAGCGCTTCATCACGGCGAAGAGGGCTTCCTCCTCCTCGTTCTGCGGGTTCGACAGCACCGAGATGTCCTTCTCGGCCTTGGGCCCGAGCACGCACAGCAGGGTAGCGTCGCCGCCGTCGTCGAGGATCAGGTTCGGATAGCCGCCGTCAGCCCATTCGAAGATCTTGTGGGCGTAGTCCCAGTACTCGACCAAGGTTTCGCCCTTGGTGGCGAACACCGGCGTGCCCGAGGCGGCGATGGCGGCCGCGGCGTGGTCCTGGGTCGAGAAGATGTTGCACGAGGCCCAGCGGACCTCGGCGCCCAGTGCTTCCAGCGTCTGGATCAGCACGGCGGTCTGGATGGTCATGTGCAGCGACCCGGCGATGCGGGCGCCCTTCAGGGGCTGGGCCGCGCCGTATTCGGCCCGCAGCGCCATCAGACCGGGCATTTCGGTCTCGGCGATCGCGATTTCCTTGTTGCCGAAGTCGGCAAGCGAAATATCGCGCACGATATAGTCGGTCATGGGTCGGTCCTGATCGTGGGTTTACGCGGCCTATAGACTGACGGACGGCTCGCGGCAAGAAACACATAAGGATATCCTTATATCTCCCTCTCTTGGCGCGGGCGAACGGCGGCGCTAGGAACCGGCGCCATGACCCGTGACCTCGCCGCCCCCCGCCACGACTGGACGCTTGAAGAGGTGGAGGCGCTGTTCGCCCGCCCCTTCATGGAGCTGGTCTATGACGCCGCCACCGTACACCGGCGCTGGTTCGATCCATCCGAGGTGCAGAAGAGCCAGTTGCTGTCGATCAAGACGGGCGGCTGCGCCGAGAACTGCGGCTACTGCTCGCAATCGGCCAGCTTCAAGACCGGCCTGAAGGCCGAGAAGCTGATGGAGACCTCCGCCGTGCTGGCCGAGGCCATGGCGGCCAAGGCGGGCGGCGCCTCGCGCTTCTGCATGGGCGCGGCCTGGCGCGAACTGAAGGACCGCGACACCCCGAAGCTGGCGGCCATGATCTCGGGCGTGAAGGCGCTGGGACTGGAGACCTGCGCGACCCTGGGCATGCTGACCGCCGATCAGGCCAAACAGCTGAAGGCGGCGGGTCTGGACTACTACAATCACAACCTCGACACGGGGCCTGACTACTACGCCGAGGTGGTGACCACCCGGACGTATCAGGATCGTCTGGACACGCTGGAACATGTGCGGGACGCGGGCATGTCGACCTGCTGCGGCGGCATCGTCGGCATGGGCGAGGCGCGGCGCGACCGGGCGGGCCTGCTGCACGCGCTGGCGACCCTGCCGGTCCACCCCGACAGCCTGCCGGTCAATGCGCTGGTGCCCGTCACCGGCACACCGCTGGGCGACCGCGTGAAAAAGGCGGGCGAGATCGATCCGATCGAATTCGTCCGCACCGTCGCCGTGGCCCGGCTCGTCTGTCCCAGGGCCATGGTGCGCCTGTCGGCCGGCCGCGAGACCATGAGCCCCGAGATGCAGGCGCTGTGCTTCCTGGCGGGCGCCAACTCCATCTTCGTGGGCGGCAAGCTGTTGACCACCCCGAACCCTGAACAGGACGAGGACGCCCGGCTGTTCGCCCTGCTGGACCTCAAGCCGATGCAGCCCATGGCCGCCGAAGTCGCCGCCTGAAACGCGAACCGCCCCTCCGCGTGAGCGAAGGGGCGGTCGATGTCCGGTCTGATCTGAAAATCAGCGCGTGTAATAATAATCCGCGATTTCGCAGACATTGATACGGAAGCGCGTCAGTTCCTGGCCGTTGGTGAAGCGCGCCTTGAAGTCATAAAGGCAGGCGCCCGAGCCGTCGTCGATGTTCATCGTGACGCTGGCGCCGTTGGCCAGAACGCCCGAACCCAGCATGTCTTCTTCCCAGTCATCGACGCGCGAATCCGAGGCGTAGAAATGGGTCATGGTCCAGCCCGTCTGGTTGTGGACGCGGACCCGACGGTTCTGGCCGTCGCGCGACTGGACCAGAATGGTGGCGACCGGCTCGGCGGCCAGACGCGGCTCGGCGGCGGTGGCCGAGGCGGTTCCGAAGGCGGCGGCGAGAAGAGCCGCGCCGCAAATGAGGTTGATCGTCTTTTTCATGTCATGTCTCCCCGAGCCGTCCCCCGGCTCCTGATAACACCGTAATGCAGTCCATTTTGCTTGTCGTCTCCTGACGGAGCCTGACGACTGAATCGCCCAAAGGCCTTGCAGGCGGGGGGGTGTTTCCCATATCGGCGTCAATCCCCGGAAAACCCCGCAACGCGTGGGGCTTTCCATAAACCACCAAACCCTGAAATCGGGGGCAGTCACGCGCGGCGCTTCGCTTTAAAAGGCCGCCGCACCGCCCGCTGAGATGGAGTGAAAGACTGAGCATGGCCAAGATCATCGGCATCGACCTGGGCACCACCAATTCGTGCGTGGCCGTCATGGACGGCAAGAACCCCAAGGTCATCGAGAACGCGGAAGGCAACCGCACGACCCCGTCGGTCGTCGCCATTCAGGACAGCGGCGAGGTTCTGGTCGGCCAGCCCGCCAAGCGTCAGGCCGTGACCAACCCCACCAACACCTTCTTCGCCATCAAGCGCCTGATCGGCCGCGCCTTCACGGATCCCGTGGTGGCCAAGGACAAGGACATGGTGCCCTATGACATCGTCAAGGGACCGACCGGCGACGCCTGGGTGAAGGCCCACGGCAAGGACTATTCGCCCCAGCAGGTGTCCGCCTACACCCTCGGCAAGATGAAGGAGGCCGCGGAGGCTTACCTCGGCGAGACCGTGACGCAGGCCGTCATCACCGTGCCCGCCTATTTCAACGACGCCCAGCGTCAGGCGACCAAAGACGCCGGCAAGATCGCCGGTCTGGAAGTCCTGCGCATCATCAACGAGCCGACTGCGGCGGCCCTGGCCTATGGCCTGGACAAGAACGACGGTCAGAAGATCGCCGTCTATGACCTGGGCGGCGGCACCTTCGACGTCTCGATCCTGGAGATCGGCGACGGCGTCTTCGAGGTGAAGTCGACCAACGGCGACACCTTCCTGGGTGGCGAGGACTTCGACCTGCGTCTGGTCGACTACCTGGCCGACGAGTTCAAGAAGGAGCAGGGCGTCGACCTGCGCTCGGACAAGCTGGCCCTGCAGCGCCTGAAGGAAGAGGCCGAGAAGGCCAAGAAGGAGCTGTCCTCGACCACGTCGTACGAGGTCAACCTGCCGTTCATCACCATGAACGCCTCGGGCCCGCTGCACCTGAACATCAAGCTGTCGCGCGCCAAGCTGGAAGCCCTGGTCGAAGACCTGGTCCAGCGCACCATCGAACCCTGCGCCAAGGCGCTGAAGGACGCGGGCCTGAAGGCCTCGGACATCGATGAAGTGGTGCTGGTCGGCGGCATGACCCGCATGCCCATGGTTCAGGAAGCCGTGAAGAAATTCTTCGGCAAGGAACCGCACAAGGGCGTGAACCCGGATGAGGTCGTGGCGCTGGGCGCCGCGGTTCAGGCCGGCGTGCTGCAGGGCGACGTCAAGGACGTGCTGCTGCTGGACGTGACCCCGCTGACCCTGGGCATCGAGACCCTGGGCAAGGTCTTCGACCCGCTGATCGAGCGCAACACCACCATCCCGACCAAGAAGTCCAAGATCTACTCGACCGCCGACGACAACCAGTCGGCCGTGACGATCCGGGTCTTCCAGGGCGAGCGCCCGATGGCCGAGGACAACAAGCTGCTGGGTCAGTTCGACCTGATGGGCATTCCGCCCTCGCCGCGCGGCATGCCGCAGATCGAGGTCACCTTCGACATCGACGCCAACGGCATCGTGCACGTCACGGCGCAGGAGAAGTCGACGGCCAAGGAGATGTCGATCCGCATCCAGGCCAACGGCGGCCTGTCGGACGCGGACATCGACAAGATGGTCAAGGAAGCCGAGGCCAATGCCGCGGCTGACAAGGTCCGCAAGGAGATGGTCGAGGCCCAGAACTCGGCTGACGCCCTGATCCACTCGACCGAAAAGGCCCTCGCCGAGCACGGCGACAAGGTCGGCGAACCCGAGAAGACCGCGATCCAGACCGCCCTGGACGACCTGAAGGCCGCCCGCGAAGGTTCGGATCCGGAAGCCATCCGTGAGAAGACCAATACCCTGGCCCAGGCCTCGATGAAGCTGGGCGAGGCCATGTACGCGGCCCAGAACGCCGCCGGCGCCGAAGGCGGCGAGGCCGAGAAGCCCGCCGACGACGGCGTGGTCGACGCCGAGTTCGAGGAAGTCTCGGATTCCGACGACAAGAAGAGCGCGTAAGCCACAGGCCGCGCGCAATCGCTGAGGCCCCGCTTGTCCTTCGACGGGCGGGGCCTTTTTCTGGAACTTGCATCACACGATCGGACGCCCATGTCAGTCCGGTCACCGCTGCGCCCGAGACGCCGAAAACTGGCGCAGGGCGGGGCGAGAGTAAGAGGACGAACGCCGGATGGCGCGAGACTATTACGAGATTCTGGGGGTCGAGCGGACCATCGACGCGCCGGGCCTGAAATCGGCCTATCGCAAGCTGGCCATGCAGCACCACCCTGACCGCAACGGCGGCTCGGAAGAATCGATGGCGATCTTCAAGGAGATCTCCGAGGCCTACACGGTCCTGTCCGACGACCAGAAGCGCGCAGCCTACGACCGTTTCGGTCACGCGGGCGTCAACGGCGGCGCGGGCGGCAATCCCTTCGGCGCCGGCGGCGGTCAGGGCTTCCACGACATCAACGACATCTTCTCCCAGGTCTTCGGCGACGCGTTCGGCGAGGCCTTCGGCGGTCGTCAGGGCGGGGGCGGACGCCAGGGCGGCCCGCGTCGCGGCTCGGACCTGCGCTACGACCTCGAGATCACGCTGGAGCAGGCCTACAAGGGCGCCGATGTCGAGATCGCGGTCCCGACCACGGCGACCTGCGACACCTGCGAGGGCTCCGGCGCCAAGCCGGGCACCAAGCCGACCACCTGCTCCACCTGCCAGGGCGCGGGCCGCGTCCGATCCGCCAATGGCTTCTTCCAGGTCGAGCGCACCTGCCCCCGCTGCGGCGGCAACGGCCAGATGATCGCCGAGCCCTGCACCACCTGCCACGGCCACGGCCAGGTGCGGAAGAACCGCAAGCTGCAGCTGAAGGTCCCCGCCGGCGTCGACGACGGTTCGCGCATCCGCCTGTCGGGCGAGGGCGACGCGGGCCAGCGCGGCGGTCCGCGCGGCGACCTGTACGTCTTCCTGTCGGTGACCCCGCACGAGCTGTTCGAGCGCGACAACCTCGACCTGCTGGTCACCGTGCCCGTGCCGATGACCACGGCCGCTCTCGGCGGCGAGGTCGATGCGCCCTGTCTGGTCTCTGACGCCTGCGACGGCCGTTGCCGGGCCGCGGTGGATGTCCCCGCCGGCTCCCAGACCGGCAAGACCGTCCGCATCAAGGGCAAGGGCATGCCCCACCTGAACGGTCGCCAGCGCGGCGATCTGGTGGTCGAGCTGTTCGTCGAGACCCCGACCGAGCTGACCGCCCGCCAGAAGGAGCTTCTGGAGGAGCTGTCGGCCTCGCTGGGCGAGACCCAGACGCCGCGCAACTCGTCCTTCGCCGGCAAGGCCAAGCGCTTCTGGGCCGACATCCTTGGCGACAGCAAGGAAACGGCCCAATAGGGACCGACGTCACGCGAGGGGTCTGATTTGAGCGCCATCTTCCACGCCGGTATTTCGGGCGCCCGAGGGCGTATGGGCCGGGCCGTCTCGGCCGTTCTGGATGCCCGTGACGATGTGGTGGTCTCCGCCCGCTTCGACCGTGGCGAGACCCCCGACCTGTCGCTGTGCGACGTGGTGATCGACTTCTCGACCCCCGACGCCTCCGTCGAACTGGCCCAGACCTGCGCCGCGCGCGGCGGACCGGCGCTGGTCATCGGCTCCACCGGCCTGACGCCGGAACAGGACGCCGAAATCCTCAAGGCGGCCGAGACCGTGGCCATCGTGCGCAGCGGAAACTTCTCGCTGGGCGTCAACATCCTGATCGGTCTGGTCGAGCATGCCGCCCTGCGGCTGGACGCGCGCGACTGGGACATCGAGATCACCGAGGCCCATCACCGTCGCAAGGTCGACGCCCCCTCGGGCACGGCCCTGATGCTGGGCGAAGCGGCCGCCAGCGGCCGCAATGAAGATCTGGACGACGTCCGCGCCGCCCCGTGGGACGGCATCACCGGCGCCCGGGAGAGCGGCAAGATCGGCTTCTCCTCGATCCGCGCCGGCGGGATCATCGGCGATCACACCGTCCTGTTCGCTTCGGACGACGAGGTCCTGACCCTCAGCCACTCGGCCATCGACCGCTCGCTGTTCGCGCGGGGCGCGGTGGCGGCGGCGGCCTGGGTCCGGAACCGCCCGCCGGGGCTTTACGACATGCAGGATGTGCTGGGTTTCAGACAGGCCTGAACCCTCTTCCGATGGGAGAGGGTTTGAGCGCCCGAGAGCGAAGCGATCGGCCGCGCGAAAGGGTGAGGGTCGACTGCTGGAGATATCGGCTCACGCCGACTGAAACCTCCGACCCTCATCCGACGGGGCTCCGCCCCGCCACCTTCTCCCATCGGGAGAGGAAAGCCGGCTCAGTGCGCGTGGGCGCGGCGGTGTCCGCGGCCCGTGAACAGCGTCTTGATGAAGAAGAACACCGCGATGACGATCGCATAGCCCAGGAACAGGGCCAGCACGGTCATCCAGAAGCTCAGGGTCAGCAGCGGCGGCAGAACCAGCGGGGCGCCGTCCAGCATCGGGCGAACCACGCCGATCAGGATGTGCACGAAGGCCGCGCCCAGCGCCGTGGCCCACAGGCGGCTCCACGCCGGCATCAGCAGGGCCGCGATCACCGCGATCAGCAGGCCCATGACCTGGTTCACGCCGTCGAACCCGCCCTGGGCCAGACCGAACAGGCCGGACAGGAAGGCGGTGATTGAATCGATCAGGGATTCCATACCGGTCGTCTCCATCTGCATACGGCCAAGCCTGACCGCGTCGCAGGGTTAACGCCGGTATCGCGAAATCGCTCCCGTGAGGCTTATCGTCCCGTGGAGCCGAACCCGCCCGCGCCGCGCGCCGTCTCGTCCAGCGCCTCGACCTCGACCATCGCGGCCTGCTCATGCCGGGCGATAACCATCTGGGCGATGCGTTCGCCGCGCTGGATCACGAACGGATCCTGACCGTGGTTGATCAGAATCACCCCGACCTCGCCGCGATAGTCGCTGTCGACCGTGCCGGGCGAGTTCAGGCAGGTGACGCCATGCTTCAGGGCCAGACCCGAGCGGGGCCGCACCTGCGCCTCATAGCCAGGCTCCAGCGCGATTTTCAGGCCCGTCGGCACCAAGGTGCGCGCTCCCGGTGCGAGAATGACCGGCAGATTCTCAGCAACAGCGGCTCTCAGGTCCATGCCTGCCGACCCGCTGGTTTCATAAGCGGGCAGAGGCAGGCCTTCTGCGTGCGGCAAGCGTTCGATCCGGACAGTCGTCATGGGTGCACTGGCTTCGTTGGAACTACTAAGGCGGTGGATCGCCCCAACGATCCATATCGTGCCGCCAGCAGCCGCGATGCCTTGCCCTGTTCACTGGCAGAGAACGCTCAGTGGAGAAGGAACAGGTGACAGGGGAAAGGTTAGTGGAAAACGTGTGGACAGATCAGCCGAAGTGATCGGCGATCCTGGCGGCCAGCTTGCGCGCCACCTCGGTCTTGGACGTGCGCGGCCAGCTCTCGGCGGCGCCGTCGCGCGTGAACAGGGTCACGGCGTTTCCGTCAGCGCCGAAGACATCGTCGGACACGTCGTTGCCGACGATCCAGTCACAGCCCTTGCGGGACAGTTTGGCGCGGGCGTTGGCCTCCAGGTCCGAGGTCTCGGCCGCGAAGCCGATGACCAGCGTCGGCCGGGCCTTGCCGGGCTTGGAGACGCCGGCGAGGATGTCGGGGTTCTCGATCAGGGCCAGCGACGGCGGGCCACCGGGCGCCTTCTTGATCTTGCCCGAGGCGACCCCGTCCACGCGCCAGTCGGCGACGGCGGCGCTCATCACGGCGATGTCGGCGGGCAGATGCTTGTGCACCTCGGCCTGCATCTCGGTGGCGGCTTCGACCCAGATCCGCTGGACACCCAACGGGGCCTCCAGCGCCACGGGGCCGGAGACCAGGGTCACCTGCGCGCCCAGTTCGGCCAGCGCCTGGGCGATGGCGTAGCCCTGCTTGCCGCTGGAGCGGTTGGTCAGGCCCCGGACGGGGTCGATGGGCTCGAAGGTGGGTCCGGCGGTCACGACCGCCGTACGGCCCGCCAGGGGCCGTCCGTCGGGGCCCGCCAGCAGACCCTGAATGGCCGACAGGATGGCGGCGGGCTCGGCCATGCGGCCCGGGCCGAACTCACCACAGGCCATCTCACCTTCGTCGGGGCCGACGACAGCGACGCCGTGGAAACCCTCAAAGCTCTGCAGCCGCGCCATATTGGCCTGCACCGCCGGGTGCAGCCACATCCGCACATTCATGGCCGGGGCCAGAAGCACCTTCTTGTCGGTGGCCAGCAGGGTGGTCGAAGCCAGGTCGTCCGCCAGACCGTTGGCCGCCTTGGCGATCAGGCCCGCCGTGGCCGGGGCCACCACCACCAGATCGGCCCAGCGCGAGAGTTCGATATGGCCCATGGCCGTCTCGTCCTCGGGCATGAACAGGGCCTGCCGCACGGGATGGCCGGTCAGGGCCGCCAGCGACATGGGGGTGACGAATTCGGCGCCCGCCGATGTGAGCACGCTCATCACCTCGGCGCCGGACTTCTTCAGCAGACGCACCAGTTCCAGCGCCTTGTAGGCGGCGATGCCGCCGCCGACGATGAGCAGGACCTTGCGTCCGGACAGCGATGCCGTGGTCATGCCGCTGATCTAGCGATGCGGCCCGCCGCCGTCGAGTGACGCTTCCACGAAACGGAACATTGCAAGAACTGTTAACCTGTGGTTAGGCTTTGCTTCGGTGGGTTTCAACGTAGGAGGGTGAGGTGCGTAGATCGAGGATGGCCGCGGTCGCCGGAGCGGCGGTGCTGGGACTGGCGGGATGTGGCGACGGGGACTCGGCGGTGGAGACGCGGGACCGGGCCGCCCAGGGCGCGGAAGCCGTGCTGACCTCGGCGGCGGCGGCGTCGGCCGAGGCGGCTGACGCGGTTCCGGAGAAGGCCCGGCCCGTGCTGACCGCCAACCGGCAGGAAACCGTCGACGCCAAGGTGACCCGGCTGTTCGAGCGGAACGGTGCGGATTTCGGGGCGCGGTCCGCTCAGGACTATCTGGCCAGGGTCCAGGCCTTCACCACCCGGCCTCCGGCGGACGCCGAGCGGGTGGAGCGGCCGAATGGCGACGTCCTGCTGTATCAGGCCTCGACCAACACCTT
>Ga0247806_10001301_pt1 | contig 12469 bp, 10 predicted proteins | sample UWRJL059202B1_FD_179935 | JGI IMG/M metagenome (GOLD analysis project Ga0247806, IMG submission 179935) | Plant litter microbial communities from Arlington Agricultural Research Station in Wisconsin, United States - UWRJ-L059-202B-1 | ecosystem: Environmental > Terrestrial > Plant litter >... | reverse complement strand
CCGGCTGCACCGGCTCTACCGCGGTTACCATCAACAACCCGCCGCCTATGGCCATCACGCAGTCGGTATCGCCTGTATTGTGCAACGGCAGCGCTACCGGTACCATCACCATCAGCAGTCCCGTTGGCACTGATTACGAATACTCAATTGACGGTGGTACTACCTGGCAGGCCTCCAATACTTTTAATGTTATGGCCGGCTCTTATACCATCACGGTAAGAAGGATCAGCTCCGGCTGCACCAATACGCAAAATGTTACGGTAACAGAACCGCCGGCATTGAGCGCCGCCGCTGCGGATACCAAAGCTGCAACCTGTGCCAACAACGATGGCGAACTAACGGTTACGGCTAACGGCGGCGTTGCACCTTATACCTATTCCATCAACAACGGCGCAAGTTACCAGCCTTCCAATATTTTTACAGGCCTCGCCACCGGCACCTACAGTCAAACCTTGGTGCAGGATGCCAACAATTGCACCTTCGCCATCAACCCGGTAACCATTGCGCTCAACGATACCATGCGACTCGAACTCGGTGCCGATACCAGCATCTGCGCCGGCAGCAGCATTACGCTCGACCCGCAGACCAATGACCTGGTGAATATTTTTAGCTGGACACCCGCCACCGGTCTCAGCAATACCAATATCAAAAATCCTGTTGCCAGTCCGGCCGATACCATCAAATACTACCTTACCGCCACCTGGGGCATTTGCCAAAGGCAAGACAGCATTACCGTTAATGTGAAACGCAAACCGCAGGTGTATGCCGGCAGGGATACCACGATCTGTTTCAACACGGATGCCTTTCTCCACGGTACCGTCACCAATTTATCGGGTACGGTAAACTATGCGTGGACACCCGCTGCCAGCCTGGCAACACCCGCCGCCATCAACACGATCGCTCATCCCGATAGCACACAAAACTATACGCTAACGGTAACGGATAACTACAATTGCAGTTTCAGCGTAAGCGACGTGGTACGCGTAACCGTAAATCCTGTTGTAGTGGCCTTCGCCGGCAACGACACCAACGCCATCGTTAACCGCCCGCACCAGTTAAGGGCAAGCGGCGGGGTAAGTTATGAGTGGACACCTTCGGCGCCGCTCAACAGCGCCTTTATTCCCAACCCGCTCGCTACCTTATCAAACGACACCTATTTTACCGTAACCGTAAAAGACGCCATTGGCTGCATGGATACAGACGATGTATTCGTTAAAGTATACGACGGCCCGGAATATTATGTGCCGAATGCATTTACACCTAATGGCGACGGGCTCAACGATGTTTTTCGTCCCATACCCGTGGGCATGCGCAGCACCGATTACTTCAGGATATTCGACCGCTATGGAAAAGTGATATTCGAAACCCGCGAATGGATGAAGGGCTGGGATGGCATGGTGCAGGGAAAGAGAGCCACTACCGGCACTTATGTGTGGGTGATCAAAGGGGTGGACACGAACGGCAGAACGGTTGAATTGAAGGGAACGGTGTTGCTGCTGCAATAATTAGAAATTATGAATTAGGAATTAGAAATGGGGTGTTGATAATTATAATACGTTTACTCCTGATCTGATTCCGTTTAATTCGTGAATCCTGTAAATTTTGGTCCTATCCACATTACGTTGATAATTATAACCTTTTTTACAAAATTCTTGTTTTAAAAAATAGTTATGTTTGTGTATGAGCTGGACAGAAAAAAGAGCCATGCGGGTAGCCATACTCGATCTGTATGAAGGTTTTGCCAACCAGGGAATGCGTTGTATCCGCGAGATCCTGAACCAGTTTGGCGAATCAAACCACGTAGACGTAACTTTTGATGAATTTGAAGTAAGGCTCAAACACCAGGTACCCGATCTGAGTTACGATGTGTACATCTCCAGCGGCGGGCCCGGCAGTCCACTCGAAAGCGAAGGCAGTGACTGGGAAAAAGTATATTTCAACTGGCTTTCTTCCTTAGAACGCTGGAACAACAACGAAGCGGAAATACAAAAAAAACAGGTCTTCTTCATTTGCCATTCTTTTCAACTCGTATGCCGCCATTATAAAGCCGCCGAGGTTTGCAAAAGAAAAAGCACTTCCTTTGGTGTGTTCCCCATTCATTTAATGAACGACGCCAAAGAAGAACCTGTATTCAATGGCCTGCGCAATCCCTTTTATTGTGTTGACAGCCGCGATTACCAGGTGATCGCTCCTAACCATAATAAGCTACAGCAGATGGGTGCCACCATTCTCGCCATCGAAAAAGAAAGACCCCACATACCCCTGGAAAGGGCCATCATGGCGATCCGCTTCAACGAATACATGATCGGTACCCAGTTTCACCCCGAAGCCGATGCCATTGGTATGAGCCTCCATTTGCAAACGGAGGACAAGAAAAAAACCGTCATCGAAAACCACGGCGAAGAAAAATGGAAATCCATGATCGAACAGTTGAACGACCCCGATAAGATCATGTGGACCTATGCGCACATCCTTCCCAACTTCCTCTTCCACGCACTGGAGATGATGCAACCGGTGGAAGTTTAATTACTAATTAGAAATTACCAATTACAAATGCATGGCAGGTTTTAATAACCAGCAGTCCCATTAATTGCCTCTTTTATCTGTGTAATCTGCTTAATCCGTGTAATAAAAAATCCATATCCTGGATCATAGATTTTCAAATTTTCGAATTTTCATATTTTCACATTCATTCCATGTTTTATCATTATTTTTAGCTTAATTCTATATTTAAAAGCGTAAACATGATCAAAGCACTCCGGCAGCAGTTCAACGAAAATTTTACAAAAGAAAAGTATGACGCCTACATGGAAAAGGTAGAAGCGTTGCATCCCGGTTCCCTCGATTTCAGGAATGCCGAAACACCCGTGTTTGTGCCAAAGGATTTTACTAAAAAAATGCTCGATGCCTGCGACGATATCATCGGCGTGATCACTGATCCGTCTTTTATTTCCATGACCGAACGCAGCATTCCTGCCAACCTGCGCATACCTAACGAGAACGGGCACACGCAATTCCTCGTGTTCGATTTCGGCGTTTGTGAAATGAGTCCGGCGAACTGGAACCGCAGCTCATAGAAATGCAGGGCTTCCCTACCCTCTTTGCTTTCCAGGCTTTTCATTCCGAATTAACGGCCGAGTACGCCCAGCTACCCGCCGGCTTTTCGCCTTACCTCAGCGGCTACGATAAAGCCGGTTACCTGGAGTTGCTGAAGGAGATCATCGTGGGCGACCTTGATCCAAAGAATGTGATCCTGCTGGAAATTTTTCCCGAAAAACAAAAAACCCGCATCGACTTTTATTGTACCGAAAACGCGCTGGGCATCAAAACCGTTTGCCTGACAAAACTGATCCCCGAAGGCGATAAATTATATTACGACAACAACGGCCAGAAAACACTGATCAAAAGAATCTACAACCGCCTTATTTTCGACGACCTGCAGCAACAGGAAGGACTGGAAGGTACCATCGACCTCACCAAAGATTATGACGTGGAATGGGTGCCGCACCCCAACTGGTTCTACCGCATCAGCAAATTTACCCTGCCTTTCATCCGCAATCCTTACGTACCGCCTACCTTTTTCTTAAATGAATTAAAAGCAATACCGGCCGACCTGGAAAATTACGTGTTGAAACCGCTCTTCTCCTTTGCCGGTATGGGCGTAGTGATCGATGTAACACAGGCCGACATTGAAGCCGTAAAAGACCCGGAGAACTGGATATTGCAAAAGAAAGTAAAATATGCCGACATCATTGAAACGCCCGACGGCATGGCAAAGGCAGAGATCCGCCTCTTCTTCTTCTGGAAAGATGGATGGGCCAAACCAAAGGCCGTACACAACCTGGCGCGCCTGAGCAAAGGCAAAATGATCGGTACGCGTTACAACAAAGACAAAGAATGGGTAGGCGGAAGCGTTGCCTTTTTTGAACAGTAAAAGATAACTTGCGGCGCTAAAGTATCAAGTATCAAGTATCAAGTATCAAGTATCAAGTATCAAGTATCAAGTATCAAGTATCAAGTATCAAGTATCAAGTATCAAGTATCAAGTATCAAGTATCAAGTATCAAGTATCAAGTATCATGAACAGCATCCACCAGGCTTTTGAATACCACCTTCTCCAACTCGATGCGCTGTTTGAAAAAGCAGGCAAACAAAAGAACCCGGGCTTGTGGTTATACCGCAACAATGCCCGCACGCCTTTTTTCATGCTGGAAGGACTGGCGAAATTACAGGCCGGCATCGGTGAAAAGAAAAAGTTCAGCAAGCTGAAGGAACATTTCAAAGTGGTGGAAGATGCGCTGGGTGCCGTGGATTACTACGACAGTTTTGCCAACGAATTCAGCAAAAACAAAAACATACCAAAAAATATTATTACCTACCTGCAGGCCCAGGCACGCGAAAAAGTACAGCGGCTCAACGAATTGCTGGAAGAAGAAGGCTGGACGGGTGATGACGTGCGCCGCCTGTCGAAAGCAAGAAAAATTTTGGGCAAAACTTCCTGGCTGAAAGAAGCTGCCACCGTGAGCGCGCTCAATGCTTTTTACGGGGAAGCCATTTACGGCATCGTTGAGTTCATCAACAAAAGCGGTTTTCATTTCACCAACGTAGAATCAGATGTACATGAACTCAGGCGCAAACTCCGCTGGCTGAGCATTTACCCGCAGGCCCTGCGCGGCCTTGTACAATTAAGCGATTCTAAAAAAACCGTAGCGCATTTGAAAAAATACCTTGTACCGGAAATAGTAAATTCTCCCTTTAATAAAATGCCCGATGCCGGCGCGTTGACCAACTTTTTATTGCTGGATAAAAATGAATTCCTCGCCCTGAGCTGGATGATCGCCGAACTCGGCCGGCTGAAAGATGAAGGCCTGCGCCAGCTCGCCATCCGCGAAGCCCTGCAGCAAAACAAAGCCATCGGCGATGAAGAAGCTTTTAAACAGGCGGTTAAACTCACCGGCGGCAAAAGTCCCGATCTCCCCGGCATATTGAAAGCCTCGGAAAAAATCGCCAAAACTTTCTTCGAAGAAAAGAATTTGGAATACCTGGTGGTGGGTGAAGGAAAAACGAAGGCGTAATTATGAATTATGAGTTATGAATTATGAATGCAATGCAGTATTGTATTCATTGGTGAAATCACTCATCTAAAATTGTATTAATTCGTGTATTTGGTTTTAGAATTCGTGTAATCGCCAGCGCAACGTTACTTTAAAGTCCACCTCACCCCTACAAACCCCTTCGCTCCCTGCACGGCTGCATAGTTGTAAGAAGGGTCAAACACATAGCCATAAGGATTCGTATCCGGGCGGGCTACCCCATTCAAATCGAAATATTTTCCGCCGCGTTTGTCGAATGGATCGTCGGGATGCAACAACGGGTTTTTCGGAATGAAGTTGAGGATGTTCTTTACACCACCATAAATTTCAAAACCATTCTTCCAGGTCTTTGTCAGTTGCAGGTTCATGATCGTATAGGTCGGCGATCTTTCCGGCCTGAAATCATTCGGCACCACCGGCAGGTACATCGGCCCGGTTAATTTGCCCGTCAGGTCGATGGCAATGGCCGCTTTGCGCAAGGTATAAGACACGGCAAAAGTGCCGGAGATTTTAGGTGCGAACAATTGCGGTGTTTTAACTTTGCCCGCACCATTCGTTTTGTTTACCTGGTACACCTCCATGAAAGTAGCGCCGGCAATGATCTTCAGCCCGTTCGTAAAATTGGCATCCACGTTAACGGTTGCGCCTTTGGAGATCGCGTAGCCATTGAGGTTATCATAGATGATCTTGTTGGGATCGGTTAAAAAATCCCCTACGATCTTGTTGGTGAAATAAGTATAGAACAGGCTCGCATCGATACCCACGAATCCTTTCTTGTGGCGGATAAAACCGGTATAGTTCAGGTTGGCATTCCAGGAGCGCTCGGGTTTTAATGCCGAAGCAATCACTACATCGCGGGCGCCCGTTAAAGCAGCATGGTCTTCTGTAAAAAGATTTACGACGCGATAACCGTTGCCGCCACCCAACCGGAAAGTGTTGTCCCGGTTCGGCGCATACTTAATGCTCAGCCTCGGTGTAAAAATATTGCCATGCTCATTATTATAATCGTAGCGCATGCCCGCTAAAAAAGTAACCCTGTCATTTACTTTATATTCATCCTGGATAAAAATACCCGGCAGGCTGCTTTTGGCGGGACGATTGCTGCCGTTTGCTGTGGCGGTAGCCGGGGAATTATCATCATAAAAAGTATAACGGAATGGTATACCGATCAGCAGGTTGTGCGCCGCCAATTGCCGGTTCCACCTTAATTGTGCAAAAGCCACCTGTTGCTTCGCGTAGTATTTGATGCGGCCATAGTAACTGTCCTGCAAATGAAAATTATAGGAAATGTCGAGACTCAACGATTTAACGATTTCCATCGTACCAATCCCTTCGATGCGGTTGGTGTTGATGCTTTCGCCATACACACTGTCCGTCCCTTTAAACTGCCTGTCCCAATGCAGTTCACCGCCCCACCTTTCTTCGTTGATATAACGTACAGCCATAGACGCCGGCAAACCGTTCTTCCTTTTAAAGTTCCATTTGTTGAATATGGAGATGCGGTTTTGCAGGGTAACATCGGTAAAATTATCGTGGTTGATATCGCGCACCTGCTGGTAATTAAAATAGTTGATCCCCAGCAAGGCGCTGTATTTTTTTGCTTTGAAAGCTGCGCTCAGGTCGGTATTGAACTCGCCGATGCTGGTGGCCGATAGGTCGATCTTCAATCGTTCCGCCTGTGCCGCATCTTTGGTGATGATATTGACCAATCCCCCCACGGCTTCGCTGCCGTATAAGGTAGAAGCTGGTCCCTTCACCACTTCTATTCGTTTCACCATGCTGTTGGGAATGCCGGAAAGGCCGTACACCGTGGACAGCCCGCTCACGATCGGCATGCCGTCGATCAGGATCATCGTGTAAGGGCCTTCCATGCCATTGATGTGGATGTCGCCCGTATTGCACACGTTGCAGTTGAGTTGCGGTTGAATGCCGTTCACCATCTGCAGGCTTTCAAAAATGCTGGGCGATGGGTTCTTTTTAAAGAACGCCGGGGAATATACTTCTACGGGTATGGGCGAGTCCATCTTGCTCACCGGTTTCATCGTGCCGGAGATCACCACTTCGCCCATGGCCGCATTGGTCTCCACCAGTTGAATGGTTGTTTCGGTTGCTTCTTTAAGTACCAGTTGTTTTACCTGTGTATCGAACCCCACGGCTGAGATCGTCAGTACCAGTTTACCCGGCGCCAGGTTGTCCAGCCGGAAGCGGCCCGTTGAATCGGTCAATACAGTACGGTTCCCTGCTTTAACGGTAGCCGCCGCAATGCCCTGTTGCCTGCCTTCAATGATACCGGTTATGCTGGTGGTTTGGGCCGTGGCAACAAGTGAAAAAGAAAGGAAAAGGAAAAAGGGTAATATTTTTTTCATGGTGTTGTATTGATGAAAAGTCCGGGGAAGTAAACGCTTGTTTTATTATTTTGTTCAGCAAAAATACATATTTAGGCTTACCTAAATTTATTTTTCATAAATATTTCTCATTTTTGTAAAAATTAAGAAGTCATGACCTCGTTAGCGGAAGAGAATTACCTGAAGGCGATTTATAAGATCCATGAAAAAACCGGTGGCATGGTCAGCACTTCGGCCCTCGCCGATTCATTGCAGATCAATGCCGCTTCGGTTACGGATTTCATAAAGAAGATGGCGGTGAAAAAACTGATCAGCTACGAAAAGTCAAAAGGGGTAAAGCTTTCAGAGCAGGGGCGCATGGTGGCGGTGAACATCATCCGCAAGCACCGGTTGTGGGAAGTGTGGCTGGTGAATAAGCTGAATTTTAAGTGGGACGAGGTACACGAGATCGCGGAGCAACTGGAACACGTGGTGAGCGACGAGCTGATCGAGCAGCTGGAAGTTCATTTAGGTTACCCTAAAACCGATCCCCATGGCGACCTCATCCCTGACTCGAAAGGGCGTTTTGCTAAAACCAGCAGCAAACCGCTGATCGATTGCACGAAAGGAGACAAGGTAAAATTGGTAGGTGTTGCCGATCACTCCAACAGTTTTTTACAATACCTCACCAAGAGCAACCTCAAACTGGGCGACGAATTGTTGGTAGAATCCATCGAGGAATTCGATCACTCCTTCCAGGTAAAACACAATAAAAAAGAACGGAAAGTATTGAGTAAGGAGGTGGTCAATAATTTACTCGTAAGCCTTCTTTAAATATGAGTTAGGAATTATGAGTTAGGAATGCCAATCAGTATTTAACCATTGGCGTATGGCTGAGTTGCCTGCATAAAAACAACTCCTAACTTATAACCCATAATTCATAACTCATAGTTCAGCGTTTCAGTAAGTCTTTTACTTTCCGTTCGAGTTCTCTTCCTTCCAAATTAACGGCGACCAGCTTCCCTTCCTTATCCAGTAAAAAAGTAGCGGGGATTTCATCTACAAAATAAGATTCGGCTGTTTTGGAATACCAGCCTTTGGGATCGTTTACCTGTTTATAGGTGATTTTATCTTTTTTGATCGCTGACAACCAGGCCGCTTTTTTACTGTCGATCGATACGCCCACTACTTCAAAACCCTGGGCCTTGTATTTATTGTACAGCCTTACCACGCCCGGGTTGGAAGCCCGGCACGGTACGCACCAGCTTGCCCAGAAATCAACCAGCACTACTTTGCCCTGCAGGGAAGAAAGGTTGAACAAACTGTCCCGGCTATCGGGCAGGCTGATCTCCGGCGTAAGGGCACCTGGTTTTAATTGTGCTTCAGCGCTTATGGCCAACAGCGAAACCAACCCCATGATAATTATTTGCTTCATCATTGATATATTATTTACAACAATTCTTTTTTTGAAAGAGTGACAAAATAAAAGTGAATATCTTTTTTAAAGTCTTCATTTAAATATATTGAAAAAATTATACTCGAATCTGAGCAGTCCGCCGGGAGACATATTCCGGTGCATACTTTTCAGCAATGGTTGCCGGTAACCAAAGTCCAGCCGCATGCGACTGTTGAAGATCAGTTGAACCGAAGGCGCCAGGTCGATGATGCTTTGCCCGTTGCCCAGGTTCACCTGTCCCAGTAATTCCAGCATCACATTCAGGTTTGTTTGTTTATAGCTGGTATATTCTTTCGGCAACAACAGCAAGCCCGATGATACACTGTAGTTCAGTGCGTTTCGTTGGGCATCGCCAAATTTAAATGGTTGGCGCCGGTTGTCCAGCGCATGTACCACGGAAGCACCGGCAGACAAGGCCAGCTTGTTTTTCAGCCGCGTGGCGATCAACCCGGCTTCGTAGCCACTGCTGCGGTTCTGCAACTGGATGAAGGCATCCGTGATGTGGTTATTGGCGAAACTGTACGACCCGAATGCCGCCATCCTGAAATGCTGGTGCACTTCGTCGCTGCTGTAAAAACGGTATTTGCCATACAGTCCCGCGCCATTGATGCCAAAACTATTGTGCCGGTCGTTGCTGAAGATCGCATCTGCATGGAACATCAGTTTTTTCGACAGGCCCAGCATCAGTTCCGGCTTAACCATGTAATTGACCCTCCCCTGTTCATTCGCAAAATTTTGCGTAAGGCGGGCGCCGAGGCTTTTGGCCGACATATTACTTGCCGGTTCCGTATATACGAACAATTCCTGCGTGTAGGCCCGCCCGGTAGTGAGCAGCAACAAAGCCGCTAAAAAATTTCTCATAAATGGATCAGTTAAAAACGAATCAAATGGTTACATGAAATACCCGCCTGCCTTCTGTCGCAGCATCTTTGCTGCAGCAGGCCGCGGCCACACCCGTTTTATAACATTCCATTTTTGTGAGCTTATTATTCTGCTTCCAGGTTTTTGCGGACACATAACCCTTGTCGAGCAACTTCAGTTTCTGTTCACCTTCGATGGTTTGTCCCTTTGCATCTAAAAAATGCAGGAGCATCCCGTGCACGTTCACATGCTCGTCGCTGTTGAGTACCTGTTTATCAAACTGCACCGTTGCGGTAAAATTGGCGACAAAAAAACCAGCGTCTTCCACTTTTTTCTTCAACTGGTCGAAATTAACGGCAGCGCCGGGTTTAAAGCTGATGTCGAACGAGGAGGTTTTGATATTGGCATCTACATCCGAGACAAAGTCCAAAGTTTTCAGGGATTTGAAAATAGCATTGCTGCACATGCTGCACGTGAGTCCGCTCGCCTGCAGGCTTACTTTTTTTACCTGCGCCGCGGCCGTCATTCCCCAAAACATCCATACGATCAAAAGTATCTTTTTCATATTTTATGTTTTAATGGAATGAATTATTGTTTAGCGGGTTCGGTGGCTTTGCGTTCATACTTGCAGCAGCCGTGTAGTTTGTTGTAAGCGGCATCGCTGCCTTTTACATCCTGGGTATCGTAACCTGCTTTGGCAATGGCCTGCTGTATTTTCAGCGCATTGGTTTTCTTTTCTGCATATTCCACGCTTAACTGGTGGGTGTCTTCGTTCCAGTTCGCCGTTTTGGCGCCGGCAGATTTTGCCGCTTTCTCAATGGTTTCCTTGCACATGCCGCAATTGCCCCACACTTTAATGCTGTCCGTTTTTAAAGATTGTGCATAGCTGCTGTTGGCAGTAAAAAGAATGGCAAGAATGATAGTGAATATTGATACTGTTTTCATGATGATGATTTGTAGAATGAATAAAATTGAAAATCCGGCGTATAGCCAATTGCATCGATAGGTTTTATCGATGCTGTTAAATTATTTCATTCTATATCCTGAAAACGCAGTTCCTGATGAAGCCGGGCGGCCCTGGAATATCCGGCGGATCGGTATCCGCAGCATTGAGTATCGCAACAGGTGCATCGTATTGCCATTCATAAACCGGGGCAACGGGCACCAAATGAACATCGCCTGTTGTAAAGCTGATGTCGTTGTAAACGTTGTTGTGTGAATTGTCGAGCTTGTAAAACTTATGCTCATCGGTGCAGCAGCCGCCTTTTACTTCCGTCATCCCGCACTTACCGCAGGCTTTCTTTTCCTGTACCGCGAAATAATCAACGCCCGCGGGTTTACCCATGCAATAATGCAACTCCCTGGCGATACCCGAAGACACCGTCATGTAGATCATGGTCAATATGGAAAGGAAAAATTTGTTCACTCCTGCAAAATTAGAAATATTTATGAGAAGAGGGCAGAATAAATGTTAAAGATGGATGGGAGGAGTTTAGAGGGTTAGGGGTTTAGAAGGTTTAGGGGGTTTAGTTGAACATCGTTGAAAATAGTTGAATGGTTGAAGGAGATATTATTGTTTGGGAGGTTTTAGCCTGTTTAGATGGTTTAGTTGATATTTGCAGCGCCGAAGTATCAACCTTCAACCTTCAACCTTCAACCTTCAACCTTCAACCTTCAACCTTCAACCTTCAACCTTCAACCTTCAACCTTCAACCTTCAACCTTCAACCTTCACCTTAATTCACAAACCCCCACTGTATCCCGAACCTGATCATCAGTCCGGGTGTAGGATAATGCGGTGCGGCGAAATTGTTGTTGGTGAAACCGAAGCCGTTCTTAAAGCTTACCGTATTCAGGTTTTCGGCGCGGATATAACCGGTAAAGGATTTAATGCGGAAATGAAAAAAGGCGCTAACATCCGGCAGGTTCTTCAGCAGCATGGAATCCTGCGGCGTAAACTGTCCCATCACCGGCGAATAATTATAGGCTTCATAAGGTGTAAAATAGCGTACCTCCAAGCCAGCGCTCAGGTTCAGGTTCTTGAAATACGTGCCTTCAAAGGCAAAACGGTTGCGGGTAAACAGCAAGGGCACTTTGATGGGGGCGCTGCCATCCGTTTGCTGTACGGTTGCATCTATATACCAGTTCAGTTTTTTTATGATCTTTATTTTCTTTGAAGCCGATACCTGCAACAGGTTGATCACTTTGCTGCTTTGCGCCTGGTGGTAATAATCCGTAAAATAAGCCAGGTTGGTAATGATGTGGTTGGCAACCGAAAGGTTGACGAATGGGTTGTTGGCTTCTGCACCAAAAGAAGTGATGTTCTCCTTCTTATCCAGCGTAACACCGTTGAGGTTAAAAGAAGAATTGCTGTTGAAGATGAACGAAGGCGTACGGTTCACGTTCCTGAAGAAGATGCGGATGTCGCCGAACCGTTTGTTGAGGTAACGGCCGATCGTTCCATAAGCACTGTAATCGCCATTGTTGAAACCGTTCAGGTAAAACTCACCTTTCAGCAATACATCCCATTTTTTGTTGCGCGTTTTATTGCGGTATTCACCGTGCAGCATGAGGTTGTAATAATTTTTACTGCCGCTTTTAAACTCGCCTTTAATGTTTTGTATCGTGGCGCCCACCAATAAAAACTGCGCTGAGTTCTTCGTATCGGGAAACTGCAGCAACGAAAAATCGTTTGTCATCACCCGCCATTTATCCTGTACATACAAGGTATCGAAG
>Ga0247806_10001299_pt1 | contig 12492 bp, 8 predicted proteins | sample UWRJL059202B1_FD_179935 | JGI IMG/M metagenome (GOLD analysis project Ga0247806, IMG submission 179935) | Plant litter microbial communities from Arlington Agricultural Research Station in Wisconsin, United States - UWRJ-L059-202B-1 | ecosystem: Environmental > Terrestrial > Plant litter >... | reverse complement strand
CGGCGCCGAGATCGGCGGCGGTGAGGCTGGTGCAGCCCGCCGGGCCCGCCATGTCGCCGCGCAAGGCGGATTGTTCGGCGGGGGCGGTGGTGCAGCCGCCGGCGAGCGCGGCGAGGCTGATGGCGGCGAGAAGGCGCATGGGGAACTCCGGTATGGTCAGATTGTCAGGCGAGCATCAGGCGGGTGATCGTCCAGCTTGGGCTGCCGTCTTCGATCACGCGGACGAATTCGGCCTCGATCCGCTGCTTGGCGAGCGAGCGGGCGCTGCCCTGGCCCTGGAAGCGGGCCATCTTCTCGAGCGTGGTCTGCCCGGCGAAATTGGCCAGCAGTTCGACTTCGGCCGGGCGCGTCCAGCGCGCCGAATGGCCGTCATCGGCGAAGGCCAGCTCGGCATCGGCGCGGGCGTCCTCGCGGATCGCGCGCACCTGCGGGTCGATCCGGATCGCGCCTGCGCTCGCGATGAACTGGCCGCAATCCTCGGCGTTGCCCTTGCCGTTGAAGCGGCGGAGGAAGCCGCGCATCAGCCCCTCGATCGCGCGCTCGTCCTCGATCCGGGCGAGCTTTGCCGCGCTGTCGTCGGCGGCGATCGCGGCGGCGGGGGCCAACACCGCCAGCGGCGCGGCGACCAGCGCGCCGGTCTTGAGGAACGAACGGCGGTCGGTGGTGGTCATTGGCTTGCTCATGCCTGTCTCTCCCATGCATCGCGGCCGAAGAACCGGTCGACATCCATCTTGCCCGCGTGGCGCGCCGGGGCGCCGACATTGCTCATGCTCAGGCCCCCGGTTGTGCCCATGTGATAGCCGATGCCGGCATCGTGCATCGTGCGCATGTTGATCAGGATCGTGCCCAGCGTGCCGTTGCACGCCTCCTCCTGCCAGCGCGCGAAATACAGCTGGTCGCGGATCTTCACGAAGTCGCCGCTGCCGCTCCACTGGGTGGCGAAGTGGCCGCTGGGCGTGGGGATAATCCACGAGGTTGTGTTGGGGGTCGAATAGAGGTGCATCGAGTTGAGCCCGGGTGAATACTCCCAGGTGAAGGCTCGGCCGAGCAGGTCGCGTGTGCGCTCGTGCCGTCGGCGGCCGGGATCGGGGATGCCTTCGCCGACCAGCTTGCCGAACAGCGTTTCGGCGCCCGCCTCGTTGGCGAAGTAGGGGGTGTTGAGGAAGCCGTGGTAGTTCGTGGCGAGTCCGGCGTCGAAATCGGCGACGACGATGTGCCCGTCATGGTTGGGCATGCCTTCGAGCAGGTGGCCGAAGATGAATGCGCCGGGCATCACTTCCCATGCATTGTAGCGCGCTGCCGTGAAACTGCCCTGTCCGTCCATCCGCCATTCGAGCGTCTCCGGCCCGGTCACGCGGTATTCCATCCGCGGGCCGCCGTCATATTCGATGGTGAAGGTCTTGCCGGCCATCGCCGCGCTCTTTTCGGTGCCGTTGCCCGCCATCGGGCTGTCGCGGTCGAACACGTGGACATTGCCCGCGGCGATCGACGCGGCGACTTCGGCCGGGGTCATCTTGTCCATCGTTTCGAGCGGGCGGTAGATTCGCCGCTCGCCCTTGGCGCCGTCGGCGATGGCCAGCGGCGTGGCGCTGAAATCGCCGAGCGCCTCGAACCGGGCGTTCTGGCCGAGCCATTCGCCGGTTCCGCGGAACATGTAGTATTCGAGCTCGTCGAGCCCGTTGAACCCGAGCCGCAGCCCGACCGATTGCAGTCGGTTCGCGTCCATCACGTAGAGCTGGAGCATGCCGGAGAATTCCGCTTCGATCCGGCTGAACAGGTAAAGGTCCTCGGTGAGGAAGATGTATTCGGCGGGGGCGGAATAGCCGCGATTGTCGCGCAGCCGGTCGAGTTCGACCCAGTGGGTGTAGCTGACCGAACAATAGTAATCGAGCGTGCGGTTGCCGGTGTCCTCGGTCCACGCCATCGCGCGGCCTTCGCAGCGCAGCGTCGGGTGGTGCAGTTCACCGGCCGGGCTGGCGCCGCCTTCGACGCGGCCGTGCCAGATCGCGCGGTTGACCTCGCGCAGGTGCGGGGCGGGCTCGCCGCCAAACCACAGCTCGATCAGGGTGGCGCGGTTGTCATACCGGTCCCAGGCGATGACATAGCCGCGCAGCGTGCCCGGCACGAGATGCGCGATTAGGGTGATGCGGTCGATCGTCAGCGCGCCGTATCCGGCGGGCGGTTCGCCATCGACGGCGACGCGGCGGCCGGGGGTGAAGCGCCAGGTGTGGCGGGTGCCGTCCTCGGCGACGAAGGCCAGTTCCTGCCGGGTCAGTTCCTCGAGCGGCCCCGCGCTGCCCGGTCCGCCGAGGGCCGGCTGACGCAAGGCTTCGGCGAGCTGCGCGCGCGTGAGCGGCGTGTAATCGTAGCGGAACAGCGGAATGTCCGGATAGGCCTGGCGCTCGGCCATATAGTATTCTCCCCCCCAATTCTTATTGGGGCGAAGATGACACAGCCGGGGACGTCCGCCAATGGCCTAGTTGGTGGGTTCCGCTGCCTTTTCCTGCGCTTGCCGCTGCAGGTTCAACGGCTCGGGAAACATGTTGGTGACGATGGGGAAGGGGATGTCGATCCCGACCGCATCAAGTTCGCGCTTGATCGCCTTGATCACCGCGGTGCGCACGTCGCGCATGTCGTGGGCGGGCGAGTTTTCGGACCACCATTGCACCAGCCAATCGATCGAGCTGCCCCCGAATTCACGGCAGAACACGCCGACCGGCTTGGTCGTGACAATTCCGTCGATCGGCGGATCGAACGCCTTGCGGATCGCCGCCTGGGCCGCGTCGAGGTCGGCGTCGTAGGCCACGCCGACGGTGATTTCGTCGCGCCGCATCGGGGCATCGGTGAAGATCTGCACCGGGTTCTTGAACAGCATGGCGTTGGGCACGACGTACAATTCGTTCGACAGCTTGCGCAGATAGGTCTCGCGCAGGGTGATCTTTTCGACCCGGCCGGTGATCCCCTCGACCTCGATCAGGTCGCCGATGTTCATCTTGTCGCGCAGCATCACGAACACGCCGGCGAGGAAATTCTCGAACGTGTCCTGAAACGCGAACCCGATCGCCAGCGCACCGATCCCGAGGCCGGCGATGAGGCCGGCAGGGGTGAACCCCGGCACCGCCACGGCCGCTGCCAGCAACAGCCCGATGATCCAGATCGCCACGCGCACCAGCGTTTCGATCAGCTGTTGCAGATCGACGCGCAGATGCGTGCGTCCGGTGGTCTTGTCGGCGATGCGGATCGCGAAGCGCGAACCAGCATGGTCAGGATGATGATGACCAGGGCGATCGCGAGATTGGGCAGCGCAGCGATGAAGCCGTACCACATGTCGTTGACCTGCGCGCGCAGGGTGGCGAGGTAATTCAAGACTGGCTCCGCTTATCTTTTGATTGGAGGGTGGAATGCCCCGGCAGACGGTCGGGTTCCAGACGCGGCGTGAAAGGGATCGCTTCGCGCTTGCGAAAACCGCCGCTTTCCGCAAAGCCGCGCGCCATGTTCAGCACCGATCTTATCGCCGCCGCCCGCTCCTCCAAGGCCTGGCCGTTCCAGGAAGCGCAGCGGCTGGCCAAGCGGTTTCCGGGCGGCAAGCCCGATGGCCAGCCGGTGCTGTTCGAGACCGGCTATGGCCCTTCGGGCCTGCCGCATATCGGCACGTTCCAGGAGGTGCTGCGCACCACGCTGGTCCGCCGGGCCTACGAGATCGTCGCCAGCCAGGATGGCACCCCCGCGCCGACGCGGCTGGTGGCGTTCAGCGACGACATGGACGGGTTGCGCAAGGTGCCCGACAACGTGCCCGACCGGGCGCTGCTCGAGGCCAATCTGCACAAGCCGCTGAGCCGCATTCCCGACCCGTTCGGCACGCATGAGAGCTTTGCCGCGCACAACAACGCGCGGCTGTGTGCTTTCCTCGACCAGTTCGGGTTCGATTATGAATTCATTTCGGCCAGTGAGCGCTACAATTCGGGCGCGTTCGACGATGCCTTGCGCAACGTGCTGGTCCATTTCGATGCGATCATGGACATCATGCTGCCCACCCTCCGCGCCGAGCGGCGGCTGACCTATTCGCCGGTGCTGCCGGTGAGCGCGCGCACCGGGCATGTGCTGCAGGTGCCGGTGACCGTGGTCGATGCGGCGGCGGGGGTCATCCGGTTCGAGGACGATGGCGAGATGGTCGAGCAATCGGCGCTGTCGGGCCGCGCCAAGCTGCAATGGAAGGTCGACTGGGCGATGCGCTGGTTTGCGCTGGGGGTCGATTACGAGATGTGCGGCAAGGACCTGACCGACAGCGTCACCCAGTCGGGCCGGATCGTCGAGGTGCTCGGCGGGCGCAAGCCCGAGGGGATGATCTACGAGCTGTTCCTCGACGCCAATGGCGAGAAGATCTCCAAGTCCAAGGGCAATGGCCTGACGATCGAGCAATGGCTGACCTATGGCACCGATGACAGCCTAGGAGCCTACATCTATGCCAATCCCAAGAGCGCGCGCCAGCTCCACGCGGGGGTGATCCCGCGCGCGGTGGACGAATACTGGCAGTTTCGCGCGGCCATTCCGGGGCAGGAGATCGCCAAGCAGCTCGGCAATCCGGCGTGGCACCTGCTGCGCGCGGCGGGCGATGGTTCCGGTGCGGGCGACACGCTGCCGGTGACCTATGGGCTGCTGCTCAACCTCGTCGGCGTGCTCGGCGCGGGCGCGACGCGCGAGCAGGTGTGGAGCTATCTGGGCAATTACGTTGAGAACGCCGATCCGGCGGCGCATCCGGCGCTCGACGTGCTGGTGGACCGGGCGCTGGCCTACAACCGTGATTTCGTTGCCCCGACGCTCGATCGGCGCGCGCCAAGCGAGAACGAGGCTGCGGCGTTGCGTGCGCTCGACGCGCGACTGGCCATTGTCGGTGGGGATGCGACGGCGGAGGATTTGCAGACCATCGTTTACGAGATCGGCAAGGACGAGGCGTTCGGCTTCGAGGCTTTGCGCGACTGGTTCAAGGCGCTGTACGAGACGCTGCTGGGCTCGGCCCAAGGGCCGCGCATGGGCAGCTTCATCGCGCTCTACGGGGTCGAGAACAGCCGCAAGCTGATCGCCGAGGCGCTGGCGAAGGCGTAAGTTGTGCGCCCCTGCGAAGGCAGGGGCCTCGGGCGGAGTAGCGCATGGCCGCCTGAGGTCCCGGCCTTCGCCGGGACTCGCCTAATACCAGCGCCGCGCGCGGTACCACTTGGTGATGATGTATTTCTGCCCCGCGATCACCGGGCGCCCGGCGTGCATCGTCATCGGGTTGGTTTGGCCGTTGGGCAGGGCGTTGTTCCACACCAGCAGCACCCCGGCCTTGGGTTCCAGCCCGATGCCGATCTCGGTGAAATCGGTCGTCCCGCCGGCCTCGACATCGTTGAGGAACGCCATTGCGGTGAAGCTGCGCTGCCCGCCGCGCGCCATTTCCAGATCCCAATAGCTGGTGCCGGGGTGGAACCAGTCGTGGTGCGGCTGAAATTCCTGCCCTGGCATGTAACGCTGGCCCTGGATCGCCTCGCCGAATTCGGGATTCATCCCGAGCAGGTCGTCGATCCGCCGGCTGATCTTGCGCACGAACGGATCGCGCGGATCGACATTGCCCGAATAGCTGGTGCGGTAACCGCTGGCGTAATCGAGGTCGAACACCTTGCTCGGCTCGGCCACCGCGTCGATCAGTTCGATCATCTTGGTGCATTCGGCGAGGCTCATGAAATCGCCGACCGCGAACAGCTCGACCTGGTCCGAGGGCACTTTGTACACGGTGGGGTTGCCCGCGAGCCGCGCGCGCACCGTCTCGCCGACGCGGCGCAGGCCGGGCTGGTCCATGTCGGGCGCATATTTGCTGGCGGTCTTGCTCATCGCGACTGTCTATCCGCGGGCCAAGCTCGCTGGCAAGACTCTCCTTGCCAAACGCAGAACCCCCCGCAACAGCGGCAAGCCACTGCGACGGGGGGAACGCATTGCCGGTCACTCGCTCCGGCAATTTCGGCAAGGTTTACCAGAAGAAGTCGTAGATCACGTCGACCACTTCGCCGGTGTAGGTGTCGACCAGCACGACATCGTCGTAATAGCGCACCCAGCGATAGTCGCCGTAGACCGCGGGCAGGCGATACTGCCACGGATCGTTGATCCAGTAGCGGTTGCTGTAGAACAGGTTGTCAAGCCGGAAGCCGATATTGACCCGGTTGTAGCGATAGTTCCGAACCGGCGAATAATAGGTGCCAAGGCGGAACACCGTCCGGTTGCTGCTGCGATAGCGGTTCCAGTCGTAGCGGTTGTCGCGGCGCCAGTCGGTGCGGTCCCAGCGGCGATGATCGCGCCGGGCGTCGTTGCCGCGCCATGAATTGTTGCGGTCGCGGCTTTGCTCGTAGCGGTTGTCGCGGCCGTTCCAATTGCGATTGTCGTTGCGATTGTCGCGATCGTTCCAGTCGCGGCCGTCGTTGCGGTTGCGGTCCGAGTACGTGCGATCGCGGTCGGTGGTGTTGCTCTGCCCGCGATCCCGTTCGACATTGCCGCGTCCATCGCCGCCGCGCGGGGCGTCGCGGCGGTCGGTCTCGCGACCGCGCGATTGCGTGTTGCGATCCGGCTGGGCCGGGGCCTGTTGAACCTGGCGTGGCGGCGACCGATCCGCCACCGGTGCTTGCCGTTCAGGCTGGCTTTCGCGGGCGCGTTCCTGCGCACGCTGGCGGAATTGTTCGCCGCGATTGGCGGGGCGCGCCTCGTCGCCGCGATTGCCGCTGCGGATGCGATCTTGCGCCGATGCCATTGATGGCATGGCAGTAATCGTCATGGCGGCTGCGAGTGCGGAAAAAGCGCAGGCGCGGAACAAGCGTGTATATTGCATTGCAACAAATCCCGTCATAAAACTGCTCGAGTGCCGCAGCGGTTTTCAATGCGTTATTGCTAGGCGTTGGGGACTTTCGGCTGACTGAACCGGCCCGAAGGACATTTGAAAGCTTGCTGTTGGGCGCCAGGCGACGTCTGGTGCTGGTGTTCTGCGCAATTTGATCAGGGGGTCGGCGAATTGCAGACGATTGGCGCACGCCTCGACGCGAGGCAGGGCATCGGCCCTGGCTTCGATTTTCTCCGCATCTTCCTGGCTGTCGCCGTCGTGGCGTGGCACGCGCCGGTGGTGGTCCATGGCACGGATTACTGGACCGAGGGACCGGTCCTGCGGCTGGGTTCCTACGCGATCCTCACGTCGTTCTTCTCGCTTAGCGGCTTCCTCATCTCGGGCAGTGCGCTGCGCCTCTCGCTGCCGAACTTCCTCGTCAATCGCGGGCTGCGCATCATGCCCGCGCTGGGGGTCGAAGTGATCCTGTCGGCGCTGGTGCTCGGACCGATCTTCACTGTGCTGACGCTTGGCGAGTATTTTTCGTCGAAGGTCACGATCAGCTATTTCACCAATCTGGTCGGCCTGATCAAATATTCGCTGCCCGGCGTGTTCGAGACGCATCCGACGGTGGTCGTCAACCGCTCGCTATGGACCGTTCCGCACGAGATCATCTGCTATGTGATCATGGCGGGGCTGATGCTGTTCGGACTGCTGCGGCGCAAGTGGCTGGTCCTGCTGACGCCCGTTGCCGTTTTGCTGTTGAGCCTTGGCCTGCAGCAGGTCGATTTCAATCCGAACGGCGCCAATCCCCTGCTGCGACAGTTCTTCCGCTCGTTCGGCACGGACGCGGTCCGCTTGTTCGTCGGCTTTCTGCTCGGGATCGTGATCTATCTGTTTCGCGACCGGGTGCCCTATTCGCACGTCCTCGCGGGCGTCTGCGCGGTGTGGTGCGTCGCGCTGTCGCTGCCCGCGATCGACAATTTTGTGCTGACCAACGTGCTGCTCGGCCCGGCGGTCGCCTATCTGACCGCCTATATCGGCGTGACCGACATCCCCATGCCGAAGCTGTTGACCAAGGGCGATTATTCCTACGGGATCTACCTCTATGGCTGGCCGATCCAGCAGGTGACCTATTACTTCATCCCGAACGTAAGCAATGCGCTGGTGCACTTCGTGGTCGCGTTGCCGCTGATCATCCTGTTCGCGGCTTTCTCGTGGCATGCGATCGAAAAGCCGATCCTCGGGACGCGCAAGCGGTTCTCGTTCATCGCCCGGGTGCGGCTCGACGACGCGCAGGCGTCCGCTGCCGTGCGCCCGCCGGTGACGGGCGCCGGACTGAACGCCAGCAAAGAGGTCTGAGAAACCGACCCGCGCTCTAGCGGGTCAGCTTCTTGTAAGCGAGCTTGGTCGGCCGATCGGCGGCGTCGCCCAGGCGGCGGCGCTTGTCTTCCTCGTAGGCGGCGAAGTTGCCTTCGAACCATTCGACGTGGCTGTTGCCCTCGAACGCCAGGATATGCGTCGCCAGACGATCGAGGAAGAAGCGATCGTGCGAGATAACCACCGCGCAGCCGGCAAAATTCTCGATCGCATCCTCGAGCGCGCCGAGCGTCTCGACGTCGAGATCGTTGGTCGGTTCGTCGAGCAGCAGCACGTTGCCGCCGTTCTTGAGCATCTTGGCCATGTGCACCCGGTTGCGTTCGCCGCCCGAGAGCTTGCCGACATTCTTCTGCTGGTCGCCGCCCTTGAAGTTGAACGCGCCGACATAGGCGCGGGTCGAGGTCTCGTGCTTGTTGACGGTCATGTAATCGAGCCCGTCGGAGATTTCCTCCCACACGTTCTTCTTCGGATCGAGATGGTCGCGGCTCTGGTCGACGAAGCCCAGATGCACGGTCGAGCCGATTTCGATCGTGCCTGAGTCGGGCTGCTCCTTGCCGGTGATCAGCTTGAACAAGGTCGACTTGCCGGCGCCGTTGGGGCCGATGATGCCGACGATCCCGCCCGGCGGGAGCATGAACGACAGGTCTTCGAACAACAGCTTGTCGCCATAGGCCTTGGTCAGGCCCTTGGCTTCGATCACCTTGCCGCCGAGCCGCTCGGGCACCTGGATGACAATCTGCGCCTTGCCCGGCTTGCGGGTGTTCTGCGCTTCCTGCAGCTGCTCGAACTTCTTGATGCGCGCCTTGGACTTGGTCTGGCGCGCGGCCGGGGTCTGGCGGATCCACTCGAGCTCTTCCTTGAGCGCCTTGGAGCGGCCGCTTTCCTCGCGATCTTCCTGGTCGAGGCGCTTGGCCTTCTTTTCCAGATAGGTCGAGTAATTGCCCTCGTAAGGGAAGTACTTGCCGCGGTCGATTTCCAGAATCCAGCCGACGACATTGTCGAGGAAATAGCGATCGTGGGTGATCATCAGCACCGCGCCGGCATAATCTGCGAGGTGCTTCTCGAGCCACTCGACGCTTTCGGCATCGAGATGGTTGGTCGGTTCGTCGAGCAGCAGAATATCGGGCTTCTGGATCAGCAGCCGGGTCAGTGCCACGCGGCGCTTTTCGCCGCCGGACAGCGTTTCCACGCCCATGTCGCCGGGCGGGCAGCGCAGCGCCTCCATCGCGATCTCAAGCTGGTTGTCGAGCGTCCACCCGTCGACCGCGTCGATCTTCTCCTGCAGGATGCTCATTTCTTCGCCGAGCTTGTCGAAATCGGCGTCAGGCTCGCCCATCTCCGCCGAGATGGCGTTGAACCGCTCGACCAGATCGGCGGTTTCGCGCGCGCCTTGCTTGACGTTCTCGAGCACAGTCTTGCTCGCGTCGAGTTCCGGCTCCTGCTCGAGATAGCCGACGGTGACGTTCTCGCCCGGCCAGGCCTCGCCGGTGTAATCGGTGTCGATCCCGGCCATGATCTTCATCAGCGTCGACTTGCCCGCGCCGTTGGGGCCGACGATGCCGATCTTGGCCCCGCGATAGAATTGCAGGTTGATATCGCTGAGCACCGGCTTGGGCGCGCCGGGGAAGGTCTTGGTCATGTTCTTCATGACGAATGCATACTGGGCGGCCATCGAGCGTCCTTCGTCGGTATTCGGGGTTTTGCGGGTTGCCGCGCGCGATAGAGGTTGGCGAGCGCGAGGGCAAGGCGCTGGCAATGGTGGCGGTGCGACGGGCGGCGCGGTACGAGCGCCGCTAGCCAGCCTCCAGCACCAGCGCATCGCTGACGACCAGTTGGCGCAGCTTCAAGGCGAGCGCGGCTTCGGCGGCGACCGGTTCGGAAATCAGGAAGCCCTGGATCTCCTTGCACCCTTCAGCCTTCAGCCGTTCGAGCTGGTGGACGGTCTCGACCCCTTCGGCAACGACCGCGGTCCCCAGGCCCGCCGACATCTGCAGCACCGACCGGATGATCTGCCACGTCCGCTCGTCCTCGGCCTGGACGAAAGTCTTGTCGATCTTGATCGTGTCGAAATGGAACCGGGTCAGGTAGCTGAGCGACGAATAGCCGGTGCCGAAATCGTCGAGCGCGATCTTCACCCCCAATTGCCGCAAGGCGGCGAGCGTGCGGCTGGCCAAGGTATCGTCTTCGATCAGCACGCTTTCGGTAATCTCGAGTTCGAGGCTCGATGGGTCGAGACCGGATGAGGCCAGCGCGCGCGCGATCTTGGCGATCAGATCGGGATCCTGGAATTGGCGGACGCTGATGTTCACGCTGACCGGCGTGTTGGCCAGATCGTGGACCGCGGCGCGACAGGCCTCCTCGATCACCCACGCCCCGATCGGGATGATCAGGCCGGAATCCTCGGCGATGCCGATGAAGTCCTGCGGCCGGATCAAACGGCCATCGTGCCGCCAGCGCAGCAGCGCCTCGAAGCTCGTCACCGCTCCCGAGCCGACGTCTATGCGGGGCTGGTAGCAGAGTTCGAGTTCGCTCTTGCTGAGGGCGAAGGACAGGCTTTCTTCCAACTCCTGCCGCCGCCGCAGCGCTTGCCCCATGTCCGGATGATAGCGGCCATAGGCATTCCGGCCGCGGTGCTTGACCGAGTACAGCGCCAGGTCGGCGTTGCGGACCATGGTCTGCGGATCGGTCGCGTCGTGCGGGCTGAGGGCCATGCCGATGCTGGTCCGGGGGTGGATGATCGCGCCGGTTGGCAGCGTCATCGGCTTGCCGATCGCCTCCAATATCCGGATCGCGAGGTCGAGCGCCTGGTTGCCGAAGGCGATGTTGGTATAGATGATCGCGAACTCGTCGCCGCCGAGCCGGGCCACGGTGTCGCACCCGCGCACCGTCCCGAGCAGGCGGTCGGCGACCTCCATCAGCAGCGCGTCGCCCGACTGGTGCCCGTGCAGGTCGTTGACGTCCTTGAACCGGTCGAGATCGACGATGAGCAGAGCGGTGAGCGCCCCCGGCCGCTGGCGCGCCAGCGCGTCGGACAGGCTGCGGTTGAACAATTCGCGGTTGGGCAGATCGGTCAGCGGATCGTGCATGGCGAGGTGATAGATGCGGTTGCGCGCCTCCTCGCGTTCGCTCAGGTCGGTCATCCGCAGCACGACCACCTCGTGCCCGTTCAACTGCATCTGGCGGAACCGCAATTCGACCGGCAGTTCCTTGCCATAGGAGTCGATGACCGTGGCGTTGTGGATCGTGTCGTCGCCCGATTTGAGCCAATCGTTAAACTGCGCGGCCAAATCGGCGCGGACGAGGTCCACGGCGGGGCGGCCGATCAGGTTTTCGGGGCTGGTGGAAAATTGCACCGCGGCGGCCGCGTTGGCGCTGCGGATGGCATCGTCGTGGATCAGGAAGATGCTCTCCGAGGCGACTTCCCCGAAAGCGGTGATCCGCCGTTCATCCTCGCGGCTGCGCGCCAGCTCGACCTGCTTGAAGCGCTCGGCTTCGGCGTGCTGCAGCTTGTCCATCAGGTTGTTCAGGGTGAGGCTCAGGTGCTCGTTGTCGTCGCCCGCTTCGACCGTCAGCCGCTGTCCTTCGGTGGCATTGGAGTGGACCAGCGCCTCGAGCGCGGCCTGGATATGGTCGGTGCCCAGCTTGGCCCCGTGCTCGGCCGTGTTCTGCCCGGCGGCCTCTTCCTCGGGGGATACGCGCAACCGCATGATCGGCTTGACCAGCGTGAGGAGCACGATGCCGAGCCCGAAGGCCCAGCTGAAATTGACCAAGGTGCCCGTGCCCTGGATTAGCAACTGGTCGAGGCGCGATCCGGCCGGCAGCGCCTCGACCGGGGCCAGCAGCGCCAGGCCCAATGTGCCGACCACCCCCGCAAATGCATGCACGCCGATCGCGCCCACGGAATCGTCGACCCGGAATTTCGATTCGAGCAGCGAGTTGGCGCCGTTGGCGGCAAGGCTGCCGAGCGCGCCGAGCAGGAGCGCCGCCCCGGGGCCGACGATGTGGCAGCCCGCGGTCACCGCCACCAAGCCCCCGACCATGCCGTTGACCGCGCGTTCGGGCAGCATCGCGCCCTTGAACCACGACACGCCATAGCCGAGCGCGCCCCCGGCGGACCCGGCCAGCAGCGTGTTGATGATGATGCCCGGAACGGCGTCCGTAGCTGCCAGCGTCGAACCGCCATTGAAACCGATCCAGCCGACGAACAGGAACAGCGCCCCGGCCGAGGACAGCACCGAGCTGTGGCCACCGATCCGCATCGGCAGGCCGCCGCT
>Ga0247806_10001298_pt1 | contig 12497 bp, 12 predicted proteins | sample UWRJL059202B1_FD_179935 | JGI IMG/M metagenome (GOLD analysis project Ga0247806, IMG submission 179935) | Plant litter microbial communities from Arlington Agricultural Research Station in Wisconsin, United States - UWRJ-L059-202B-1 | ecosystem: Environmental > Terrestrial > Plant litter >... | reverse complement strand
AAAGGTTTAACTGTAATAATTTTTTAGAGAAGCATTATCTTTTATGACGAAGTTTGAATTTATTGAAACATTTGTATATTCTATTGCAGTAAACAAATCTGGCATTTAATGTGTTAAAACCTGCAAATGCCAAAGGGTTTTTAGCATAAACAGAAATCTTTAGCTTAAAAGGCAAACGCTAAGTGATTTTGACAGGAAAACTATGAGTACATTTTAGGAAATATTAAATAGAAATTATTGTATTTCTAAAATCCTGATTTATGTATTTAAATCCTTATATTTTAATTATTAAGATACCCATAACACTTAAAGTTAGCCCAATAAATGTAAATAATAAATGGCTTTATCATAACTTTAGGTTACAGTTATACCAGATTCTATCTTCAATATTATGAACATTGCAACTCAAATAACATGGCTTTTTATTATGGCTATCCCAATTGCGTGTGTTGCCTGGACGGTTACCCACGAAGAAGTATTTCGAGAACCGAGGGAGTATTGTGTAAATTGCAGTAAAAATTCCAGAACCCTGCTGAGACGTAAATTTTTTTATCTTTTTACCTGCGAATACTGTTTTAGTCATTATGTTACTGCCGTTTTCCTGGCGCTCTCAAACTTCCAATTACTGCTTAGCGGTTGGAGAGGATATGTTATAGCGGGCTTTGCATTGGTCTTTGTGGCTAACTTTTACATGAGCATTTTTGCGCTGTTGCGTCAGGCCATAAAAAAAGAGAAAGTTGAAATTGAAGTGCTGCAAAAAGAAGAGCATCAAGATCGCAAGCTATAATTATAGATAAACCAGGTTATAAATTTTAATTGCAACGTATACGCCTGGAGGCAGGATATTGATTACAGTAAGCATCAGGAGTTATATATAGTAGGCATAGGCGAGTAAGGGGTATTGATATGTGAGCTCTATAAAAGTGAAATTGGTTAATACTGGCGGTTTAAAAATCCGGACATTGCCACCCAAAGCAGCAGAGCAATTTTCGAACTGTTTATTAATTATCTGGATCAGGACGATTTCGTAGGTGCCGATATGGCACGGAAATTACATCAGATGAAATATACTCGGGCAAGGCGTTATGCAGATTACAAAGGTGGTAAGAAATACGATTAGGATAAAAATTGTGAGCTTTTTGAAAGAGGTACAGGTGAAGCTGAAAAATGCATCTGGTGCGGCAGTTTTTACCCAAAATGAAAGTTCGCCGAAAGCGACACAAAGTACACGAGTTTGTAAAAAGTATGGAAAAGCCAAACTGGATAGAAATAATCCATTTACCAGTGGATAGTACTTATTAAAGTTTTCTTAAACATTCAACCCACAAATAATATTCTTATTACCTTAATTAACCAAATATTTTTAGAGTGTAATTGATAACATTGTTTCTTCGTAAAGGTTATTCCTGAGATTGTTTAAACAAAAATCAATTTACGCCTCTATAATAATACTATAAAAAATATGGAAAAAGTTACAAGGGGTTTGAAAGGAAAAACGATAGTTATAACTGGTGCAAGCAGTGGTGTGGGGCGTGCTGCAGCTGAAGCTTTTGCTCTGCAGGGCAGTAATATCGTTATAGTTGCCAGAGGAGAGGAAGGTATTCAAAAAGTTGTAGCCTACTGCAAGGAATTAAATGTTACAGCTGTTGGCGTTTCTGCAGATATGTCTATTGCAGAAGATGTAGAAAGGGTAGCAGAAGAAGCTTTAAAAATAAACGGCAGGATTGACGTTTGGGTTAACAATGCCGGCGTTATGGCCAGTGGTAAATTTGAAGAGATTCCTATGTATGTCCATGAACAGATAATTAAAACGAATTTAATTGGATATATGCATGGGGCCTATAATGCCATAAAAATTTTTAAAAGGCAAAATGAAGGCATTTTGATAAACAATGTATCTATCGGAGGTTTTATGCCCGCGCCATACAGCGCTGTATATTCGGCAACCAAATATGGAATCAGAGGTATGATGGAATGCCTGCAAGGAGAAATTTCTAATAGAAAACATATACACATTTGTAATCTTTATCCTCAGTTACAAAATTCCACCGGGAATTTGCACTCTGCTAAATACTCCGGCTTCAGTATGACGATTCCTCCCATTGCTTCAGATCCAAGGGAAACTGCAGGCAAAATGGTGTATTTAGCAAGGCATCCAAAGAAAGATTTATTTCCCGACTTCCGGGCTGCAACGATAACTAATATGTACAAATTATTCCCGAAACTCATTATCAATTCAGCATCTGCGGCTGTCCGTTTAAAGATGAAGCATAACGAGGATAAAGAGGATACTGCCGGAAATGTTTTAACTAACTCTAAAGAGCCGCTTAGGGTTTACGGTAACCCGGCAATGTCAAAAAGAACCAAAAATATGGGATTGGTTGTGCTGGCTGTTGCCGGCATAGGCTTTGCATTATTCGCGGTAAATCAAATATCAAATAAAGATAATTAGATTGTTATTGAGAATTGAAAATCTGAACAGGTAGTTTATAAGAATTATCTCCTTAAATCCTGATTCAAAGTTTATAATACCTTTAACCTCATGTTGTATTTATGGATTGCTTACTCCTTGTAATTTTATGTTTTTAGCAAACTTAAAACGAATAACTTATGAGCAACGATAATACAATGAGCCGCCGTAAGGCATTAGGAGGTATTGGAGCTGTAATAGCTACCACGGTAGTAAGCCCAGCTTTAGCAAACGGATTAGGCAATAACGAGTTCCCTGCAGTTCCTTTAGAAGACCCCACAACAAAGTATCCGCAACCACCCTTTAAGAAGCAGGAACAAGCCTGGCCTGGATTAGCAAGCAAGATGGATCCGCGCCCGGATCATGGCGAAAAAAGCTATAAAGGTTCAGGCCGCCTTAAAGGCCGTAAGGCGCTTATTACCGGAGGTGATTCAGGCATGGGCAGGGCTGCTGCTATAGCCTACGCCCGTGAAGGTGCAGATGTGGCTATAAACTATTACCCCAACGAAGAAGAAGATGCACAGGAGGTTATAAAACTGATTAAGGCCGAAGGCCGTAAAGCTATTACCATACCTGGTGACCTGCGTGACGAAGCATTCTGTAAAAAGCTTGTGGAAGAAGCCGTAAATGGGCTTGGGGGGTTAGATATCCTTGTAAATAACGCTGCCCGCCAGCAAACCCAGGAATCTATTTTAGATATTACTTCAGAAGCTTTTGATGCTACCATGAAAACAAACATCTATGCCCCTTTCTGGATTATCAAAGCGGCATTGCCACACCTTAAAGCCGGAGCATCTATTATAGGAACCACATCGGTGCAGGCGCAGGATCCGAGCCCGGAACTTTTTGATTATGCACAGACAAAAGCCGCAACTACCAATTATATCCGCTCGCTGGCCAAACAGCTTGGACCTAAAGGTATCCGTGTAAACGGTGTCGCACCCGGACCTATCTGGACACCATTGCAGGTGAGTGGTGGTGCTACTATGGAAAAGCTACAGCAATTTGGGAGCGATACACCCCTTGGCAGACCGGGCCAACCCGTAGAACTGGCTTCTATATATGTGCAGTTAGCGGCTAATGATGCCAGCTATGCTACAGGCCAGATTTATGGTGCAGCAGGCGGCGCAGGACAACCTTAAAAAATAAATCAAATTATAAACCAAAAACTAAATACTATGTCAGTCATTCGAAATGACCATACCGAAGGGCCTGTTGCAAAGGCTATAGAAAACCAAACTTCTAAACTTCCGTCAGATGTTTTTCTTTGGGCTGCTCTTGGCTCCATGGCAGCATCTGCTACCTTAAAATGCCTGCGTAAAGACAAATCTGCCTTATTTGTAGGACAGTGGGCTGCACCGTTCTTACTACTTGGAATTTACAATAAAATTGTAAAAACCGAAGGACATGACAGCAAGTCGAAACCATCGCAAACGTCCGGTAAACCTCAAACAGAACAGCATCCCATAAGCGATTTTGCAGAACCGGAGGCCGACAGTAACCTAAACCAATCGTAATACTTTATTTATGAGTAAAATAAAAAATATAGTTGCAGGGTTGGGTGGTGCAATAGCACTTAATATTCTGCATGAAAGTTTGAAAAAGAAAGATAAAAATATGCCCAGGGTAGACCTTTTGGGCGAAGAAGCACTGCAAAAATCGTTAAGCTACTTTGGCGTATCAATTACTAATGAGAATACGCTCTATAAGGCTACGTTAGCAGGAGACGTTATAAGTAATGCATTATACTATAGTACAATTGGCGGTGCAGGTACTCAGAATGTATTTCCAAGAGCCATAGCTTATGGTATAGCCGCGGGTGTGGGAGCTATAACGCTACCCGAACCTATAGGTCTTGATGACGAACCTGTAACCAAATCGAATAAAACAAAAGTATTAACCGTGGGCTATTATCTGGCTGGTGCATTGGTTACAGCCTGTATCTTAAAAGCTATTTCTAAAACTGGTAAATAATAGTACTGGTAAATAAATTGCTAAAAAGCCCTTAAGATCTTACTCTTAAGGGCTTTTTTATGGAAACTAAACAACGTAAAAATAATGTGTGCAGTTAATAACTGCCTGTAATACCCATACCGATTGTTTCGGGGTGGCCTTTCATGATGTAAAAAAAGTAGTTTGCAAACCGATATGGCTACTATACCGCGTGCTGTACCCAGGAAAAGACCTGCGATAATTTTAGATTGTCTTCATACCTTATTTAATTTGAGAAAGGAAGGCCTAAACCTTCCTTTCGTTATAAATTACTCCGTAATCTTAGGCTCACGTTCCCAAATGCGATGCCTGCTCATTTGAGTAGTAAAATCATCGGTAAAGGCTTTTGCCGTACCATTATTTATAATAATACCCGGCAGGTTTTCATCTTTGTGTGCTGCCAATTTATTGCCGATTGTAGTCTTTTCGATAAGGCCATTTAAGTCAGCATCAAACCCAATAACTTTGCAATGCCTGTATGCATCATTAATAAACTCTATTACATTATCATTTTCTTCGAGTGAAGCATTATTTTGAGACGATAGAGCATACACCGCATCAAATAGTACTGATGATGACGAGAAGAAAGCAAAGTCTACCTTAATGTCAGTACCGGCATCGCCTTTTATGCTTCCTGCATGAGGACCAACAATTTTGGCTGCCGCACCTTTTACCTCTAAAGCTTTTTTAAGCGCATTTAGTGATATTTCGCTAACCCCTTCGGCACATAAAAACGCTACCTGACGTGTTTCGATACTATCGGTGGTAGTTGGGTTTTTAATCATACTAAGCGCATTGCTGGGCTTGTAGCTGCTATCAAGTGGTTTAGGTTCGTGTTTGTTTGGGTCGGCATCGGCTCCTACACCGTGGTTCATCGGTTTTTCAGGTTGAACCGGAACCACAATACCAAGCCCTGATGCCACTTTTTTAGCTAGTGTTGCATCTACCTGACTAAGCAAGCCAAGCATACGCTCGCGAATTGTAACCGTTTCTACCTTGCTAAGCTCAAAGCGCAGTGCTTTTATAATATGGTTCTGCTCTGTTTCAGTCTGGCTCTTAAAGAAAAGGGCAGCCTGGCTAAAATGATCGGCAAAGCTTTCGCTGCGTTCGCGTACTTTGTGTGCCTCTATTCTTTCATAATGGCTTACAAATCCGCCATCGGCTTCTTTAGCCTGCGCAGGATAGCCGTTGTTTAGCGTATTAGGGCTATAGGCCACACGGCCCACATTAATTTCCTGCCTCATATGCCCGTCACGCTGGTTATTGTGCATTGGGGAAATGGTACGGTTAATTGGTATTTCATGGAAATTAGGACTTCCCAGCCTTGATAATTGCGTATCGGTATACGAGAATAGCCTGCCCTGTAACAGCGGGTCGTTACTAAAGTCGATACCCGGCACAACATGCCCCGGGTGAAAAGCCACCTGCTCTGTTTCGGCGAAGAAATTATCCGGGTTGCGATTAAGTACCATTTTGCCTATTATGGTAACCGGTACAAGTTCTTCCGGGATGATCTTAGTGGGGTCTAACAGGTCAAAGTTAAACTTATGCTCGTCTTCCTCGGGTACTAACTGCACGCCAAATTCCCATTCGGGAAAGTTGCCCATCTCGATATTATCATACAGGTCGCGACGGTGAAAATCAGGGTCGTTGCCCGAAATTTTAAGGGCTTCATCCCAAACAACTGCATGCGTGCCCAGTTTTGGTTTCAGGTGAAATTTTACAAAGGTTGATTTACCCTCGGCATTTATAAAGCGGAAAGTATGGATGCCAAAGCCTTCCATCATACGGTAGGAGCGGGGTATGGCACGGTCGCTCATGGCCCACATGATCATGTGCATCGACTCGGGCATCAACGATATAAAATCCCAAAAAGTATCATGGGCAGATGCTGCCTGTGGTATCTCATTATGAGGCTCGGGTTTAACGGCATGTATCAGGTCGGGGAATTTCATGGCATCCTGTATAAAGAAAACAGGTATATTGTTACCCACCATATCAAAAATGCCTTCCTGGGTGTAAAATTTTATGGCAAAACCGCGAACATCCCGTGCCATATCTGTAGAGCCACGAAAGCCCGCAACGGTAGAAAAGCGAACAAATACCGGTGTCCTGGTAGTAGTATCGTTTAAAAAGCCAGCCTTAGTATATTCGCTTACATTACCGTAGGCTTCAAAATAGCCATGTGCCCCAGAGCCGCGTGCATGCACAATGCGCTCAGGAATGCGCTCATGGTCAAAATGCGTTATCTTTTCGCGCATTATAAAATCTTCCAGCAAAGACGGCCCACGTTCTCCTGCTTTAAGGGAGTTGTGGTCGTTATTTATCTTAACGCCATGATCTGTAGTAATAAACTGGCCATCGCTGTATTCCCTGTTTTTTTCCAGGTCCTGCAACTTGGCGTTTTCATTATTCGCCAGGGGAGTGTTGTTAGGTGTGTTGTTTTTTTTCATTGTAAATTTAGTTTTTGTAAAGTGTGTGTGTATTATGCAGTAAGTTGTTGTAGTTTTTCTACGGCTGCGGTGTTACCCTGCTGTTGCGCAAGGTTCGTAGCAGTAAGCCCCCGGGCATCGGTTATAGTAGTATCCGCACCTCTTTCTATAAGCAAGTCAACCAGATCATTACGTCCAAACATAGCGGCAAACATAAGCGCAGTACCACCATTGCCGTGTTGAGTATTAAGGTTAGCACCTTTATTTATAAGTAGCTTAGCAACATTAGCATAACCTTTAAAGCAGGCTCCCATAAGGGCGGTGTTGCCACTGTTATCTGTACCCTCTATATCAGCCCCGGCATCTAAAAGTGCGGTAACAGCTTCGGGTTGGTTGTTGTAGGCAGCAATTATCAGGGGAGTAAACCCGCGGTCGTCTTTTATATCAAGGTTTTTAATGTGTGTAAAAATTTCTTTCAATACAGGAACATTGCCCTGCCTTGATGCGGAAAATAAAGCGTTTATAATATCATCCATAGTTGTTCTTTTTTGCAGCATCAATTTACAAAACCATATAATATCAGACACTTAAGGTTATGCTAAATTTGAGTAGTGCGTTATATAGTAATAAATCAATTATTCTTAACTGGGTAATATGCCATGTTTTATGGCGTGTTGAAGCAAAGCATAGTCTTTTTCATTTTGGTCGGCATATCCCATTGCAAAACTGGCAATGGTATCTTCAAACAAGTCATCCTGTCCCATATATCCTTTTAAAACGGCTGCATCGCCCGTGCGGGCATGCGCCCGGGATAATGCCCAACCACATGATTTTGCATACCTCAAAAAAATATCATGATCCATAGATTCAAGCGTTGGCTTTACTTTAGCGTCCCTCATCTGGCGAATATAAAATTGTCTTCCTGCAGCATCTACTGTCCATCCCAAAAATATATCTGTGGCCGACTGTATAAGTTTTTGCCCCTCGACTACGCGCTGGCCGTGGTATTTAAATTTGCTTTTGCCGGCATAGGGTTCGAGTACGCTTTGGTGGGCTTCTTTAAATTGAAGGAACAATGGGTCGCCAGTGGCAGACATCAGGAGCAACACCCCGCAAAATGTACCTACACTGCCCACACCAACCACTTTCATGGCTACGTCCTGAATTTTATAACGGCTTAGAAGTGTTTTTTTATCATGGGATAATGATCGCAGATACCTGTGGTAAGCATTTTCTGCCTCTGCAAAAAATTGCGCTTCTTTATCTTTAGGTACATGAAAAATTAGGGGAGGGTTATCTTTAATTTTTGGGTGCCCAAGTTTGTTGTGGGTAAGCTTTGCAAATTCTTTTTGATGGGGAATACGCTTTATGGCTTTTTTAATTTCTTTCGGGTCAAATTGCTTCATCTCCTTTATTTTGCCCGATAGTATCAGTTCGTTAAGGTTTATTTGGGCATACCATATTTGTAGTGCCGACATCTCTGCATATTCAGCCATGTGCTTACGATAGCTGTTAACAGCCGTCCATGCTGCTTCGCTGCATTGTAAATCGTTAAATCCTTTATCTCTGCCGGCAATGGCAAAACTGGCAGCAAGGCGTTTTACGTCCCATTCCCAGGGAGCTGTAGACGTCTCGTCGAAATCATTGATATCAAAAACTAATTTGCGTTCCGGAGTTGCAAATCCGCCAAAGTTAAGTAAATGGCAATCGCCGCATATTTGTAACTTCATATCAGTAGAGGCCGAAAGAGAAAGGTCGGATGCCATAACGGCTGCGCTTCCCCTGTAAAATGAAAAAGGCGATGCCAACATGCGCTCGTACCGTAACGGTAAAAGGCTGTTAATCCTGCCCATGCTGTTTTCTTTTAAGAGGTCGATAGGATTGGGCCGGCAATCTATAGTTATATTGCCTAATGCTGCAATAGGGTAGAGCTTCTTTTGGGCTTTTCCTAATTTATGGCGCGTTTGCTTTGAAGAAACGGCTACAATATTTTGTGTGTCATTTTCCATAGCCATTATTTTTTAGAAGCAAGCCGTTCTCGCCTGTGCATTATTTTTTGTATCAGTATCCTAAGTTTAGCTTTGTAATCATTAGCAAGCCACTCGGTGTAATTTTTAGTAACCTTGCCCAGGCATTTGGCATATTGCTTAATTCGCCAGTTAATTTCTTTGCCTAACTCTTCACTCAGGTGCAGGGCATCGGTAATAGTTTGTGCATTATCAGCACACATTAAGGCATGCTGCCTTAGCGAATCACGAATTACGGTTTTAGGTTTCTGTTCATTTTCTAACGCCAGCCTGTGTGCTTGCTGTACATCAAAAGACACCTCAAGGCTATTAGGAAATTTGGATCTTATTTCTGACGGTATGGTATGGCTTTCATAGTCGGTATGGCTGTTCCTGTTTTCCTGATACACTTCAGGGTTTTCAAAAACAAACTTCCAGTCTACAGGGGCATTCCATTCACCAAAACGGTCTATATTGTTACCAAGGTCAATAATGTTAAACGTCTTTTTTTGTGGCAGCCTGCGCGATCCGCGACCTATCATTTGATGGTAAAGTGTTAGCGAATTAGTGGCACGGTTAAGTATAACAGTTTGTACCGATGGCTCATCGAATCCAGTAGTTAGTATAGATACCGATGTAAGGATAGCACCCTTGGTTTTTTTGAACCACTTTAAAATTTCAGCACGTTCGGCAGCCGATGTTTTATTATCAAGATGTTGGCAGTCATACCCGGCATCTGTAAACATTTGGCAAACTGCTTTAGAGGTAAATATCCCGGTATTAAATATCAGTGTTTTTTTATTTTTAGAATGTTCCCGGTAAGCATGCAGGAGCAACTCCAGCATTGCGGGAGCCGAATAAAGCGCATCTGAAGTGCTGACAGTAAAATCGCCATGCACACCCGTTTTAAGCGAGTTAAGTTCTACATCATACCTCCATGTTTTTGGCCTGGCTAAAAAGCCATGTTCAATTAGAGAGTCTATGGGTTCGCCTATAATAAGTTCGCTATAGTTTTTATGCATCGGCAAGTTAACATCCGAACTAAAAGGTGTAGCTGTAACCCCAATAATCGTTGCATTTTTAAATTTCCCTAACAGTTTCTGGAACGAGTTGTGGTGGGCTTCATCTATAATAACAAGGCCTACGGCATCGGTATCAATTTGCCCTGCCTTAATCCTGTTCTTCAGGGTTTCTACCATCGCTACATAACACAGGTAATCGTCTTTTTTATTAAGGCTTTTTACAGCGCTATTAATTGCTTTATTATGTACGCCATTATTTTTAAGGGTATTAGAAGTTTGTTTACACAGTTCTACACGGTGGGTAAGCACGACCACTTTTTTGTTGAATTGCTCTATAAAACGTTTAGCGATCTCAGAGAAAATAACCGTCTTGCCGCCGCCCGTGGGTAACTGGTATAATAACCTTTGCGGGGTATTGCATTGTTCTATCTTTTGGAGAAGCGTCGTAATATCCGACTCCTGATAAGCATATAATTTTTTTGCATTTTGTGCAACGGTTGTGGTAAGGGTAGCAGTATCCATTTGAATATTTTAAAACATCGAAGTTATATATTAGGCTAATGTAGGAATGATAAATATTGCATAAAACTTAATATGAAATTATACCATTTACTATTAAAATTATACAGTTTATGATTTTTTAAGAATTATTACACAAATTTTAAAATGCTACATCATATCTTAGTCTTAAAAGATATTATCTTACTATATGAAAAATGTTAAAACGCGAATTGCAATACTTGGCGGCGGTCCCAGTGGAATGTTTATGTATAAACGCTTGGTAGAATCGGGTAGGGACAATATAGAAATAGAGATCTTTGAGCGCAAACAACAATTGGGTGCCGGAATGCCTTACAGTTTAGAAGGAGCCAATAAAGAGCATATTACAAATGTATCCGGTAATGAAATACCAACAATTGTAACTTCTATTCAGCAATGGGTTAATGATGTAGATAGTAGTGTGTTAATGCCTTACAAAATAACACCACAGAGTTTTAATGATTATAAAGTATTGCCCAGATTGTTGTTTGGTCATTATCTGGAAGACCAGTTTGAGTTATTACAGGTTAAAGCAAAAGAAGTTGGTATTAGTACTGTAGTACACCTGGGGATTGCGGTGACAGATATTATTGATAAACCTGAACTTAACCAGGTACTTGTTGAGTTTGAAGGCTCAGGAATCGAAGCTTTTAACCATGTTATTATATGTACCGGTCACAATTGGCCTAAAAAGAACGAAGGTAAAGTTAAGGGCTATTATGACAGTCCTTATCCTCCGGCAAAATTAGAACTTAAATTAAATCACCCTGTAGCTGTAAGAGGTTCATCGCTAACGGCTATTGATGCTATACGTACATTGGCGCGCAGTAATGGATCTTTTACAGAGAACAGTACGGGTATGCTGGATTTTGAGCCGGCAGAAGGAAGTGAAAATTTTAAAATGATATTGCATTCCAGAAATGGGCTACTGCCTGCGGTGCGTTTTCACCTTGACGATTCGCATCTGCAAAACGGTTCGCTGCTAACTGCGAAGGAAATCGAACAACATAGAAAAGATAATAGTGGTTTCCTGTCGCTTGATTTTATTTTTGAGAAAGATTTTAAAGACCTTTTTAAAGATAAAGACCCGGAGTTTTATGCCTACATAAAAGACATGAGCATTGAAGATTTTGTAGATGACGCCATGAGTTTTCGTGAAAACACCAATCCGTTCGAACTGCTGCGGTTAGAATATGAAGAGGCCGAAAAGTCTATTAAAAAGCACCAGTCTATTTACTGGAAAGAGCTGCTTGCTGTATTGAGTTTTGCCATGAATTACCCGGCAAAATACTTTTCGGCAGAAGATATGTTGCGATTGCAGAAAGGTTTGATGCCGTTAATATCGGTAGTAATTGCCTTTGTGCCGCAAACGTCGTGCAGGGAACTATTAGCCTTACACAATGCCGGAATAATGGATATTGTTGCCGTGGGCCAGGAAAATGAAGTGGAAATTAATGGTGACGGAGGGATTACCTATCATTTTAATGAAGGTGAAAATCAATCACAATCCGTTCGCTACAAAACTTTTGTTGATTGTATTGGCCAGCCTCATTTATCCTATGAAGACTTCCCGTTTAAAAGCCTTTTAAAAAATAAAACAGTTAGCCCTGCAAAACTAAAATTCAGGTCGGCAAACCAAGGCGAAAAAGAAATTAAATCAGGAAATAAAATGGTGCAACATGAAGGTAAGAGTTATAGCCTTGAAGTTCCCGGTATAACCATTAACGATAATTTTCAGGTAGTAGATGCAGACGGTAATACGAATGCCCGAATATTTATAATGGCGGTACCTTACATTGGGGGCTTTAACCCCGATTATTCCGGTCTTGATTTTGGAGAGGCGGCATCGTTAAAAATTAGTAAAGCTTTAATATAGTATAACGGGATGCAATGGCAACGGTTAATGTGAACTGAGTTTTTTTTAGTCAAGATAATGTTTATCGTGAGACAAAAACTTCCGGACAGGAAACATCTACAATTACTTGAAGCGACTCTTAGGCTTATTATTCTATTAAATCTAATTTTAATCTGTCAT
>Ga0247806_10001296_pt1 | contig 12500 bp, 10 predicted proteins | sample UWRJL059202B1_FD_179935 | JGI IMG/M metagenome (GOLD analysis project Ga0247806, IMG submission 179935) | Plant litter microbial communities from Arlington Agricultural Research Station in Wisconsin, United States - UWRJ-L059-202B-1 | ecosystem: Environmental > Terrestrial > Plant litter >... | reverse complement strand
TCGGTCATCAAAAGAACACATATGTTCGACGCCGAAAAGGTCCGGCAGGCAGCTACGGCATATTATCCGGAAAATGTATTGTTGCAGTTCGAAGAATTGTATGCACTGTTGTCCTGATCAGAAAAGACCAAAAATATCTTCGACGCCGATTACCCGTTCTACCGTGAAACCTTCTGCGTAACGCACACCAGCCTGGCGCCCGAATTCCAGCATCCTGCCCTTTAGGAATTCCTGGAACTCCTCGCCCGAGATCGGGGTTTTCGGTTCAGTGGAAGCCGGATCGAAAAATTGTGTTTTATAGGCAAGTATCGCTTTGAACTTCTCTTCCGCAAAATCAGTTACGTCGACGACAAAATCCGGCTTGATGTGTCTGTCCTGGATGTAATTGTAGACCACTTTCGGACGGTGAATTTCCTGTGACTTACCATCATAAGTCGTTTCTATGCGGCGCAACCCGGCTAAGAAACAAGCTTCGGAAACCAGCTTACTGCCTTTGGCGTGATCCGGATGCCGGTCCTGGATTGCATTGGCCAAAACGATCTGCGGCTTGAAGTAGCGGATCTGTTCAACAACTTTCAGCAGGTTTTCAGCATTGTGCTCAAAAAAGCCATCCGCCATTTTCAGGTTGACCCGCCCGCTGAGCTGCATGATTTCGGCTGCTGCTGCTGCTTCTGCATAACGTGTTTCAATGGTGCCACGCGATCCAAGCTCGCCTTGCGTTAAATCCACAACGGCTACGCGCCTGCCCTGCTTTACGCTTTTCAGGATCAATCCGGCAGCCGACAATTCCACGTCATCGGGATGTGCGCCAAAAGCTAAAATATCTACCTGCATACGGTTCGGATTAAGTTTATCAATCAGGCTTCGATCCAGCGGATAATTTCCGGATCGTCTGGCAATACACGCGGATCTATGCTCTCAACAACTTCCCCTGATTCATTGATCAGGAATTTCTGGAAGTTCCAGGTTACCGCTTCATGCGTTTCCGCACATAGCCATTGGTACAGCGGATGTTGCTCAGGACCGGTCACAGAAATCTTGTCCATTAGCGGGAAGGAAACACCGTAATTCTTTTTGCAGAATGCAGCGATCTGTTCATTCGTTCCCGGCTCCTGTGCACCAAAGTCATTCGAAGGAAAAGCGATGATCGTGAAGTTCGCGTCTTTAAATCGCTGGTAAAGCGCTTCCAGCTGTTCGTATTGCGGCGTCAATCCGCACTCGGAAGCCGTATTGACGAGCATGATCTTTTTGCCCTGGAATACTTCCCAATCCACGGGATTCCCCTGGATGTCCTGTATGTCGAAACTAGATAAGGTCATTGTCTGCTTTGATTTGATTTTTATACTGCTTGTTGCGGATCGCTGCGATGGCAGTGAACAAGATAAAGGCAATTACTGCAATGATGATACCAGGCGGGATTCTGCCCAAACCTTCACCCTGCGCATAAGAATGCAGTCCGACGAGGTAAAAATTGACCCCGAAAAAGGTGAACAGAATGAATGCATATCCCCAAAGACTAACCGCGTTGAAAAGGAATTTACCCCTGCAAGCCGGAATGTAGCGCAGGTGCAGGATGACTGCATACGCCAGCACGGAAACAAGTGCCCAGGTTTCTTTCGGGTCCCAGCCCCAGTATCTTCCCCAGGATTCGTTGGCCCAGATACCGCCGAGGAACGTCCCGATCGTCAGCATGAACAAACCGATGGTGATCGTCAGCTCGGAGATTGCTGTGATTTCGTTGATGTGGCTCGTTACACGCGATCCGTTGCGCTTCGTCCTGAAAACATAAATGAACATGTTCAGCAGGCTGAGGATGGCACCGAGTCCGAGGAAACCGTAGCTGCCGGTGATAATCGCAACGTGGATCATCAGCCAGTAAGACTTCAGTACCGGTTGCAAAGGCGTGATTTCCGGATCCATCAGGTTCAGTTCAGACACAAAGACCATGAAGAAAGCGAGAATGGCCGTCGCTGCAAGTACAGCCGGATTTTTACGCGAAAAGATAAAACCTGCAATCATCGTTACCCAGGCAATGAAAACGATGGCTTCGTAACCGTTGCTCCACGGCGCGTGACCGGAAATGTACCAACGCATCGCAAGTCCTGCGCCGTGATAAGCGAATAGCAATGCGATCAAAACAACAAAAGGAATCGTTGTTTTGCGGAACCTCTTCTCGCGGAGCGGATTTGATTCCCTGAAAATACGTGCAAAGAAAAGTATCAGCAAAAGGAAACCAACGGTGAAGTAACCATTTTTGACATTTTTGAAGACATTCATCTTATTATAGCTGATCTCCAGTTTGACATGGCTTTCGCTCGGTGCAAGCTCACCTGCTACTTCACGCTGCAATGATTTCAAGGTATTCAACTGATCGAGGGCCAATCCAAAGGAATTTTTCCCAGCTCCTTCGTGCAAAGCATCCAGGTAACGCAAGACAATTCCGGAAGAAATCGAATCTTTTTGCATCAGCTCCATGCTCAACGGTACAAACCAGCTGTTGTTCGCCGCGCCTTTCACCGGGATGATCTTCATGTATTGCCAGCCGAAGATCGATTGTAAAACCTGGAAACGCTCCACCAACTTGATCAGCTTCTTGTCAAACTCACTGCGTCTGGATTCGAGACGCTGGTGCGAAATATTGTATTCTTTCAGCCATTTGAACTGACCGTCCGGACCGGCGAGCTTTTCGTAGCTGGCGTATTCGTCCAGGTGCAATTGCTCGCGGACAGCCATAGGAACCAGGATAATCTCTTGTTTCATCCAGTAGTCCGGGTACATATGCATGCTCATGATCGTTTGCACGGCATTCGTATCGCCATAGGTGCTGGCGCCGTAAATCTTGCGCAGCAACTGGTCCGCCATGGTATGCATCGGAATGATACGGCCTTCAAAATCGAGTACCAGCAGGGAAGCCAGCTCGTCTGAATGTTCTGCGGAAATCACGCGGTGAATAATCTCTACTGTATCAGCCGCTGCAGTTGCATGTTGATGTTCTGCGTGGTCGTGTTTGTGGTCATGTTCCTGTGCGAGCGCCTGTCCTGAAAAAGCCAGCGAAGCGACCAGCAAAACTCCGAGGGCAGATTCCCTGCGCACACGTGATTTATCGATTCTCCCGAGGAGTTCCTTGAATCGGCCCACTGGTGCAAATAACGACAGGATCATGCCGAGGGTCATCAGCAGGTAACCAATGTAGGTAATGTTTGTTCCCAGCGCATCGTGGTTGACGCTTAGTTTGGTTCCTTCTTCGTTCTCCGGTGTCTGCGGATCGTCGAGGTCGTAGCTGGACTGGAAGAAGCGATAACCATCGTAATCCATAACATTGTTCATGAAAATGCGTTGGTCGCGTTTGTAATTCGTGCGTTTATCGTCGATCGTCACCTGGCTTGCAAAGGAAGAAGCGACCTCGGAACCCGGATATTTATCGAGCGTAAAATCGCGGCAGATGATCGAAAAAGGAAGCTCGATGCGTGTTGAGCCGTATTCCATTTCGTAGGTCAGACCGTTGAACTCAAATACTTCGTGGGATGGAATCGCCCCCAGTCCGCCTTCGAGGTGAACAAGCTTAGACGCGGAACCATCTGAGATTTTCAGGGTCAGGATGTCTGTGCCTACTTTGCGTTTTCCGGAAGACATTTTCATCATCTTCGCAGAGGGAATTTCACGCTTGAACACAAACTGCTGTCCTTCTACGACATATAGCGCATTTGGCACAAAAGGCACCAGCGTATCGGTCGGAATTTGGGAGAACATCGATTCCGGAACATCAGCGCCGGATTGACGTAGTTTCTTCATTTCCGGCGTCATTTGCAGGTATTTGATTGGCAGTTTTGTTTGCACCATCAGTTGTCCGCCGACTTCTGTGACTTCAATACCGGGCATCGCATTTTTCTTTTCAAAAGAGAGTGCGACTTCACCAACCATGACAAAACCTTCCGGTGAAAGGTAATTGGATTTCATTCCGTCGGTAACAATTTCCAGTACGCCGGATTTAATGCTGTCGTTGATGATCAGCGTATCGATCTGTTTCTTACGGAAATCTACGAACTCCACCGTGATCGGTGTTTTATGATCCGGGAAGTCAAAACTATGGTCAAAATAATTGTTGGCCTGCTCGGACATGAACTTTTTCTCATTGTATACATATTGCATCTTCCCGTCATTGACTTTGAACCACAGGTGTGGATCTGTCGTGTAAATGAAATTGGAAGCCTGTCCTTCGCGGATCACCATCAATCCTTCGAAACTAACGTAACGCGTGATACCTGCACCAATGAGGATCACAATGAATGACAGGTGGAAAGTCAGCATCGCGATCTTGGAGCGCTGAAACATCTGGTAGCGGTAGATATTGTAAATGAGATTCAGCCCCAGGAAAACCAGGAGCAGCTCAAACCACAACGCATTGTAAATCCATATTTTAGCCGTTTGTATGTCATACATGGATTCAAAGATCGTGGCAGCGCCGATCGCAAATAAAAATACCAGCATGGCTACTGCCATCATGCGCATTGAGAAGAGTCTTGATAAGAATTTTTCCATGTTTAATTTTCGTTGACAAACTTGTCGGCAAAATTAAACAAAGCTGGGGGTTTAGCGCATGTATTTGCAGTTTAAATTCGATTTAAATAGACCTAAATTTGGAAACGCAAATGAAAGGTCTTTAAAGAGCTGATCTGAAAAAAGATGTAGTGGAAATCAATATTCTCCGGTGGCCAGTAAAACAAGCGTACAGGCGTTTTCTGTATCAATGCCTTTCGCGCGCAATTGTTTTGCAAATTCGCCGTTTTCTGTACCTGGATTGAAAATCACCCTGCGTGGGTTCAGTCCGATGATCGGCTCGTAATAATCTTTCTGGATGCCCGGGTTGATGTACAAAGTAACGGTATCCACGTCCCAGGTAGTGTTCCAGTCGTTGTGAATAACGACGTCATCAATGCTGCCGCGTTTTTTGCTGAAAGCGATGACGGGATGACCTTTCGAAACGAGGCTTTTGACTGCGCGGTAAGAATAGCGTGATGCATCCGGGCTCGCGCCGATGACAAGGGTTGCTTCGGGATAGTTTTTCATGTCGTTCATGTGTTGGTTCGTATTCGCATATTGTGCTGCTCATTTAAAGTTAACGAAATATGTTTTTGGCACTTGCTTTTTAGCCTTTTTTATATTTCACGGGTGGACATAAAAAAAGCCATTGTCCGAAGAGCAATGGCTTTGAATATGTGGAAAAGAATATTACATTTCTTCTTCAGTCGGAACGAGGATTCTTCCGCAGTGCTCACAAACGATTACCTTTCTTTTGGATTGGATGTCAAGCTGACGCTGTGGCGGGATCTTGTTGAAGCAACCTCCACAGGAATCTCTGTCTACCGGTACGACTGCCAGACCGTTTTTCGCGTTCTCACGCAAACGGTTGTAAGCTACCACGAGACGCTCATCGATAGACGCTTTTGCTTTTTCTGATTTTTCAACCAAAGCTTCTTCATCTTTCTGTGTTTCGCCCACGATCTCATCCAGCTCCGCTTTTTTCGCAGCGAGGTCGCCCTTGCGGAATTCGAGACGGGTTTTCGCTTCTTCCAACACCTCCTTTTTACTGGAAATATTAAATTTAGCTTCCTTGATGCGCTTGTCGTGCAACTTGATCTCCAGGTTCTGGAATTCGATTTCCTTATCCAGGGATTCGAATTCGCGGTTATTCCGGACATTGTTTTGTTGCTCTTTGTATTTTAAGATAGCGGCTTCAGACTCTTTCATTGCATTTTTGCGGTCGGAAGCTTCCTGATCCATGTCCTTGATCTCCTCCTGTAATTTCTTCAGGCGGGTTTCCAGACCGATCAATTCATCTTCGAGATCCTGAACTTCCAAAGGCAATTCACCTCTAACCGTTCTGATTCGATCGATTTCAGAATCAATCTTTTGCAATTCGTAAAGGGCGTCTAATTTCTCCGCCACTGATGCTTCCTTTTTAGTTGCTGCTCCAGCCATGTGCTAAAAATAATTTATTGGATTTGTATTTATCCGCGTATGATGAACCGCAAATTTAGCAAAATTTTCGGTCAAAACCGCGACAATTAAATTTGTTGTAAATTGTTCACTTTCATAATGTCCGATATCGGCGATGATCAATTGTTCGTCGGCATCGAAAAATTCGTGGTATTTGTAGTCTCCGGTAATAAAAATGTCTGCTTTCTGTGCCATCGCTTCGGGCAATAAAAAACTGCCTGCCCCGCCGCAAAAAGCAACATGTTGTATTTTTTTTCCGGTCAACACCGTATGGCGGATCACGCCGCAATGAAAAGTCTGCTTCAGCCGCGCCAGGAAAGTCTGCGCATCGACAGGGTCTTTCAACATGCCGATCATGCCGCTTCCTTCCTCTTTGTTGACGTTTTTCAAAGCGATGATGTCGTGCGCGACTTCTTCATAAGGATGCGCTTCGGTCATCGCGTGCAGGACTTTCGGCAAGACGTGGTTGGAAACAAGTACTTCAATTTTGACCTCCGGTGTTTTTGTACGCATGCCGATCTTCCCTTCAAAAGGATCTGCGCCGGCTTCGGGCTTGAATGCGCCAATGCCTTCGGTCTGAAAGCTGCATTCGCTGTAATTGCCAATGGCTCCGGCACCTGCGGCAAACATCGCGCGTTCTACTGTGCCTGCATGATTGGATGGGACAAACACCGACAACTTCGTCAGTACATTTTCCTGCGGCAGCAGGATACGTGGCGATTCGATCTCCAGCCTGCGCGCGATTTCCGCATTCACGCCCTTGATCGAATGATCGAGGTTCGTGTGGATCGCATAAACCGCCAGGTTGTTCTGAATGGCCTTGATGACCGTCCTTTCGACGTAGTTCCTGCCTGTGATTTTTTTCAGTCCTTTGAAAATCAGCGGATGATGCGCAATAACCAGGTTCGCACCTTTTTCGATCGCCTCATCGAGGACTTCTTCCGTACAATCGAGACAAACGAGCACTCCCGTGAGATCTGCATTTTTATCGCCGATCAGCAAGCCACAATTGTCAAAAGAGGCCTGACTGCTGACGGGTGCATATTTTTCGAGGAAGGCGATGACTTCTTTGAGTTGCATAATACTGCTTTTGTTGGGCGAATGTACGTAAAATCGCGTTACCAGACTGGAAAATAGAGCCTGAACACGGCTCCTACCTGTGGTTCGCCAGTTGCTTCGATAAATCCGCCATGATTTTCCATGATCTTCCTGGAAATCGCCAGTCCGATGCCGTTGCCCCTGTATTTTTCGTAAATGTGCAGGCGCTTGAAAATATCGAACAGCGATTTAGAGAACTGGTTGTCAAAACCGATCCCGTTGTCGCGCACGGAAACACAATAAAACAATCCACCGGTTTTTTCGATGCTTTCGCGCGGATCGGGCACTTTTTCACAACTGAGACTGATCTCGGGCGTTCCCTCCTCCTTGGAGAATTTCAAAGCATTTGAAAGCAGGTTGATAATCAGTTGGTTCAACTGGAAGCGAACGCCTTTGATAACCGGCAGATTGCGCGCTGAAATCTGTACATCCCGCGTAGCGAGATCGTCTTTCAGCTCCTTTTTCGCATCAGCGAGGATGTCATTCAGGTCGACTTCTGCAAATGCACTTTCCTTGTTACCAAGCTTAGAATAATTCAGGATATCGTTCAGCAGCGTTTGCATGCGCTTCGCAGAATCGCTCATTTTCGTGATGGAGAGGATCACCGATTCAGGTACCTGGATGTTTGGATCATCGAGTACCATTGAAGCAAAAAGCTGAATTTTGCGCAAAGGCTCTTTCAAATCGTGCGTGCTGATCCAGTTCATGTTCTCTAGTTCCGAATTGGTCTTTTTGAGCTTTTCGCTCAGCAGGCGGTACTTCACCTCTTCTTCTGTGACATACAAAAGCAGGATTTGTTTCTGTAAGGCGTACGCAAAATTATAGGCTGCGTGGATTTCCGATTCGCGCCAGTCGCAACTGCTTCCTTTCCGGATCTCTTTCCAAAGCTCGAAGGATTTACGCGGATGCAATCCTGTTTCATCTTTCACAATGGACTTGTTCGGATCTCCTGCCCAATTGACTGTTTTTTCAACTTCCGGCCTGAACCAAAGGATGCAATCCTCCGGCGTACGTCCCAGGGAATAGTAAATGATTCCCGAAGCCTGGGCCGTGAAATTTTCGGCAGGACGGTAGTGATCGACCAGCCTGGACGTATGGAAATGTCCTTCCGGTGACTGTCCGTGCAGCCATCCGGCCAATGCCCGGCAATCTGCCAGGTCAGGTATTATACCCGTTTCATATGTTTTACCGTCCAGGCAGATGAGTACACCTTCGGCATCTGCGATTTTAAGCAGGGCTTCGTTGGCAACGAGATCTCTGTAGTCACCTGTAGTCGTGATCAGCGTCTGTGCCAACAGGCTGTCGAGGTTCTTTTCGATTTCTACCGATGCAGCATGTTCCTCGGCGACCTGGCGCACCTGGATCTGCGAAACCAGGAAACTGCCCTGCAATTGCGCGGAAAGCCGCGAGTAATATGGCACTATCTTCGGCGAATAGTGGTGGCAGGCAATGAGTCCCCACAATTTATGATCGTGGATCAACGAAATTGTAAGTGTAGCCCCCACTCCCATGTTGTGCAGGTATTGCACGTGGATCGGTGAGACGCTGCGCAGTAAGGAAAGGCTGAGATCGAGCTCCTCGGGGACAGTGTCGTCGAGGCGGTAGATCGGCACGGGTATGTACTGGATGTCGGAAATCAGCCGCAACAGATTGCGCATGTACAATTCACGCGCCTGCACCGGAATATCCGTATGCGGATAATTGAGCCCGAAGAAAGGCTCGAGGTCTTCCCTTTTGCTTTCTGCGTAAATCTCGCCATTGTAATCCTTGTCGAAGCGGTACACCATGACCCTGTCATAACCAATGATCTTCCTGATCTCATCGGTAACGCGCTGCGAAAGCTGCTGCAGACTGGACGAACCTGAAAGAAAGTTGACGAAATTGAGCGTTTGATCATATACCTCTGTCAAAGACAGAAAATTGTCCTGTAACAGCTCAAATTCAAGAATATATATCTCTCCGCTTATGTGAATGGAAACATGGTAATACTGACCTTCAAAATACATTTCGTAAGGCTTGGAAAGGTCCGCAGAACGATCGTTCAGGTAATTGTCCAACTTGCCGGCTTCTGAAGCTGAAAATAGCTCGCCAAAAGTTTTACCGAGTACCGCCTCGTGGGAAATACCGATAAAATCCACGCTGTTTTCGCTGCAATACACGGCTTTTAATCCATCTGCATACAAACCGAGCAGAAATCCATGCGGCTGTATGCTTCCCGGAATGTGGATCGGCTCGCTTTCGCAATTGGATAGATTGACAATACCTCTGTTAACGATGTCTTTAAACGGCATGAATTTCCTTTTTGTCAAATAAACCGTGCAGTGCCGAAAAAGTTCGCTGCGCGCCTTTGAAAATCTGCTCCTGCTCATCTGATCCTGCTGCAAAAGTCCAGAGATTGTCGAGGAATTCCTTCCATTTGGGTCCTGTTTCAGCACCATATCCATGGAAATACTGTGCGCCGTTTGCAGCATCGAGCCCCAGTGTCTTATCGACATTCTTCAGGATAACGCGTCCACCGAGTGTCGACCCTTCGAGTACGTACATCGCGCCAACTGCTTCCGGCAAAGCGATATCCGCCTGGAATTGGAGTAATTCGATGGCTGCCAGCTCTTCGGTGCTCAAACCGAGCTGCAACAGGTCTGACTCGAGTGCAGCGATCCGCGAGCGCTCTTTTATATTCGGAAAAACGGAGGTCAATACCGGGTAATAGTTCCGTTCAAAAGGTTTCACGAACGCATACATGGTTTTCAAATAACTGATATACTGCGACAATTGCAGGTCCTCGCGGACAATACACATGGCCAGCGGTGTTTGTTCAAGGGCATCGTGCTGTGGGGCTGTTTTGGTTTTGAGCGCTTTGAAAAAAAGATCTCTGGCTGTTGGTTCTGTGTTTAACATGTTGCTGTTTATTGGAGACTATTTATTTTCCGGAGCTTATTTAATTAAAAAGACCTTCATCGGGTCTTTGCGGAAGTTCAACCAGTCGATGGCGAGACATTCCTGTAAAAATGTACGCAACTGACCGTAATTCGTGGGTTTGACAATGTACATATCGGCGCCCAGCTCCTTGGCCCTTTCAATGGCTTCTTCATCGGAAGAAGTAGACAGGATAATGATCGGCACTTTGCCATATTCGATGCTCGCACGGATTTCTTCCAGCGATTCGAGTCCATTTTTGACCGGCATGTTCAAATCGATGAAAACGAGTTGCGGTGAGGGTGGCGGATTGTCCAGGTTATCGATCAGCTCTTGTCCGTTGCTGGCAACTACCAGCTCATGTGCGATATTCATTTCATTCAGGACTGACTGAAAAAGAAAAATATCGTCCTGGTCATCTTCTGCATAAAAAAGTGTGTACATCAATTTTTAAAAAGCTTTAAGTTTCAAGTAACCGTACAAATTTATGCGATGCTTTCAGCTACTATTATTAAATAAAATTACAATTATAATGGTTTTGCGCTTTTTGGCAATTGTGAAAAAATGTGATTTTTAAGTTTTTTTTTGAGTTAACCTCTCCTAAAACTTTACTGTTGTGGTTGCAGCAGCTTGTACAGTTTTTTATTTTCCCGCATTCCGAAAAGCATCGTCCAGTTGTCAGGACGTGCAGTCACTTTGTCTCCAACAGGCGGGACCTTGAGGGATTGTACCTGTACGGAAGGCTTGATTTCATAGGCTTTTCCCATGATGTAGACCTGAATGCGCAGCTGAGAGAAATTATCGGATTTCAAATCGGTCCACCGGTACAGGAAAGTTCCGTCCGGATAGAGTTTGTACTCCAGGAAAGGCACTGTATTGTGATACAGGTACTGCTCAAAGAACCAGTCGTAGTTTTTGCCGGTAACGCGGTTGAAAGTCGCAACGAAAGTCTTTGAATCAGTCGTCTTTTTACTTTGCTCGGCATAAAAAGTCCGGATTGCACTGAAAAACAGGCTGTCATTGTTGAGCTGATTGCGCAAGGTATGCAATACCCAGGCTCCTTTTACATAGACATCGCCGTAGTGGTAATCAAAATAGCGTCTGCCGGTTGGACCTACGAGCGGTAATTTATTCGCGATCATGTAGCGGTACTGGTACAGGTGTTGCTCCGCCACCTTCGGGTTGTATTTTTTTTCGAGGTACAAGGCTTCTCCATACGTCGTAAATCCTTCCTGTAGCCATACATCGGCGAGGTCTGCGGCTGTGATCGCATTCCCAAACCATTCGTGGCCGGTTTCGTGCAGAATGATGTAATCTTCCTGCCCATTCAGGTCATTTTTGTAGCCATTGCCATAAGCGATCGCCGATTGGTGTTCCATGCCGGCGTAGGGTGATTCCACTAGCTTGAAACCATCGTTGTACCATGCATACGGGCCGTAAATCTCTTCGTAGATCCGTATGTGCTCTTTGACCTGTTTGAAATGCGCCGTTGCTTTGGCAAGATTGGGTTTCAGCACATAGTGTGTGATCGCTAAGGTTTTCCCTGTAATCCCCTTGTATGTATCGTCTATGCGCGCGAAGTCGCCAACATAACACGTCAGGTTGTAGAGGTTGATCGGGTTGCTGACCTTCCAGGAACAGGTTTTGACATTGTTCACAATCGTGTTCCCGGTATGAACGCCGTTGGAAACGATCATCAGGCTTGTATCCGCGATCGAAAAACGCATGCGGGCGCTGTCCGGTTCATCGGACGTATCGTCTTTGCAGGGCATCCAGACACTTGTTCCTTCTGTTTCGCAGGAAACGCTGACCCATGGTTTTTTGTTTTTGTCCTTTTTCCAGGTCAATCCACCGGACCAGGGCGGTTTGCGCGCCACAACCGGTTTTCCGTGGTATTGCACAAAAATCTCAAACGATTTGCCCTGCGGTATGGAATTCGGGAATTTCACATAAACGGCTCTTAAATGGCGCGTGTAGCGCAACTCCTGCCCTGCCCTGGAACCGAGTTTGATCGCATCTATCTTCAAGGGCTGATCAAGGTCTAACTGGATGGAATCGATTTTTTGCTGCGCTGTAGCCCGGATCTCCACCCAGCCTGATAAAGTTTTCGTTTCCGGTTCGATCAGAATGTCGAGGTCGTAAAAATACACATCGAAAGATTTGCGGACTTCGGTCACTTCCCCCAGCAAAATGGTTTCCTTTGAAAACTTCGGGTATTTGTCCGGCTTCCGCGGATTATGGACTTTGAAATGGATGCCGAAAAGTCCGCAGGAGGACAACAAAACAAGCAACAGCAGCACGTAAAAAGCCGGTTTCAGGGATAAACGTTTCATATTCAATTTATTTATTTTGGATATCAGACTGTTTAAGGTTCTGTAATGTTACTTCATTTTTGAATTAATTGCCACCTAAAAAAACAGATTTATAGTTCCCCGACCAATGAAGGGTTTACCTTACAAAGGTGTATTATACCTGAATCGCTGCGTGCA
>Ga0247806_10001295_pt1 | contig 12501 bp, 14 predicted proteins | sample UWRJL059202B1_FD_179935 | JGI IMG/M metagenome (GOLD analysis project Ga0247806, IMG submission 179935) | Plant litter microbial communities from Arlington Agricultural Research Station in Wisconsin, United States - UWRJ-L059-202B-1 | ecosystem: Environmental > Terrestrial > Plant litter >... | reverse complement strand
CGGTGAGAGCCCCATCGATTGCTGCGGATAAGTTGGGAAAACTGGTGCTGTGCTGCGTTGACAGCCCCAATCAACTTCCCTATGAATGCGCTCAAGTTTTGGGCGCCTAGGCGCCCGTTTTATTTGACCCAAGGATAGACCGATGAAAGTCCGTAACTCGCTGAAGGCGCTGATGACTCGCCACCGCGCGAACAAGCTCGTCCGCCGTCGCGGCCGGGTCTACATCATCAACAAGGTAGACAAGCGCTTCAAGGCCCGCCAGGGCTAAGCGTCTTCGACAGACAGTCTCCAAAGCCCGCGCAAGCGGGCTTTGTTGTGTTTGGCGGGCCGTTTTGGTGCTCGCAGGCATTTTGCGGCAAGTACCGGCACGCCGCAAGATTAGCAGGCAATCGGCCAGGCGCTCAGGGCTATGTCGATCATCGGCAAAAGGCTTTGCTCCGCGGCGCCATCACGGGCCAGCACGGACATGCCCTGGATCAAGGCGATGACCAAAGCGGCGAGGGCGGCGCTGTCGGTCCCCGCGGGCAGAATGGCCTCGGTGACGTCCTGTTCGATGCGGCGTTGCAGGCGCTGCTGGATGTCGCGGCGGATATTGGCGACTTCCTTTTGAACATCGGCGGACGCCGCCGAGCCACTGGCGGTGGCGCTGGCTAGCAGGCACCCCTTGGGCATGGCGTCAGCAGTGAAGGCTTTTGCGGCGGCATAGAGCATGCGCTGGGCAGCCGCGCGGGCGGTTGGGGCTTCCGCCAGGGCAGCGTCCAGTTCATAGGGTGAGCCGGCATAGAGGCGCATGGCTTCGAGGAACAGGCGTTGCTTGTCGCCAAAGGCGGCGTACAAGCTGGGTGCCGTTATGCCCATGGCGTGGGTCAGCTCGCTCACCGAAGTGGTCTCGTAACCATGGCGCCAGAACGCCAGCATGGCCTTCTGCAGGGCGGCATCGCGATCGAACGACAGCGGGCGTCCAGTTTTCTTTATGGAGGCAGGTTCTTTCATAATGGTCGTTATTAAACTCGTTGACCCGGATTGGCCAGTGCTTTAGCTGTTTCGTATCAATCGCTATGAAAGCATCCAAATGTCCCTTTTGAATTATCGTACGCTGGGCCGGTCGGGTCTGGTCGTCAGCCCGCTGGCGCTGGGCACCATGACGTTCGGCCCAGGGCCGTTCGGAACCGACCAGCCAGGCGCGCGGGCAATCTTTGACGCCTACCGCAGCGCTGGCGGCAATTTTGTCGATACGGCCGATATTTATTCCGGCGGGGTCAGCGAAACGCTGACCGGGCAGTTCATCAAGGACAGCGGTTCACGCGACGAGATCGTGCTGGCAACCAAGTTTGGGTTCAATGGCTCGGCCAGCCCGTTGACGGCTTCGGTGGGCGGGGGCGGTAATCCGAACGCTGGCGGCGCTGGCGCGAAGAACATCCATCGCGCGCTCGAGCAATCGCTGCGCCGGCTGGGGACGGACTATATCGACCTGTACTGGATGCACATCTGGGATGGCGTTACGCCGGTCGAGGAGATCGTGCAGACGCTGGGCGATTTGGTACGGGCGGGCAAGATCCGCTATTTCGGGTTTTCCGACATGCCGGCCTGGCTCGCGATGAAGGCTGCGACCATTGCCAGCGAGCGTCGCGTTCCCGGCCCTATCGCCATGCAGCTGGAATATTCGCTGGTGGCCCGCGATGTCGAGGCCGAGCATGTGCCGGTGGCGTTGGAGGCAGGCATGGGCGTGATGCCCTGGAGCCCGTTGGCCGGGGGATTTCTGAGTGGAAAATATCGCCGTGAGGACACCAGTGGCAGCGGCCGGCTGAGCGGCGCCAATCCGTTTGGCAACAGCAAGTTCGTCGACAAGAACTGGGCTATTCTGGATGTGCTGCGCGAGGTGTCGGCCGAGATCGAGCGGCCGATGGCGGAGGTTGCGTTGGCTTGGGCCATGGCGCGGCCTGGGATTGCCTCGACGCTGATTGGTGCGAGCAAGCTGTCGCAGATCGAAAGCAATATCGCAGCGACCGAGATCGCCTTGAGCGGGGACCAGATGGAGCGGCTGAATGCTGCCAGCGCACCCGCTGCCACTTTCAGTTCAAGCCTCACCTCCTTAGCTATTCGCCAAATGGTGTTTGGCGGCAATCAGGTGGCCGGCTGGGGCGAATAAAAAAGGGCTCGCCAATGGCGAGCCCTCAATAATTTACGATGGGCTATTGCCCGATCAGCTCGAACCGGCGCCGTCCTGGCGGACGAAGGCGATGCGCAGCATGTTGGTGGCGCCGGGAGTGCCCAGCGGAATGCCGGCGGTGATGGCGATGCGATCGCCGGGGCGGGCAAAGCCTTCCTGGTAGGCGATGACGCAAGCGCGATCGACCATGTCCTCGAGCGAGACGGCGTCTTCGGTCTGCACGCAATGCACGCCCCAGACCACCGACAGGCGGCGAATGGTGCGCTGGTTGGGCGACAGCACGATGATTGGCTTGCTCGGGCGTTCGCGGGCAGCACGAATGCCGGTCGAGCCCGAGGCGGTGTAGGTGACGATGGCAGCCAGATCGAGCGTTTCGGCAACCTGACGCGTCGCGGCCGAGATGGCGTCGGCGGCGGTGGCTTCGGGTTCGGTCTGGGCGGCGCGAATGATGCCGCGATAGTTGGCGTCGTTCTCGACGGCCACGGCAACCTTGTTCATGGTCGCAACGGCTTCGATCGGGTACTGGCCCGAGGCCGATTCGGCCGAGAGCATGATGGCATCAGCGCCTTCGAACACGGCGATCGACACGTCCGAGACTTCGGCGCGGGTCGGGACCGGGGCGGTGATCATCGATTCAAGCATCTGCGTCGCGACGACTACGGGCTTGCCATAGCGGCGAGCCATGCGGATCATGCGCTTCTGCAGGCCCGGAACGGTTTCGAGCGGCAGTTCCACGCCAAGGTCGCCACGCGCCACCATGATGGCGTCGGACAGCTTGATGATCTCTTCGAGGCGATCGATGGCCTGGGGCTTCTCGATCTTGGCCATGACGCCGGCCCGCCCCTGGACGATCTTGCGAACGTCGATGATGTCTTCGGGACGCTGCACAAAGGACAGCGCGATCCAGTCGGCTTCGGCCTTGAGGCCTTCGAGCAGATCGGCGTGATCCTTCTCGGTCAGCGCGCCGGTGGGCAGCAGGGTGTCGGGCAGGGAGACGCCCTTCTTGTCGCTGAGCTTGCCGCCATAGATGACTTCGGTTTCGATCGCGCCATCGCCAACCTTGGTGGCTTTGAGCGCCAGCTTGCCATCGTCGAGCAAGAGGCGATCGCCAACCGAAACGCTTTCGATGATTTCGGGGTGGGGCAGGTAGACGCGGTCGATGTTGCCGTTGTCGTTCTTGTCGCTATCCAGCGTGAACTTCTGGCCGGCAACGAGATTGACCGAACCTTCGGCAAACTTCCAGACGCGCAGCTTTGGGCCCTGCAGATCGACCAGGATGCCGAGCGGATGGTTGAGCTTTTTTTCGACGGCGCGAATGCGCGCCACGGTCTGGTGCAGGACCTCGTGGCTGGCGTGGCTCATATTGATGCGGAACACGTCGGCGCCGGCCTTGGCCAGCTCTTCGATCATGGATTCTTCATGGCTGGCTGGCCCGAGGGTCGCGAGGATCTTAGCGCGTCTCATGCGTCTCATTGGGTGTCCATTCCTTGGGTCGGTAAATCGTCCTGCGGGGCGTCTTGGTCAGGGTCCGGTGGGCCTGGCGGACCATTCAGCGGCGGTCCGGGTGGCGCATCCTGAGGATCGACGAGGAATGTCGGGTCTTCAAGATCTTCACCGCCATCGGGGCCGACCACGGCGGGTCCGGCATTGTCCTCGGTCAGCTGCAGTGTCCAGTCGGTGCGGTTTTGCGTATCGATTTCAAAGAAACCGGTGCGCTCATAGCCCCGGGCGAGGCAATCCTCAACCCCGAATATTGTGAAGGTTTCGTCACGGGTACACATGAATACCGAGCCGTCCCACGCGCCGCCGCCGATATCGTCGACCGCATAAATATAGAAAAAGCGGCGTTGCAGATCGCCCTGGTAGAGCACCCGGCAATCCCCGGGAGGGGCCTGCCACCAGCCTTCGCTCATCCAGCCGCGCTCGGCGCGATAACCCATCGAAACCGAGATCTGGTTGGCCGTTTCATTACAGATGCGCAAATCCGCCTTTGCCGGTGTGGCAAAAAACGCAAGGCTGGCGCCTATTGCGCCAATCAGGGTCAGGACGGAGCGGAGCGCGCGCAAATTTATGCCGGAAAACATAGAAAAATCGTGCCTTGTTTGAGCCCATGGTGACGCATAGGTCAATGCCTAAACGGCTATTTGACGGAATTGAGCCCATCTCGGGAAACCAGGGTGTGAATTGGCTGACAAAGGGGTTGAACCAAAGCCCCGAGTGCGGTTCAAGCAGCGCTTGATTGAAGAAGGAAATACCCATGGCTGACGAAAGCGTTGCCCAAGATCAGCTCCGGGCGTTCATCGAGCGGATCGAGCGCATGGAAGAAGAGAAAGCCGCGATCGCCGCCGATATCAAGGAAATCTATGCCGAAGCCAAGGGCAATGGCTTCGATACCAAGATTTTGCGCAAGATCGTGGCGATCCGCAAGCAGGACGCCAATGAGCGCATGGAGCAGGAAGCCCTGCTCGAGCTCTATATGAGCGCCCTGGGCATGGTCGAGGCGCCTGCCGAGGACTGACCGGCGCAGGGTTAGCCTCGTTAGTGGTCCATGGCCTAGCGCGCGACGTACCAGCACGTCGTTAAACGCAGACCATTCCCATGACCCGTTCCAGTCAAGTAATCGCCCGATGGCTGAGCTATGCCGGCGTGCTACCGCCCTGGGTGGCGCTAGCGTTGTCGGGCCTTTTGCCAAACGACTGGGCGCCATTTGCCGCGCTGAGCTATGGGGCCGTTATCGCCAGTTTCGTGTGCGGCATGCATTGGTCCGCCTACTTGACGGCACGCGTACCATTGCCGACCAATCTGCTGATCACCAGCAATATCGGCGCCTTGGCCGCATGGGCACTCGTGATGGTGTCGTTCTGGTCAATCAATTTGGCTTTCATCGGATTGGTGGCTGTGCTTGCCGGGCTGTTGTTCATCGATAGGCAATTGCTGGCTGCGGGCGCGATCGATGCCTGGTTCTGGAGCGTCCGGCGCAATGCCAGCCTCGGGCTCGGCGCAGGGTTGCTGGTTTGGGGACTATTGGCATGAGCCGTATCGCTATTATTGGAGCCGGCATCGGTGGGCTGGCGCTGGGCAGCCAATTGGCGCGGAGCCATGACGTCACTGTGTTCGAAAAAGGCCGCGGGGTCGGCGGACGAATGGCTTCGCGTCACGCCGGAGCATTTTCTTTCGATCACGGCGCGCAGTATTTTACTGTCCGCGATCCCCGGTTTGCCGCTCTGCTGGCGCCGCTGATTGCCGCGGGAGCGGTAGCGCCCTGGACCGGGCAGATTGCCGATATCGCCGATGGTGCCGTCACAGCCATGAAAGCGCCGCGGGACATTCACTATGTCGGCGTGCCAAACATGAACAGTTTTGCCAAGAGCTTGGTGGCTGGACTGACGCTGCGGACCGGCGTCGACATTGCGCCATTGCCGGATCGCGAAAATGCTGGCTGGGCGCTTGTCGACACCAGCGGGGCGGCCCAGGGCGTTTTCGATTGGGTCATCTCGACGACCACTGCGCACCAGACGATGGCACTGTTCGATCGCCATGCGCCCCATTCGGGCCCCTTGGCCACGACAGAGATGTTGCCGTGTTACGCGCTGATGCTCGGCTTCGAGCATGGGCTGGACTTGGCATGGGTCGCCGCGCGGATAAGCGATAGTCCGATCGAGTGGATCGGGGTCAATTCAAGCAAGCCCGGCCGCTACCCCGATGTGACGACTTTGGTCGTGCACTCAAGCAGCGCCTGGGCAATGGAGCACCTCGATCAGGAGTCCGAGCAGCTTGCAGACTTGCTGGCAGCAGCATTGCAAGACGCCACGGGCATCGATCCTGCACAGGCCGCTTTTCGGACAATTCATCGCTGGCGCTCGGCAAAGCGAGCGGACGGTACCAATTATCCACCTTATCTCGACGGCGAGAAGGGATTGGCGGCCACTGGCGATTGGGCTTGTGGCAGCCGGGTAGAAAACGTGGTGCTGAGCGCGCTGGCGCTCGGCGATGCGATTAACGCTCGATAGGCAGTGATGAAGAGCTAGCTGGATTCTGATCGACCGGCGTGGGCATGGTACCGTTGCTCTGCAACTTGAAAGCAATGGTGCTGCACAGCATGGCCCATGCCGCTCCCAGACACCATCCGGCCAAAACGTCGCTGGGATAGTGCACGCCCATGTAGAGCCGGCTCAGGCCCACGATGACGGTCAGGAAGACTGCGCCAGCGATGGCAAAGATCTGTAGGCGCCGGTTTGGCGCAATGCGGGCCAACACGGCGCCAATGGTCAGGAAGGTTACCGCCGAGAGCATGGCGTGACCGCTCGGGAAGCTGGCGGTGAATTGTTGGGACATGGCGACGAGATCGGGGCGAGGGCGATTATACCCCATCTTGAGGAACGTGCTGAGCAATGTGCCGCCCAGGACCGACACCAGAAGCAGCAGAGCTGCCGACTTGAGCTTGACCATCACGAGGTAAGCGCAGACGCCAAATACGAACAGTCCCAGCAGCGAAAAGCTGCCGAGGGCAGTGATGTCCCGCACCATTTCATGCACCCAAGCCGGGCCGATGATCTGGTCGACATTGGTGGGATCGCGGAACATCATCAGGATGGCATTGTCGAAGGCCAGCGTTTCGCCCTCGACCACTTCGTCGGCCAGGCTCAAAAATGCCAGCACCAGGCCGCTTGCGGCAGCAATGCCGCCCAAGAGCCAGAACTCGCCGGTGACGAAGCTGTGGACACGGCGGTAGTGCTTGTTTTGCTGCAGGCGGGTGAACATGTGACGCAAATCTCTTTGAGTTTGTAACGCAACGTGTGGCTGTCCGGCACGTTCCGCACACACCGCACCCGCAGAAAGCAGTTCAGCATGAGCCAAGCGCCTTACTATGTCCTTCTCAATGCCAATGCGGGCACCGCGAACGCCACCGGTGTCACCGCTGAAGCCTTGGAAGCTTTATTCCGTGAAAACGGTATGACAGCCATCGTCGATGCCGACAAGGATGCCGGCATGGCGGTGCGTATCGAGCGTGCCATGGCGAGTGGCGCCGAGACGATTGTTGCGGCCGGTGGCGATGGGACGATCACGGCGCTGGCGGCATCGCTGGTGGGCACGAAGCACAATCTGGCGATTCTGCCGCTTGGCACGGTTAATGCGCTGGCGAAAGACTTGCACGTTCCTTTGGTGCTAGCCGACGCGGTCAAGTCGCTGGCGACCAGCGAAGTGCGCCGCATCGATGTCGGCGAGGTCAATGGCCGGATATTTCTGCATAAAGTGGTGGTCGGGCTGATCCCTGGACTGGCGGCTGGTCGCGAGAAGATCCGTGGGCGTCAGGATGCCGGCGCCAAGATTGGCTTCATGCGGTATTTCTTCCGGCGCCTGTTGCGCGCCAAGCGTATGGCGGTGGTGATCGAAACCGATACGGGGACGCGTCGTGTCGAGCGAGTGCAGGCCATCGCTGTCGCCAGCAATTCATATGACGAGGGGATGGGGCAATTCTTCTCGCGCCAGGCGCTGGATCGCGGCACTTTGACGCTTTACGTGCTGAGCCGGTTTACAGTTCGTGACTTCCTGCGCCTCACCACGCGCATGCTGGTTGGCAATTGGCGCAGCGATGCCGCGCTCTCGGTCGACAGCGTCAAATCTGTGACGATCAACGCGCGCAAGGATTTGATCAAGGTGATGTTCGACGGCGAAGTCGAGAGCTTGCACACGCCGCTGCAGTTCGATATCCGCCCCCTTGCGCTGTCGGTCCTGGTGCCGCCGGTCGTTCAACCAGCCCAGGCAGGAGTGCAGGCAGCGTGAAGATCGTCCATATTTCCGACCTGCATTTCGGTCATCACGATCCGGTCCTGGCGCAAGGCTTCGCTGACGATATCAATGCGCTCAATCCCGATCTGGTGGTCGCTAGTGGCGATTTTACGCAGATCGGCACCAAGGAAGAGTTCGAGCAGGCGCGCGAATTTCTCGACAAACTCACGGCGCCGGTGTTTGCCGTCCCCGGCAATCACGACGTGCCGGCGGTCAATATTTTTCGGCGGTTCCTTGACCCGTATGGGCTCTACAAGAAGTATATTTCGAAGGACATGGAGCCGTTCCTCGAGATGGATGGCGTTGTGCTGATTGGCATGCGCACGGCGCGCCGCGCCAGGTTGGAGTGGAACTGGGGCCACGGCACGATTTCGCGCGGACAGCTCGAAGACCTGGAGGCGCGGTTCGCCAAGGCCTCGCCGAATGCGGTGCGGGTGATCGTGGCGCACCATCCCCTGCTGTTTCCGACCCAGCCCATGGTGCAAAAAACCAAGCGCGTGAAGCGGGCCGACGAAGCTCTGGCGACATTCGCGCAACTCGGCGTCCGGCTAGTACTGTCGGGGCACTTTCACTTGTCGTATGTGCGAAAGCACGAGGACCATTCGGCCGCACGTGAGGGTCAGCCGCTGGGCGTCAGCAAGTCGGTTGCCGCGCCGATCCTGGTGGCACAGGCATCGTCAGCCATCTCGACCCGCTTGCGTGGCGAATCCAATGCCTACAACATGATCGACATAACCGCCGAAGCTATCACCATCACCGTGCGTGAGTGGGTCGATGGCGCCTGGCACACGCGCGACAAGGCCAGCGAAGCGCTTTAGGGCGCCGGGGCGAGCCGGCCGGTCAACAGCTTGACCGAACGCCAATAGGTATTGGCGATGGTGTCGCTGGGTTTGACGGCGTTGGGGAATTTCAGCAGGATATCTAGATAGCCATCCTTGATGGCACTGGCGGGAATGTCGAACGACACCGTCCGGGTTTCGCCAGCGGGAATTGCGGCTTCGCCAACCGGCGCGTCTCCGGCCAGCACAACGAGCTGCCGCGCGTCGGCGTTGCGCAGATCGACGCCGGTCATCTCGAGGGTCAGCACGAGGTCGTGCGGCTGCGCGATGGCAAACCGCAGGCGCGATTCCTCGCCGATCGAGTGCAGGCCATCGCCTGCAGGCCCAGTCCAGCCGCAGGGGCGCACTTCACGTGTGTCATCACCCTCCGAGCGAAAGTTCAGAGTTTTGCCGAGCTGGTATTCGCCGGTAACCGGCTGAACGAGACACGTCGTGGTGCGGGTGATGAAATAGGCCGCATAGTCGTCCGACACTTGTGGGTGGATGGCCAGCCAGAGAATGGATAATTCGAGCACGGCCAGGACGGCAGCCAGACCATACGCTGCGAGGGCAAGGGGTGAGCGAGAGCGATCAGACAAGCGCAATATTGCCTCCCAGCCAGGCTAGAGTGGTGAACCAGGCGCCGATCAGCAGCAGGACCAGCGATGCGGCAAAGATGAGCCGATGTTTGGCGAGCAGGGTCATCAGCGTGATCATCAATGGCGCCATGCCGGCCATGAAGCGCAGCATGGATGCGAGACCTGCCGCAAGCGGGATGAAGATTGCCAGTAGCGCAAAGACCACGGCTGGCCACTGGCGGCGCCAGGCCATCACCGCTGTCAGGATCAGGCCAAAGACGGCTGCAAGCGCCAGGATTTGCGAGGGCGTGAAAAGTTGGCCATCGGTTGGGAAATTGGTGAGGCCCCGCCACAGATAGACAAGCGGATTGCCGACGATGCGGCCCCAGGAGCGCTGCACGTGGCTGAACGCCAAGCCATCGCCCATCCAGAAGTGGAGGAAAGCCATGTAGAGGAACAGGCCCAGTGGCGCGATGAAAATCGCCAGAACCAGCTTGGGCTGCCCGAGCAGGCCGCCGATGACGCCGCGCCAACTACCATTGTGGCGGCGATAATCCAGTAGCGCCTGAACACCGATCGAGATGGTGATGAACACGCCCACGATGCGGGTCGCCGACAACAGCGTGGTGAAGCCCGCAGCGCCAAGATAGTTGGAGCGGGCCAGCATGCGGAAGACCAGCGTGGTCAGGAGGACAAACATCACCTCGGTGAAAAAGCTGGTGAAGTAGATCGACAGCGGCCCCGACAGCATGAATGCCGCATAAAGCGTATAGGCCCGGCGGTCGCGGCCCAGCAGGGGCCAGGCAGCGATCACAGCGGCATAGGCGACGATGATCGAGACGATGCTGGCCGTGACGATGGTCGGCAATGGCACTAGTTTGCTGATGACGCCGACGAGCATCGGGTAAAAAGGAAAAAACGGCCAGTTGCCGGCATTGCTGCGGCTTTCGGTGGGAAAGCGGTCGTAGCCTTCCTCGGCCATGCGGACGTACCAGCTGCAGTCCCAGCGGCAGATGGCGTCGAAATAATTGCCCATCGGCTGGTCGGGCAGCTGATAACGGAACGCCAGAAATCTGATGATCGTGCCCGTCACCACAAAAAGCAACGGTAACAATAGCACGAATGCGGACAGCCGATCCGCCTCAGTTTCTGGTCGAGTGTGCAATGGGAGCGTCTCCGGATATGGCGCTAACGTGGATGTGCCACAAATGGCCCAACACGACTGCTGCATCTGCTGCAATGCAGCTATGGTGCAAAAACTTCGCAACCATCAGGCCATAGCATGATTTGTAGGCCTGCGGGAAAAGTGCGGCTGCGGAGCGAGTTACGCTTAGATGACCATAGAACAATCCATGAGTGCGCCTGCCAGTCTGGCGCCTGTCCAACAGCAGATTCTGTTTCATCCCCCCCAATTAGCCGTGATTGTTCCCAGCTATAACGAGCGGGACAATATCGAACTCCTTTACGAAAAAATTGCCATCGCGATGGGCGATACGCATTGGGAAATGATTGTCGTAGATGACAATAGTCCCGATGGCACTGCGGATGTCGTCAACGAATTGTCGCGGGTCTATGCCAATATCCGGTGCCTGCGCCGGTTTGGTCGCCGCGGCCTGGCCTCCGCCTGCGTCGAGGGCATGGCCGTTACGGCAGCGCCCTATGTGGCGGTGATCGATGCCGATCTGCAGCATGACGAGGCGATTTTGCCTGAGATGCTGCGCCTGGCGCAGGCCGGCAAAGATCTGGTCGTCGGCTCGCGCTTCATCGAAGGTGGTTCGGCCGGCGAAGGCCTGAGCGAAACGCGCCTGTCGGGCAGCCAGTTTGCGACCAAAATGGCCGGTATGATTGCCGGACAGTCGGTCAGCGATCCGATGAGCGGCTTTTTCCTGATGCGCCGCGAGGCTGCTCTGCGGGCAGCACCGAACTTGGCAAGCGATGGCTTCAAGGTGCTGATCGATCTGATCGTCACCTCGCAGCGCATGGGTCATCCCCTGTCGGTGGCCGAAGTACCGTACACTTTCCGGCCGCGCCATGCCGGCGAAAGCAAGATGAACCCGCTGATCGTGATCCAGTATCTCGGTCTCTGGGTGTCCAAGCTGACCAATGGCGTACTGCCGCCAAGCTTTCTGCTGTTCGGTCTGGTAGGCGGCACGGGTGTCGTGGTTCACCTGCTGACGCTGGGTTTGTTCACCTCGGTCCTAGGGCAGGGGTTCCTTATTTCCCAGATTGCCGCGACACTGATCGCGATGACCTGGAATTTCGTGCTGAACAATAATCTGACCTATGCCGATCGCAAGCTGCGCGGCAAGAAGCTGCTGACCGGGCTTCTGAGCTTTTTCGCTATCTGCGCCCTCGGCGGGATTGCCAACATTTCGGTCGCCAACGCGATCTACGCCTTCGATCACCATACTTTCATCGCGGGCCTGTCGGGCGCGATCATGAGTTCGGTGTTCAATTATGCCGTGACGCGCGCCTTTACCTGGAAGTAGGCGCACCACAGCAAGAACGAAAAAACCCCCGGAGCGATCCGGGGGTTTTTGTGTGTGGCGCGCTCAATGCCGATCAGCTGATCTGGCCCAGCGCCGCAGCCATGGCGGCTTGGTCATAGCCCAGTGTCGTCAACGCCGCCGTAACGATGCCAGCCCCGTCGAGCCCTGCTGCCGCATACATGTCGGCTTGGCTGGCGTGTTCGTCAAAGCGATCGGGGATCATCAGCGGCCGGAAGCGAAGTTTTCCGTCCAGCAAGCCATTGGTCGCGAGGAAGGTCGCGACATGACTGCCGAAACCGCCGATCGAGCCCTCTTCAGTTGTCAGCAGCACATCGTGGGTGCTGGCGAGTTTGGCGATCAGCTCCTCGTCAAGCGGCTTGAGGAAGCGCGCGTCGGCGATGGTCGGGCTCAGGCCAAGGGCCGCCAGCTTGTCGGCTGCGGCCAGCACTTCAGCAAGGCGCGTCCCGTAGCTGAGGATCGCGATGGTTGAGCCCTGGCGGACGATGCGTCCTTTGCCGATAGCCAGTTTGTGGCCGCGCGCGGGCATATCGACACCCATGCCTTCACCGCGTGGATAGCGGAAGGCGATGGGGCCATCGTCATAGGCTGCCGCAGTCGCGACCATGTGCCGGAGTTCGGCTTCGTCGGCGGCGGCC
>Ga0247806_10001294_pt1 | contig 12524 bp, 10 predicted proteins | sample UWRJL059202B1_FD_179935 | JGI IMG/M metagenome (GOLD analysis project Ga0247806, IMG submission 179935) | Plant litter microbial communities from Arlington Agricultural Research Station in Wisconsin, United States - UWRJ-L059-202B-1 | ecosystem: Environmental > Terrestrial > Plant litter >... | reverse complement strand
TTTTGTTTTAATGGCTATAATATTGCTCATGATAGAAATTCCGTCACTTATAATAAGCAAGTCCATTACTACTGTTACAAACCATTTAAAGTTGTAATTGAGACCGATACTCATTAATGCCAAAGCAGTTGGAATTAGTAATACAGCTAACTTAGAGATAATTCCCAAGGCTAATTTTTTGAAGCTAAAAACTCTTCCCAAAACTATGGTCTTAATGATACCTAAAAAAGTATCCATTCCCATGAGATAGAAAAGCACTTTAATGATTTCTACATCCATTTGAAGGTAAGTCAACAAGCAGTGTATTACTATTTGTAGTTCGTTTAGATATTCTAATATTTTATACATCATCATCGTTGTTTGTGTTTATTATACTATAAGTCAGTTAATTTTTTTATTGATTTGCTTTAAATAAGAGCAAAAGAAGGTCTGTAATAAGTTTTTAAGCTTATTATTATCGATGGTTTATCTTTTTAATTTTATTTTTTTATAGGGAATCCAAAAGTAGATTTGAGTTTTGGACGTATATATAATTGGTTTTTAATCCTTGAATTAGAGTTTTGTTTCTGCCGAGAAGTGCAGTTTTAAACCTAAATATTTATTTAACCAATTTAGAGATCTTTTGAAACCATTTTTCAACGGTTAGGGCTTTTCTGTAGAGAGACCTTGATTTATAATCGTATAAATTGTTCGTTCTGTGAGGAATAAACTATCTGAAAGTTCTGATACAACAACTTTCATCTGCTTATCCTGATTTCTATTGAGATAGTTAATTACGTAGGCTCTTCTTTTTTCTAATAATATTTTACTTCGTTTCATTAGTGGTATTTAAGAATGGGGTTAATAGTATATTTAAAATTTTATTTCATTATCAAATTTTTAGATCGAACATTTTATAATAACTTCCTAATAAATAATAATTCTCTGGAACTGTAAAATGTTTTAAATCATATGATTGATTATTTTGTACAAATATAAATCATATGTTTTAAATTTTGCAATATACGAAAGTTAAAAATGCAATAATTTCAGTAATATGATTAACTTATTTCTGACAAATACTAGAGTGATACTATAAGAAAGGATTGACAAATGCGCTGATAATCAATATATTTGTAAAAAGTGGATAGAAAATTTATTTTTTACATATATAATCTTTAGCTTTGCAACATATGATGGAGTTTTGTTTAATATAAAACATATTACATAAAAACATAAATGCATTTAAAATATGGATATACATACTAAAATCAGACGTATTATAGACGAATTAAAATTAAATAATAATTCATTTGCGAAATTAATTGGAGTAACCAGCACCACAATAGATAGTATTACTATTGGAAGATTGCAGGAAAATGGCGAAAGAAAAAGGACAAAGCCCGGCTTTGATTTACTTCAAAGTATCATTAAGCGATGTGATGTAAATGCGGATTATTTTTTTGGAAACAGCAAGGAAATTTTCAACAATAAAGCGGGTAGCGAAGTTGGCTTAAACCTGCCAAAAATTATTACGGTAAATGAAAACGGGCAGGAAAACATCAATTTTGTTGGCGTAAAAGCGCGTGCAGGATATTTAGATGGTTATTCTGACCCTGAATATATGGAGACACTTCCTTCATTTAGTATGCCGATGCTAAAAAACGGAACTTTCAGATGTTTTGAAATTAAAGGAAACTCGATGTCAACAACGATACATGACGGAGATTATCTGTTTGGAAAATATGTAGATAATTTTGATGACATATTAGATGGCAGAATTTATGTTATTATTAGCAAAAACGACGGAATAGTTGTAAAAAGGGTCATAAATCGAATTAGAGAAAGCGGAAAATTAATTCTTAAATCTGATAATAAAGATGGAAATTATCCAATGTATTCCATTTATGCCGAAGATATCCTTGAAGTTTGGTATGCAAGTATGTATGCCTCTAAACAAATGCCCGATCCTATTAACATTTATGAAAAATTGTACGCTCTTGAAAGTAAATACTTTGAGCTAGAGGAGACATTACATAAAAAACAGAACTGATACTTTATTCTCAAAATCTACATTAGGATTCTTAAATGATCTCGCTTTAAAATCAGGAAAAAACTAGGCTTAAATCACTAAAATTCCTGTTCTTTGCAGTGTACAAATTTCTAAAGAAATGCTTTACTACTTCTTAAGTAATCATTTTTAGAAATGCAATATTATTCCGGCCATTGAGTTTAGAGTAATTATCATGTTTATGTTATGGACAACAGAAAGTTTATATTAAGTTTAAAAAAAGGTAATGAAGCGGCTTTCAAAGAGGCTTATTTAAACTACTACGATAAACTGATAAACATTGCGAAACGATTTAACTTTACGGTTCTTACTCCACAAGACTTTGTTCAGGAGACGTTTTTAAGATTACATAATAATAGGGAGCTTCTTAATGAAGATGTTTTATTTGATAAACAACTGTTTACAATCTGCAAGAACATCATTATAAATCATTTAAACAGAGAAAATAAGATCATTCAGCTTGATCCGCTCAATCTAGAGATTGGCGAAGAAGATAATGAAACGGGTATTTTTGAAGAAAGAAGAGAAAAATTACATTCTTTCATAAATCAGCTTCCTGAGCAGCAACAAAAAATATTTACTTTACATAAACTGGAAAACCTTAGCTATAAGGAGATTGCAGCAATAACAGAACTTTCTGAAAAGACTATTGCCAATCATATTTATCTTGCCAGTAAATTTATTCGAAAAAAAATCAAAGATCATTAGGAACTTTTGTGTTCTCGTTTGTTATATATAAAAACGGGAACATAAAATGCACATCGAAGCTTATAAAACAGATATTAGAACCAGGGAAGATGCAAAATTTATTGTAGCTCTCCTGCAATTTGTTATTTCTGATTGTATCATAAATTTTGATTTAGAAGATCAGCATCACATTTTAAAAATCGAAACCAGAAGAAATATTAAAGAACTAGTTTATGATGTTTTTAATAAGCAGGGTTTTTATTGTCAAAAACTTAATACTCCAAAGACATGGATGAAAAAAGAATCGAAGAAGAATTAAAGAAAGTATGGGACGAAACCCCTGTCTCGCATTCTGATAAAACAAAAGAAGCTTCATGGGAGGGATTTCAATCTATGGCGTTCCCTGCAAAGAAGAAGAATTTTAAAAATTGGCGTTATGCAGCAGCTGCGGCAGTTATAATTTTCATTAGTGTTGGCACGGGCTTTTATTTAAACAAAAGCAATGCAAATGATGTTATTTACCTGACTTCAAATACAATCGAAATCAAAAATACAGGTTCAATAGTGAAAACTGTTTTTTTACCGGATAGTTCGAAGGTAGAATTAAATCCAAATTCTAAAATTGTTTATGCCAGTAATTTTGAAAACGACAGAAGGATTGAAGTTGAAGGAGAAGCCTATTTTAAAGTAAAAAAAGATAAAAAACATCCTTTTCGGGTTTTTTGTAATGAAACTACCACAACGGTTTTAGGAACTTCATTTACGGTAAAAGAATATACTCAAAATGGTGTAATTGTGGCACTTTATGAAGGAAGTGTTCAGATGAATGTAAAAGGCCAGACAAAAAAATGGATATTAAAACCGGGCCAAAAATTCACCTACGGAAATGAAATTACTGCCCTCATAGACTTTGAAAGATTTACCGATTTTGAAAACCAGAAACTAAATGCTGTTTGCGATTATGTCGAAAAGAACTACGGATATAAAATGGTACTTCCTCAGGAATTTAATAACCAGCGAATTACGGTACGAATAAATAAAAAAGAAGATTTAAAAATAATTGTTCAATTACTGTCAGAAATGTATAACCTTAACTTTGAAATAAACGATGAATTAAAACAAATCACTTTTCAATAGAAAAGAAAAGGATGTACTAGCCGCGAAACTACACATCCTCCTCATAATCAGGATAGCATCGAGTTATCCATTTATTAATATTCAAAAATACAAAATTTCATGAAGCATATAATTTCAGCTTGCTTTTTTTTATTCAGTTGCAGTATATTTTCTCAAAATGTAAAGGTAACTGTTGATCAAACTGTAACGCTAAAAGAATTTTTTAAACAAATTGAGGATCAAACCGATTTTAAATTTGCCTTTACAGATCAGATCGATACAAGCAAAAAGTATTTTACTCAAAAAAAGACCTACAGTAATGTTGAGATAAAAGAGCTTGTTAATGAACTTAATAAGAGTACATCAATTCAATTTTCGATCGTAGGCAATAATATTTTCGTAAAACAAAAAGCGACCAAAGTTGTAAAAAAGAAAAATAAACTAACAGGCCAGGTTCTCGATGAAAGTCGGGAACCTGTTATTGGCGCAAATATTTTTATTGAGGAAGTTCAAACAGGCGCAACAACAGATCGCAACGGTATGTTTTTATTAGAATTGGAGAAAGGAACCTACACTTTTCAGGTTAGTTATGTGGGTTTTAAAAATAAAGAGAAACAAATTACTGTATCTGACGATATGCGAATCGATTTTAATATGGAGCCTGACAGCCAGCAATTGGAGCAGGTCATAATAACCAATACCAAAGCGGTTGATGTAAGAAATACGCAAATGAGTGTTAATAAGCTTACTATGGAAGAAATAAAAAGAATTCCGGCTGCAATGGGCGAACCAGACCCTTTAAAATCAATATTGACATTGCCCGGAGTTACAAATGCCGGCGAACTTTCGTCTGGTTTTAATGTACGGGGAGGAGCTGCAGATCAAAATTTGATTCTATTGGACGGAGCTCCTGTTTATGGGGACTCTCATATGTTTGGTTTTTTTTCCATCTTTAATGCAGATATTATTAGCGGACTGGATTTATACAAAGGCGGTATTCCTTCTAAGTTTGGAGGAAGAGTTTCCTCTGTTTTGGATGTAAGTCAGCAAACCGGTGATTTTGAAAATTATAAAGTAAATGGTGGTATCGGTTTAATTTCAAGCCGTTTATTGGTGCAGGGGCCAATCAAAAAAGAAAAAGGTTCGTTTATCCTTGCAGCACGAACTTCTTATGCTCATTTATTTTTAAAGCTTGCAGATAATGCTAATTCAGCTATGTTTTACGACATCAACGCTAAATTAAATTATCGCTTTGGAGCCAATAATACGCTTGCTTTTTCAGGTTACTTTGGAAATGATGTTTTTGACATCAACGATCGTTTTTCAAGTACCTACGGAAACACAATGGGAATTTTAAGCTGGAAACATAAGTTCTCGGATAATTTAAACACCAATTTATCTGTTTTTTACAGTGATTATAGATTTAACCTGGGTATTTCAACAGAAAATTTTGAGTGGGACAATACCATAAAAACATACGGCTTTAAGTATGCGTGGAATCATACTGTAACAGAAAAACTAAAATTGAATTACGGAATTGACGGTCAATATTATGATTTCAATCCGGGAACAGTGCAGCCAACCAGCTCAGAATCGCAGTTTAATTTTAAACAATTAGATAAAAAATATTCTTTTGAATCTTCTGTTTATCTTGATTTTGAACATCAAATTACAGAGAAATTAAATCTTCGATATGGGCTTCGTTATAGTATGTTTTACCGTTTAGGAGGCGAGAATATTAATACGTATGAAAATGGCCAGGCCGTGGTATACAATCCAATATATAATATTTACGAAGAAGCCACTCCAACAGGAAGCATATCTTATAAAAGTGGAGAAACGATCAGTAAATTCAATAATCTCGAACCTCGTGCTGCCTTGTCGTTTGCTTTTAATGACAATACTTCGGTAAAGGCAAGTTATAACAGAATGGCGCAATATATTCATATTTTGTCGAATACACAGTCGCCTTTGCCCATGAGCATCTGGACACCAAGCGGACCTTTTACAAAACCACAAATTCTGGATCAGTATGCTGTAGGATATTTTAAGAATTTTAATGATGGCGATTATTCTTTTGAAGGAGAAACGTTTTATAAGAATATCAAAAATCGTATTGATTATATAGACGGAGCAGATATTCTGGCAAACAATAATATAGAACAAGTTATCCTGAACGGAAAAGCCAGATCCTATGGTTTAGAATTACTGGTTAGAAAAAATACCGGTGATTTTACCGGGTGGGTTTCTTATACTTTATCAAGAGCAGAACAAAAAACGCCCGGAAGAACTTCGGCAGAACCTGGAATCGCAAATGGAGACTGGTATTTATCAGGATATGACAAATTGCATAATCTGAACGTTGTAGGCAGTTACCAATACAATCCAAAATGGTCTTTTAATGCTAATTTCTCCTTGCAATCAGGTCAGCCGGTTACTTATGCAAACGGATATTATGAATTTGGCGGAATCAATATCCCTAATTTTTCATTGAGAAATGAAAACAGACTGCCGGTTTTTCATCATTTAGATCTGGCAGCAACATATACGCCCAAACCCGATAAAAAGAAAGGCTGGCAAAGCTATTGGGTTTTTAGCATTTATAATGTATACAACAGAAAAAATGCTGCTTCTATGACATTTGCAACAAATGAAGATACAGGAGCGAATGAAACCAAAAGACTTTCCATTTTCGGAATAGTTCCTGGAATTTCTTATAATTTTAAATTTTAATGATTATGCTAAAGTTAGAAAAATATAATTTTAAAAATAAGGCATTAGCTTTATTAAGTCTTCTTTTTGTGCTTTTCTTTTCATCTTGCGAAGATGTAGTAACGCTTGATTTAGAAACAGGTGAAACAAAAATAGTTGTAGACGCAGAAATTATTTGGCTAAAAGGAACAACAGGCAGCGAACAGGTGGTGAAAATTAGTAAAACCGCTCCTTATTATAATAATACAACGCCAAAAGTTTCAGGGGCACAAGTGCGAATTGAAAATCGTGATGGCGATGTTTTTACTTTTACTGAAACAGAACCGGGCTCTTACGTTTGCACTAATTTTGTTCCTGTTATAAATATGGATTACACACTTTTTGTAACTGCCGAAGGACAAAGTTTTACAGCTGTTGAAAAGCTAACTTCTGTTACACCAATTGACAAGGTAGAGCAGGAAATTGTTCCTGATTTTGGAGGAGAAGATGTAATCGAGGTGACGTATTATTTTAAAGATCCGGCAGATGAAGTTAATTTTTACCTGACCGATTATCAAAGTGATTTTCTCATTTTTCCGGATTACGAACTTACTGATGATGATTTTTTAAATGGAAACGAAATCAACATAAGATTCTCTGATGAAGATAAAATAAAGCCGGGAACTATTTTAAATATTACACACCGAGGAATTTCTAAAAACTTTTGCAATTACATGAATTTGCTTTTAGAAGTTTATGGAGGAAGTCCGTTTTCTATTCCTCCCGGAAATATCAGAGGAAATATTGTCAATACAAGCGATCCTAATAATTATGCTTTTGGTTATTTCAGGGTTTGCGAGGCAGATAGAGTTTCGTATGTTGTACAATAATCTGGAGTTTTATATCATCAATTAAAGTAAATCATTCTTTAAACGAACAAAGTAAAATCAAAAACTCCAAGATAAAATTAGTAGATAAAAAAATAAACCACTCTTACACTAGGTGCAGAGTGGTTTTGTTTTATAGACAATTTATATCAAATAAAACATTGTTATTAATGGGCTTTTATTTCATTTTTACAGGCGTTTACTTCCTATTATAAACAGAAAATCTGCGATAATATTGTAATTCAGTTTGTTGCAGAAATAAAAAATAGAGATTTTTAAAGCCATCAGCAATCAACTTAAAATAATTCCAGTTGATTATTTGGGTTCGAAGGTTTGTTTTTGGGAGGCTTAGAATCTCCAAAAATAGTTCTTCCACCGTATTTGTGTGATTCGTCACGTTCTCTTTGAATCAGTGCATCAAAGTTAGAATTGGGTGTAAAACTTTCCTCGGCTTTTCTGGAAATCTCAGAGAGTTTTTGAATTGCTTGTATTTTATCATTGTTACCAATTTTGGCCCTATTAATTGCTCGTTGTAAAGTATCAATAGTTTCATCATAAATTTTTACCGGAACAGGAAACGGATGTCCGTCTTTTCCACCGTGAGCAAATGAAAAACGCGCCGGATCTTCAAATCGGGTAGGAGTGCCGTAAATTATTTCGCTAACCAATGCTAATGATTGCAAAGCTCTTGGTCCCATTCCTTTTAAAAGAAGCAGTTCTTCAAAATCTTCTGGTTTATTCTCGTGCGTAGCCCAGAGCATCGCACCAAGCCTTTTCATATTCACATCTTCCATACGAACATCATGATGTGCCGGCATAGAAAGATGCTGCATTTCTTTCATGATTTTTGTTGGAGATTCTTTTGATAATTCTAAAATACCATCTCTTGATTTTGTCGCCGCCTGAGCGGTAAGATTTAAAATGTTCCCCTGGTTTTCGCCATAAATAAAAGTGTGAGGCTCATTTATAAAAGATTTTAAATCTTGCGAATGCCAGTGGTATCGTCGTGCAGTTTGAGAGGTGGGATTCATTCCTTGCTGAATTACAGCCCATTGTCCTTTATTATCAACAATAAAATTATGTTGATACAATTGAAATCCGTCCTGAATAGCCGTATTATCAACTTTTGCGGTGAGTCGGCTGCAATTAGCAAGATTATGTCCGTCAAGACCGGTTTTTTCGCCAACATATAAAAGTTCTTGCGGCGTCATCATAGAATGTTTGCCTTTGCCTCCGCAAATATAGATTCCCAGTTCTTTTGAATGCGGATTTACTGATTTTTTCAATGCTCCAAGAACCGAAGTTGTAATTCCGGATGAATGCCAGTCCATTCCCATCACAGCTCCAAAACTTTGAAACCAAAATGGATTGCTCAGTTTGCTTATTACTTCAGAAGTTGAAAATTCCAAAGCAATCGTTTCTACAATGGCAAAACCAAGTTTAGACATACGTTCAGCAAGCCATATCGGAACATGTCCGTAATGTAAGGGAAGATCTGCTGTGCCGGAACGTTTCATTGGATTAGGATTTATACAAAATTACGTAAAAAAATATTGTAATGTTTGGTGGTATTATCAATTGAAGCTAAGGTATTTTGATTGATTTTTAAAGTAATAAACCACTTTTTTTGATTTAAGATTTCGAACCTTTTTTAAAGTAAAAAAGGAAGGTGTTTTTTACACCTTCCTTTTTCTGTGGAGTCGCCGGGAATCGAACCCGGGTCCAAACAAGCAACTAAAGAGCTTTCTACGCGTTTATTTCCTGATTGAATTTTCGATGTTAAGCTAGGTCAGGAACAACCACTCAACACTTATCTTCTTAATTTCGAAATCCACCCGAAGCTCATGGAAATCTAGGTTTATTTTTACGGTTCCCCTATACTGAACGCCACAAACCAAGGCTTTCAAGGAGAATCCAGCTTCCCTATCTGATAGAGACGTGGCTTAATCTTACTATAATTCGGATTATGCAGCTAAAGCGTAGTTATTTTCGCCGTGTAAAATTGTAAGATCTTATATTTACGAGCAAGGTCTCAATGCTCGACGTGCTTACTTTCCAATTCGACTTGCTGTCAAAACCAGTCGACCCCAAATTTTGAGTTTGCAAATTTATGCTTTTTTGGCGTTAGATCAATACTAAATTTTACTTAAATTTAATTATTCCTCATCTTTAATAACAAATGGATAATCGCCAAAAATTGGTGCCAATTTACGAACCGCATAAGTCTTTCTGGTCATTTTATTTGAAAGTGCAATGATAGTAACATTTTCTTTCATTAAAGGAATATAAGATGAGGTGTTTCCGTGCCACCATCCATTGTGAAAATAATAATTTTGTCCTGAATCCCAGTTAATCATTCGAATTCCCAAACCATAATTTTTTTCGCCTTTTCGTTCGTTGCTGTACCCTTTATAAACTTGTTTTAGCAATTCAGGCTTCAAAAAATCCGGAGAATTTCTGGCCCTGTCAAATTTTAAAAGATCACGAACTGTTGAAAATATGTTTTTATCGCCATATACGTTATCCAAGTAATCAAAACCAATTTCTATACCATTACCTTTATATGACGGAACAATTTTTTTTCTGTCTTTATCATCGTCAAAAACATAAGTATTTTTCATCCCTAAAGGTTTGAAAATCATTTCCGACATTGCTTCTTTGTATTTTAAGCCTGTGATTTTTTCAATGATAAGCGCCAGCATTGCATAATTGGTATTGCAATAACTAAAACGGGTTCCGGTTGTTGCTTCTAAACCAATGTTTTTGGTGGCCAAAATATCAAGAATATCCTGATTTGTAAGTTGGTTATGTCTGTCCCAAACTGATTTATCGCGATCTGTAAAATAGGCATAATTGCGCATTCCGCTGCGATGTGCTAATAGCATCCTTATCGTACAGGCGTCGTATGGAAACGTTTTTAAAATTGTATTTACTTTTTGATCTAATTCGAGTTTACCGGCATTTGCAAGTTTTAAAATTGCTGTTGCAGTCAAAACTTTGCTTACAGAAGCAATTTGAACCGGCGTTTCAGGCGTAATTTTAGTTCCTTCATTTTTATTGGCAAAACCATTATAGCGTTCAAAAATAATCTCCCCATTTCGGGCGACTAAAAAACTTCCGTTCATGCTGTTGTTTGGCCAGTTTTTAACATAAAAATTATTTATTCTGCCTTTAACCGAATTTACATAATTGGCCGGAAGCCTCTTTTCAGGAGCATGCGGTTTCATTTTGGGCAAAGTATCTTCTATTGTTTCAGCAACTTTTTCGGGTGCCTTTTTTTCTTTAACGCAGGAAGCGAAAACTAAAGTTACAAAAAGTATTTGTGGTATATTTGTTTTTTTAAGGAAGCTCATTTTCATCATTCTTTAAAACAAATATATAGAATTCAATATTTATGTTTCCGGTTCTTCGACCTTTGAGAAAACTTTTTTTAACATTTTTTTAACTTCTTTTTTTGTTAGTTGATTGTAATTCAGTAAGTAAGATTAAAAAAATGATTAAAATCCTAAAAAAGAAACAAAAATTTAACGTAATTTGTTATATTTGAAACAAATTGAATAAAAAAAGTTATATAAATATTTACAATAATCTGATATAAATGAAATTTGGAATCATAAAAGAAAGAAAAAACCCACCGGATCGACGTGTTGTATTTTCCCCGTCTGAACTTGCAAAATTAAAAGAACTTTATCATGAGGCTTCTGTCGCCGTAGAAAGTTCAGATATCAGGATTTTTTCTGACATACAATATAAAAGTTTGGGAATAACTATTACAGATGATATGTCTGATTGTGATGTATTATTTGGAGTAAAAGAAGTACCGGTTGAAAGTTTAATTCCAAATAAATCCTATTTCTTTTTTTCGCATACAATTAAGAAACAACCTTACAATCAAAAACTGCTTAAAGCAATTTTAGAAAATAATATTGATTTATACGATCATGAAACCATTGTTGATGAAAATAATCGACGTTTAATTGGTTTTGGAAAATATGCAGGAATGGTTGGCGTGTATAACGGAATACGGGCTTTCGGAATTAAATTTGAGTTGTTTAAATTGCCTAAAGCCGAAACTTTAGCAGGAAAGGAAGCTCTGATCATGCAGTTGAAACGTATAACAATGCCAGCGCTTAAATTTGTTATTACCGGAACCGGAAAAGTAGGAAGCGGAGCCAGGGAAATCCTGGAAGCTATTAAGATAAAAGAAATTACAGTAGATAATTACTTAAATAAAAATTATACACAAGCTGTTTTTGTTCAGTTGGATGTTATTGAATATAATAAAAGAATCGACGGAGAAGTGCGTGACTTTAATGATTTTGTAAGTCATCCTGATGAATACGTTTCTGATTTTGAAAAGTTTACAAAAGTATCGGATATTTATTTTGCAGGTCATTTTCATGGAACCAATGCTCCAATGATTTTAACGAAAGAAATGTTGAATGCCAGCGATTGCAGGCTAAAAGTAGTTGCCGATATTTCGTGTGATGTAAAAGGTCCAATTGCCTGCACTTTGCGTTCTTCAACAATTGAAGAGCCTATCTATGGGTATTTTCCGTTAGAAGATCGCGAAGTTGATGTTTTTCATCCGGCCGCTGTTGTCGTAATGGCAGTTGATAATTTACCATGCGAAATTCCAAAAGATGCCAGCGAAGGCTTTGGAGAACAATTTATGGAACATGTTATTCCGGCTTTCTTCAACGGAGATAAAGACGGAATTTTACAACGTGCTAAAATCACTGAAAATGGTAAGTTGACGGAAAGATTTGCCTATTTACAAGATTATGTGGACGGGAAATAATTCATAATTATAAATTGTTAATTGATTTTAATCTTCGGAGTACAATATTGAATATAACAAAAGAGCTTTCTATTATTTTAGAAAGCTCTTTTTGTTAACTATGGATAAAGTATATGTATCGATTGTTTGGAATTTACCATTAACAATTCACAATTTATAATTATCTAAACCATTTCCTCAGGCTTCACCCACTCATCAAAATCATTAGGAGTTACATAACCCAATCGAACGGCTTCGTCTTTTAGAGTAGTTCCGTTTTTGTGTGCGGTTTGTGCGATTTCGGCAGCTTTGT
>Ga0247806_10001291_pt1 | contig 12537 bp, 11 predicted proteins | sample UWRJL059202B1_FD_179935 | JGI IMG/M metagenome (GOLD analysis project Ga0247806, IMG submission 179935) | Plant litter microbial communities from Arlington Agricultural Research Station in Wisconsin, United States - UWRJ-L059-202B-1 | ecosystem: Environmental > Terrestrial > Plant litter >... | reverse complement strand
ATAGCTGAGCGAGACCTCGGCGCCGTCCGGGAGCTTGCGGACGATTTCATACAGGGTGTGGGCCGGGGCGGTGATCTGCCCCTCGACGTTCACCGTGGCCTCGGCCTCGTCGACCATTTCCATGTCGAGGTCGGTGGCGGCGAAGCTGAGCTTGTCGCGGCCCGCGGACAGCAGGACGTTGGACAGGATCGGAATGGTGTTGCGACGCTCGACCACGCTCTGGACGTGCCCGAGGGCCTTCAGAAGCGCGGATCGTTCGATGGTCAGTTGCATGTCGTCTCGCCCCGCAGCGACTCACGCGGTCGCCGGTACACTATGGGGTATGGACACTAGCGGATTGGACCGGCGGAGCAACGGGGGAGGCGGAAAGCCTCCCCGCTGTCCACAGTCAGCCGCGCAGCTTGCGCGTCAGGGCCTCGACGTCGCGGGCGATTTGCTCGTCCTGGGCGATCAGCTCCTCGATCTTGCGGACGCCGTGCAGGACCGTGGTGTGGTCGCGCCCGCCGAAGCGGCGGCCGATGTCCGGGTAGGAGCGGGTCGTGTGCTGCTTGCACAGATACATGGCGATCTGGCGCGGGCGGGCGACCGAACGGGTGCGGCGCTCGCTGAGCAGATCGGCCTGCTTCAGGGTGAAGTGGTCGGCGACGGTCTTCTGGATCTCGTCGACGGTGATGCGGCGCTCGGGCCCGCCGCGCAGGGCCGAGCCGAGCAGGGCCTGGGTCTCGTCGAGGCCGAGGGTGGACAGCCGGGCGCCGGCGACGGCGGCCAGGGTGTTCACGGCGCCTTCCAGCTCCCGCATGGAGCCGGGGGTGCGGTCGACCAGATGCTCGAGCACGTCCGGGCGGACCTCGCCGGAGACGACGCCCAGCTTGCCCAGCGCCTCGATGCGGTTGCGGGCGACGGCCAGCTTGAGCGCGCGGTCGGCGGGCTCGACCGGGCAGGTCAGGCCCGAGGCCAGGTGGCTGCGCAGACGCGGCTCGACCTCGGTCAGGGCCATCGGCGGCTTGTCGGCGGAGAGGATGATCTTCTTGCCGTCCTCGATCAGGGCGGTCAGCGTCGAGAGCAGCTCTTCCTGGGTCGAGGCCTTGCCGCCGACGAACTGGACGTCGTCGATCAGCAGCATGTCGGCGCTGCGCAGGCTGTCCTTGAAGGCGGCGGTCGAACGGTCCTGCATGGCGCGCACGAAGGTCGACAGGAAGCGCTCGGCGGTCAGGTAGACGACCCTGGCGTCCGGGCGCAGGCGCTGGGCCTCCCAGGCGATGGCGTTCAGCAGGTGGGTCTTGCCGTAGCCGTAGGGGCCGCAGAAGAAGATCGGGTTGAAGTGGCCGTCGGCCCAGGCGGCGGCCTGACGGGCGATGGCCAGGGCGAAGGCGTTGCCCTGCCCTTCCACGAAGCTGTCGAAGGTCAGGCGGTCCTGCAGGCCGGCGGCGCGCACGGCGCGGGCGCCGTCGGCAACCGGGGGGACCGTGGCCAGGGGCACGGAGGCGTGGGGCAGGGCCACGACATTGCCCGACGCGGCGGCGGCACGACCGGCGGCGACCTGCGAAGCCGGGGCGACCGAGCCCATCTCGGCGCGGCAGCGGACGTCGAGACGGCGGTTCAGGCCGTCCAGGCCCAGCCACAGCTCGTTCATGCGGCGCAGGGCGTTCTTGCGCACCCAGTCCCGGGCATAGGCGGTCGGCGTGACGAGGATCAGTTGACCGGCGCCGTCCACCCGCACGGCCGACGGCGCGATATAGGAGCTGAACGCCCCCTCGCCGATCTCGCCGCGCAGCCGACCGGCCGCCTCGGTCCAGATGCGATCCGGATCCGTCATCCCCGCCATCATTGCGCTCCCCATCATCGGTCAGCCACCCGCCGCAAAATCCATCACCCGACGCCCTTCTGAACCGGCTGACGCAGGGACGACTTCTCCTGCCCGGTGCGACGAAGCCGCCGCCCGGATTGGGGTCGTTCTCTCGATCAGACGGCTCACGCCGGAGCGAAACAGGGTTCCGCGCCGTCTTCATCCGTGTGGGGATGGAAGTGCGTCAGCCCCTTGAACTTACGCCCGGCGAAGGGCGGGTCAACGCTGATTCGCGACTCAAAATGCAGTTAAAATTGTTGACTCCGCCAAGTGCCGCCGCCGCCTTGGGAAATCCAGATTTCGCCACAGACGCGAGCGCCAATTCGCGTGACAACGGTTACCGCCGCACGTGCAAACGGCGAGGGAGCCGAAGCGCCCTCGCCGTTGAAATCACTCGCATTTACCATGACAGGCCTGTGAAAGGCCGTCCGGCGCCCGAAAATCAGGCGGCCGACATCTTCTTCAGCTGGGCGGCCAGACGGCTCACCTTGCGCGAGCCGGTGTTCTTGTGAACGACGCCCTTGGTGACGGCGCGCATCAGCTCGGATTGAGCCTCGACGAACGCGGTTTTGGCGGCGCCGGCGTCACCACCGACGACGGCTTCCTGGAACTTGCGCAGGAAGGTGCGGACGCGCGTGCGGCGCGCCTTGTTCACTTCGGTGCGGGCAGCGATCTTGCGGATCGCTTTCTTGGCGCCGGCATTGTTGGCCATCAGTCAAACCTTCGAACGGAAAACGCCGCGGAGCACACGTCCACGGCGCGGAAATCTCAAGAGCGCGCGGCTATAGCGGATGACGGCGGGGGGGTCAACGCGAGTCTGGCCCGCCCCTCGCATTCCCTCACGCCGCCGACCCTGTCATCGGAAAACGCCGAAACCCTGCCATCCCGACACATGCGGCGCCGGGGCAGGTGCGCTGGATATCCCTGTCAAAGACCGTCCCCGCCATTATGCACGGTCGTGCGTCAAAAACGGTCGCAGATCGGTGAGGCGCGTCCCGACGGGGCCAGAGGGCCGCATCAGACGTCATGAAGACGGCATTCCGGGATGGCCCCCGCAGGGGCCGGCCCCCGCCTGGAGCCCGCCACGAGAGCAGGGAAGACAGGGTGGAGTGACAGGGTTTGGCGGGGTTGGAAGGTATCGGGAGTGTTGGGTCGGGGGCTCAGAAATCCGCGAAGGCCGCCTCATTGACGGTCACTTCCTCGACCATGCGCACGGTCACGCCCAGCCCACGGTCCTTGAGCAGGTCGCACAGGGCGTCGCCGTCAACCAGATCGATGGCCGGGGCGCCGTCGCGGGTGGCCTCGCGCCGCGCGTCGGCGGTGAAGGTGCCCGTGGTGATGATCAGCCCCTTGTCGGTGCGCCCGACCATGGCGCCCCTGAAGTCGCGCACGGCCCCCGCGCCGACCGAGCCGGAGTAGCGCTTGCACTGGAACAGCACGTGGAAGGACAGCAGGTTCACGCGCAGCACGCCGGTGCCGTCGATGCCGCCGTCGCCCGACTTGCCGGTGACCTCGACCTTGATGAAGCCGAACTCGCGCAGGAGGCGCTGGCAGAGGCGTTCGAAGGCGGAAGGGTCGAGGGCGAGCAGGAGAGCCATGAGTTGGTCCTTCCAGTCGGCCGCCGTTTCCTCGGCGACGATCAGGGCCGCCTCATCTTCTTCCGCGCGCCCTTGCGGCTTGCGGACGTATTTGCGCTGGACCTGCTTGATGCCTTCGGCGAGCTCCGCCGGTGTCATGACCGCCCCCTTGGGCGTCAGGGTCCAGACGCCGCGCTGGCTGTTGTCGACAGCGCCCGCGAGCTTCAACCAGCTTCGCGCGAAGCCCATCCGCTGGGCGACCGCCAGCTCATTGTACTTGCCGACACGAACGGTGAGGACATCCTCCCCCAAGCCCATGTGCTGGGACACGTCCTCCAGCATCTCGGCGATGCTCATGGAGCGGCCATGCGCCTTCAGCCGCTCGATGATCGGCCACATGAAGGCTTCGTGGGTAGGCACGTCGGCGAGGGCGGCCATCAGGCGTCGGCTTTCTTCTGGCGTTTTGCCTTGACCGGCATGGCCGCCTTCTCGACCGCCGCCCGCGCCTGATTGAGCGCAAACAGGCGTTCCAGCACTTCATCGTCGGTCAGGTCGGCGGGCCAGCCGTAGGCGGCGGCCACGGCGGCGTCGAGTTTGCGGTGGGCCATGACCAGCCACTCGGGGCGCTGGTTGTAGAGGTTGGTCAGGGTGCGGGTCTTCAGCACCTTGGCCGCCTCGTCTGAGACCGGCAGGACGCGGTCGGGGTAGCCGGGCACGACCTCGGGCTCGATGCGGATCAGGTCGGCGGGGTTCAGCCAGGCCTCGCGCTTGGCGTTCAGGTCGCGGGCGGCCTCGGCGATGGCGACGGCGCGGGGATCATCGGCATAGTCGGCGGCGGGGATGTTCGGGGTCAGGCCTTCGGGGAAGGGGAAGGTCTCGAAGGTGGTGGACGGGGTGTAGCGGGGATCGTTGCCGACGCCGAGCCATGTGCCTAGCCCAAGCGACCAAAGTTCGTGGAAGCGGGAGTGGAGAATGCCAAAAGTAGCGTCGTCCTCACGCGTGATTGCTACGGTCGCACTGTCGGGGACTACGCTAACAGGGCGCCAAACGAATAGTCGATGCTTTGAAACGCGGGCGGTTACGATCACGCGTTCGAGCTTCGTTGATGCGGCGAAAAACTCTGGCCTGTGACGCCAGAGGCGCCACCAAAACCGATTCAGTTCGACGTTGGGCTTGGCAGCTCGATATGGTCGGACTCTGTCCGCAATGACCGCGAAGGGCCCCTCATATAGGGATGCCTGCTCCTCGGTGTGGGAGCGACTAAAAAAGACAATCCAGTTGTCTGACGGCCTTCTCGTGATGTCCTGCCCATTGGTCCAAGGACGAACCACGTCTGAGTTGGGACGGCCATTTGGATTGAGAGGTCGTCTGAGCAGGTCTCGGGCTTCCGGTCCTTCGATCTCGAAAGGCCCATAACTAATTGTGCCTTGAAAGGCCTGATCAACATTCTCAGCCAAACGCTTAGCGTCGGTCAAATCTGTGTTGCTGGAAGTCAGGTCGGCATTGATTTCGCTAACCGAAAATCCATCGAGTCGCCGCTGGACAAAGCCTTGGCCAAACCCAAACATCGATACTCTGACGGCAGCTCCATCCAGCACCCAAGGCTCGTCTGCCCAAGCCTCCCAGATCGCGTCGGCGTCGGCTATGGGATCGAGGACCTTGCGGCTGGCGCCGCCCCGGATGGAGTTGGTGGTGACGAGACCGGCGCGTTTCATTCCTCCCCCGTAGGGGGAGCCAATCGACCGCGAAGCGGTGGTGGGGGCTTGATCCGGGTTCGGTGTCTGGGTTGAGCCCCCTCTGTCACGGCGCGAAGGGCGCCGCGCCACCTCCCCCGGCGGGGGGGGATTGGGGTTGACCTCCCGCCACGCCTTCTCGACCCAGTAGGTGACGAAGTCGGCGCCGCCGGGGACGCGGCCCTTGAAGGTCTTGCGGAGCTGGGTGACGTAGTCCTCGCCGATGTCGGCGATCATCTTCCTGTCGCCGAGGAACGGCGGATTGCCGATGATGGCGTCCACCGTCGGCCATTCGGCCTCGGTCCCGTCGGGGTTCAGCAGGGCGTCGCGGTTTTCGATCTGGTCGAGCTTGGCCAGGATGGGTTTGGGCCAGTTGCGGTAGCCGTTCTTCAGGCTCCATTGCAGGTCGCCGATCCACAGGGTGACGCGGGCCAGTTCGGCGGCGTAGGGCTCGATCTCGATGCCGCGCACGGCGTCCAGGGTCACGCGCGGCCCCGGCGATTGCAGGCCGGTCAGGCGTTCGGCCTCGATCAGGGCCTTCAGTTCCAGATCCTTCAGCGCATGGAGCGCGACATAAAGGAAGTTGCCGGAGCCGCAGGCGGGGTCGAGGACGCGGTAGGCGCCGAGCCGTTGCAGGAAGGCCTCCAGCCGGTCGCGGGCGCGGTTGAGCGCGAGGGTGCGGTCACGGTCGGCTTGGGTGACGGCCTTGCGGCGCTTGGCTTCGTCGCCCTTGCCTTGGCCTGCCTTCAGCGCCTCGCCCGCCTCGTCGAAGATGGCCTGACGGCGCTCCAGGGCGGCGCGGGCGTCGTCTGCGGCGGCGGCGATGTCGGCGCGGGCGGCGTCCCATTCGGCCTCCAGCGGCCAGACGATGACGGGATCGACGATTTTCAGGATCTTGGCGCGGTCGGTGTAGTGGGCGCCGAGCGCGGCGCGCTTGCGGGTGGCCTTCAGCGCCTCTTCGAACATGGTGCCGAAGATGGCCGGGTCGATTTCAGACCAGTCATGCTCGTCGGCGGTGTCGGCGACCAACTTCAGGTCCGGCGCCTCCAGCATCAGGGGCTCGGCGCCGTCGAACAGGCCGCCGTTGAACCAGTTGATGACCCCGACGCCCAAGAAGAAGCGGTCGTCCTCGGCTTCCGAGGCCATGGCCTTGAACAGGCTGGCGAGGGCCTGCTGAGCGAGAGCCGGGCGAGTCTGGACGCCCTTGACCGTCTTGGTGAACAGCTTGTCGGGCAGAAGCCGCGCGTCCTCGGCGAACATGCAGAAGACGAGCTGGTTCAGGAAATGGGCGATGGCGCGCGGATCGTAGAGCGGCGTGTCGTCCTTGGTTCGGCGGTCCTGAAGCCGCCGGCCCAGTTCAGCGAAGCGTTCGACGGCCTTGGCCGTCAGCTCCTGCGGGCTGATGACCGGCTTGAGCTTCTCGGAACCCTGAAAAATCTGGCGGAGAAGATCGAGCTTCGGCGGCTCGCGCAGGTCTTCGAGCGCGAACTCGATGACCTTGGTGATGGTGTTGGTGAAGTTGGTGCGGACGATGATCCGCGTCATGTCCGAGGTGACGAGGTACGGCGGATTCTCCAAGTCCGAGACATAGGTCGCCAGTTGGCGAAAAGCCTTGTCGAGGTCCTTGTGAGGGCCCTTGTACTCCCACGCGAAGCAGCCGCGCCGCCAGACGTCAGCCCAGCCGTCGTCGCCCCCGGCCTTGGTCGCGCCCCGCTCGAAGCAGTAGCGCTCGCCGTGAGGATCATCCTCGGCTGGCGTGGGCTCGCCGAGGAGCCGGCAGAGATCGAGGAAATGCTCCTGCGAACCTTGTCGCTCGCGAAGCGTCGCGTCGCTCCACTTGGCGATGAATGCAGCTGCGTTCACAACGTCCCCCTACTGCCCGCGATGTGACCCACTTCGGCCAAGCGTTGCAAGCGCTGCACGGTCAAAGACGACACTTGACGCCCATCGGTTACAATTGTAACGCTGCGACGACCAACGTAACCGAAAGACCGCCCCATGACCGAACCGACCGTCCCCACGGACGCCGAGCTGGATGTGCTGAAGGCCTTCTGGCGCGACGGGGCGCTGAGTTCGCGGGAGGTGCAGACGCGCATCGCCGACGGGTTGGGCTGGACCTCCTCCACGACCCGGACGGTGCTGGAACGGATGCGGGCCAAGGGACTGCTGGCGCGGCGCGAGGTGCACGGCGTCGCCGTCTATGAGGCGACCCAGCCCAAGGTGGCGGTGATCGGCGGGATGATGAAGCGGCTGTCCATGCTGCTCGAAATCGACGGCCCCCTGCCCGCCGCGGCCTTCTCGGGCAGCCAGCTTCTGGACGCCGACGACATCGCCGCGCTGGAACAGGCGTTGGCGGACGACGCGGAGACGAAATGATGGGCGCGGTCGAGATGCTGGCCCTGTCGCTGGGTCTGTCGGTCGGCGTGGCCGCGCTGGGTCTGGCGGGTGGAGCGCTGGTGGAGCGCATGACCGGCGACCCCGGGCTGAGGGATCGAACGTGGGGCGCGGCCCTGATCCTGCCCCTGCTGCCGCCGGTGGCGACGGCCCTGCTACTGATGACGCCCGCACCGGTGCGGGAGGTTGTAGCGCCGACGGCGCCGCCCGTGGCGGCGGCGCAGATCGCGGCGACCACCGGACCTGCAGTCGCCGGGACGACGGCAATGGCGCTTGACCCCGGCCTGTTCGCGACGGCGATCCTGCTGGCGGCGGGCGCGCTGGTCCTGCTGCGCCTGCTCCTGCTGACGCGGCGCGCTTGGAGGCTGTCGGCGCTTCTGACCGGCGGGCGGGCGGCGGACGAGGCCACGACCGATCTGGTGCGCGAGGTTTCGCGCGGCCTTCTGATCCCGGCGCCGATCGTGGTGGTCAGCACGGCCACGACGGAACCGCTGCTGACCGGTCTGGGGTCCGCGCGGCTGGTGCTGCCGACGGCTCTTTCCGGAGACGCGGCCGTGCGGCGGGCGGTGATCACCCACGAACTGGCGCATCTGAAGCGCGGCGACCATCGCGCGCTCTGGATCGAGGAACTGGCGCTGGCCCTGCTGGCCGCCAATCCCCTGATGCCCTTGCTGCGCACCCGCCGGAGCGCGGCGCGGGAAGAAGCCTGCGACGCCGTCGCCCTGGCCGGAGCCGGAAGCGAAACGCGGCGCGCCTATGCCCAATCCCTGATCGAGGCCCTGCGGACCCGCGCCGGTTCGCAAGGATCGGGCGCCGTGCCCGCCCTCACCTTCACCGGCGCCGGAAGGACCACCGCCATGCATCGCCTGAAAGCCGTCCTGACCCCCGCCACCCCGGCCAGCCGCCGCGCGCGGATCGCCGCCGCCGCCGGAGCGCTGACCCTGCTCGCCGCCGTAACGGCAGGGACGGTCGCCGTCGCGGCGCAGCGGGAGCCGGAAGCGCGACCGGCGCAGACCGGGATGGGTCCGGTGATCTGGCGCGCGCCGGACATCGCGCCGGGAGAGGTGAGCGTCTGGATGCCGGTCGCCTTGACCGGAAGCGGCTCCGACCTGCAACGCGGCGAACAGCTGCGCCTGAGGTTGCTGGACGCGGCGGGCGGGGTCGTGGCGGAGACGCTGGCCATCCGCACCGACGGCGGGGGGCCGGTCGGGTCGGCGCGGATGCCCCTGGCCCGGGAGGTGTTCCCCGGACTGATGGACGGGGCACGCAGCTATCAGCTGATCGGGGAAATACTCGGCCCCGATCAAGACGTGCGTCGCGCCGCCCAGCCCACGACGCTGCGACTGGCTCCGGGTTCGCGCGGATCGGCGCGAAACCTGACGGCGACGCTGGATTTCGGCGGGTAACCCCTTCCGTCTTCCCCGGAGGGCGGAAGGACCCGTTACTTGCCCGTGAACACCGGCTTCCGCTTCTCCACGAAGGCGGCCATGCCTTCCTTCTGGTCCTCGAAGGCGAACAGGCTGTGGAACAGGCGGCGTTCAAACTGGACGCCCTGGGTCAGGGTGGTCTCGAGGGCGGCGTTGACCATTTCCTTGTTGGCCATGACGGCCAGCGGGCTCTGGCTCGCGATCTTCGCGGCGATCTTGCGGGTCTCGTCCAGCAGGGTCTCGTGCGGGAAGACGCGGCTGGCCAGGCCGGCGCGTTCGGCCTCGGCGGCGTCCATCATGCGGGCGGTCAGGACCATGTCCATGGCCTTGGACTTGCCGACCAGACGGGTCAGGCGCTGGGAACCGCCGATGCCCGGGGCGACGCCCAGGTTGATCTCGGGCTGGCCGAACTTTGCTTTCTCGCTGGCGACGATGAAGTCGCACAGCATGGCCAGCTCGCAGCCGCCGCCCAGGGCGAAGCCGTTGACCGCGGCGATGATCGGCTTGCGGAAGCGGGTGATGCGGTCGTGGCCGAGGGCGAAATAGTTGCCCGTGTACATCTGGGCATAGGACTGATCCGCCATCTCCTTGATGTCGGCGCCGGCGGCGAAGGCCTTGTCGCCCGAGCCGGTGAGGATCAGGCAGCGGACGGTGTCGTCCTGCTCGACGCTGTCGAGGAAGGCGGCGAGGTCGGCGAACAGGGCCGAGTTCAGCGCGTTCAGCGCCTCTGGCCGGTTCAGGGTGACCACCGCATAGCCGTCGGCGTGGCGCTCGATCAGGAGGTTGGCGTAGGTGTCGGACATGGAGGGGGCTCCGGCGGCTGGCGGCGAGGCGGAAAGGGGTTAGTGGCTAGTGGTTAGTGGATGACCGCGCAACGGTCGACGGCCCCGGCCAATCACGAACCACTGACCACGAACCACTAGCCGGGCGCCGGGACTCACCGCCTCGGCAGGAGCGCGAGCGTGAGAGCGGCGCGGAGCAGTTCGGCGACGACGACCATGGCCAGCAGGGCGTTCGCGGCGATGACCTGACCGCGCGGGCCGGAGAGGTCGAAGGTCCAGCCGAACTGCGACCCGAGGGCCAGCAGCAGGGCGGCGACGAGGACGAGCAGGATCAGCAGCATCAGGGCGACATGGCCGGCCTTGAGGGCGGCCTGAAGCGTGGGGCCGTCATCCAGCGCGCGGGCACGGCGACGGAACAGCCAGCCGATCAGGCCGGTGGCGACGGTCTCGGCGACGACGGTGACCGCCAACGCGCCGAGGAACCACCAGACCAGACCGCCCGTGGCCTCGCCGCGCAGCGACTGGATGAAATGCGCGAAGTAGGCGCTCCAGACGAGGACGCCGACGATCAGGCTGATCCAGAGGTGGGTCTTGCGCATCAGCTCGTCACTCCCGCGATGTCCGCCAGTTTCAGCACCGTATTCCAGTTCCGTCCCGTGCCCATGCCGAGCATGCGGGGCGTGGCCTTTTTGAAGATGCCGGACTGGCCCTGTCCGTCGGGGAACCAGAAATAGAGGACGTCGTCGCCCGGGGCCGTCCGGGCCTCGACCCGTTCGCCGTCGGCGGCGAGGTTGCGACAGGCTTCCAGCGCGCCGGACCTGATCCCGTCCTTCATGACCATGGCCAGCACCTTCGCCGGGTGGGCGGCGGCTTCGTCGGGAAAGGGGTTGGCGGCGATGAGGCCCGCCCACTGGTCGGGGGTGCGGGCCATGGCGACGACCCTCAGGCCGAAGGTCCGCTCCATGGCGGCCTCGATGTCGGCTTCGAGCCGGTCTGTCGGGAGGTCGCTTTCGACCACGAGATTGCCGCTGGCCTGAAGGGTACGGGGGTTCTTCAGGCCCATGGCCTCGGCCATCGCGCGCTGTTCGCCGACCGGGGCGCGGACGCCGCCGGTGTTCATGCCGCGGAAGAGGATGATGCGGACCGACATGACCCGCTTCTGGCACGCCGAACCGAGGACGGTCCAGCGGCTCCGACCCGAACGGCGGGCCTCAGCCCATCAGAAACTCAGGGCTCGCCGTGAAGATAGGCGCAGGTCTCTCTGGCGTCCGCGAAACACTGAACCCGGTCAGGCCCGACAGGCGTGGTTTCACGGCAGACCTGCCGAAGATCCGCCAGACAGTCCTCGTAGGGCGTTCCATAGGTAGAAGACGCCTCTGCCTTGTCGGCATGGGTCACGGACAAGCCCACCAGACCGGTCGCGAGCAGTCCGGCCGCGGCGGCGGCACCGGCCACATAACGCTTCGACATCTTCATGATCGCCTCCAAGCAACAACCTTAAGGCGGCACGAGACGGCAGGACAGTCGGACGTACAACTCACGATCATGTGAGAGCGCCGCACCGTATCGGCTCTCACCGCTTCTGGCAGCTCGGGCAGTAGAAGGTCGAGCGTCCCGCCTGAACGATGCGTTTGACCACGTCGGTGCAGCCGTCGGCGCGGCAGGGTTCGCCCTCGCGGCCGTAGACGTCGAAGCGGTGCTGGAAATAGCCCTGCCCACCCTCGGCGTTGGCGAAGTCGCGGAGCGTCGAGCCGCCCGCCTCGATGGCGTCGTTGAGGACGTTGCGGATCTGGGCGGCGAGCACCTCAAGGCGGGGTTTCGACACCTTGCCCGCCGCGATCAGGGGCGAGATGCGGGCGCGGTAGAGGGCCTCGCAGACATAGATGTTGCCCAGGCCGGCGACCATGCGCTGGTCCAGCAGGCTGACCTTGATGTTCTGTTTCTTGCCGTTGAAGACCTCGGCCAGATGGGCGCCGGAGAAGGCGTTGCCCAGCGGCTCGGGCCCCATGCCCGCGAACCACGGATGGGCCTCTATGCCGTCGGTGGGGATCAGGCCCATGAAGCCGAAGCGGCGGGCGTCGGCGAAACCGATGCGGTGAGTGGCGTCGCCCCTGGTGGCGCAGAAGCTCATGTGCTCGTGTTTTCCGGCGATGGGGGCCGGCTCCTCGAACTCGCCCAGCTGGCGGCCGTCGAGGGTGAAGCGGCCGGTCATGCCCAGATGGGTGACCCAGGTCTCGCCGGTGGACAGGGCCATGAGCAGATATTTGGCCCGGCGGTCGATGCGCTGGACCGTCGCGCCGTCCAGCCGTTCGGGGAAGCGGTCCGGAAAGGGGAAGCGCAGGTCCGGCCGGTTCTGGCGCACACGGCCGAGCACGGCGCCTTCCAGCACCGGCTGCAGGCCGCGGCGGACGGTTTCGACTTCGGGGAGTTCGGGCATGGGGAGGCTGCGCCAGTGGTTAGTGGTTAGTGATTAGTGGTTCGAGCACAACGTGCAGCGCTTCAGCGGGCGCCGGCCGTAACGCGGCAACCACGAACCACTAACCACTGGCCGGGCTCGCCGCCTATTCCTTGTACACCGCGTGACAGCTCTGGCAGCCGCCTCGCACCACGACCCATTGCGCGGAGAAGGCGGCGGCGTCCTCGCTTTCGCTGAGTTCGGCGAGGCGGTCGGCGGCGGCGGCGAACTCGGCGGCCCTGGCCTCGAAGCCGGGGCGATCGGTCCAGACGGCGGGCGTGGCGCCGGTGTCGGTCGAGGCGGGATCGGTCCCTTCCGGGAAG
>Ga0247806_10001290_pt1 | contig 12544 bp, 8 predicted proteins | sample UWRJL059202B1_FD_179935 | JGI IMG/M metagenome (GOLD analysis project Ga0247806, IMG submission 179935) | Plant litter microbial communities from Arlington Agricultural Research Station in Wisconsin, United States - UWRJ-L059-202B-1 | ecosystem: Environmental > Terrestrial > Plant litter >... | reverse complement strand
TGGTTCACCATCGCAAGATTACCCTTCAACGTATAATAAACCGAACGCACCGGCTTGATGAGCAGCCCGGGAAACCAGATGGAGTCCACCACTTTTTTGGCGCCTTCCATATCGCCTTCTTCCATGTAACCCTGTATCAGCCGCAGCGGCCCCAGCAGAAAATGCCCGAGGATCAGCACCACGGAGATAAGGTACAATACAAAGGAGGGCCAGAAACTGGTTTGGATATGGGTAAAAATCGCCAGCGCCAGCAATGCCAGTCCGAGCCAGAAACGGTATTTGATAAGGAGGTTGAGCCACTTCATGATCTGCAAAAAATTTGGACGGCAAAGATAGGATTTGATTTAAGAATTGCCCTTTATTGATTTTTAAATGCCGGAAAACCGTACTTTTGCCGTCCTAAAAAGGTAATTCCGGGGTGGTTTTTTACACCTGTCCCCAATGCCCTTTTAGCTGGTCCCGTAGTTCAATGGATAGAATAGAAGTTTCCTAAACTTTAGATGCAAGTTCGATTCTTGCCGGGACTACGAAATATCAAAAAGGCTTCAGGTCAGTTGACTTGAGGCCTTTTCCTTTGTCGGTGGCCTCTATTTGAATTAATCTTTTTTTATTATTTTTAGATTAAATGTTACCGGATGATACCAGAAGTACAATTGAAAATATCACTCATGGAATTATCATTGAAGGGAACCAGGATTCTTGCACAACAATCAGAAACCTCCTTTGCTCAGGCTTTCCAACAAGTACAACGGTTAAAGAAGACTTCGAGGGTAAATCAGTCGTCAAAGAAGAACAGGCAAAAGTTATAGAGACTTTATGTTTTGAAAATAATTTATCATTCCTCATCTCACCAACCAGTCACTTTCCCCTTCCCGTAAATACAATTCCCTATTTTATAACAGAACCTGTTTGAGCCCCTTTACTTTTGCTTGCAACTAAAATAAACAAGGGTGAAAGTAATAACTATTCTAACAGCCATTCTTTTATATGCAGCAACCACTTTCGCACATGGTTACTGGATTGAACTGGAAGGGCCTCATAAAGTAAAACAGCCGGTAACGATCAAACTTTTCTTCGGGGAATTTGGTACCAGTGAACGGTCGTCGGGTAAGGCCCTTGACCGTATGAACGAGATCAGCGTGTTTGTTAGTTTGAATGGAAAAAAATTCCCTGTCGCTATGCAGCAACTACCCACGCATTGGGAAGGGAAATTCATCCCGGAAACAGAAGGCCGTTATACGATCATAGGTATAAATGAAGAAAGAGAAGTGCAGGACTGGACAAAACATAACCTCGGCATCACAAGGCCGGTCCAGTACCTGAAAGCTGTTTACCAGGTAGGTACGACAGTGAATCCATCTTTACTAACTTCTTTACTGGATGTGGTTGTTACACCAAATAAAAGCGGCTACGCTGTACAGCTGTTTAAAAACAAATCGGCATTCTCTTCAGCGAAGCTGGTGGTAACAGATACAAGCGGCAAGGAAAAAGAAATTATCCTTGACAAAGAAGGCAAGGCAAACTTTGAATTAAAAAATCCGGGACTGCATGTATTGGATATTGAATGGATTGATAAAACGCCCGGACGTTTTAAAGAAAAGGATTACGCCAGCATTCGTTATAAACTTGATTACACACTTTATAATCCTTAATTCCGGGTGAGTTAAAATACTGGTTAAATTATTTACAAGAGTAGCTTTTGCTGCTCTTTTTTATTTTAATAAACAACACAATAATGCAAGCTTATCGCCCACAACAGCATTCACGTAAATGAACGGCTTATACTCTTTCCTTCCCCAAACCCCTAAATTCCCGTACTTCTACCTATTTCCTCCTCGCCCTATTCTTTCTACTTTTCATATCCAATTTATTTATCATTTCTTAAACCCTATTTAAACTCATGGCAACACCAACAACCGGCGCATCAACCTTAGTCCCCGAAAGCGGGCTCGTCGTATCCAACCCCAGCACCGCAGGCGGGCCACCGCTGTTCTGCCTCTTTACACAAGACTGGCTGACGCTGCAAACCTTTATCATCCAAGCGTTGCAATTACCGATCGCTACGGGCGACTTCGAAACAAAATATGGCAAATTCGCCGATGAAGCCGATGTGGAAGGCTGCGTGGCGGCGATGAAACAGGTTCAAAACCTCAGTGCCGATTTCGGCGACCCGCTGGCGCTGGTAAAAGAACTGGCCACCAACCCGGCCATCCTGCAAACCGATACGCCGCCTACGCAACTCTACCTCCACATCGTATGGTTCGCCACCAAGCTCTACCAAACGGCAACCACCTTCAATCAAACGCTCGGCCAGTTCATGACGCTGCTGAATGCCACCCCGGCCGACCAACGCCAGGCACTGGTAACAGAAATACTCACCGGCGACGGCGGCCTGCAATCCTCCGCCGTAAGCATGGGCAAACTGGCGAACGACCTCAACCAGTCGATGGCGCAGTTCAACCTGAAACTCACGCCCGCCACCAATACCATGAGCAATTACAGCAGCAACTCCGCGAAGTTTTACCAGGACGTACTCGCCGACATCAAGCAGGACATGACCGATGTGGATACCTTCCAGAAAGAAGCAGATGATGCGTATAAACTGTGGAGAGACCTTACCATTTCTGCCGTGTCGGTTTCCGTAGGCCTGATGATCGTATCCTTTGGTATGGCATGGCCACTCGCCGCAACCGCCGCCGGTGTACTGGGTTCGCAGGCCAAAAAAGCCCGCGATGCATACGATGCCGCGCTTGCCCAGGTACAGGGTGCAGAAGCAGATGAACAAAAGAAGATCAACCTTAAAACCGACCTCGGTGCTTTCAATTTGCAGATGGCGCCGGTGAATACCGCCGCGCAAAATTTTGCAGACACGCTGGCGAAAGTAGAAGGCGTATGGCTCACCATCGCCAACGACCTGGCCTACATCGCGCAAAACTTTACACCGGACCAGTTCAACAACCTGCCGGTTTGGAAAGAAGCGATGAAACTGGACGATGCAACGCAGGACTGGCAGACCATCGCAGCGAAAGCCGATGAGTACACCGCCAATTCACTGGTTACTTACAAGATCCTCGACTTCGCATCTTCTTTACCGCCGGTGCCACCACCTTCGGCCAACTAATATTTACCCGCGGGCAGGACGATACCTGCCCGTTTTTTAATTCTTTAACGAGCAAACATTATGACAACTACAGCGCAACAAAATACGCCTGCCTTGGATTGGGCGTCCTTAAAAAAACAGGCGGCGCCCTACACGGACCTGGTGAGCACCACCGATCCCGTGAGCGGCCTTGTTGACATCACTTATTACGGCCTGCAAATAAGCTTGTCGGAAGTACTTAAAATTTCCCCTTCTGCCGGGGCACACAGCGTAGCCATCTTTGCCGATACTCTATTACTTGATGTCGCCAGCTTCAGCACTTCCGGTTTGCTGCTCGTGGTGCGCAACCTCGATGTATCGGCATTGAATGGACAAACCCTGGTATTAAAACCGGAAACAGAAGGAGATGTAGTGGCACAGGTAGTGATGGGCGCTGCTACCGGCGGCACTTTCCAACTCACCGTGGCCGGGCAGGAAAACAGCCCCGTTACCCCGCCCGTGGGCATCGCTTCGCCGGTGGTTACGGTGTATGTAGCGCCCAAAGGAGAAGCCTTCAGCGCTTTACCGCCCGGCGGCAATAACCACGAAGACCTGCTCGGCTCTGCCTGGATGATGAATACTTTGTACGCCAGTTTTACCGCATCTTCCTGGCTGATGGACAATACTTCCGGCGACAATGCAGCCACCGCGCAGGCGATGCTGGCATGGGTGGTGAGCTGCACCGCCAGTCTCGCAGCCGGTGGCAACCTGCCAAGCGATTATTCACAACTCTACAACCAGGCGGCGGCCCTGCTCGTTACCCTCAACGTAGCGCCCGGCGCCACTTTCGTGCCGGTACTCTCCGGCACCTATTACAGCCAGCATACTTCCGACATCATCACGGTGATCCGCGATTATGAAAGCAAGATGATGACGCTGGATACGCAGACAGACATCGCCCAGGCAATCGCAACCGTAAGCTCTACCTTACAATCCGTAGCAACGGATGAAGTAGCGCCCCTGCAGGTTCAGCTCGACAGCATCTCTCAAAATACCCAGTCCTTATTCAACGACATCATCACCCTGCGGGAAGAATTTGCTTTGCAAACGCAACGGGCGCACACGGCTTTTTTGGTGATGAAAGACAAGATCGTGATTGGCGAGATCATGGCTACCCTTGAAGCGGCGCTGGACATGACGATGAGCGCCATCAGCACCGGATTTGATGCCGCCAAAGTTTTTGCAGGCGATGCCACTGCCATCATCGACGCGGTGAAAGATGCGGTGGATACCATCAAAGGATTGGTGAACACGATAGAGGCCGGCGAAAGCGGTGGCACCGGTGAAGACCTCTCCGGCCAGGCCACTACTTTATTACAAACACAAATGGAAATGATGCAGGTGGTACTGAACGGTCGTTTATTGTACCAGCAGGCCATCGCCAACCAAAGCGGCGGCGTATTGCCTTCCAACCTTTCGGCCATTACGTTTGACCCGGTGACCGGCTGGGACAATTACACCGCAGCGGCTGAAGCCGAAGTGAGTACCGTGATGCGCGGCATCAGCAGCGACGCACAAAATGCAGGCGACAATTACCTCGCCAGCCTTAAGATACTCGCCGGTTACGGCAAGGCCATCGGCGGCAAATTTGTGGCCTATGTAAAACAACTGGTGCAGGCTACCATCATCATCGCGCAGATCAAAGCGGCCAATGATGTACAGAAACGCTGGGCAGATGCGCAGGCGAATGCCACATCGGATGTAGAAAAACTGGCGGCACTCAAAGCGTTGGTGCTGGGCAGGATGCAGGCCATCAAACGTTCGCTGTACCTGGCCTGGACCTATTACGCGGCTTCTTATTTCTACCTCAACTTTCAATCGCCGCCGCGCGTGTTGCACATGGACATGAGCGCCGCCGACCTGGAAGCTGCGCTGGTAGGCGTTTCCGACTGGGTGGCGCAGGCCATCAGCAGTACGCCCGACGGACAGCACGTACAATTGCCGAGCGACAATGCCAACATCGAACTCGATTACAAGATCCTGCAAACACAGGGCGGTGTGGCCATCGGCAACGCGGATTGCGCTTTGCTTACCCAACTGGAAGACGGCACCTGGTCGATCGTTTTCACCGTACCCATCGGCACCCAGCAGCTCAATGGCGTGTTGCCCAACAGCGGCAATGTGGCCATCTGGATATCAGAAGCTTCCTTTTTCTTCGATGGCATTACGCCCAACAGCAAGGGCAACGTGATAGCTACCGTGGCTACTTCGGGCACTTATCAAAATGGTTTCGGTCCTGCTAATTCCTATACGTTTGTCACCAGCGGGTTGAGCGGCAATTACGCTTACCGTGCGGCCGACGGTTCGGTGTACAGTCACTGGGCCATCAATACCGCGGTGTACATGACGCCCACGCCTTACACGCAATGGAACATTACCCTGGCGCCCAACAGCGGCGACCCGAGTACGGCCACCCTTTTGCGCGTAAAGCTGAACATCGCTTTTAAATCTTCGTAAAGCAACAAATCGAAATAGACCTGGAGCCGGGCTGTGCAACTGATCAACCCGGCTTCTTTCATTTCTAAAAACAAACAACCAATGCAAACTTTTATTTCAGCTCCTCCACAATTCAAAGTATCGACCCGGCGCAGGGCTTTGCCTTTCACCGGCGGATCCTGTTCGGCCCTGGCGGGCGGAAGCGGTGCAGAAGCGGCGGCGCTGGCAGCTTACGCTACGCTCAACACTTACTGCATCAATGCCACCGGCACGGTCAATCAAAATCCATTAGGACCTTATGGCACCAATGGCTCCTGCACACACGATTGTTCCTACGAGCAAACCTGGTGGTGGAAGGCCGATTACCGTCCTACCAATACCAACCTCAATGCTTCGATATCGTTTATGAATATGGGTAACAGTTATAACACGGCCTTTCAACCCACGCAAACCTGGGTAAGCACGAACCTGCCCGCTTATAATAATTCAATCACCGGCGACATCAATACCATTCTCCAGGTTGATACGGCCATCATCAATGCAGGCGGTAATGCAACGCCGGCACAAACCGCACAGCTGGCGGCTGCTTTCAGCGATGCTGCTTCGGTGTTGCTGAGCAATATCAACCAGGCCAACCAGGCACTGCAAAGGCTCGCGTCTTTTGTGAACAATGTAAATCCTTACATCACTTACATGCAAACGACGGCCACCAATGCACAGGCCTGGATAAAAACGAATGCCACCGCTATCGAGAACAACCTCATCGGCCAGATCGCCTGCGGTTCGGGTGATGTACAAAACTCATTCAACGGTATGTTCAATGATGTGGCGGCAAAATTCGTGAACATGCAATCGCCTTTCAATTTGATCAGCGCCGGTTTTAATACCGCTTTACAGGCGACAGAAAAAGTAGCCGGTATTTTCCTCAGCCTGCAGTCGAAAAGTCAACTGGTAAGCCAATACATGAATGACGCGCAGGCGCTCGCACCCACGAACGTGATGCGCAAGGTGAAACTGAATTCGGCGCTTAATGTATGGGGCCAGTTCGTTACAGAGGCGAATACCGAGTTCGCCGGTTCCTGAGCCATGCTTTAAAAATTGTGAAGACAAATCATATTTCAATTACCCACTGAACATCCAGGTACCTGGAACAAAAGTTATGAAACAAGATAAAAAAGATACGACCCCGAACGGCGCTTCCCATCCAACCCTGGGCGTCCCGAAGGAAATGAACATCACCGACATCTGCCGCGGCATGCAAACCGGCTGGCCCCAACTGGTGAGGGCTATGAAAAAATTACGGGAAGACCCGGTATTCTGTAATTTCTTCCCGCTGGGTTTTGCTTCCGGCGACGGGTTGGGCATCGGGCGGCCCGAACAATTATTGTCGGCGCTGGCGGTGGACCCTGCATACTTAACCAAACCAACGCCACCCGCGGATGTGTATGCGCGTTCGGTATGGCTTACGATGCGCGTGTACGAGGCCGCGCAAACGATGAGCATCACCCTGAAGGAATTGCCCGGCATTTTACCCACGGCCAAAGATGCAAAAGCTGCCGACGCAGGCGCAATGGTGAAAGAGGTACTGGACAGTGAGTACGGGCTAACCGGTACCGCGGCCAATATTATAAAGCTGGCCAATGATTTTACAAAACACCTGGAAGGCATCGGCGGCAACCTGCAAACGGCCCAAACCGACTACCAGGAAATAAGCGACCTGCTGGAAAAACAAAAACCCGTGGGCGAAAGCGACAATATTTTCCGCTCCATTGCCACGCACCCGCAGGCCCTCGCTACTTCGGATGAAATCAACCAGCAACTCGATGACCTTGGTTCCGCCGCCGCAAAAGTGACCGCCTTTGCCGTGATCGAAAACATGCGGATGGCCGTGCAGTCGCTCACCACGGCCTGGCAGGTTACCAAAGAACAATTTGAAACAATAGCCCGCCACGATCCCGCCAGTCTCGGAGATCCTTCCTTTTTACAGGACACGCTTCAACTCGACACGGCAGCCGGTGAATGGGCCGCTTTTGCGGAGGTGACGAATGGTTTTTTGAAGGGGGCGTTGGTGGTGAGGTGAGTTGTTAATGGAAAATATTAAGAGATGCCTTGTGAGGGATTACGAGACATTTATTCATGAGACTTAAAATGAATCTATTAAATTTGAAAATGCCTTTAAAACTTTTAATTGACCATACTAGACTCACAGATTCACCATATACAGAGGAGAAAAAGACATTATTCAATTTTACTAAAGCGGATACCAATGATTTTGTACAAGATATGGTTCATGGAGCTCCTACATCATATTTAATTTCTGGATATAGAGGCACAGGAAAATCTTCCTTTATAAAAAAACTAGAAGCCGATGTAAAAGAAATAGATAAACAGCTATTATTCATACATCTGAATCTCGCAAAACCGGAGGTAAAATCTATTCTTTTAAGAAAACTGATAAGAGCTCTTCATCTAAAAATTGAAGAGGATGAGGTTTTGAAAGAAAATAAAATCGAGGAATTTTTAATAACGAGAAATAATCTTAGAGAATTATATGAACGAACTTTTTACAATATTTCTAAAAATTTTCTTGAAAAAAAAGAAATAAGTAGTTCAGAGAATTTAAAAATAAAATTCACTTTAAAAGATATTTTTTTAGCGTTATCAGGTTTTTTTATTTTCATTACATTAATCGTTGGTTTTAATGCTGGTACTTGGTATCCTTATGCATTGTCTACAATTGCAAGTTTTAGTTTCTGGAAATATTTTTCAGTCGAAATTACAAGAGTAGAATCCAGACAGAGTTCGAATGAAGTCGCTAAAAGTCTTTTGTATGATGATGAACTAGCAGAGCATTATTTAACAGAGGTGCTAAATTCTATAAAAAGTCACATCAAACCCGTTTTTGTTTTAGATGAACTCGATAAAATACATAATGACGAACTAGTAGAAAGTTTAATAAACGAATTAAAACCGATTATGCTATCGGGACTTGCTTTTTTTATTGTTGTCTCTGGGCAAAGTTTATTTTATAACTATTTCGTTTCTAAAACTAAAGATGATGGTGCATTATCAAGTTTATTCTCAAAAGTTCATCACGTTTCATTATTCTCATCATCTCAACTTCGAGTACACTTTGACAATATGATTTTACATGACAAAAGCAAATTACTAGATTCTGATACTGATTTAGTAAATGCATATGTGAATTACTTAATTTTTGAATCAAAACGAATCCCAAGAAGCTTTAATGTATTAATTAGGCAAAATATCTCATGGGAAAAAGAAAGGGCGTTCTTAAATATTGATAGAGAATTGGAGGAATTAGAAATCTACTCTAATGTGCTTAAAGTAATTGAGAAGGTTGATTCGGTTGAAATTTTGTCCAAGCCATATCCAATGCCTATCAGGGACTATTTTAATATGCAATTACTAATCAAATCAGAGAAAATAATAAAAAGCCAAAATTTAGAATTTGATATAGAAGAAATTAACAAAAGTAATGGATAAAAAAAGCAATTATGATTTAGCAAGGGAAATTTTAAACCCCTTTCTAAAATCCTATGTTCAAAAATTATTTGATGAACTGGAAGAAATAAATATTATAAAAAAAATTAAGAGCAGCCCAAATGACATACAAAAATACCAATTACTACAGCAAATAAAATTTCGTGAGAAGGCGATTGAATCTAAAGAATCTACCTTCCAAATAAATGAGAGTTTTAAGGAATTTAAAAAAGTCCTCACAAATATTTACATTAATACAGAACTCAATCATTCATCCAACACTAGCGATATCCCATTTTATAAAATTATCGAAGAGTTAAATGATAATAAAATATTGATTATTCCTAATTATGACAAAACACCTTTAAAAGATATTTTTTCTTTAGATGATAGGAACATAGATGATATTGACATTGCTCAAAGAATTGAGAAAATTTTTATTGAAACAAAATTCAACTTTAAAGAATACACGAAATCTATAATTGTCTATTTTTTAAAGAAAAAAATATTTGAATATCTTAATCATTTTGATATATATGAAGACCCTACAATTTTTTTAGAAGAGGTTGACATTTACTTTATAGGAAAAAATAAAAGTGAAAACACACCAAGTTTACTTTTTGAAATTAAATTTATAAGCTCTGCGTCAAACAGCTTAAAAGAAATTATTTTTCAATCGTATGAACTACTAAAGAAATATGAACACTTAACAAAGCAAAATAGCCGTATTATAATAATAATGGTTACTGATGACAGTTATGCCAATTTCCCAAAGCTTATTTTTAAATTTAATCAAGATATATCAGAGTTGTTTCCTGATTATTTAGGAAAGATTACATTGATTCCGGTTGACAAATTAAACTTCCATCTTATATCAAAGGATATGAATAGAGTTAATTTCTACGATAGTATTCTTTTCAGTGATTCACCAAGGATAGTTAGACCTACGAAGGATATTTATTCGAATGCAAATTTCTTAAAATCAGAAACCGGTACTTTTTCTGTTTGGATTAAGCTTGGGCCTTTGCAGAATTATCATAATAGTGACATGAATTTTGAATACATAATAAGTCATGCAAGTAATGATTATCATTCTATAGCAGGTGATTATTCGGATGTTTTTTCAATTTCGTTAGCTTCAGATAAATCTGGAAAAGGTGTTACCAGATCTAATAGTATTCACTGGCGCTTTTGGATTAGCAACAGTCAAAGAGAAAATTTTTACTTAAAAGGACCTTCATTAGATTTAAACTCCAGAAATAGTTGGCATAATATAATCGTAAGATGGGATCATAAAAAACCCATATTGGAATTAATAATAAATGGGGTTACATGCGCTCATAATAATTATGAATACGTACATTTTTGGCCTAAAATGTTTTTAGATAAATTAACCGTGGGCACATGGGGTAATAAGGCTAATGTACATTACATTGGATTGCCGTTATATCGGTTAATAACCGTATCAAAATATTTAGATGACAACTGGGTTAAAAACGAATTAAATAATTTACCTGTTGGATAATTTTGCATTTAACAAGAAAAATAGGATAAATCAATCTTAACTTTTCCTGTTTACCCCTTACCCCCCATGCTCCAAAACCGCGTCACCCCCTTCGGCAACCTCATCCAAACCAAAGCCCGCGGCGCATGGACGGGCACCCGCGGCGTGATCCACAATGAACGGCAACAGATCGTTCGGCCGTTTAAATTAAAAGCATGGATCACTTGCAAACTGGAGTTCAAAGGACGGCAGCGGCAAATGATGATGCCCAACCGCTACACCGAACTTTTTTTTCTGGATGAAGCCACGGCCTTTGCCGCCGGTCACCGCCCCTGTTGCGAATGCCGGCGGGAAGATTACAACCAATTCAAAACCGCCTGGCTGGCCGGCAACCCGGAATACCATTTCAACCACAAAACATCTATCCAGGAAATAGACGCCATCCTCCACGAAGAAAGGATCAGTAAGGATAAATCGAAAGTAATTTTCGAAGCGAATATGAAAGACCTGTCCGACGGTACTTTTATCGCCCTCGGTAACGAACCCTATCTTATTTGGAAAGACCAGCTTTTCTTATGGTCCCCGTTTGGCTATGGTAAAGGTATCGCGTTGCCCAATAAAGAAACCGTAACGGTGCTTACGCCCCAATCAATAGTGAATGCTTTAAAAGCCGGTTATCGTCCACAGGTAGCTGAAACTACTTTGCATTAATACTGTTTATCGGTACGCTATAATCTCAACCTTGTTTCAAATGACAAACCCTCTGTTATATCCCGGTTCGTGTGGACACGCACCGGGGCATCGGTATTATCCCCAAGTAGCTGAAACTACTTTACATTGATCCTGTTCATCGGTACGCTATAATCTCAACCTTGTTTCAAGTGACTAACCTTTTGTTATGTTCCGGTTCGTGCGGACACAAACCGGGGCATCAATGTGACTTCAATTCCTTTGTCTTAGTATTTCATTTCCCACACCTGGTTATGAACTAACGATTGGTAATAAACATTCTCTTATGTTCCCCGTTCGTGTGGGCACGCACCGGGGCATGGTACCAACCTTCAACTTTCAACCTTCAACTAACTACTCCTACTTCAAATTAAGTATTTCCCCTCCCCTTTTAAAAGTGAAATTTTACACTCCCCGAATATCCCTGGCAAGCCGGCCATTAATTATTTTTTAAAATCACCAACATGAAAGAAAAACTATACATCGTAATGGCATCGTTGATGCTGACCCTCACAGCCGGTGCACAGGGCGTTTCAAAATTATTCGGACTGGTAGGCGGCAACCCCCAAAACAATCAATCCAGCAATGGTTTCCTGTTCAGTACAGATAGTTCGGGGAATAATTTTCAACTACAATACAATTTTCCCGTAACGGTTTTTGGCGCATTGCCCGCCAACCTGGAACTGGTGCCTTACAACGGAAAATATTACGGCACCACCACCCGCGGGGGCGTAAATAACTATGGCACCCTTTTCGAATACGACCCGGCCACCAATATCTACACGAAGAAATTCGACTTTGGTCCGTCCGTAAGCGCTACCGGCGGAACACCTAAAGGCTCCTTGTTGTTGTACAATAATAAGTTTTACGGGCTGGCTGCCGAGTATGCCACAAATGGCAACGGCTGCCTGTTTGAATGGGACCCGGCTACCAATGTGTATACAAAAAAATTCGACTTTACCGGTACGGGTGGCACACGCCCGGGCGGTGGCCCGCAAAATTCGCTGAAGTTGTACAACGGAAAAATGTACGGCACCACGCAATACGGCGGCATCAACAATCTCGGCGTTGTATTTGAATGGAACCCTGCAACGGATGTATTTACAAAACTGTATGATGGCACCGTTGCCACCGGTCGCGAGTTTTACAACAATGTAACTGTCTATAACAACAAACTATACGGCACTTCACATTTAGGCGGTGCTAATAATTTCGGGGTGTTGTATTCCATC